>Ga0209990_10000027_pt1 | contig 152527 bp, 140 predicted proteins | sample NOAtaG_6_FD_187304 | JGI IMG/M metagenome (GOLD analysis project Ga0209990, IMG submission 187304) | Freshwater lake microbial communities from Lake Erie, under a cyanobacterial bloom - NOAA_Erie_Diel5S_2200h metaG (SPAdes) (version 2) | ecosystem: Environmental > Aquatic > Freshwater > Lake ... | reverse complement strand
GCGAGGCCGGCATCAACCAGCGGCTGCCAGGGTAGCGCTCCTGTTTGCCCGAGGTCCATGGCGCCTGCATCCACGATCGTGACGCAGGGGCACTCAGGCAGTGCAGCAGTGATGGGAAAGATGCCCGGCCGTTTCAATTGCGCGCCACCCGCGCCGCGCTGGGGGTGGCCTCGAGTTGCCACCGGGCCTTCCAGGCGGTGTGCACCAGTGTGGGGTACTCGGGGCGGCCAAGGCTGCCGTTGTAGCGCCCCAGTGCGCGGAACAGGTTGCCCTTCTCCATATCAAGGTAGTGGCGCAGGATGATGCAGCCATAGCGTAGGTTCACGCGCAGGCTGAAGAGGTTGTGATCGCGCTCACCGATCACCTCCCGCCAGAAGGGCATCACCTGCATGTAGCCGCGGGCGCCTGCGCGGGATACGGCGTATTTTCGAAACCGGCTCTCCACCTCGATCAGCCCCAGCACCAGCTCAGGATCGAGCCCCGCCCGGCTCGCCTCGTAGTGAACGGTGGCGAGCAGTTCCTCGCGCTCGAAGGGGTCGGCCACGAACCTTGCCATGCGCTGGGACATGGCCTTGAGCCACAACTGCCCTTCCATGGGGTTGGCAAAGGCCAGCCTGGGGACGGCACGATCGGCGACGGCGCGCTGTAGCTGCGCGCGCACCGAATCGGCCAGCGCCTCGTAGCGTTGCGCGCCGGCCATGGCCAGGCCGGGCGCCAGGCCGAGCCACAGGGCGGCCAGCCAGCACCGCATCAGCGCAGGCGCTCCAGCAGCCACTGGGCAGCGCCCGCCGCAGGCAGGGCGGTGACACCACCATCACGGCGCGGCTGGTACTCCATCTCGCCGTTCTTCAGGCCGCGCTCACCCACGGTGATGCGGTGTGGTATGCCCACCAGCTCCATGTCGGCAAACATCACTCCGGGCCGCTCGTCGCGGTCGTCGAGCAACACTTCCACGCCCGCCGCCTCGAGGGCATCGTGGAGCGCGTGGGCAGCGCCGCGCACCGCCTCGCTCTTGCCGTAGCCGATGGCCACGATGGCCACCCGGAAGGGCGCCAGAGCCTCGGGAAACAGGATGCCGCGCGCATCGTGGTTCTGCTCGATGGCGGCGGCGACGATACGCGAAACGCCGATGCCGTAGCAGCCCATTTCCATGGGGCGTGAGCGGCCTTGCTCGTCGAGGAACTGGCAGCTCATGGCCTCGGAATACTTGGTGCGCAACTGGAACACATGGCCCACCTCGATACCGCGGGCGATGGCAAGGCGGCCCGCGCCATCGGGGCTCGGGTCGCCGTCCACCACGTTGCGCAAATCGGCCACGTGGTCAGGCAGCGGCAGGTCGCGGCCGAAGTTCACCCCTGCAAAATGGAAGCCATCGGCATTGGCCCCGCAGGAGAAGTCGCCCATGGCCACCACCGCGCGATCTGCCACCACCGGAACGGCCGCGCCCACCGGCCCGATGGAACCGGGGCCGGCGCCTAGCCGGGCACGAATCTCGGCCTCGGTGGCAAAGCGAAACCCGCCCTCCGGCGAGAATTTCCGGCCAGCCTTGACCTCGTTCAATTGATGGTCGCCGCGCAGCAACAGCAGCACCAGGCGGCCGTCCCCGGCAATCACCGCCAGGGTCTTGACGATGCGGGAGGCCGGCAAGCCAAGGAACGCCGCCACATCATCGACCGAGTGCACCCCAGGCGTGGCGTGACGCGCCATGGGCGCACCCGGCGCCGGGCGCGGCTCAGACGGTGCGAGCGCCTCGGCGAGCTCCACGTTGGCGGCATAGTCGGACTCGGGGCAGAAGGCGATGGCGTCCTCACCCGAATCGGCCAGCACGTGGAACTCGTGCGATCCGGTGCCGCCGATGGCGCCGGTATCGGCAGCCACCGCGCGAAACCGCAGTCCCAGCCGCGTGAACACCCGCGAATAGGCCTCATACATGTTGCGGTACTCGCGCTGCAAGTCATCGACGCTGGCGTGGAAGGAATAGGCATCCTTCATGAGGAATTCGCGGGCGCGCATCACCCCGAAGCGCGGCCGGATCTCGTCGCGGAACTTGGTCTGTATCTGGAAGAAATTCACCGGCAGCTGTCGATAGCTGCGCAACTCGCGGCGCGCAATGTCGGTGATCACCTCCTCGTGGGTGGGGCCGAAGCAGAAGTCGCGCTCGTGGCGGTCCTTGATCTTGAGCATCTGCGGTCCGAACTGCGCCCATCGGCCGGTCTCCTCCCACAACTCAGCGGGCTGCACCGCAGGCATGGACAGCTCCACTGCGCCGGCGGCGTTCATCTCCTCGCGCACCACCGCTTCCACCTTGCGCAGCACCCGCAAACCAAGCGGCATCCACGTGTAGAGCCCGCTGCCGAGCTTGCGGATGAGCCCGGCGCGCAGCATCAGGCGGTGGCTGACAAGCTCCGCCTCGGCGGGCGCTTCTTTGAGGGTCGACAAGAAAAACTGGCTAACGCGCATTGCTGGGAACTTTCACAAAAATTGCTATTTTACAGTTCATAATTCAGGCAAATGAGCGTGCTTTCGCGATTTCGCCCACGCCGCGCCTGGCGCGCGGAGGCTCCGGTTCAGGTCAGCGAGCGCGACGGGCTGCGTTCCTTGCACCTGGGGTCCGATACCGTTCAGAGCACCATGCGCCTTTCCGATCCGGTGCAGCTGGTGCTGTCCTATACCCGCGCCATGATGGGCTTCCTGCTGTTCCACCCCAATCCCCGGCATCTGTTCATGGTGGGGCTGGGCGGCGGGTCACTCGCCAAGTTTGCCTATCACCGACTGTCCCAGGCGCGTGTAACGGTGCTGGAAAACAGCGCCGAGGTGATCCGCGTGGCGCGCCAGCTGTTCGAGGTTCCCGACGACGACACCCGCTTGAAGATCATGCTTGGCGACGGCGGCGAGTGGGTCCGGCGGCCCGAGGCATCCTGCGACGTACTCATGGTGGATGCCTTCGATGGACAGTCGCAAGTGGAGGCGCTGGCCTCGGAGGCTTTCTACGGCGATTGTGCGGCCGCGCTCGAACGCGATGGCGTGCTCGTGCTCAACCTCTGGAGCTCGGACCAACGCTTCGATGGCTTCCTGCAGCGCGTGGAGAAGGTCTTCGACGGACGGGTGCTGTGCCTGCCGGCCGAGCGCCGCGGCAACGTGGCGGTGTTTGCGTTTCGGCGCGCCCCGGAGCCATCTCGCTGGGAGGCGTTGCGCTTGCGTGCAAGGCAGCTGGAGGCGGCCCATGGGCTGGAATTCCCGTCCTTCGTGACCCGCCTGTCGGAAATGAACGCGCACACGTCCCACCGCCTGATCGTCTGAGGCGCCCGGCCCCGCTGCCGCCCGCATGGGGCGGCGCGCTGTCCTCCTCGGCAAGGCGTTTTTGTGAAAAAATCAGGCGAAAACACCTTATCGAGACCGGCATCATGATCGACCGAGACGGCTACCGGCCCAACGTGGGTATCGTTCTGGTCAACACGCGCAACGAAGTGTTCTGGGGCAAGCGGGTGCGCGAGCACGCGTGGCAATTTCCCCAAGGCGGCATCCAGGTGGGCGAGACTCCCGAGCAGGCCATGTACCGCGAGTTGCGCGAGGAAGTGGGCCTCGATCCGGGGCACGTGCGCATCCTGGGGCGCACGCGGGAATGGTTGCGCTACGACGTGCCGCATCACTGGACCCGTCGCGAGGGGCGCGCCCACTACCGCGGCCAGAAACAGATCTGGTATTTGTTGCGCTTGGTGGGACAGGACTGCAACGTCAGCTTGCGTCGCTCGGACAAACCCGAGTTCGACGCGTGGCGCTGGACCGACTACTGGGTGCCCCTGGAGGCCGTGGTGGATTTCAAGCGCGAGGTCTATCAGCTGGCGCTCACCGAACTGGCACGCTTCATCGCAGCGCACCCGGGCCCCGGCTGGAAAGCGCACGACTCCCTGCCGGCACGCAGCCAGCAGACCGGCTGAGGCGCTTCACCCGCGAGCCCGCGGCCCATTGCCTGTTTCAGGACACCCGCAGCACAATCTTGCCCACATGGGCGCTGCTCTCCATGAGCGTGTGCGCCTGGGGGGCGTGTTCCAGCGGAAACTCGGCGTGGATCAGCGGCGCGACCCGTCCGGCGTCCAGCAGCGGCCAGACCTGTTCATGCAGCGCCTTGGCCACGGCGCTCTTGAAGGCCACGCTGCGCGGGCGCAGCGTGGAGCCCGTGATGGTGAGCCGGCGGAACAGGATGTCGCTCATGTCCAAGGTGGCCTTGGTGCCGCCGAGGAAGGCGATGAGCGACAGGCGCCCGTCGTCGGCCAGGGCCTTGAGCTCGCGCGGCACGTACTCGCCGCCCACCATGTCCAGGATCACGTCCACGCCGCGCCCGCCGGTGAGGGACTTCGCCACCGCCACGAAATCCTCCGTGCGGTAGTTGATTCCCCGCTCTGCCCCGAGCCGCTCGCAGGCGAGGCACTTGTGGTCGCTGCCCGCCGTGGCGAACACGCGGTGGCCCCGGGCGGCGGCCAGCTGGATGGCCGTGGTGCCGATGCCGCTGGAGCCGCCCTGCACCAGCAGGGTCTCGCCCGGCGCCAGGGCGGCGCGCTGGAACACGTTGATCCACACCGTGAAGAAGGTCTCCGGCAGCGCCGCGGCCCGCACGGCGTCGAATCCCGCCGGCCAGGGCAGGCAGTGGCCCACGGGCGCGAGGCAGTACTGGGCATAGCCGCCTCCCGGCGTGAGGGCGCACACGCGGTCGCCCGGTGCTAGCCCGGACACTTCCGCGCCGATGGCCACCACCGTGCCAGCCACCTCGAGCCCCGGCAGGTCCGAGGCTCCCGGCGGCGGGCGGTAGAGCCCCATGCGCTGCAGCACATCGGGCCTGTTCACGCCGGCTGCCTCCACGCGGATCAGCACCTCGCCCGGCCCGGGCGCCGGCACTGGCCGGGTGGCGGGCTTCAGCACCTCCGGGCCGCCCGGGCTGGCGATCTCGACGACGGTCATGGTGGCGGGCACGGCGCTCATGGCATCTCCTTGGCACTGGATCGCGCGATTGTAGGCGCTCGCCATGGCATCATCGTCGCCCAGCGCCGCGAGGGCCGGCGCGCAGCCTCGAATCGAAACGGGAGGACTCCATGGAATACCGCGCGCTTGGCGCCAGCGGGCTCAAGGTCTCGCCGCTGTGTCTTGGCACCATGATGTTCGGCGATCGCACCGACATCACCGAGGCCGGCCGCATCGTCGCCTCGGCCTACGACCACGGCGTGAACTTCATCGACACCGCAGACCAGTACGCCAGGGGCGAGTCCGAGCGCATCACCGGCAAGCTCATCGCGGGCAATCGCGACCGCTGGGTCCTCGCCACCAAGGTGGGCAACGCCATGGGCGACGGCCCCAACGAGCAGGGGTTGTCGCGCAAGTGGATCCACCAGGCCATGGACGCGAGCCTCGCGCGCCTGGGCACCGACTACGTGGACATCTACTACCTGCACCTCGATTTCCCCGACATCCCGCTCGAGGAAACGGTGGGCGCCGTGGGCGACCTGATCCGTGCCGGCAAGGTCCGCTACTTCGGCATCTCCAACTACCGCGGCTGGCGCATCTCGGAAGTGGTGCACACCTGCCGCGCACTGGGCGTGCCGCCTCCCGTGGTGTGCCAGCCCTACTACAACGCCATGAACCGCATGCCCGAGGTGGAGATCCTGCCCGCCTGCCGGCACCATGGCCTGGGCGTGGTGCCCTACAGCCCCATCGCCCGCGGGGTGCTTACCGGGAAGTACAAGCCCGGCGCCGCCCCGCCGCAGGACACGCGCGCCGGCCGCGCCGACAAGCGCATGCTGGAAACCGAGTTCCGCCCCGAATCCCTGGAGATGGCCCAGAAGATCAAGGCGCACGCCGAGCGCAGGGGATTCACGGCCGGCCAGTTCGCGACGGCCTGGGTGCTGGCGAACCACATCGTCACCAGCGTGATCGGCGGCCCGAGGACGCTGGAGCAGTGGAACGACTACTACGGCGCGCTGGACCGTGGCCTGGACGCCGAGGACGAGGCGCTGATCGATTCCCTGGTGCGGCCAGGGCATCCGTCCACGCCGGGGTACAACGACCCGCGCTATCCGTTCTTCGGGCGCATCACGGCGTCCTGAACCGCGCTGGATCGCGCGTCGGGGGCGGGCCGCCCCCGCGCGCACTCAGGCCGCCAGCGGGGCGAGCGCCTCGCGCAGCCTGTCCGGCAACGCCACCGGCCGGCGTGTGCCGCGGTCCACGTACACGTGCACGAAGTGCCCCTGCGCCGCGGCGAGCGGATCGTCGTTGCGGAACAGGCCCACCTCGTAGCGCACGCTGCTCGATCCGAGCCTTGCCACCCGCAGGCCGGCGTGCACCAGGTCGGGGAATGAAACCGGCGAGAAGTAGTTGCAGTGCGTCTCCACCACCAGGCCGATGACCGGACTGCGCTCGATGTGCAGGGCGCCCGTCTCCACCAGGTATTGGTTCACCACCGTGTCGAACCAGGAGTAGTACACCACGTTGTTCACGTGGGCGTAGACGTCGTTGTCCATCCAGCGCGTGGTGATGGCACGGAAGTGGCGGTAGGCGCTGCGCGCCTCGGGTGTGGGTCGTTCCATGTTCAGTGCTCCTGCACCTGGTCGATGGCGTCGTTGCGGCGGCGCATGTGGCGCCAGTTCACCGCCAGCAGCCCGGCGGCGATCACGATGAGCATGCCGAGCAGCGAGCCGCGCCCGGGGAAGTCGCCGAAGGCGATCCAGCCCAGCAGCGTGGACCACACCAGCTGGGAATAGGCGAACGGCGCCAGTGCCATGGGGGAGGCGTGGGACACCGCCCGGATCAGCAGGAAGTGACCCGCGCCGCCCAGCAGCCCGATGGCCACCATCATGCTGAACTGCGCGGGCGCGGGCGCCTGCCACGTGAACGGCAGCGCGAGGCTGGTTAGGCCCGCCCCCACCAGCGCGGTGTAGAACAGGGTGGTCATGGGGTTCTCGCGCCCCGCCACCTTGCGGGTGACGATCTGGTAGAGGCTGAAGCACAGTGCAGTGGCCAGCGGAAACGCGCCCTCCGCCGCGAACACGCCGCCGCCCGGGCGCACGATCACCAGCACGCCCGCGAAGCCCAGGCTCACCGCCGCCCATTGCCTGCGCGACACCCGTTCGCCCAGCAGAGGCCCCGACAGGACGGTGGTGAGCACGGGGCCGATGAAGCTGATGGCCGCGGCTTCCGCCAGCGGCAGGTAGCGCAGCGAGAGGTAGAAGAAGGCGGTGGAGCCCACCAGCAGCGCGCCGCGCAGCAGCTGCAGCCAGGGCCGCCGCGTCTTCACCAGGTCGAGCCCCATGCGCGGCGCGAGCAGCAGCAGCATGAAGGCCAGATGGATGGTGTAGCGGAACCAGATGAGGCTGCCCAGGGGATAGCCGCGCACCGTCAGCTTGGCCAGGGTGTCCATGGCCGAGAACATGAGCACCGCGGTCATCATCAGCGCCACCCCGCGCAGGAAGTGGCGGTGGGAGAGGGGCCAGCTCAAGGCGGCAGCGCACCCGCTCCCGGCGGCAGCACGGCGCGTCCGGCGAAGCTGCCCAGGCCGCCCAGCGCCTGCTCGATGCGCAGCCCCTCGTTCCACTTGGCCATGCGCTCGGAGCGCGCGAAGGAGCCCACCTTGAGCTGGCCCGCGTCCCAGCCCGCGGCCAGGTGGACGATGGTGACATCCTCGGTCTCGCCGGAGCGCGCCGAGACGATGGTGCCGAAGCCCGCCGCCTTGCCGGCCTCCAGGGCCTGGCGGGTCTCGGTGACGGTGCCGGCCTGGTTCGGCTTGATGAGCACGGCGTTGCAGGCGTGCGAGGCGGCGGCCTCGCGCACCCGCGCCGCACTGGTGACGAGGTAGTCGTCGCCGATGACCTGGATGCGCCCGCCCAGCTCGGCGGTGAAGGCGCGCATGCCCTCGGCGTCGTCCTCGGCCAGCGGGTCCTCCACCGAGGCGATGGGGTAGCGGCGGCACCACTGCGCCAGCATGTGGATCATGCCGCCGCTGTCCAGGCTGCGCCGCTCCAGCCCGAGGGTGTAGCGGCCGTCGCGCCCGAATTCCGAGGCGGCGATGTCCAGCGAGATGGCCACCTGGTCGCCGGGCCGGTAACCGGCCTTCTCGATGGCACGGGTGAGCATGGAGAGCGCCTCCTCGTTGGAATCGAAGGCCGGCCAGAAGCCGCCTTCGTCCGCCACCCCGGCGAGCTTGCCCGCGTCGGCCATGAGCCGGCCCGCGGCGAGGTAGACCTCGGCGGTCATGGCCAGCGCCTCGTCGAAGCTCGCGGCACCCAGGGGCATCACCATGAAGTCCTGGATGTCCACCCGCCGACCAGCGTGGGCGCCGCCACCGAATATCTGGATCTCGGGCAGGGGCAGGCGCACTTCGCGGTCCCCCGCCAGGTAGGCGTACAGCGGCAGCTGGTGGGCGGCGGCGGCGGCGTGCAGCACCGCCATGGACACGGCGATGGTGGCGTTGCCGCCCAGGCGGCCCTTGTCGGGTGTTCCGTCCAGGGCGATGAGCGCGGCATCCACCGCGGCCTGGTCGGCGGCGTTCATGCCCGTCAGGCGGCCGGCGATCTTGCCGTTCACGGCCGCCACCGCCCGGGAGACGCCGAAGCCCCCCAGCGCGTCGCCGCCGTCGCGCAGGTCGACGGCCTCGCGGCTGCCGCGCGAGGCGCCCGCGGGCGCGATGGCACGGCCGGTGGCACCTCCGGTGAGGCGCACCTCGGCTTCCACCGTGGGCCGGCCGCGGGAGTCCCACACGCGGCGGGCAATGACGGTGTGGATGGATGTCTGACTCATGGGCTCTCGGAGGTGGGGGTGGTTCGGCGCACGGGTGCGCTGCCGGCGGGGATGCGGGCCTTCGCTCCCCGCATGGCGGCCGGCATAGGGCGCCGCGCCATGCCGCGGCACGGGCGCTCGCTCATCGCCATCGGGCAATCTCGGCGCGCCACGCGTCGCGCACCGCGCCGAGCCGGTTGGCCGGGGCCTGGAGCAGCGCGCCGGCCACGCGGCGCACCTTGTCGCGGTCGGCCTCGGACTGGATGTATTCCACCGGCGACTTTCCATCCACGCGGGCGAGGAACAGGCCGGGCAGAAGGCGCGCGGCCCGGGCCTCCACGGCGGCGCGCGGCTCCCACGTGGCGCCGGCCAGGTAGGTTTCGAACAACGCCGTGTAGGCGTGCAGGTACTGCACCCACCACTGCGGGCGCCACAGGCACTTGAGCAGCAGGTGATTGAGGCAGAAGGCCAGGTCGAAGGCCGGGTCGCCGTACCACGCGCACTCCGCGTCGAGGAACACCGGTCCGCGCGGGCCCACCAGGATGTTCTTCGGGCTCACGTCGCCGTGCACCACCGCGAGGCGCGTGGTGCGGGTGGTTTCGGCCAGCTGCTCCAGGGCCGAGGCATGCTCGGGGTGGACCCGCGCCGTGGCGAGCAGGTAGGGCTCGATGCGGATGGGCACGAAGATGTGCTCGGTATCGAAGGCCTCCGCCACCGCGGCACGCCCGGCGGTGTGAGCGTGGATGGCGGCCAGGCGGCGGCCCACCTCGCGGGCGGTGTGGCCGTCCAGGATGCCGTCGCGCAGCTGGTGCTTCCACACCGGGTGGCTGTCCGGATCGAGCCACTGCATGGCGAAGCAGCCGCTTTGCGCGTCCTCGCCGAGGATCGCTGGCACCGCCTCCGGCGCCACCTCGGCGGCGGTGCGCATCCAGGCCACTTCGTAGCGGTTGCGCTCCACCGGCGCCCGCCAGTCGGCCTGCACCCGCAGCCGGGACAGTGCGCGCTTCACGCACACGTTGCCGCGCGGCAGGCGCGCCAGGAAGATGTCGGAGGAAACGCCGCCGGTCAGCGGCTCCAGGGCCAGGGACTCGCCTGGGGCGAGTAGTCCCATGCGCTCGAGCGCCGGACGGAAGACGGCGTCGGGTGGGGCCTTGGGATGCATTTGGAATTGGGGGCTGGGCGCACTAGGATCGGACGCGGACCGCGGTCGTGCGGCCCGCGCCCCATCGGCTGCGTCCGACTCTAGCACAGCGAACATGCCCCACATCCTCGCCCTCGACCAGGGCACCACCAGCTCCCGCGCCCTGGTCTTCGACCACCAGGGCATGGTGCGCGCGGTGGCCCGGCGCGAACTGCCTGCCCTCTACCCCCACCCCGGCTGGGTGGAGCAGGATCCGGAAACGCTCTGGGCCACCCAGCTCGCCACGGCCCGCGAAGCGCTCCAGAGCGCCGGCATCACCGCGGCCGAGGTGGCCGCCATCGGCATCACCAACCAGCGCGAGACCACGGTGCTGTGGGAGCGCGCCTCCGGCCGTCCGCTGGCCAACGCCATCGTCTGGCAGGACCGGCGCACTGCCGCCCACTGCGAGCGCCTGCGCGCTGCGGGCCACGAGCCGTTGTTCCAGTCGCGCACGGGTCTGGTGCTGGACGCCTACTTCTCCGGCACCAAGGTGGCGTGGCTGCTGGATCACGTGCCGGGGGCGCGGGTGCGCGCCGAGCGCGGCGAGCTCGCCTTCGGCACGGTGGACGCGTGGCTCGCCTGGATGCTCACCGGCGGGCGCGCCCACGTCACCGATGCCTCCAATGCCTCTCGCACGCTGCTCTACGACCTTCACGCCCGCCAGTGGAGCCCCGAGCTCCTGGAGGTGCTCGGGGTGCCCGCCGCGCTGCTGCCGAAGGTGGTGGACTCCTCGGGCGTGGTGGCCGAGACCGACGCGGACCTGCTAGGCGCGCCCATTGCCCTGGCCGGCATGGCAGGTGACCAGCAGGCGGCGCTGTTCGGCCAGCGCTGCGTGCGTCCGGGGATGGTGAAGAACACCTACGGCACCGGCTGCTTCCTGCTAATGCACACCGGCGAGCGCCCGGTGGACTCGGCCAGCCGCCTGGTGTCCACGGTGGCATGGCAGCGCGGCGGGCACGCCGAGTACGCCCTGGAGGGCAGCGTGTTCGTGGCCGGCGCAGCGGTGCAGTGGCTGCGCGACGGCCTGGGGCTGATCTCCGGCGCCGCCGAGGTGGAGGGCCTGGCCGCCTCGGTTGCGGACAACGGCGGGGTGAGTTTCGTGCCGGCCTTCACGGGCCTGGGCGCGCCGCACTGGGATCCGCACGCGCGCGGCACGTTGTGCGGCATCACCCGGGGCACCACCCGCGGCCACGTGGCGCGCGCCACCCTTGAGGCCATCGCCCTGCAGACCGCCGACATCGTGAAGGCCATGCAAGCCGACACCGGGCTCGCGATTCCGGAGCTGCGCGTGGACGGTGGCGCCTCCGCCAACGCGCTGCTCATGCAGCTGCAGGCCGACGTGCTGGGAGTCCCGGTGGTGCAGGCGGCCAATGCCGAGTCCACGGCACTGGGCGCGGCGCTGCTGGCGGGCCAGGGCGTGGGCCTGTGGCGCGACGGCGAGGCGCTGGACCAGCGCTGGCGGGCGGGGCGCCGCTTCGAACCCGCCATGCCTGCCCACCAGGTGGCGGCGCTCGAGGCACAGTGGCGTCGCGCGCTGCGGCGGGCCGGGGGCTGGGCCGGGGAGGATTGACGCGGCGCAGGCCGCGGGGCAGCTGCCTCAGCAGCTACCGGAGACGCACTCGATCAGCCGCTCGGCGCAGGTGATGCGCTCGAACACCGCCGGCAGTTCGGCGTCGGTGTCGTTGCCGGCGTGCTTCACCACGGCGTTGTTGCACTGACGCAGGCTGGTTACCCAGCGGGGCGGCGCGAGCCAGCGAACGTCGGCGCAGCCTGGGCGACCCTCGCCGAACCGGACGCCCACCTCGTAGGTGGCGCACAGCAGACCGCGGTGCTGCACCCAGGCCTCCACGTACAGTTCGCCCTTGCGGGCCACCCAGGCGCTGCCGCGATCGCGCCCGAAGTCGAACTCGAGGCGCTGGTTGCCGGATTCGCCCGTAACCGCCACGGCGGGCTGCGCCGGCGCGAGCGCCCGGCGCAATTGCCTGCCGTCGCCGGCATCACCACCCGCCACGTTGCCCGCGAACAGGACGAGCAACGTGGCGGCGGCGAGGCTGCGTGCCAGATCCGGGATCAGGCGAAATCCGCCGACTGGATGCGCTGCACGCCCTTGCCGGCCATGTCCTTCCAGGCCGCGGCAATGGAGCCGTTGATGTCGATGCCGCGGGAGGCGTCCTCGATGACGGCGGCCTTGAAGCCCTCCTTGCGGGCGTCCAGGGCGCTCCAGGCCACGCAGAAGTCCGTGGCCAGACCCGCCAGGTAGCAGGTCTTGATGCCGCGCGCCTTGAGATAGCCGGCAAGGCCCGTGGTGGACTTGCCATCCGCCTCGCGGAAGGTGGAATAGCTGTCGATGTCGCGGTTGAAGCCCTTGCGAATCACCAGCATGGCATGGGGAATGTCGAGGCCGGGCGCAAATGCCGCGCCGTCGGTGCCCTGCACGCAGTGATCGGGCCACAACACCTGGTTGCCATAGCCCAGCTTGATGCTCTCGAAAGGCTTCTTGCCGTCGTGCTTGGAGGCGAAGGAGACGTGGTCGGCGGTGTGCCAGTCCTGGGTCATCACCACGTTCTGGAACTTCTTCGCCAGGGCATTGATGATGGGTACCACCTCATCGCCCTTGTTCACCGCCAGCGAACCGCCCGGCACGAAGCACTTCTGCACGTCCACCACGATGAACACGTCGGTGGGGCCGGGGGTGATCTTGCCGGCAGCCAGCGCCTGGGCGAGCCAGCCGCCACCCGCCGCGGCGCCCAGCGCCGCACCGCCCGTGACCTTCAGGAAGCTGCGACGATCGAATCCACTCATAGAAATCTCCCGCTCAGTTATGCCTTCAGTGTGACTTCCGGCAGGGCCTGCCGGCGCCTGGGCCCGCCACGGAGCCCCATCGTCATTTTCCGCCCGCCCATGGCCGCCTGCAACGGGCGCACGAAAAAAGGGCCCAGGGAAATCTTCACCGGCCGGCGGCGGCGCCAAGGCGCCGGGCAGTGGCGGTGGCATCGGCATCGGGCTCGCCATCGGGACCCAGAACCACCGCATAGCGCGCTGCAGCCTCCGCCGCGCCGTAGTAGCCGCGGCGCACATCCCGCGCCACCGCGGCAGGATGGCGCTGCAGCGGATCGCCAAAACCGCCACCGCCCGGGGTATCTACCGCCACCACATCACCGGGCTGCAGGGCAATATCCTGATCCTTGGACAGATGCGCCGGGCGGTAAGGCCCGCCGCTGCTACGCACCGTCACCCCGTTAAGGCCGCCATCGCTGCCGCCAAGGGCGCCGCGCGGGCCGAAGCGGCCGTGGTCCATCACGAAGGACGCGCGCGCCTCGCCGCGGCGCAGCCGTACCGCGTAGCTCACGCCGAAGCCGCCACGGAACTCGCCCGCGCCCCCCGAACCCTCGTGCAGGGCGTAGCGCTCGAACAACACCGGGTAGCGCTGCTCCATCACCTCGATGGGCGTGGTCTTGGAAATGCCGATGGTGGAGCAGCCGTTGGAAATGCCATCGCCGGCGGGCGAGCCGCCGTAGCCGCCGCCGGAGATGACGTACATCACGTAGGGCTGGCCGCGCTCCGGATCCATCCCGCCCAGGGCGAAGTTGCCCGAGGTGCCCGCCGGCGCGGCGAACAGCCGGTCGGGAATGGCCTTCACCAGCGCGTTGAACACCGCTTCGGCAATGCGCTGGCTCACCTCGGCGGCGCAACCCGACACCGGTCGCGGGTAGCGGGCGTAGAGGAACGTGCCCTCGGGGTCCACGATCTCGATGGGCTCGAAGGTGCCGGCGTTGATGGGCACCTCGGGAAAGACGTGCTTCACCGCCAGGTAGATGGAGGAGCGAGTGGTGGCGATGACGCTGTTCATGGGCCCCTTGCAAGGCGGCGAGGAGCCACTCATGTCGAAGCGCAGACGCTCGCCGGATTTGGTTACCGTCATGGCGATGCGCAGCGGCTCGTCCACCACGCCGTCAGAATCGATCCAGGCTTCGCCGCAGTAGCTGCCATCGGGGATGGTGGCGATGCGCGCGCGCATCTGGCGGGCAGCCCTTGCCTTGAGCTCGGCCACGGCCGCGTCCACCGTGTCGGCGCCGTAGCGATCGAGCAGCGCCGCGAGCCGCTTCTCGCCCACCGCCAGCGCGGCCGCCTGGGCCTGGATGTCGCCGATGCGCTGGTCGGCGAGACGAATGTTGGACAGGATGATGGACAGGATCTCTGGATCCAGCTCGCCGCGCTTAAACAGCTTCACCGGCGGCAGCCGCAACCCCTCCTGCTCCACCTCGGTGGCGTTGGCGGAGAACCCGCCGGGCACCATGCCGCCGGTGTCCGGCCAGTGCCCCGTATTGGCGAGCCAGCACCACAGCCTTCCCTGGTGAAAAAAGGGCTTCACGAATTTCACGTCCATGAGGTGCGTGCCGCCCAGATAGGGGTCGTTGACGATGTAGACGTCGCCTGGCGCCAGGTCGCGGGCGCGCTCGATCACCGCCTGGGTGGAGAACTGCATGGTGCCCACGAACACCGGCAACCCCAGATCGCCCTGGGCGATGAGCTCGCCGCTGTGGCGGTGGTAAATGCCGTCGGAGCGGTCCAGCGCCTCGGAGATCACCGGGCTGAAAGCCGATCGCACGAAGGCCAGGTCCATCTCGTTGCAGACCTGCTGCAAACCGTTCTGGATGACCGAGAGGGTGATGGGATCGAGGGCTGTGGACATGGTCATGGGGGTGCAGCACGGAGACAGCCGTGAGTGTAGGCGCGCGATCGCGGGCCGTGGGGCCGGTGTGGCGCGCGGCCCGCGGCGCCAGCGCGGTTGGCGCAGCCCCGCGGGAGGACTACAGTGCGGCCATGCGCACCCGCAACCGCCACCGCTGGCTCGACCTCACCGTTGCGGGCCTCATGGGCCTGCTGCTACCCCTCGCGCCGGTGGTGGCCAGCCTGATCGCACGGGACCGGCGCTACTTCACCGCCTACGGACGCACCCTGCTGCGGGCGGCCGGTCACCTGCGCGGCCAGGTACGCTCGGCGGCCGTGTCGCGGTACTGGCGCAACGGGCGCGCACCGCGGCCCCCCGAGCGCGTCACCGGCGCCTGTACCCACTGCGGCCGCTGCTGCCTCGACCGGCGCTGCGTTTTCCTGGACTGGACCGCGCAAGGCGAATCGCGCTGCCGCATCCACGGCACCGCTTTCTGGCAGCGCCTGGCCTGCGGGCGCTACCCGGAAAGCGCCTTCCACATCGCCCTGTACGACTGCCCCAGCTTCCGGGCCGAGCCCGTCGCCCCTCCGGATCGTCACGAGACGTCAATCTGAGAGTCATCGCGCCGTCACCTGGAGGCGCGAGCATAAGGCATTTGCGTGCTGACGCGCGCGGAGTGCCTGACCCTGAAACTCGACGATCTCACGCTCGGCGAACGCATCGACCAGCGAGTCTTCAACGTGATCTACTCGCGATCGCTGGTCTACAACACCTGCTGGGAAGACCCGGCGGTGGATCGGCGAGCGCTGCGTCTTGGCCCTGATGACACGGTGCTGGTGATCACCAGCGCCGGCTGCAACGCGCTCGACTACGCGCTGTGCGGGCCTGCACGGGTGCATGCCGTGGACGCCAATCCTCGCCAGACAGCGTTGCTGGAGTTGAAGCTCTCCGCCCGGCGCCACCTGGGATACGAGGACTTTTTCCAGCTCTTCGGTCATGGTCGCCACCCGCGCTTCGAGGCGCTCTACCGCGATGCGCTGCGCAGCGGCCTGTCACCCTTCGCCCGAGGCTTCTGGGACAGCCGCAACCACTGGTTCAGCCACCGCGAAGACAAGGGCAGCTTCTACTACCTCGGCCTGTCGGGCCTGGTGGCGCGCGGCATGCGCGGCTACCTCAGGCTGCGGCCGGTGCTGGCGCGCGCCGTGCACGACCTGTGCGAGACCGCCAGCATGGAGCACCAGCGGCACATCTACGACAGCCGCATCCGGCCACTGCTGTGGACACCCCACCTGAACTGGCTCCTGGGCCGCCAGCTCACCCTGTCGCTGCTGGGCGTTCCCCACCCGCAGCGCAAGGAAGTGCTCGCCGAGCACACCCACGGTGTCGGGGGCTAGGTGCGCGAAGCCATCGACTACGTGTTTCGCCACCTGCCAGTGGCAACCAACTACTTCTGGCAGGCGTACCTGCGCCGGCACTACACCCCCCAGTGCTGCCCCCAATATCTGACGCGCACGGGCTTCGATGCGCTCAAGGGCGGGCTCGCTGCGCGGGTGAGGCCCCATACCTGTACCGTCACCGACTTCCTCGCCGGAACACGCGAGCGCATCTCGCGCTTCGTGCTGCTCGACCACATGGACTGGATGAGCTCCTACCATCCGCAGGCGCTTGCAGGAGGAATGGCAGCGCATCCTGGAACGCGCCACGCCCGGCGCCCGCGTGCTGTTTCGCAGCGCTCATGCCAGACCGCGCTACCTGGATCGCATCCGACTGGCTTGTGCGGACGGCGCCGCGCCGTTGCGGCAGGTGCTGCGCTTCCACGACGAATGGGCCCGCGAACTCACCCGCCAGGACCAGGTGCACACCTATGCGGGCTTTCACATCGCCGACCTGCCGGGCTGAAGGAGGACCGCCGTGCTCTCCGAAGCGCGAGTGCTGCTGCAATTGCTGCGCGGCCAGCCCCGCGGCGGCAGTCATGCCCAGCGGCTGGAGGCCTTTTACGGCCCCCAGGCTAGGCACTACGACCGCTCCCGCGAGCGGCTGCTCCACGGACGCCGCGAGCTGATGGAACTGCTTGCGCCACCGCCCGGCACGCGGCTCGCCGAGCTGGGCGGGGGCACTGGGCGTAACCTGGAATTCCTCGGCGAACGCCTTGCCGCGCTGGAGACAGTCTGGCTGGTGGACCTGTGCGCGCCGCTGCTCAACGAGGCGCGGCGGCGCACCGCTGCGCGGCCCAACGTGCGCTTGATCGAGGCAGACGCCACCGTCTCGCGGCCCAAGGCACCGGTGCAGGCGGTCCTGTTGAGCTATTCACTCACCATGATCCCCGACTGGTTTCGCGCGGTGGACAACGCGTGGCACATGCTCGAGCCGGGTGGATTGATCGGCGTGGTGGATTTCCACGTCCCGCGGCGTTACCCGCCCCAGGGTCGCGCCCGCCAGGCCGCCCTGGCCAGAGCCTTCTGGCGCACATGGTTCGATCGGGACGGCGTCTTTCCGAGCTCCGACCACCTGCCCTACCTGGAAGCGCGTTTCCGGACCCGGGTGCTGCTGGAACGCAGCGGCACGATCCCCTGGCTGCCGCTGCTGCGCATGCCCTGGTACCTGTTCATCGGCGTCAAGGCGCCCGGCGACCCGGCTCCACCCCGCTGAACCGTGTGCGCCCGCGTTGAACCGGGCTCGGCACCCTCGGGTACGGTTGCGAAATCCGGCACGGGCGGTGGCGCGTCGCGCTGCGTGGCTGCAGGGCGATGCGGCAGCGCTTCGACGCCCATAGCCTGGGCACCGATCGCATGTCGCGGTCGAACCACCAACCTACGGGAGCATTGAAAATGAAGACCATCCTGATCGCCGCCGCCTTCGCCACCGCAGCCATGATCGCTGCCAGCCCGGCCTCGGCCGCCACCCAGCAGGAAAAAATGAAGTCCTGCAGCGCCGATGCAAAAGCCAAGTCTCTCAAAGGCACGGAGCGGCGCGAATTCATGAGCCAGTGCCTCGCGGCCAGTCCCGAGGAAAAGGCGCAGCGCCTGGCGCAAAAGGAAAAGACGCGCGCATGCACGGACGAGGCCAAGTCGAAGGCCCTGCGCGGCGACGAGCGCAAGCAGTTCGTAGCCAGCTGTGTTGGGGCTTGACTCTACCGCGCGACGGCTCTGCACCTGGGAGGGACGCGGGGCCAGCTTGAAGCTGGCCCCGCGTCATTTTGTTTCGCGGCCGTGGAGCGCTCCTCGGTGCCTGTGGCGCACCCGCGAGCCCTCCAGCACCGGCATGGGTGCAGGGGAGCCTCAGGCCGCCGCGATCTTCTTCAAGGCATCGCCAGTGACGCGAAAGATGGTCCAATCCTCCAGCGGCTGTGCCCCGAGGGACTGGTAGAACTCCCACGCGGGTGTATTCCAGTCCAGGGCGGTCCACTCGAAACGGCCGCAGCCGCGCGCCACCGCGATGCGCGCCACGTGCAGCAGCAACGCGCGGCCGTACCCTTTGCGACGATGCTCGGGCGGCACGAAGATGTCCTCCAGCCACAAACCCTGCTTGCCCAGGAAGGTGGAGAAGGTGTGAAAGTACACGGCAAAGCCCACCGGGGTGTGGGCATCGAAGGCAAGCGCCACCTCGGCGCCGGGCCGCGCCCCGAACAGCGATTCGCGCAGCGTGTCATCGGTGGCGGTGACCAGATGCGAAAGCCGCTCGTAGCTGGCCAGTTCGCGCACGAAGCGCAATACCAGCGCAGTGTCGTCGGCCGTGGCCGGACGTATGGACAGTTCACTCACGGGGGCGTGGCTCTCAATACAGATGGCATTCGACGAAGTGGGCCCGGTCGCGCCCGCCCACGGCCACAGGCCTGGGCGCCTCCACCCGACAGCGCTCGGTGGCATGGGGGCAGCGCGGATGAAACCGGCAACCGGGTGGCGGGTTTTCCGGGCTGGACAGGTCGCCCTGCACCACTGCATGGTCGCGGGGGCGGTCGGGATCGGGCTCGGGAATTGCTGCGATCAGAGCGCGCGTGTAGGGGTGACGGGGGTCGGCGTAGATCTCCTCGGCGGGGCCCATCTCCACCACGCGGCCGAGGTACATCACCGCGAGCCGGTCGCTCACGTATTTCACCACCGCCAGGTTGTGGGAGATGAACAGGTAGGAGAGCCCGCGGTCGCGCTTCAAGGCCATCATGAGATTGAGGATCTGCGACTGGATGGAAACGTCCAGCGCCGACACGGGCTCATCGGCCACGATCAACTCGGGCGACAGCGCCAGTGCCCGGGCGATGCACACCCGCTGGCGCTGCCCGCCGGAGAATTCGTGCGGATGGCGCGCTGCAGCCTCCGCAGGCAGGCCGCAGGTCTCGAGCAGTTCCGCCACTGCCCTGGCGCGCTCGGCGCGGGTGCCGATGCCATGAATGGCCAGCGGTTCCTCCACCAGCGCCCCCACGCGCATGCGCGGATCGAGCGCCGCGTAGGGGTCCTGGAAAATCATCTGCAAGTGCCGGCGCATGGGGCGCAAGGCCGTCTCCGGCAGCAGCGTGAGGTCCTTGCCCCGGAAGCGCACGCTGCCCGCGGTGGGCCGGATGAGCTGCAGGATGAGCCGCCCCAGCGTGGACTTGCCGCAACCCGACTCGCCCACGATGCCGATGGTCTCGCCCGCCGCCTGCTGGAAGCTCACGCCGTTGACGGCGTGAATGGCCCCGCCGCCCTTCAACGGAAAGGCCTTGGCAAGCTCCGTGACCTCCAGCAGCGTGCTCACGACGCGGGATTCCAGCAGGCCACGGCGTGCGCTGCATCGTCCGCGAGCGACGGCGCCTCGGCGCGGCAACGCTCCAGCGCGCGGGTGCAGCGCTCCGCGAAGGCACAACCCGCGCCGCGCCGCCCCGGCGCCGGCACCATGCCCTCGATGGTGGCCAGCGGCCGATCGCGCGCGGTGTCCATGCGCGGGATGGATTCCATCAGCCCGCGCGTATAGGGGTGGCGCGGCGCGCGGAACAGTTCGTGCACCGCCGCCGTTTCCACGATGCGTCCCGCGTACATCACCGCCACGCGGTCGCAGAACTCGGCCACCACGCCCAGGTCGTGGGTGATCATCAGGATGCCCATGCCCAGTTCGTCGCGCAGGCTGCGCAGCAGATCGAGAATCTGCGCCTGCAGCGTTACGTCCAGGGCGGTGGTGGGCTCGTCGGCGATGAGAAGCTCGGGGTGGCAGATGAGCGCCATGGCGATCATCACGCGCTGGCGCAGCCCGCCCGAGAGCTCGTGGGGATACTGCTGCAGGCGGCGCTGGGGCGAGTTGATGCCCACGCGGTCCAGCATGGCCATCACCTGCTCGCGCGCCTGCGGCTCGCTCACGGGACGGTGCAGCCGCAGCGCCTCCACAAGCTGGAAGCCAATGGTGAAGGTGGGATTGAGGCTCGTCATGGGATTCTGGAAAACCACCCCGATGCGGTTGCCCCATAGCGCGCGCAGTTGCGCCTTCGGGGCCGTGATCAGATCGATGCCGTCGAAGCGCACCGAGCCGCCGGTGACCTGTGCGGGCGGCGAGGGCAGCAACCGGATGGCGGACATCACCGTGACGGTCTTGCCGCAGCCCGACTCGCCCACGAGCCCGAGGGTCTCGCCCTTGGCCAGGGAGAAGCTCACCGCGTCCACCACCGGAACGCTCGCCCGGGCAGACCCGAAGCCCACCGAAAGCGCGTCCACTGCGAGCAGCGTCACTCCAGCACGATCCTCGGGAAATACAGCGACACGAGCCAGTTGGGCACGTCCACGATCTCGGAGATGCGCAGATCCGCGCACACGCTGCACAGCATGTAGGCCTCCACGGCCGACATGCCGTGGCGCCGCGTGAGCAGGTCGATCATGCCGCGCACCGCGTCGCGCGCGCCCTGGATGAGATCGGGCGACACGCCGGTGGTGACCTCGTAGCCCTTCGCGTCCAGGTGGCGCGTGACGGGCCCGGGTGTGGTGAAGCGCGGGAAGGCGAGCTTCTCCCCCTTGATGAGGTCGAACTTGAGCGCCACGCTCATGGGGCTTTCGATGGCCGTGCCGCACACCTCGCCATCGCCCTGGGCCGCGTGGGTGTCGCCCACGGAGAACAGCGCGCCGGCCACTTCCACGGGCAGGTAGAGCTCGGTGCCCTCCGCCACGTCGCGCACGTCCATGTTGCCACCCACGCGGCGCGGCGGGACGATGCTGTGCTGTCCGTCCTCGGCCATGGCCACGCCGATGGTGCCGGTGAAAGGCTTGAGGGGCACCCGCCCGAAGCGCCCGAAGAACGCCGGCGCCAGCGTGGCCGGGTCGTACTTCCACAGGTGCAGGGCGGGTTCGGTGAAATCGTCGGCCAGCAGCCCGAAGCCCGGGATGTTGGCGGTCCAGCCCCAACCCGAGGGCTTGAAGCCCAGCAGCGTCACCTTGAGCACGTCGCCCGCCCGGGCGCCATCCACGAACACCGGGCCGGTGACGGGATTGACCTTGCCGAAATCCATGGTGCCCACATGGGCCACGGTGGAGGACGGCGAGAGCTGCCCGCCGGAGGCTTCGAAGACCTCGAATTCCACCGACTGGCCGGGCGCGATGGTGAGCACCGGCGCGATGGCGTTGTTCCAGCCGATGTGGTGCTGGTGCCGGTGGATGGTGTGATCGTGATGCGTGTGTGCCATGAAGGCGTGCTCCCGCGCGATGCCGGAAAACGACGCGGGCGCGGAAGGCCGCGCCCGCGTCGCATCGGGCTGGCGTGCCTCGCGGCGCACCAGCCCGGGCCTGGCTCAGCCCTTGATGTAGATGTGGTCGTAGTTGATGGGGATGCGCACCGGATCCACGTACAGGTTGTCCGGCCCGCCCAGCCGCTTGGCGCGGAAGGTGAAGCGCTGCTCGTTGAACACCGGAATCCACGGCGCGTCTTTCATGATGTCCGTGAATACGGTCTTCCAGGCCTGCGCCCGTTCCGCCGCCTTGGCCGGGTCGGACATGGCGTCGGCAGCCTCGGCACGCTTGTCGAGCTCCTTGTTGCAGTACCACGACCAGTTCCAGCCGCCCGCCGTGGCGCCCGCGCAGCCCAGGATGGGTCCGTAGAAATTGGAGGGATCGGGGAAGTCCGCGATCCACGCCATGCCGCCGGACCAGATCATGGGCGCGGTCTTGGGCTTGCCGCCGGCCGCGATGACGTTGGCCTGGGCCAGGTTCTTCAGCGCCACCTCCACGCCGATCTCCTTCAGGTCCTGCTGGATGGCCTGGGCGATGCGCGGGTTGGGATCCACGTTGAACACGTACAGCGTGGTCTTGAAGCCCTTCTCCAGCCCCGCCTCCTTGAGCAGCTCCTTGGCCTTGGCCGGGTCGTAGGCATAGCCCTTGAAGTCCTTGTCATAGCCGGGCATGGACGGCGGCAGCGGCTGGGTGGCCGGCACGGCGCGGTTGTTGATGATCTTGACGATGCGCTCCTTGTTGACGGCCATGTTCACCGCCTGGCGCACACGCGCGTCATCGAAGGGCTTCATCTGCACGTTGAGCGTCACGTAGCCGGTGTGCAGCTGGCCGCCTTCCACGATCATGCCGGCGTACTTGGGGTTGTTGCGGATCTCGAGGAACTTGGCCGGCGGGATGCCGTCGCCGGCCACGTCTGCCTCGCCCTTCTCGAGCTTGAGGATGGCCGTCATGGGCTCCAGGCCCACCTGGAAGGTGATCTGGTCCAGCTTGGGCACGCCGGGCACGAAGTAGTCGGGGTTCTTCTTGAACACCAGCTGCTGGCCGAGCTTCCATTCAGCCACGGTGTAGGCGCCCGAACCCACCGGCTTCTTGCCGAAGTCCTTGCCTGCCTTGTCCACCGCCTCCTTGGGCACCACCGAGGAGAAGTTGAGCGCCACGATGTGCAGGAAGGTGGCGTCGGGACGCGACAGCGTGAACTGGATAGTGGCGGGATCCACCACCTTGATGCCCTTCACTTCCTTGGCCTTTCCCTTCTTGAAGGCGTCCATGCCGGCGATCTGGTCGTAGAAGCCGGCGCCAGGGCTCTCGGTCTTGGGGCTGTTGGTGCGCTCGAAGGAATACTTCACGTCCTGAGCCACCACCTCGCGGCCGTTGTGGAACTTCACCCCCTTGCGCAGCTTGAAGGTGTAGGTGAGGCCGTCCTTGGAGATGTCGTAGCTTTCCGCCAGGCTGGGCACCAGCTCGGTGGTGCCGGGCTTGTAGTCCAGCAGCCGCGAGAAGATGCTCTTGATCATGGACCAGTTCACCCAGTCGTAACCGATGGCGGGATCGAGGGTGACGATGTCGTCCTTGTAAGTGACGATGATGCTGCCGCCGGGCTTGCCCTCTTCCGCACTGGCGGAGAAAGCCGCCGGCAGCGCGAAGGCAGCGGCGAGCGCGGCGATGAGGATGCGACGTTTCATGGGAAAGCTCCTTGGGGTCAGGATTGTTGTGGTGTCACGGCGCCGTGCGAAGCTTGATGCGCGGATCGACGAAGGGCGCCACCACGTCGGCCAGCAAATTACCGAGAATGATCGCCACGGCCGCCACCAGAGTGACCCCCATGATGATGGGGATATCCACCTGCTGAATGGCCTGCCATGCCAGCTGGCCGATGCCTGGCCAACCGAACACCGATTCCACCACTACTGCCCCACTCATGAAAAGCCCCACGTCGATGCCGATCATGGCCACGATGGGAAGAAGGGCATTGCGCAGCGCGTGCACCAGCAGCACCCGCCACTCCGGCGCCCCCTTGGCCCTCGCCGTTCGGATGTAGTCCTGGGTGAACACGTCGATCAGGCACGAGCGCACCATGCGCGCATACCAGCCCGCGCCCAGCAGCCCCAGCGTGAGCGCCGGCAGCACCAGGTGGCGCGCTTCGCCGTAGCCGCCCACGGGAAACCAGTCGAGCCGCACCGCGAACACGTACAGCAGCAACATGGCGGCCACGAACTGCGGCGTGGATACGCCCACGAAGGAAGCCACCATGCTGGCGTTGTCCAGCCTCGAGCCACGCTTCACCGCTGCCACCACGCCGATGGCGACACCCATGAGCAGTTCGCAGGCGATGGCCGCCATCATGAGCAGCAGACTGGCGGGCAGGCGCGCGGCGACGATTTCACTGACCTCGGTTTTCTGCGCGTAACTGCGACCCAGGTCGAGCTGCGCCAGCCCGGACAAATACCGGCCGTACTGCACGTGCAAAGGCTGGTCGAGACCGAGCTGCTCGCGGATCACTTGCACCGTCTCGGCCGTGGCACTGCGCCCGGCGATCTGGCGCGCGGGATCGGCCGGCATGACGTACAACAGCACGAAGGTGATCAGGCTCACGCCCAACAGCAGCAGCAGCGCCTGCCCCACGCGCCCGGCGAGGTAGCGCGCCATCAGGCCTGCCTCGCGCGCAAGGTGGGATCGAGCGCCTCCCGCAGCGCGTCGCCCAGCAGGTTGAAGGCCACCGCCATGGCCACGATGGTGGCGCCGGGGATGAACACCAGCCAGGGCGCGGTGGTGAAATAGCTCTGGTTCTCGAAGATGATGTTGCCCCAGGAGGGCGTGGGCGGTTGCACGCCGATGCCCAGGTAGGACAGGGTGGCCTCCAGCAGCACGGTGGTGGCGATGCCCAGCGTGCCCCACACCACGATGGTGGGTACCAGGTGCGGTACCACATGGCGAAACAGGATGCGCACCCGCGATGCGCCCAGGCTGCGCGTGGCCTCGATGAACTCGCGTTCGGTAAGCGACACCGTCTGGGTGTAGATCACCCGCGCGATCTGGACCCAGTTCACCATGGCGATCACCAGGGCCACGATCCACAGGCTGGGGGTGAACACCGCCGCCAGCACGATGGCCAGCAGCAGCGCCGGAAAGCACATCATCAGGTCGGTGAAGCGCATCAGCGCGTTGCCGGCAAAGCCGCGCACATAGCCAGCGGTGACGCCCACCAGGGTGCCGATGAGCAGCGCCACACCGTTGGCCACCACCCCGATCACCAGCGAGGTCTGGGCGCCCCAGATCACCCGCGAAAACAGGTCCCGTCCCAGCAGGTCGGTACCGAACCAGTACTTCGCGCTGGGAGGAAGCGGCGCCCCCTCGAGGGTGAGGCCATCGAAAAACGTTTCCTCTGGCGAATAGGGCGCGAACCAGGAGGCACCCGCCGCCAACACCAAAACCGACAAAACGAAAAAAGCGGCCGCGAGCGCGGTCTTTCTGGAAAACAATGCCTTCATAAGGGATATGTCCCGAAGACGACGGATATGGTGAGCACCGGCGACCAGCATGCCCGACCGCGCACGAGCGCCACGGGCCGACCCCGCCCTTGGACAGCCAACCGGCAAGGGCTCCTGCATCGTTTCCCGTTCAGGCGTCGCCAGCGTTTGTATCCGACATTACGCTGCACTGCAATACCGTAGAGCAATCTCACGGGTCCGCCAACCCTAAAGTTTCCCGCAGATCGGCAGATAAAACGCTCATCAGAGTTGGTCCCCGCCATCGAGGCCTCGTCCGATCGAGCCGGCACAGTGCCCGCGCGACCGATATCACCCCACTGGGCAGGGGCTGAACCCGGTGTCATCGGTACCCTCAACAACCCGATTCAATCCCCGTCAACCAAGCCAAACGGCGCGGGCAGCTTGCTCTGTCCGCAGCCATAACCGTCGGTACTCGATCCAACGGCACAGCCCAGGCTACGAACCGCATACGCGCGCCGTCGGCAGCAAATGAACCCAGGGATACCCGCCTCCAGCGAGCACGAAGCGCCGCACCCGGACTCCCGGGTAACGCTGCTCAACGAGGTTCGGCGTCAAGCAGCCGAGCGGCTCGGCCAGGGCATCGCCCGCGCCTTGCAGACGGTAACCGCAGAGTTGGACGCCCTCGACCGGGCATGCGCACCCGGCGATGGGCGTCACCATGATCTCGGCCTCGCCAATGCCTGGCGCGAGCTGCGCGACACCATCGAGGCGCGCGTGCAAAAGCGTCTCGAGGAGGCTTTCCAGCAGTGCGTTCGTGGAACGCGGCCGAGTCCGCACGCTTTCTCGGAAACCCGCGCCGCCTGGACCGAACTGTCGCTCATGGCCGATGGCGACCTTGAGGAGACCGTGCGCCTGGGCGACATGGCCGGGCGCCTGCGCGACGGCGCCGATGAGGAACTCGCCGCCTTCGACCAGCGCATGGCATGGTTGATCCCAGTGCAGCACCCTCGTCCCGAGGACAACCCGCTCGGGCCCGAAACCATCTGCGATGCCCTGCGCGCTTCCCTCACCCTGGTGCGGGGCGACCGCACATTGCGCCTGCTGCTGATTGCGGCTTTCCAGCACGCGCTGAGCGAAACCCTTCTGCCCCTCTACCAGAGCCTTAACGGCCTGTTGCGCCAGAACGGCGTGCTGCCGCACATCCGTTATGGCGACACGAAGAAACCCGTTCCAGGCAACGGCCCTGGTACCGGACCGCGTGTCACGAGCGCCGCCGTTGCGACGGAGGACGCAAACCTCGCCGCCCTGCTCAAGCGGGTACTGATGGCCATGGACGCCCGGCCAGCAGCGACTCCGGGAGAGGCCCTCAGGCCTGCGCCCTCGCCAGTCACCAGCCATGGCGTTGCGGCCGATATCCAGCCCCCTACGCAACCACTTGCGCCACCCGAGGTGATGACCGGGAAGCCCGCGCACGCACCCCGGGGCGAGTTGCTGCACGCCCTCGCCCTGGCGGAGCGCGGCGAGCGTTTCGCCGCGGATCGGGAAGTGCTCGAAGCACTGCAATGGAAGGAGGATTCGCAACGGGCCCCCGGGGCAGCCCACGAGCCTGGCGAATCGTCCCTGAGCAGCCCGGGCGAAGCCCAGCCGGTCAACGCGCTGCGCAAGCTCGGCCGGACGCCCCTCGCCGCTCGGCTGGACCCCATGGATGCACTGACCCTGGACATGGTGGCGCTGCTGTTCGAGCAAATCGTGGCCGACACGCGAATCACCCCGCCCATGAGGATGCTCATCCATCGCCTGCAGGTTCCCGTCCTCAAGGCGGCGCTGCTGGACCGAACCTTTTTTTCAGTCCCCGACCATCCGGCGCGGCGAACCCTGGACCTGCTGGGAAACATCTCCCGCACCGTGGGAGACCGGCTTCCGGCCTCCGGCGCACTCTCGCAACGCCTCGAGGCCTTGGTGGAACGCACCTCACGGGAATTCGATGGCGACCTGGGCGTGTTCCACCGTGCCACGACCGAACTCCACAGTCTGTGGCGCAACGCCACATTGGCTGCCAGACGGCATGCCCAGCGCGTTCAGGAACGCGAGCGCCTGGACACAGCCCGCCAGTGCGCAAGCGATGCATTGCGTGCCCGCGTGGCTGGCCACGCGATTCCCCGCCCGGTGCTGCACTTCCTCGCCACGGAATGGCTGAAGCTCATGATCTTCACTTACGCCACCAGCGGTCCGGACAGCCGTGGCTGGCAAAACGCCCTCGAGACCCTGGAAAACCTGCTGTGGACGCTCACCCCCAAGCAATCGCTCCCGGAACGTCACCGTCTGGGATCACTGCTGCCCCAGCTGCTCAAGTCCCTGCACAAGGGCATGGCGGCAATTGGCACGGCTGAGCCGGTGAAGGAGCGCTTCATCGCTGCGCTCATGCGGGGTCATGCACGCACCATCGGCGCCGGAGCGCAGGAAGCAATCGAAGCCCCCGCCATCGCCGCCAAGCCCCCAGCTGCCGCTACTGCAGCACGCTCATCCACCAGCAAACCCGCGGCGGTGGCGGCGCTGCCCGTCGCGGGAAGCAACGCCACGCCACTCACCTTGGCCGAGAAGCATGGTGATTCGACCGCCACCGCGCCACTCACCTTGGCCGAGAAGCCTGTTGGCTCGCACTCCGCCATGGAAAAGAAGCCTGCGGCCTCGACTTCCACCGAGCCACACGCCGCGCCACCCGCCGTCACGGCAGAGGCCCCACCGATGGGCAAGCCGCAACCCGCGCGCGTCCCGGTGGCGATCGTCCAACCAGCACCCCCTGCCGCCACCCCACGGAATGTTCCACCAGCAGCTCCCGCGGTCACGGTGCCCAACCCCTTCGGTGATGGCGAGATCGAGTTCGAAGAGGTGTCCTTTGGCGAATCCGCCGCCCCCGTTACTGCGGCCCCTGCCGACCGGCATACCCAGGCCGTCGCCAAGCTGCGCGAGGGTGACTGGATCGAACTGCGCGAGGAGTCGGACAGCGCGCCCGTGCAGGCACGCCTGTCCCACGTGGACAACCAGCGCGGCGCATACCAGTTCGCCGACCGCAAGGGCCAGCGGATCGCCGAGTATTCCCTCTTCCAGTTGACTTGCGAGCTGCGCAGCGGCCGCATCGTGCTGCTGGACAGCGCGCCGACACCAGGGCGTGCCGCCAGCACCTTGGGCGGTCTGCTTCGCAAAGGCGGCGGGCGGTCGGCCTGAACATCGGATCCCGCACGCCGCCCCGGCGCAGGGCTGGGGCTTGCGCGGCGTGCATCTCCCGTGGTCCACTTGAAAGCATGTTCATCGTGGTTCGCATCGGTTTTGCTTCGCACCGGGCTCGCCCACACCCGCGACTGGCCTCAGGCCGCGAGCGCTGATCGGTATCTCCCTGCCTGGCGGCGTCGATCCGTTGTCGGCATGCACCTTCACTGCTCTCCCGCCTCAAGGCGCCCAGATGGCGCAGACCACACCATGACGCATCGCACCGACGACCTTCGCATCCGTGGCATCAAGGAGCTTGCCCCGCCCTCGCACCTGCTGCGCGAGTTTCCCTGCAGCGACCGCGCCGCAGACTCCGTCGAGGCCGGCCGCCGCGCCGGACATCGCATCCTGCACGGCATGGAAGATCGCCTGCTGGTGATCGTGGGCCCCTGCTCCATCCACGACCCGGCCGCGGCGCGGGAGTATGCCGGCCGGCTTCTGGAGCAGCGCCACCGGCATGCCAGCGAGCTGGAAGTGATCATGCGGGTCTACTTCGAAAAACCGCGCACCACTGTGGGCTGGAAGGGGCTCATCAACGACCCTGACTTGAACGGCAGCTTCGACATCAACAAGGGCCTGCGCGTGGCGCGCGAGCTGCTCCTGGACATCAACGAGCTGGGCCTGCCGGCGGGCTGCGAGTTCCTGGACATGATCACGCCGCAGTACAGCGCCGATCTGGTGGCCTGGGGCGCCATCGGCGCTCGCACCACCGAGAGCCAGGTACATCGCGAGCTCGCCTCGGGCCTGTCGTGCCCGGTGGGCTTCAAGAACGGCACCGACGGCAACGTGCGCATCGCCGTGGACGCCATCAAGGCCGCCCAGCAGCCGCATCACTTCCTCAGCGTCACCAAGGCGGGCCATTCGGCCATCGTGGCCACCACCGGCAATGAAGACTGCCACGTCATCCTGCGCGGCGGCAGCAAAGCGCCGAATTTCGATGCCGCCAGCGTGCGCGCCGCCTGCGACGAACTAGCCCGCGCCGGACTCGGGCAACGGGTGATGATCGACGCGAGCCACGCCAACAGCCAGAAAAGCCCCCAGAACCAGATCCCCGTCACCCTCGACATCGCTGGCCAGGTGGCCAGCGGCGAGGCGCGCATCGTGGGCCTGATGGTGGAGAGCCACCTGGTGGCTGGCCGCCAGGACCTGGTGCCCGGCGCCGCGCTCACCTATGGCCAGAGCATCACTGACGGCTGCATTGGTTGGGAAGACACCACCCGCCTGCTGGATGCGCTGGCGCAGGCGGTGCAGGCGCGGCGCAAGGCGCAGGCGAGCGGCGAGGCGGCCTGAGCGCCCGCGAGGGTGCCGCGCCATGGCGCACCCTGGGTGAGCCGCTGTTGCACCGATACCGTCTGCCAGCGCTCCTGCGGCGCCCGGTCATGAGGGCAGCGCCGTGAGCCAGCCCGTTGGCCGCCAGGGCCGCCTCAAGGCTGGCAACGCCCACGGCACGGTGGCGGCGGCCTTCGGCCGCAGCTACCTCGTGGCCCTCGACGAAGGCGAAACCATCACCTGCTTCCCGCGGGGCAAGCGCAGCGAGATCGCCTGCGGCGACCGGGTGCTGGTGGCGCCCACCGCCCCGGGTCAGGGGGTCATCGAGGCGGCCGACCCGCGCTCGTCGCTGTTCTACCGTGCCGACAGTCATCGCCAGAAGCTGATCGCCGCCAACGTCACTCAGGTGGTGGTGGTGCTGGCGGCCTCGCCCAGCTATCACGAGGAACTGCTCAACCGTTGCCTAGTGGCCGCCGAGCACGCCGGCATCGGCGCGCTCATCGTGCTCAACAAGTCCGACCTGGATGGCGCTGCACGCGCGCTGCAATCGCTGCAGCTCTACGCCGGGCTCGGCTACGGCGTGCTGCCGCTGGAAGCACGCCGCGATGTGACGGCGTTGCGCCATCGGCTGGAAGGCCATGCCAGCGCGCTGGTGGGCCAGTCGGGGATGGGCAAGTCCACCATCATCAACGCCCTGCTGCCGAGCGCCGGGGCCGCCACGGCGGAGATCTCCGTGGCACTGGACTCCGGACGCCACACCACCACCCATGCCCGCTTGTACCGCCTCGGCCCGCGCAGCAGCGTGATCGATTCGCCCGGCATGCAGGAGTTCGGCCTGCACCACCTCTCGGTGCAGGACGTGGACCACGCCTTCGTGGAATTCCGGCCGTTCCTGGGCCAGTGCCGCTTCGCCAACTGCCGCCACCAGGGGGAGCCGGGTTGCGCCCTGGATGGGGCAGTGCTGTCGGGCGCGGTAAGCGCGCGGCGGCTGGAGATGTACCGCCGCATCGCCCCGGCGCTGTGAAGGCCGCGCCAGGCGCGGCGGGCCGCTTCACCCCGCCCAGTTGGCGAGGGTGAGCAGGCCGATGAGCAACAGCCAGAGCACGAGGGCCCGCCACACCAGGCCGCGTGCACCCTGCATGTGCTCCACGTCGGCCTCCTCACCCAGGCCCAGCTCCGGGCGCAGCGCCACCGAGCCGTCCAGGTGCAGCGCCTCGCCCAGCCGGACGCCGATGGCACCGGCACCGGCAGCGAGCACGATGCCCTCGCCGCGGTCGGGCCAGGCGGCAGCCTGGGTGCGCCAGCAATACACCGCATCCTCGAAGTCGCCCACGATGGCGAAGGACAGCGCTGTCAGGCGCACGGGCAACCAGTCCAAGGCGCGGAAGGCGTCGCCAGCGAAGCTGCCGAAGTTCTGCATGATGGCCTCGCCCGAGCCGGCCCAGCGCCGCTCCAGGCGCGCCGACAGGGCGTAGAGCAGCGCGCCACCGGGCCCCGACAACAGCGTGCCCAAGGGGCCTGGCAGCAGCGTGCCGAAGAGCGCCGGCAGGAACACGAACCAGGCCATCACACCGAAGGCATAGCGATGGGAAGCCGCCAGACCGCCCTCGATGGCCGCCTTGGCCACCTCGGCGGAGCTGAGCTCGGCGGCAGGCTGACCGCGCCAGGCGGCCAGCTGGCGGCGCGCCTCGTCGAGCTGGTCGGCGCGCAGCGACTCGAGCACCTCCCCATAACCGCGGCTGAACCGCCGCAGACCCATGGTGAAGTGCAGCACCGCCACGCTCCACGCCAGCCCGAGCAGCGCGTGCGCCGACGACAAAAGCAGGAACACCACTTCCCCGGCCACCACCAGCGGCACCACCGCCGCCAGCCAGCCAAACACGCCATGGCTGCGCTGGCCGGCGTTGCAGCCGCGCGCCACCGCATCGGCCCATCGGTCGAGCAGCCGCCCCACCGGGCCGGCGGGGTTGGGGGCGAGCACCTGCTCCAAGAGCAAGGCGATGATGAGGGAGAACAGGGCCACGGGAGAGAGGCGGGAGCCGCGCGCGAGGGTTGTGCCCGTCAGTCCAGGTAGCGCAACGCGCCGCGCGCCGCCAGCTCGGCCTCGTTCCAGAAGGCGAGCTTCTCGCCGCCCTTCACCCGCGCCTCGGCCTGCGCCTCCTTTTGCCGCACCACCTCCAGTTGCCGCGCCACCGCTTCGGCCTGGGCGAGGGGCACCACCACCACGCCGTCGCGATCACCCACCACGATATCGCCCGGATTGACATGCACGCCGCCGCAGGTGACGCCGCAATTCACCTCTCCGGGTCCGTGGGGAAAGCCGGCGTTGGGGCAATGGCCGCGGGCGAACATGGGCAAACCCGAGGCCAGCAGCCCGGGCACGTCGCGCACCAGGCCGTCGCACACCACACCCTCCACGCCGATACGCTTGGCCCACAGCGCCCACAGGTCGCCCACGGTAGCGGCGGTGTCGTTACCCGCCGTGGCCACCACGATCACATCGCCCGGCTGCACGTGGTCCAGCGCGGCCATGCACGCCAGGATGTCTATGGGAGCGCAGTAGGCCGTCACCGCCGGCCCGCAGATGCGCATGCCGGGGTCGAGGGGCTTGATGGAATGGTGCAGGCTGCCCATGCCGTTGCGCGCATCGGTCACGAAGCCGGTGGGCGCGTGGCGAAACGCATCGAGCAACGCCGCCGGGGGCCGCGGGATATTCCGCCGGATGGTGAGGGCCACGGGACTTCCGATCATCTTGCCGTCTCCTGGCGCGGCGGACCAGGCGCCCCCGCGGTGCCGTCAATCGTAGCGCAGTCGGAGACGCGCACCCGCCGCAGTGGTCGCAGGGCCGGCCGCTCAGCGGGTCAGGCGCAGGTACAGGCCGGGCAGTTTTTCCGGCAGCCGGTTCACGTGGTCCACCACCATGAAGTTGCGGCTCCCGAAGATGCGGCTCACGTAGGCATCGGCCTTGGGGTCGACGCTCATGCAGTAGGTAAGCACGCCCTGACGGCTCGCTTCCTCCACGGCCTTCTTGGCATCGAACATGAGGTACTGGCGGTCGTGCACGTCGACGTCGTGGGGCTCGCCATCGGTGATGAGCAGGATCAGGCGGCGCTCGGCGGCGCGCCCGCCCAGCCAGCGCGCGCCATGGCGGATGGCTGCGCCCATGCGGGTGGAGAGGCTGCCGCGCATGCCCGCCAAACGCGCCCGGGCGAGATCGTCTAAGGGGGCGCCGAAGTCCTTGAAGCGCAGGTAGTTCACTTCCTCGCGGCCGTTGGAGCAAAAGCCGTGCACGGCGAAGCTGTCGCCGATCTTCTCCATGGCCGTGGACAGCAGCACCGTGGCCTCGCGCGCGAGCGACAGCACGCTCGCGTTGCAGGCCTTCACCAGGTCGTTGGTGGATTCAGACAGGTCCAGCAGCACCAGCACCGCCAGGTCGCGGTCGCGGCGCTCCACGCGCACGTGCACGCGCGGGTCGGGCGTGCGCCCCTGGCGAAGGTCGCTCACGGCGCTCACCAGGGCGTCCAGGTCGAAGCGGTCGCCGTCCATCTGCTTGCGCAGCTTCACCGGCCTGCGCACCAGGCTGCCGCGGATCAGGCGGTCCAGGCGCTCCAGCAGGTCGGCGTTGCGCAGCAGGATGTCCTCCACCACCGCCGCGTCGCCCACCGGGGCGTGCCGCTCCAGCACCGTGGCCCACTGCGGCCGCGACAGGCCGATGAGGTAATCCCATTCCGGATGCTTCACCACCCGCACTGCGTCCACGGCCTCGCCCGCCTCGCCGCCGCCCGGGGCGTCCTCGCCCACCGGCTTCATGCCCGCGTCGGTGGCATCGTCGCGCTGCTCCTCCACGGTCTGGGCGTCCGGGTCGTCCACGGGATCGGGCTGGGCCAGCATCACCTCCTCGGCCAGGGCCGTGTCCTCGGGTTCGCCGTCGGGCTCCCACAGGAAGGCGTTGTCGTCGCGGTACAGCGGCTCAATCACCCATGTCTTGGCGTTGAACTGCAGGCGCATCTGGCCGATGTCGTTACCCAGCAGCGAGCCCAGCCGGCGAGGCATGCCCGTGTCGGCGAGGTCGCTGGCGGGATCGAAGAACAAGCGGCGCGCCTTCTGCACCCAGGGGCTGTCGTCCTGGAAGCCGGGGTCGAGCAGCGCGCGCGCCAGGCGCACGGCCAGTCCGGCGAAGGTGGCTGTGCCCTCCTCGGCTCGCGCCTCGTGGAATTGGAGCCACAGGCGGCGCAGGCCCGGCATCTGCCGGCAGGCCAGCAGTTCCACGCGGGCATCCTCGATCAAACCCACCAGCACCGTCTGGATGGGCCGCAGGCCGCCGCGCTTCATGGGCGTGCGCGGCGAGAAGGCCAGGTGCGCTGCCGCGTGCGCCACCGTGGCGCGGTACAGGTCGGCACCGCGCTCACCCGAGGCCGCCCGCCAGGCGTCGGGCAGGTGGACACCCACGTTGGAGAGGTAGGCGCGGCTCTGCTGCAGGGTGACGTGGAAGGGCCGCAGCTCCGTGCCTTCGTTCCACAGGGCGCGAAGGCCCAGCACCAAGCGCCGGCGCAGGTCGGAGAACTGCACCCCGCCCTCGGCGCGCAGGAAAAAGCGCGACTCGGGTGTGCGCAGGTCGAACCAGCCCTCCTGGGCGAACGGGTCGCGGGCATGGGCCTGAACACCCATAAGCGCCCAGGTGCGCAGGTCGCTCACCGAGAGGCTGGCCAGCAGCAGGTCCAGGTGGCCGAGCATGGGCTTCACGCCCTGCGGCGACTTCTCGGCCACGGTCTGCACGACCGCCAGGAACTCGGCGAAGCGACGCGGCTCGCGCAGGCGGCGCGCGGCCACCGGCGCGGCGGCGAACAGCGCCTCCATGGTGGCCTGGCTGGAATAGCCGTACACCGCCAGCGCGGTTTCCAAGAGGCCGTCCATGGCCTCCGCGCCCAGCTCCCGGGCCACCCGCGGCGCCTCGCGCAGGAAGGTGACGATGGCCGCCCAGGTGACGCCGATGGATTCGAGGCTGCGCACGGCGCGCAGGTAGGACTCGCGCCCGCGGGCGCCGAGGCAGGCGCGCGCCTCCGGCCAGGCGGCGCGCACCAGCTCCAGCTGCTCGCGGCCCAGGCCGGCGAGCAGATCGCGGTAGTCGTCGAGGTCGGCGCCCCGGCCGTTCATCGGCGCCCCGCGAGCGGGCGCACCGGCGCCCGCGGGTTGCGCGTGCCCGGCGGCCTGGCGAGGCGCCTGCCGCCGCCGCGCAGGCACGAAGCAGGCACACCGGGCGCCCCGGCGCCAACCGCGGCGCGCATCAGAAGAAGGTGGTCACCACCGACTCCAGGGCGTCGCGCATGTCGGGGTCGTCGGTGATGGGCTTGACCAGCGTCACCCGGCAGGCGGACACCGGGTCGATGCCGCGCGCGATGAGCCACCCGGCGTGGATGAGCATGCGGGTGGACACGCCCTCCTCCAGGCCATGGCCCTTGAGATTGCGCGTCTTCTCGCCCACCGACACCAGACGCCCGGCGATCTCGCCCGATACGCCCGCCTCGTGGGCCACAATCTCGATCTCGGTGTCGCGCGCCGGGTAGTGGAAGTCGAGCGCGCCGAAGCGCTGCTTGGTGGACTGCTTGAGATCCTTGAGGATGCTCTGGTAGCCGGGGTTGTAGGAGATCACCAGCTGGAAGTCGGGGTGGGCATGGACGAGCTCGTTCTTCTTCTCTAGCGGCAGGCTGCGCCGGGCGTCGGTGAGCGGGTGGATCACCACCGCCGTGTCCTGGCGCGCCTCCACCACCTCGTCCAGGTAGCAGATGGCGCCATGGCGCGCGGCCAGGGTGAGCGGCCCGTCCTGCCAGCGCGTTCCCTGGGCATCGAGCAGGTAGCGCCCCACCAGGTCGGAGGCGGTCATGTCCTCGTTGCAGGCGAGGGTGACGAGCGGCTTGCCGAGCTTCCAGGCCATGTACTCCACGAAGCGCGTCTTGCCGCAGCCGGTGGGGCCCTTGAGCATCATGGGCATGCGCGCGGCGTAGGCGGCCTCGAACAGGGGGATCTCGTCGGCCACGGGCCGGTAGTAGGGCTCGGCGGAGATGCGGTACTGGTCGATGACGCCGGGCGTCTCGTTGGGCAGGCTCAGGTTGCTCATGCAGGGCTCCAGGGAAATCGGTGCGGCGCTCACTTGCGCCGCGGCCCAGGCGGGGCACCGGTGGCGAGAACGCGCACGGCGACGAAGGCGGCGTGCAGCACCGCGCGCAGCGCGATGGCGTCGCGCGCCAGCACCCGCAGCCAGGCGCCGGCGCCGTTGGGCAGCAGCGAGGCCCCCGCCCAGGCGTCGGGGCTCGCCTCGAGACTGCTGCGCAGCGCCTCCAGCGCGCGGGCAGGATCGGCGCGATGCACGGCCAGCAGCGTGCCCTGCAAGGGGAAAGGCCCGTGCACGCCAGGCTGGCCCGACAGCACCGACTCGCCGGTGACGCGGAAGCGGTCGAGGACCAGCAGTTCTCCACCCTCGTCCTCCACGCGAGTCTCGGCGCGCAGCCAGTGGAAGGGCGCGCGGGCGCCAGCGGGGTCGTGCAGGAGGAAACCCTCGGAGGCGAGCACGGTGGCATCGGCCGCAGCGCGGATGGTGAGGCGCGTGTCCAGGCGCGCCGTGGGAAACAGGATCAGAGGGTCGGGCAGCCACTCCAGCAGCGCTCCCGGCGCGGCGTGCAGCACCATCTCCTGGTGTGCTTCTCCCTCGGGCATGGCGTGCACGATGGTGGAGGCGCCGGTGGTGAGGTGCGCCTGGGCGCCGGCGCCGGCGCTCGCGGCCAGGCCGAGGCGCTCGTGCTGGAACAGCCCGCCCGCGCAGGACTGCACGTACACGGTGGCAAAGCCGGCCGGATCGCCGGCGGCGTGAAGCACCCTTCCCACGTGGAAGGGGTAGGCCGCGTGCTGGCGGCGCAGGAACGTGGTGCCGTCCCCGCCCCGGGCGAACGCCAGGTTCACCTGCCGAGGCAGACGGGTGAGAGGCGCACCCTCGGCATCGAGCCTATCGGCCGTCAAAGAGCACCTCCCGCGCGATGGTCTCCACCACCGCGTCCACGCCCTCGCCCGTGGCGCAGTTGGTGAGCAGGACGGGGCGGCCGCCCCGCACCTCGTCGGCCTCGCGCCGCATGCGCGGCAGGTCGGTGCGGGTGTAGGGCGCAAGGTCGGTCTTGTTGATCACCAGCAGGTCGCAGGACAGCACGCCCAGGCCGCGCTTGCGCGGGATGTCGTCGCCGCCGGCCACGTCGATGACGAACAGCCAGTAGTCCACCAGGTCGAGAGAAAAGGACGAGGCGAGGTTGTCCCCGCCGGACTCGATGAGGATCAGCTCGAGCCCGGGGAAGCGGCGGTCCAGTTCGTCCGCCGATTGCATGTTGAGCGTGGGATCCTCGCGGATGGCGGAGTGGGGGCAGGCGCCGGTCTCCACCGCCAGCACGCGCTCGGGGGCGATGAGGCCGCTGCGGCGCACCCGCTCGGCATCCTCCTTAGTGGCGATGTCGTTGGTGATGACCGCGATATCCGTGCCCCGCGCCAGGAAACGCGGAATCAGCTGCTCCAGCAGCGCGGTCTTGCCCGAGCCCACCGGACCGCCTATCCCCACGCGGGCGGCAGTCCTGGGGCGGTTGCCCTGCACGGCCGGCCCTAGGCCGGCGGCGATGTCGTTCATGGGTAAGCCTCCGCTTCGGATCGCTCAGCGCAGCATATACCGCTGGGCCAGCGGCACCACGCTCGCCGGCTCGCAGCCAATCACCTTGCCGTCGATCATGACCTGGAAGGTCTGGGGATCGACGCTGATGTTGGGGCAGACGTCGTTGTGCAGCATGTGGGACTTGTTGAGCTTGCGCGTGCCGCGCACCGGGAGAATCTGTTTCTTCAGGCCCAGCCGGCCGGCGATGTCCGCCTCGATGGCGAGCTGGTTGACGAAGCAAGCCGACAGCGGCTTCTTCGCCTCGCCGAACGCCCCCCATTGCGGGCGCATCAGTAGCGGCTCGCAGGTCATGAGCGAGGCCGCGGAGTCGCCCATGGCGGCCCAGGCGATGAAGCCGCCCTTGACCACGAGCTCAGGCTTGATGCCGAAGAACGCGGGCCGCCACAACACGATGTCGGCCATCTTGCCCTTCTCCAGCGACCCCACGTGCTGGTCGATGCCGAAGGTGCGGGCGGCGTTGATGGTGTACTTGGCGATGTAGCGCTTGATGCGCTCGTTGTCGCCGATGCGGGTGGTCTCGGTGGACAGGCGGCCGAACTGGTCCTTCATTTTGGAGGCCAGCTGCCAGGTGCGGCAGATGACCTCGTTGATGCGGCCCATGCCCTGGCTGTCCGAGCCCAGTCCGGAGATGGCGCCCATGTCGTGCAGCACGTCCTCGGCGGCGATGGTCTGGGCGCGGATGCGGCTCTCGGCAAAGGCCACGTCCTCCGGCACCGCCGGGTTGAGGTGGTGGCACACCATGATCATGTCGAGGTGCTCGTCGAACGTGTTCACGGTGTAGGGATTGGTGGGGTTGGTGGACGAGGGCAGCACGTTCATCTGCCCCACGCAGCTGATCATATCCGGCGCGTGGCCGCCGCCGGCCCCCTCCACATGGTACATGTGGATGGTCCGGCCCTTGACGGCGGCCATGGTGTCTTCCAGGAAGCCCGACTCGTTGAGGGTATCGGTATGTAGCTGCACCTGGAAATCCAGCTCGTCCGCCACCGACAGGGCGGTGTCGATCACCGCGGGCATCGCCCCCCAGTCCTCGTGGATCTTCACGCCCACGCAACCGCCGGCGATCTGATCGTAGATGGAACGCGGCTTGGAGGTGTTACCCCGACCGAGGAAGCCGAAGTTCATGGGCCACTGCTCGGCCGCCTGCAGCATCTTGCCCACGTTCCAGGCGCCGCCGCAGTCGATGCCCACGGTGATGGGCCCGAGGGAGCCGCCCAGCATGGTGGTCAGCCCGGAGGAGATGGCGTGCTCCACCAGCTGGGCGGAGTCGAAGTGCACGTGCAGATCGATGCCGCCGGTCGTGGCGATGAGCCCTTCGCCGTCGCGCACCGTGGTGGCGGCGCCGCAGATCATTTCCGGGTGGACGCCGTCCATGGTGGCCGGATTGCCGGCCTTGCCGATGCCCACGATCCTGCCGTCCTTGATGCCGATGTCGCCCTTGACGATGCCGAGGACGGGATCGATGACCACCACGTTGGAGATGAGCATGTCGAGCGAGCCGGCGGCGCTGTCGTAGCCGGGCACGAGGCCGAGGCCATCGCGCAGCGTCTTGCCGCCGCCGTGGAGGCACTCGTCACCGGGCACGGAGAAATCGTGCTCGATCTCGGCGATCAGCGAGGTGTCGCCCAGCCGAACGCCGTCGCCCTTGGTGGGCCCATAAAGCTGCGCGTATTCCTTCCTGGAAATCCTGGCCATCTCAAGCCCCCTTGTAGCCGCGGCTGCGCGCGAGCTGCAGCGACTGTTCCTTGACGATGTCGCTCCGGGTGGAGCCGTTGGTCAGGCTGTTGAGGCCGTGAATCTCGCCGGTGCCGCCGAACAGCACCAGCGTGACCTCTTTCTCCTCCCCGGGCTCGAAACGCACGGCGGTGCCGGCGGGAATGTCCAGGTGCATGCCGAAGGCCTGGGCACGATCGAACTCGAGCGCCCGGTTGGCTTCGAAGAAGTGGTAGTGGCTTCCGATCTGGATGGGCCGGTCGCCGGTGTTGCGCGCCCGCAGCGTGGCCTTGCGGCGCCCGGCGTTGATCTCGATGTCTCCCTCGGCGGGGATGATCTCCCCGGGCACCGGCACTGCCTCCAGGGGCTTGCGCCCGGGGCGAATGGGATCGTGCACGGTCACGAGTTTCGTGCCGTCTGGAAAGGTGCCCTCGACCTGCAGGATCGGCATCATCCCGGCCACGCCCGGCATGACATCGTCGGTGGTGAGCAAGGTCGAACCGAAGGCGATGAGTTCCGCGACCGACCTGCCCTCGCGCGCGCCCTCGAGGATCTCGTCGGCGATGATGGCCGTGGCCTCGGGGTGGTTGAGTTTCAGGCCCTTGGCCCGGCGCTTTCGCGCCAGCTCCGCCGCGGTGTAGATGGTGAGCCGTTCGAGCTCGGTGGGTGTCAGCAGCATCGTTTTGTCTCCCTGTGTCGTCCTTGTTCCGGCCCCGCGCCGCCCCGGGCATCGACCCGCCGCCGGGCGCCCGCGCTGCCGCCCCGGGGCACCGAGAGCGCGCGCGGGCCTCAGCTGGCGAACAACCGCCCCGAGCCCGTCTCGTGCCGCATCATGGCGATCTCGGCCATGGGTGCGCTGCTGGCAATCTCCTCTACCGGCGGCGCGGGCCGCGCCGCCAGCGCCGCGATCTGGGCACGCCGCCCCAGCAGCACGCGCTGGGCATCCACATGGCCCAACACGCCCAGGCGCAACGCGGCGCTCACCAGGCCGGTGACAAGCTGGTGTGCCGACAGCGCCACGACTGCCTCGCGCCCGAGGCCGAAGGCGCGGCCAGCCCAGCCCTGCACCACCGCCAGGTTTCCCGGCGCCTCGCCGGCGGCCACCGCCTCGCGATACAGCGCTGCCTGCGGCGTGCGCAGTTCCTCGTGAACCTTCAGCAGGGCAGCGCCCAGGCGCCGGGCGCCCTCGCGGGCCTCGCGGGCGAGCGTGGCGGCATCCACCAGCCGGTCGATGGCGTAAACACTCTCCAGGTGATCGCCCGCCTCCCAGGCGGCCAGCAAGGCGGGCCGGTCGAAATGGGCCCAGCGGTGTTCGAGCTGCCCGGCCACGAATGCCTCCAGCCCGGCGCGATCCAGCAGGCGCTCGTTGCGTAGCGTCTCCAGGCCCCAGGAGAAAGCGTTGGCGCCGCTGGGGAAGAAGCTGTCGCCGAGCTGGAGCGCGGCGAGGGTGGCATCGAGCTCAGCCATGCCCCGCCACCCGCACCCGCCCATCACCCGTGAGCGCGGCGATGCGGACGAGATAGTCTTCGGCAGGGCCTTCCATGGACACGTGCAGCATGGTTCCCGCGAAGCGCACCTTCCAGTGCATGTTGCCGCAGAAATAGCCCAGTTCGATGGCAGCAGCGGTGTCGCGCGGCTCCAGAGCGAGCCACTGGGGCTCCTCGAGGCGCACCACCACGGCGCCTTGGTCATCCAGGCGCAGCACCGACCCGTTGGCGAGGCGTTCGCTGCGCTCGAGCAAGATGGCCGCTTCGGTGCCGCGGTCGGTGAATACGTGCAGGCGCCGGCGCGCGGTGTCGGCGCGGTTGAGGGTGACGTATTCCACCACGCCGCGGTGCGACAGCGCATGGAGCCGCTCTGCAGTGGCCGGATCCGAGGCGGAACCGACGATGGATGTGAGGCGAAGCATGGGACGGTGCAAGGGTGCGAAGGCGAGCCCGATGATAGATCCCGGGCCCCGTGGCCTCGCAACAGCGGCGGCCGCTCGAGCGGCCGCCGCGCTGCAACGGTTACTTGTGCACGGCTTCCTTGGTGGTGGGGATGCCGGGGATCGGGCACTCCTCCACGCCCACGGTATCGCGCGTGATGGCCTCCACCATCTCGCGGGTGCCCTCGGGGTCGGTGATCCACTTCTTGTAGAAGTCGTAGGGGCAGGCGGCCACGCCGTTGGCGTCCTCGCGGGAGTTGATTTTGCCCGTGTAGCCGCGGTGCAGCAGCTTGAAGAGGTGGTTCTGCGACTGGCCGGTCCGGCGCGCGTCGCGAATCAGCCCCTTGGAGAGCTGCGCGTACTGGATGCCGTATTCTTCTTCACCGCACTCGCCCAGCGTGCGGCCGTCGAAGCCCACGATGGCGGAGTGGCCGAAGTACGAGTACACCCCATCGAAGCCCGCGGCGTTCGCCACGGCCACGTAGACGTTGTTGGCCCAGGCCATGGCCTTGGCCATGATCACCTGCTGGTCCTTGGCGGGGTACATGTAGCCCTGGCAGCGCACGATGAGCTCGGCACCCTTCATGGCGCAGTCGCGCCAGATCTCGGGGTAGTTGCCGTCGTCGCAGATGATGAGCGACACCTTGAGCCCCTTGGGGCCTTCGGACACATAGGTGCAGTTGCCGGGATACCAGCCCTCAATGGGCACCCAGGGCATGATCTTGCGGTACTTCTGCACGATCTCGCCCTGGTCGTTCATGAGGATGAGGGTGTTGTAGGGCGCCTTGTTGGGATGGTCCTCGTGACGCTCGCCGGTGAGGGAGAACACGCCCCACACCTTGGCCTTGCGGCAGGCGGCGGCGAAGATCTCGGTCTCCTCGCCGGGCACCGTGGAGGCAGTCTCATACATCTCCTTCGAGTCGTACATGATCCCGTGGGTGCTGTACTCGGGGAAGATCACCAGGTCCATGCCGGGCAGGCCCACCTTCATGCCCTCGATCATTTCGGCGATCTTGCGGGCGTTGGCCAGCACCTCGGCCTTGGTGTGCAGCCGCGGCATCTTGTAGTTGACCACTGCCACGCCGACAGTATCGGCGCTGCTGGAAATGTCACCGTGTAGCATTTTTCACTCTCCTTCAGACTGTGGTTGAGTCGCTCGGGCGGGTGTGCCGCCAGGGAAATCCACGCTCGCGACGCCCTTGTCGCTGCGCGCTGTTGCAGCTCCGGACAGCCTGCTTGCCGCCGGCGCGTGATGCTGGTCAGATGGTGAGGAAGGCATGGATCTTCGCTGTATCCAGCTGGTCGCGCGGCGCCGCGTAGGCAAACTCGCCCTTCTCGATGATCAGGAAGCGGTCAGCCACTTCCATGGCGAAGGACAATACCTGCTCCGACACCAGCAACGCAAAGCCGCGCTCCTGCTTGAGCCGGGTGAGGGTGCGGGCGATGTCCTTGATGATGGAGGGCTGGATGCCCTCGGTGGGCTCGTCTAGCACCAGCACTTTGGGGTTGGACACCAGTGCCCGGGCAATGGCGAGCTGCTGCTGCTGGCCTCCCGACAGATTGCCGCCCTTGCGGGCGCGCATGTCGTGCAGCACCGGGAAGGTTTCGTAGATCCAGCCCGGCACGGTCTTGTCAGCCACATTCTCCATGCCGGTGAGCACGTTCTCCTCTACCGTGAGATAGGGGAAGATCATGCGGCCCTGGGGCACGAAGCCCATGCCTTGCGCCACGCGCTCGTAGCTGCGCGCCGCGCCGAGCTCGCGGCCATCCAGCACCACCTTGCCGCTGCGGGCCGGCAACAGGCCGATGAGCGACTTGAGCAGCGTCGTCTTGCCCATGCCGTTGCGGCCCATGATGGCGATGGACTCCCCGGCGGCGAGATCGAACCCCACGTCGCGAATCACGTGGCTGTCGCCGTAGAAAACGTTGAGTCCTGAAACGGAAAGCATCCAGGCGTCCTTTCAATGCCCTAGGTAGGTCTCGATGACCCGGGGGTCGGCCTGCACGTCGTCCATGCTGCCCTCGGCGAGCAGCTTGCCCTGGTGCAGCACCGTGACCTTGTGAGCGATCATGCGCACGAAGGCCATGTCGTGCTCGATCACCACCACCGAGCGGCCCTTGGTGATGCCGTTGAGCAATTCCGCCGTTTGCTCGCGCTCGCGGGCGCTCATGCCCGCCACCGGCTCATCCAGCAGCAGCAGTTCCGGATCCTGCATGAGCAGCATGCCGATTTCGAGCCACTGCTTCTGGCCATGGGACAGCAGCCCCGCCTTGGTGGAGAGCTGCTCGCGCAGGAAGATCTGGCTGGCCACGCCCTGAACCTTCCCCACCACGGCGGCATCGGGCCGGAAGAACAGCGAACCGAACACGCTGCGTTTCTTCGGCCAGGAGATTTCCAGGTTTTCGGCCACGGTCAGGTCTTCGTACACCGAGGGATTCTGGAACTTGCGGCCCACGCCGGCGCGGGTGATCTGGAACTCGATCATCTCGGTGAGTTCGAGGTTCTTGAACTTTACCGTCCCCGCGGTGGGCTTGGTCTTGCCGCAGATCATGTCGAGGAGGGTGGTCTTGCCCGCGCCGTTGGGGCCGATCACGCAGCGCAGTTCGTCCTGCTCCACGTAGAAGTTGAGACCGTCCACGGCCTTGAAGCCGTCGAAGGAGACGGTGAGGCCGTCTACCTGAAGGATGAGCGCGGCCATCTCAGGCGCCCCCGCCAGCGGCGCGCCCGCGCAGCCGGTCGAGCAGCCCGGCCAGCCCCGTGGGCAGGAACATCACCACCACCACGAACAACAGGCCGATGAAGTAGGGCCAGTACTCCACGAAATTCTCCGAGAAGAAGGTCTTGGCCCAGCCCACGATGAGCGCCCCGTACACCGCGCCCACCAGCGACAGCCGCCCGCCCACTGCTGCGTAGATGACCATTTCCACCGAGGGCACGATGCCCACCAGCGAAGGCGAGGCGAGACCCACCTGAATGGTGAACATGGCGCCGCCGATGGAGGAAAACAGCGCGGCCACCGCGAAGATGAAAGCCTTGAACAGCGCCGGGTCGTAGCCGGAAAAACGCACCCGGTCCTCGCGGTCGCGGATCGCCACCAATACCCGTCCCAGCCGGCTGCGCAGGATGAAGGCGCCGATGGCCACGCACAACAGCAGCAATCCGGCCGTGATCATGTACATGGTGACCTTGGAGCGGTCGTTGTCCAGGTCGTGGCCGAGGAAGGTCTTGAAGTCGGTGATGCCGTTCACGCCGCCCGTGTAGCCCTGCTGGCCGATGATGACGATAGCCATGATGGCCGACAGGGCCAGGGTGACGATGGAAAAGTACACGCCGCCCACCCGCTTGCGGAAGTTGGCGTAGGACAGCACGAAGGCAAGCAGCGGCGGGATCACCAGGATGGCTGCTACGGTGAACCATACGTGGTGAAAGGGCTCCCACCACCACGGAAGCTTCTCAACGCTGTTCCAGGACATGAAGTCGGGCAGGCCCTCCTGGCCGAAGAAGGCCGACAGGGCAGTGCCCGAGGATGAGTCCGCGTTGGCCGCCGCCTCGAGCTTGAGGAACATGGCCATCATGTAGCTGCCGAGCCCGAAGAACACGCCCTGACCCAGGCTGAGGATGCCACCGTAGCCCCAGATCAGAACGATGCCCACGGCACAGAAGCCCAGGCACAGGTACTTGGCCGCCAGGCCCAGCCGGAAAACATCCATGGCGAGGGGAAACACCACCAGCATGAGGGCCGCGAGCAGCCCGAAGCTGGCGACGCCCCACCAGTTGCCGCGGCGGCTGGAGGCGCCGGAGGCCACGGGGACGGAGACGGTTTCGCTCATGCGCGCCGCACCTTGGAGGCGAACAGCCCGTTGGGCCGGAAGTAAAGCACCACGATCACCAGCAGCAGGATGCTGGCCCGGGCCATGGAGCCGCTCATGGTGTACTCGAACCAGCTCTGCATCTGGCCGATCATGAAGGCCGAGGCGATGGTGCCCAGCAGGCTTTCCACGCCGCCGAAGACCACCACGATGAAGGTGTCCACGATGTAGGCCTGGCCGGTGGTGGGGCCGGTGGAGGCGAGCATGGTGAAGGAGCTGCCGGCGATGCCCGCCAGCCCGCAGCCCAGGGCGAAGGTGAAGGCATCCACGCGCTCGGTGTTGATGCCGGCAGCACCGGCCATGGGGCGGTTCTGGGTGACGGCGCGGATCCGCAGCCCCCAGCGGGTGCGGTACAGGAACAGGTAGACAGTAGCGGCGGTGACCACCGCCAAGGCGATGATGAAGATGCGCGACAGGGGCAAGGCGATGCCCTCGGTGACCGCCCAGGCGCCCTGGAGCCAGGACACGGTGGGCACCTCCACCTCCTTGGCGTTGATGAACTGGCGGAACAGCTGCTGTAGGATCAGCGACAGGCCCCACGTGGCGAGCATGGTGTCCAGCGGCCGCTTGTAGAGGAAGCGAATGAGCCCCCGCTCCAGCGCCCAGCCGAAGGCGAAGGTCACGCAAAAGGCCAGCACGATGCCCACCAGGAAGTAGATGCCGAACAGCCCCGGCAGGAACTTCGCGAAAAACATGGCGGTGAAATAGGTGGTGTAGGCGCCCATGGCCATCAGCTCTCCGTGGGCCATGTTGATCACGCCCATGAGGCCGAAGACGATGGCAAGCCCGAGGGCCATCAGGGTGAGGATGGTGAACAGGCTCAGGCCCGTGAAGGCCTGCATCGCCATCAAATCAAAGTTCATGAAGCGTTGTCCGGTGGACTCGCGCGGGGCGCGGCAAGCGGGAGCCGGCCCGCAGGCCGGCCCCCCCAACTCCGATGCCTTCAGGCCATTACAACTTCGGGAAGGGATTCGGCTCGATCAGCGGCGACTCGTAGATCATGTTGACCTGGCCGTCTGCCTGGAAAGTGCCGATGCGCGCGTGCTTCCACAGATGGTGGTTGCTGGCGTGGAACTTCACCTTGCCCTCGGGCGCATCGATTTCGAGGTTGCTGGATGCCGCCACGACCTTCTCCACGTCGAAGCTCTTGGCTTTCTCGGCCGCCATCTTCCACAGGTACACGCCGATGTAGCCGCACTCCAGGGTGTCGCCCACCACGCGGCCGGCACCGTACTTGGCCTTGAACGCCTTGACGAACTTGTCGTTGGCGCCGTTCTTGAGGCTCTGAAAGTAGCCCATGCAGGTGAGGGTGTCGGCGGTGTTGTCGGCACCGATGCCCGAAACTTCCTCTTCGGACACGGCCAGGGACAGCAGGGTCTGGTTCTTGCCGGTGATGCCCGCGGCGGTGAGCTGCTTGAAGAAGGCCACGTTGCTGCCGCCCACCACGCAGTTCAGGATGACGTCGGGCTTGGCACCCTTGATCTTGTTGATGACCGAGGAGAACTCGATGTGGCCCAGCGGGTAGTAGTCTTCACCCACCAGCTTGCCGCCGCCCTTGGCCAGCACGGCCTTGGCGATCTTGATGGTGGTACGCGGCCAGATGTAGTCGGAACCGATCATGTAGAACGTCTTGCCCTTGTTCTTCATGAGCCATTCCATGGCGGCGATCACAGACTGGGACGCCTCCTGCGCCGTGTACATGATGTTGGGCGACTGCTCCAGACCCTCGTAATAGGTGGGGTAGTACAGCAGGCCCTTGGACTTCTCGAACACCGGCAGCACGGCCTTGCGGGAGGCGGAGGTGTAGCAGCCGAACACGGACGCCACCTTGTCCTTTTCGATGAGCTTGCGGGCCTTCTCGGCGAAGGTGGGCCAGTCGCTGGCACCGTCCTCCACCACCGCCTCGATCTTCTGGCCCATCACGCCGCCGGCCTTGTTGATCTCCTCGATGGCCAGCTGCTCGGCGTCCACCACTGACTTTTCGGCGATGGCAATGGTGCCGGTGAGCGAGTGCAGGATGCCCACCTTGACCGTGTTGGCCTGCGCGCCCGCCGTCCGGATGTTGAGCATCGGGAAGGGCACGGCTCCCGCCGCGGCGATCGCGGACGAGGTCTTGATGAATTGACGTCTGTTGAAATTACTCACGGTCTCTCCTTGTCCGGGGCTCGGGGCCCCTAATGGTTGGCACGTCGATTGAGAAGTCACAGCACCGCCCTCGAGGGTCGCGCCCGCACCACACGTGCGCACCGCCCGCCCGCCGGACGAAAAAAAAGCCCGAACCCCGGAAAAATCCGGCTCTCGGGCTTCTTTGCCTGTGGTCGGTGCGACGCCTGTGTCGCGCTGACCGCTATGAGGTGGCGCGCGCCGGTTGCGCCGCCGAACGCTTTTGAGCAAAACGGAGACCACCTGATCGCCGCCCTGCAAATTGCGTGGATCGTGCCATCGAACTCATTGAGATTGCAAGCGAATATGGACGGGCAACGCCGACTCGGGAGGAGCGCTGCGGGATCGTAGAACCGGCATGGCGCTCTTAATTGGTGCGAGACATGAAGAGAATGCCCGATATCGGGGCATTCATTCGTGCCTGCTTGAGCACGCTAGAATGTGGGCATCCGTGTCATTCCCAGCGCATCCCGGCCTCCGGCACCGCGATTTCCGTGGCAGGTGCAGGAATTGCTCCAGCGCTGCATCACTCCGCACGGGCGCATTGCCAACCCGGCTGCCGGCCGCAAGGAAGCGGCCCCGAGCCACGGCCGGAGGAACGCAGCACAACCGAGAAGACCCAATTTTATGAATTTGCGAACCGGTGCTCCCGTACGCGTGGGCATGCTGTTCTCCGAGACCGGCGTGACGGCGGCCATCGAGCGCTCCGAACGCCTGGCCACGCAGCTTGCGGTTGAAGAAATCAACGCATCCGGCGGCATCGGCGGGCGCCCGCTTGAACTCGTATCCCACGATCCCCAGTCCAGCCCGGCCGCCTACCGCACCCTGGCCGAATCGCTGGTGGCCGATGACGGCGTCAAAGTGATTCTGGGGTGCTACATGTCCAGCACCCGCAAGGCCGTCTTGCCGGTGCTCGAACGCTGGAATGCGCTGCTGCTCTACCCCACGCTCTACGAGGGCTTTGAATACTCGCGCCACGTGTTCTACACGGGGGCGGCCCCCAACCAGAACAGCGTGCAACTGGCCGAGCACATGACCCGCAGCTTCGGCTCGCGCGTGTTCATGGTGGGATCGGACTACGTGTACCCGCACGAATCCAACCGCATCATGAGCGACCTTGTCTTCGAGCGCGGCGGCGAGAAGGTGGCCGAGATCTACCTGCCCCTGGAGGCGAAGCCGGAAGATTTCCGGGCCATTGTCAAACGCATCAAGACCCAGCAGCCCGACTTCATTTTCTCCACCGTGGTGGGCGAGGGCACCGCCATGCTCTACCGGGCCTACGCCGAGGCAGGGCTGGATCCGGCGCGCATGCCCATTGCCAGCCTCACCACCACCGAGGCCGAGATCAATTCCATGGGAGCGCAATTCGCCGTGGGTCACCTCACCTCGGCGCCCTATTTCCAGTCGCTGGACACACCCGCCAATCGCCGCTGCGTCGCATCCTTCAAGGCGCGTTACGGCGATGACAAGGTCACCAACCAGTGCTGGGAGGCAGCCTATTTCCAGGTGCACCTGCTGGCCGATGCCATGCGCCGCACCGATCCCGACGACGTGGAAGCGCTGCTGCGCGCCCTGCCCGGTTCGGAGTTCGGCGCACCACAGGGCCGCGTGCGCGTGGACGAACACAACCACCACACCTGGCTCAAGCCGCGCATCGGCCGGGCCCGCGAGGACGGGCAGTTCGACATCATCGAGGAGGCCCGCTCCTGGGTGCGGCCCGACCCCTACCTGGTGTCGCACACCCTGGAGGACTGGAGCGTGCGCGTGAAGCTCGAGAGCGCCTGAAACGGCCGTGGCCACCGCCGCTCCGCCGCGCCCCGATGGCGCCACTCCCGCGCTGCTGCGCGACCTGCGCTCGCTGCAGGTAGTGGTGTTCCATCCCGACGACGCGGACGGTCAGGAACTGCTGGGACAGCTGCGCCGCATCGGCTGCCAGGTGAAGGCCTTCTGGCCGCCCCAGGAACGGCTGCCCGAGGACACAGGGCTAGTGTTCTTCGCCGTGCGGCCCGAGGCGCTGGCCGAGGAGCCCGCCTGGCTCAAACGCGACCCGCTGCCGCCGGTGATCGCCGTGGTGAACTACGAGAACCCCATCACCATCGAGGCGGTGCTGCGCCTGAACGCGGCGGGCATCGTGGCCTCGCCGGTGAAGTCCTTCGGCATCCTGTCGGCCACGGTGGTGGCGCTGTCCCAGTCGCTGCGCGCCCGCGAGCGCGAGCGCTACGTGACGCGCCTGGAGCAGCGCCTGGCCGGGCTGCGCAAGCTCGCCAAGGCCAAGACCGTGCTCATGCACTCTCGCGGCATCGGCGAGGAGCAGGCCTACCAGTTGATACGCTCCCAGGCCATGGCCAAGCGCGTCACCACCGAGGAGATCGCCGACGCCATCATCAAGGCCAACGACATCCTGTCCTTCGAGGGCAAGTAGGGCGCGAAGCAGGGCCGGGCCGATGGTCCGGCAGCGCCGTGCGCCACGAGGCAGTGCAGCAGCGGGGACGGCTATCCTCCCCACGCATCCCAGACAACCGGGCGCGCCAGACGGGCCGTCCCTTCTTCCGGAGACCCTCATGAACACCACCCGCACCCTGCTGTTTTGCCTCGCCGTCTTCCTGGCCGCCTGTTCGAAGCAGGAGGACCCTGCCAGCGCGGCGGGCGCCGCCAGGGAAGCCGTCAAGGACGCCGCCGGAGAGGCGAAAAATGCGGTGGAGGCCGCCAGGCAGTCGGCCCAGCAGGCGGTAAACAAGGCTGGCGAGGCAACCCGGGAGGCCGTGGACAAGGCAACCGGCGCGGTGGAGGCCGGCGCGGACAAGGCCAGCGACGCAGTCAAGGATGCCGCCGCGACGGCGCGGGACGCGGCGGGCAAGTAACCCGCGCCAGGCGTCGCCTCAGAACAGAAAGTAGCGCTGCGACATGGGCAGCACCTTCGCGGGCTCGCAGGTGAGCAGCACGCCGTCGGCACGCACCTCGTAGGTCTGGGCGTTGACTTCCATCCGGGGTGTGGCCGTGTTGAGCGGCAGGTCGCGCTTCTTCACACCGCGCGTGCCCTGCACCGCCACCAGGCGCTTGGCCAGCCCCAATTGGCGCCCGATGCCGGCGGCGAAGGCGGCCTGCGAGACGAAGGTAAGCGAGGTGCTGGCGCAGGCGCCCGCGAAGGCCGCGAACATGGGCCGGTAGTGCACCGGCTGGGGCGTGGGAATGGAAGCGTTCGGGTCGCCCATGGCGGCGGCGGCGATGGCGCCGCCCTTGAGCACCAGGCTCGGCTTGACGCCGAACATGGCCGGCTTCCAGAGCACCAGGTCGGCGAGCTTGCCCGCCTCCACCGAGCCCACCACATGGGCGACACCGTGGGACAGGGCGGGATTGATGGTGTATTTGGCGATGTAGCGCCGCGCACGGAGGTTGTCGTTGTCGCCGCTCTCCTCAGGGAGGCGGCCGCGCTGAAGCTTCATCTTGTGGGCCGTCTGCCAGGTGCGCAGGATCACCTCGCCCACCCGCCCCATGGCCTGGGAGTCCGAGGACATCATGCTGATGGCGCCCATGTCGTGGAGGATGTCCTCGGCGGCGATGGTCTGGGGCCGGATGCGCGACTCGGCGAAGGCCACGTCCTCGGGAATGGACGGATCGAGATGGTGGCAGACCATGAGCATGTCGAGGTGCTCCTCGAGCGTGTTCACGGTGAAGGGCCGGGTGGGGTTGGTGGAGGAAGGCAGCACATTGCCCAGTTCCACCACCCTGATGATGTCCGGTGCGTGGCCGCCGCCTGCCCCCTCGGTGTGGAAGGTGTGGATGGTGCGGCCCTTGAAGGCGGCGATGGTGGTTTCCACGAAGCCCGCCTCATTGAGCGTGTCGGTGTGAATGGCCACCTGCACGTCCATCTCGTCGGCCACGGCAAGGCAGTTGTCGATGGTGGCGGGCGTGGTGCCCCAGTCCTCGTGGAGCTTCAGGCCGATGGCCCCGGCGGCCACCTGCTCGCGCAGCGGGTCGGGCAGGCTGGCGTTGCCCTTGCCAAGGAAACCCAGGTTCATGGGGAAGGCCTCGGCGGCCTGCAGCATGCGGTGCATGTGCCAGGGCCCGGGCGTGCAGGTGGTGGCGAAGGTGCCGGTGGCCGGGCCGGTGCCGCCGCCGATCATGGTGGTGACGCCCGACATGAGCGCCTCCTCGATCTGCTGCGGGCAGATGAAGTGAATGTGGCAGTCAATACCACCGGCGGTGACGATGAGCCCCTCGCCGGCGATCACCTCGGTGCCCGCGCCGATGGCGATGGTGACACCCGGCTGCACGTCGGGGTTGCCGGCCTTGCCAAGGGCCGCGATGTGGCCGTTCTTGATGCCGATGTCGGCCTTGACGATGCCGGTGTGGTCGAGGATGAGCGCGTTGGTGATGACGGTGTCGGCCACCTGGGCAGACACCCCCTGCCCCTGACCCATGCCGTCGCGGATCACCTTGCCGCCGCCGAACTTCACCTCCTCGCCGGGCACGGTGAAATCCCTCTCCACCTCGATCCACAGCTCGGTGTCGGCGAGCCTCACCCTGTCGCCGGTGGTGGGACCGTACATGCCCGCATAGGCGTTGCGCGCGATCTTCATGACGCGCTCTCGAGCCTGCCCTGCACCTTCTGCTGGAAGCCGATCACCACCCGCTCGCCCGCGTAGGGCACCAGCTCCACCTCGCGCGCCTGGCCGGGCTCGAAACGCACCGCCGTGCCGGCGGGGATGTTCAGGCGCATGCCCCGCGCCGCCGCGCGGTCGAAGTCCAGCGCCTGGTTGGTTTCGAAGAAGTGGTAGTGGGAGCCCACCTGAACCGGCCGGTCGCCGGTGTTGGTGACGGCGAGCTTCACCACCGGGCGGCCGGCGTTGAGCTCGATGTGCCCGGGGGCGGTGCGGATTTCACCAGGGATCATGGTCAGCGGATGGGGTTGTGGACGGTGACAAGTTTGGTGCCGTCGGGGAAGGTGGCTTCTACCTGGATGTCGGGAATCATCTCGGGCACGCCCTCCATGACGTCGTCGCGGGCAAGCAACGTGGCGCCGAAGCCCATGAGTTCAGCCACGGAGCGGCCGTCCCGCGCCCCTTCCAGGACCGCCGCCGTGATGTAGGCCACGGCTTCGGGGTAGTTGAGCTTCAGGCCGCGGGCCTTGCGCCGCTCGGCCAGCAGGGCGGCGGTGAATATGAGCAGCTTGTCCTTCTCGCGGGGAGTGAGTTCCATGGGTGACCGGGTCGGGTGCGCGGCGCAGAATGCCGGCTGCGGTACGCAATGCAGGAATGGCGGGATGAAGGCGGGTCGGGACCGGATTCGCGCAACAGGGCGGGCGAATGTTAGCGCCGCCGCGCGCCTTCAGTCATCCCGAACCCGTCCGCCGCCACGGCCATGCCCCGAGGTCGGCCCGTCAGGAGGACTCGCCGCCAGCCTGCTCCAGGTCGCGCTCCACGAGCGGCCGCACGCGCTCCAGTGCCTCGTGCAACAACTCCTCGGACAAGGCGTTGAGGGACTCGGCCAGGATGTCGCCGGCCTCTAGTGCAGATTCCGGCAGGGCCTCGGCCTGCAGGTTCGCCACCAGCACGGACGCGGCGCCGACGGTGAGCAGCAACTGTTCACGCTCCTGCACCAGGAGTTCGATCTCGCCGCGCAGCAGGGCGACTTCGTCGGCAGCGGTGGACATGGTCGGCAATATGGAAGGATTGGACACGGTTCGAGTGTGCCACAGACCGAAGCACCAAAGCGGCACGCCCGGGCCCAGGCACGCATCGAAGCAGTGCGCCCACACCGGCCCCAGCCCGCTGATTCATGGAGTTCGAACCTGCGGGACCGCCCGGAACTCCCCGCCAGCGCTTGATCTTCACCAACAACCCGGTACCTGGCACTAGGCTTGCAACAATGGAACCAGACGGTGAGCAGTTTCGCGGCCGGTGTTTCGCGGAGCTTCGTCAGGGGAGCTAGGGTTCCGGTCCGGGTACAGCGCGGACGCTGGTCCGAGAGCGCCCCGGCCTGCGGGTTCAGTGGCAGGCTCCACGGAGGGACAAAAGCCCGGGAGAGCGGAACTGCTCTCTCTGCTTTCGGCCTCCAAAGGAGCTTTTCATGCGCCCCGCGACCAAACACCGTGTTCTTGGCAGTTTCTTCACCTCCTTCTCCTTCAAGGGCGCCCTCGGTGCCCTGTTTTTTTGCCTCGCCAGCGCCACGGCTCTGGCGGCCGGCAGCGCCAGGATCGGCACCGTCATCTGGATCGGCTACGGGCCTTTCTACGTGGCCGACCAGCTCGACCTGTTCAAGAAGTCAGGCGTGAAGGTCACCATGCAGGTGTTCACCGACCCCGCGCTCATTCCTCCGGCGGTGACGGGGGGCTCGGTGGACGGCGGCATGATCACCTACGACCAGGTGGTGAGCTCGGTGGCGAAGGGCTCCACCATGCGGGTGGTGCAGCCCATCGACTACTCCAACGGCGGCGATGCCATCGTCGCCGCCGTGGACGTCAAGTCCGTGAAGGACCTGAAAGGCCAGAAAGTGGCCTTCAACCCGCTTTCCCCCTCGGACTTCCTGCTCTCCTACGCGCTGCAGAGCAACGGCCTGAGCGAGAAGGACGTGAAACCGGTGAACATGAGCCCCGAGGGCGTGCCTGCCGCCATGGCCTCGGGCAGCGTGAAGGTGGGCGTCACCTACGAGCCCAGCGTCTCGGAGATCACCGCCATGGGCGGGGGCGGCAAGTTCAAGGTGCTCTACTCCAGCAAGGACGCGCCCGGCCTGATCACGGACGTGCTGGTGTTCAAGTCTGAGTACATCAAGAAGAATCCCGAGGTGGTGAAGGCCCTTATCCAGGGCTACGTGGACGGCCTGGACTACATGAGCAGGAATCCGGCCGAGGCTGCGAAACTAATCGGCAAGGTCATGGGCATTTCCGCCAAGGAGGTGCTGGAGCAGCTGCCCGCCGTCTACAACCCCACGCTGGCCGAATTCCCCAAGGTGTTCGACATGAGCAAGGAGACCACCTCGCTGCATACCAGCGGCGCGGTGATCGCGAAGATCCTCAAGGCCAAGGGCGAGATCAAGGCCATTCCCCGGACCGAGGACACCTACGACGACTCCGTTGCCCGAAGCATGATGAAGAAGTGATTTTCCCGCCGGCGCGCCCATGCGCGCCGGCGGAACCATGACCACGAGCCTTGCCATGAACACCCGCTCCGCCTCACTGTTCCGCTCGCCCCGCGGCGCGCTCCCCAACCTCCTCGCCCTGGGCTGGACCCTGCTCGCCTACCCTCTGGGCATCGGGCTGCTCATGGCAGACCCCTGGTGGGCCAATCTCGCCGGCGTGCTGGTCACCGCCCATGGGCTGGTTTTCGCCGCCTACTACATCCACGAGTTCGCCCACCATTCCATTTTCCGCTCGCCGGCGGCCAACCAGCGCTGGGGCGTGCTCATGACCTGGCTCACGGGCGCGTGCTACGCCACCTTCGAGGCGCTGCGGCGCAAGCACATGCGCCACCACCTGGACCGCGCGGACGTGCTCACCTTCGACTACAAGGCCTTCCTCGACCGATCGCCGCGCTGGGTGGGGCGCGCGGTGGCGGCCCTGGAGTGGGCCTACGTGCCCGCGGTGGAACTGATCATGCACGGCTACGTGATGGTGCTGCCCTTCCTGCGCAAGGAGCGCGCGGCGGAGCGGCCAAGGCTGCTGGCGGTGATGGCCGTGCGCGCGGCGCTGTTCGGGCTGCTCGCCTGGGTGTCGCCCAAGGCGCTCGTGCTGCACGCGGTGGCGTGGATCCTCATGGCGCACGTGCTGCGCTTCACGGATGCCTACCAGCACACCTTCGACGCCTTCGCCGTGCTCGAGGACGGCGCCCCGGTACCCGCCGACAAGGTCCGCGACCGGGATTACGAGCAGGCCAACACGTACAGCAACCTGGTGTCGGTGGCCCATCCCTGGCTCAACACGCTCCTGCTGAATTTTGCCTACCACAACGCCCATCACGAGCGCCCCATCGTCCCGTGGCACGACCTGCCGCGCCTGCACCGCGATCTCTTCGGCGAGCAGTGCGAGCAGGTGATCCCCATGGCCGACCTCCTGCGCGGCTATCACCGCGACCGCGTGAAGCGCATCACTTCCGCCGACTACGGCGAGGTGGGCAGCGGCCCCGGCAAGGCGGAGCGCTTCCTGGGTGCCTACGGCGTGTCCTTCCTCACCGCCGTTTGACCCGCGGCTGCGCGCCATGACCGTCACGACATCGCCCTCTCCCCAGTACCATCTCGAAGGGATGCCGGTACTGGTCACCGGCGCAGCCACCGGCATCGGCGTGGGAATCGCCGAGGCGTTTGCGCGGCAGGGCGCCCGGCTCGCGGTGACGGACCGCGACGCGGCGCGCCTGGGCGTGGTGGCCTCCGCGCTGGGCGCCGAGTGCTTCGTGACCGAACTCGACGACCCGGAATCGGTGAGCGCCCTGGCGCACGCAGCACGCGAGCGGCTCGGCAAGCTCGCCGTGCTGGTGAACAACGCCGGCACCGAGTACCCCACGGCGCTGGACGACGCTTCGCCCGACGCCATGGAGCGCTGGCAGTGGCTGATGACCAACAACGTCTCCTCCATGGTGCGCGTCACCCGGGCGCTTCTGCCCCTCATGGGACCGGGCGCGAGCATCATCAACCAGTCCTCCATCTGGGGTCACACGGCCGTGGGCGGCTTTTCGGCCTACGTGGCCAGCAAGCATGCGGTCCTGGGGTTGACGCGCTCGCTGGCGCACGAACTGGCCCCGCGGGGCATCCGCGTCAACGCCGTTTGCCCCGGATGGGTGCGCACCGAGGCCTCCATGCGCTCGCTGGCGGCCATGGCCCGCGAGCAGGGCCGCCCCGAGGAGGCGGTGCTGGCCGACATCGTCGCCGCGCAGGCCGTTCCGAAGCTGCTCGAGCCGGCCGACATCGCCGGGGTGTACCTGTTCCTCGCCAGCAGCGATTCGGCCACCCTCACCGGGCAGTCGCTGTCGCCGTGCCACGGCGAAGTGATGCTCTGAGTCGTGAGGTTTTGTCTGCCATGTCCATCCTGAAACTCTGCCACAGCCCGCGCCGGCCCGCGAAGACGCCTGCGCGCTGCAGCAGCCCCGGAGCCTGTCCGTGAGCGGGGTGCTTGCAGGACGCACGGCGCTCGTCACTGGCGCGGCCGGCGGCATCGGGCGCGCCGTGGCCGAGGCCTTCGCCCGCGAGGGCGCGGCCGTGGCCGTGAACCACCTGCGCGCCGGGGAGGCCGCCGCGGCGGTGGTGGATCACATCAGGGCCTCGGGTGGGCGGGCCATGGCCTTCGAGGCCGACGTCACCCGCAGCGCCGACGTGGCCGCCATGGTGGCCGCGGCGGAATCCGCGCTAGGGCCCCTGGACATCCTGGTGTGCTGCGCCGGGGTGATCCAGGAGAAGCCGCTGCTCTCCACCACCGAAGCCGACTGGGACTTCGTGGTGGACACCGACCTGAAGGGCGTGTTCATCTGCTGCCGCGAGGCCATGCGCGGCATGGCCTCGCGCGGCCGGGGCGCGGTGATCAACATCGCCTCCGAGCTGGGCCACCTGGGGCGCGAGAACTTCGCGCCCTACTGCGCCGCCAAGGCGGGCGTCATGGGCCTCACCAAGTCGCTCGCCCGGGAGTTCGCGCCCGCCATACGCGTCAACGCCATCGCGCCCGGGCCTGTAGACACGCCCATGCTGTCACTCGCGCACATGAGCGCCGAGGTGCTCGCGCGGGAGCAGGCCATCCCCGCCGGGCGCGTGGGCCGGCCCGGGGAAATCGCCGCCACCGCCGTGTTCCTTGCCTCGGAAGCGGCCAGCTTCTTTCATGGCCAGGTGCTGGGCCCCAACGGCGGCGCTCACATGTAGCCACAACGGGAAAATCCATGACCGACACCGCCCTGAAACCGGCTCCCTCCCTGTGGCGCGAGCGCGAAGGCGCACTGCCCAACACGCTCGCCATCGGCTACGCCACCCTCGGCCATACCGCCGGCCTCGCCCTGCTGCTGGCCGACAACTGGTGGCTGCGCCTGCCCGGCGTGCTGCTCACCGGCCACACCATGGTGATCGCCGCCTACCTGATCCACGAGGCCGCCCACTACACCCTGTTCCGCAGCCACGCACACAACCGGCGGGTGGGCGAGCTGATGGGGTGGATCTGCGGCGCGGCCTACTGCGGCTTCGAGCGGATCCGCCACATGCACATCCGCCACCACCGCGACCGGGCCGACGTCACCGTGTTCGACTACAAGGCGGCGCTGCGCCGCCATCCGTGGCTGCGCCGCCTGGTGCAGGCGCTGGAGTGGGCCTACGTGCCGACGGTGGAGGTGATCATGCATTTCCAGCTGGTGGCGCGGCCCTTCACCCGGGCGGCGGAGCGCCATCGCCGGGGCCGCGTGCTGGTGGTGGCCGCCACCCGGCTCGCGCTGTTCGCGCTGATCTTCGCCATCTCGCCCGTGGCACTGCTGCTCTACGCGGCGGCCTACTGGCTGCTGCTCACCACGCTCAACTTCTTCGACGCCTTCCACCACACCTTCGAGCAGATCTTCACCGGCGAGAACGACCCCGTGTCCATGGACGGCCGGGACCGCGAGTACGAGCAGGCCAACACCTATTCCAACGTGGTATCGGTTCGCCACCCGTGGCTCAACCTGCTCACGCTCAACTTCGGTTACCACAATGCCCACCACGAGCGCGCCGCGGTGCCCTGGTACCGGCTGCCCGCGCTGCACGCCGAGCTGTTCGCCGGCAGCCCGCGCGAGCTCATGCCCCTCTCCCAGCTGCTGCGCACCTTCCACGCCAACCGCGTGCGGCGCGTGTTCGACGACCACTACGGCGCGGTGGGCGAGGGACCGCGGCGCGCCGACGGCTTCGTGGGCGCCCACGGCGTGTCCTTCCTCACCGTTCCGTGACGTCGTCCGCGACCCACCGGGCAGCCGTGCTGGCGTTGCTGGTGAGCGGCGCGCTGTGGGGTACCACGTGGATGCCCCTCAAGCACTTCGCCGCGGCCGGCCTCACCGGGCTCACCCTCACGCTGTGCACCTACGGCCTGCTGGGCGTGCTGGCGCTGCCCTGGCTGCTCAAGGCGCGGCCGCGCTGGTGGGGCAGCCGCCGGCTGCTGCTGCTCATGGGCGTTCTGTCGGGCCTGTCCAATGCCTGCTGGGTCACGGGCTTGATGTTCGGCCAGGTGACGCGCGTGATGCTGCTGTTCTACCTGATCCCGGTGTGGGCGATGCTGGGCGCGCGGCTGTTCCTGGGCGAGCCTGTCACCCGCCTGCGCCTGCTGGCGGTGGTGATGGCCGTGGGCGGTGCGGTGCTGGTGCTGGGCGGCCCCGGGGCCCTGGCTGGCCCGCCCCAGCCCCTGGACCTGCTCGCCGTGCTGGCGGGCCTGCTGTTCGCCGCCTCCAACCTGTGCGCGCGCGCCGCCTCGGAAGTGCCCGTGCCGGTGAAGGCGGTGGTGGTGTTCGCGGGCTGCGCGCTGGTGGGCGGCGCGCTGATCCCCGTGGTGGATCACGCCCTTCCGCCCATCGAACCGCCGCTTGCGCTGGAGCTGGCCGCCTTCGCCCTGGTCTGGATCACGGCGGCCATGTTCACCCAGGCCTACGGCATCACCCACCTGGAAGCCGGGCGCGCCGGCGTGCTGCTCGTCTTCGAGCTGGTGGCCGCGGTGGCAACGGCAATGGTCTTCGCGGGCGAACGCCTGGACTCCGCCGGATGGTTCGGCGCCGCCCTCATCGTGACCGCGGCGCTCCTGGAAACGCTGCACACCTCACACGTACCCGAGCAAGGAAGCCCCCCATGAGCGAGATCCTGATGAACCGCATGGACTGGACCAACTACGAGCAGCGGGTGCGCGGGGACGGCGCCGTGGTGTTCCTGCCCTGCGGTGCCACCGAGCAGCACGGGCCCCACCTGCCGCTGGGCACCGACCACATCCTGGCCCACGAAGTGGCCGCCGGCGTGGCGCGTCGCGTGGGCGGCATCGTGGCGCCAGCGCTCTCCTACGGCTACAAGTCTCAGGTGAAGTGTGGCGGCGGCCAGCACTTCTGCGGCACCACCAGCCTCGACGCCGCCACCCTTATCGGCAACGTGCGCGACACCATCCGCGAGTTCGCCCGCCACGGCGCGCGCGCCGTGGTGCTGTGCAACGGCCACTACGAGAACACCTGGTTCCTGATCGAAGGCATCGAGCTCGCCATGCGCGAGCTCGGGCCGTCGCCCTCGCTGCGGGTGATGCGGCTGGAGTACTGGGACTTCATGACCGGCAGCACGCTGGGCAAGGTGTTCCCCGAGGGATTCCCGGGCTTCGCCCTGGAGCACGCCGCGGTGCTGGAGACCTCCATGATGCTGCACTACCACCCCGACCTGGTGCGCCTGGACCGCATCCCCGGGGACGGACCGGCGCACTTCCCCGAATACGAAACCTTCCCGCCGTACACCCACCTGGTGCCGCCCTCGGGCGTGCTGTCCTCGGCGCGCGCCGCCACCCGGGAGAAGGGCGACTGGCTGGTGGAGGAAGTCACCGACCGCATCAGCGCGGCGGTACGCAAGGAATTCGGCTGAACCTGGAACGGGAACAATCATGAAACGACTGCTCGCCATGCTCGTGCTGTTCGCGATTGCGGCCACCTCCCATGCCGCCGACCGGCTGCGCATCGGCCACGACGCCTGGATCGGCTACGCCGCGGCCATGGTGGCCCGCGACAAGGGGCTGTTCCACAAGGAGGGCCTGGAGGTGAAGACCATCGCCTTCGCCGGCCCGGGGGACACCCTCCCGCCGCTGGTCTCGGGCCACCTGGACGTGGCCTTCACCACGCTGTTCAACCTGGCCCTCATGGCCGCCAGGGGCAACGAGGATCTGGTGGCCATCTACCTGCTGGACACCTCCAGCGGCGCCGACGCGGTGGTGGCCGCGAAGGGCATCGAAACGCCCGCGCAGCTCAGGGGCCGCAAGATCGCGGTGACGCTGGACGAGGTGAACCACATGCTGCTGCTCGCCGCGCTGGAACGCGGCGGCGTGAAGCCCGGGGAGGCGCAGCTGGTGAACTTCAACGCCGAGGACGCCGGCGCGGCCCTGCTCGCCGGCAAGGTGGACGCGGCCGTCACCTGGGAGCCCTGGGTGACCCGGGCGAAGGGCGCGGGCGGCAAGGTGGTGTTCAGCAGCGCCGACACGCCCAACCTGATCCTGGACGCGGTGGTGGTGCGCAAGGACGTGCTGGCCAGCAAGGGCGTGCAGCTGGCGCAGCTGCTGCGCGGCATCGACGCCGGCCACGCCTTCCTCGCCGCAAAGCCGAAGGAATCGCACGCCGCGCTCGCGAAGTGGCTCAAGGTCACGCCCGCCGAGGTGGCCGGCATGCTGGCCAGCGACAAGGTGTACGGCCTAGCCGACAACCGCGCGCTGTTCGGCGCGCCCGACAAGCCGGGCCCGGCCTACGACTCCATGCGCCGCGTGGCCGGGTTTATCGCCTCCCGCGGCCTAGGCGCCCGGCCCGTGAAGCCCGAGGGCCTGCTGGTGCCCGCGCTGGTGGGGCGCTGAGGTGGCAAGCGACGCCGACCTTGCGTGGATGCGCGCCGCCATGCAGGCCGCGCGCACCGGCCTCGCGGCGGGCGAGCCGCCCTTCGGCGCCGTGGTGGTGGACGCCGCCGGCCGCGAGGTAGCCCGGGCCCACGACCAGGTCAACGCGCTGCGGGACATGAGCCGCCACTCCGAGATCGAGGCGGTGCGCGCCGCCTGCGCCGCGCGAGGCCCGGACCTCTCCGGCTGCACGCTCTACGCCACCACCGAGCCCTGCGCCATGTGCTTCACCTCGGCGTGGCTCGCCCGGGTGTCGCGCATCGTGTACGGCTGCACCATGGCCGAGGTGGCGGCAGTGGCGCCCTCGCAGCGCGAGGTGCCGGTGCCAGTCGCGGTGATGAACGCAGCCACGGCGCAACCCCTGGCCCTGGAGGGCGGCGTGCTCGGCCGGGAGTGCCTCGCCATGTTCGAGGCGTGGGCGGGAACATGAGCACGCTGGCGCCGCACGGCCGTTTCGCTTCCACTGGAGAGAGCAGATGAGCGTTTCCTTCGACCCGCGATCCGCCGCCCTGCTGGCGATCGACATGCAGCGCGACTTCCTCGACCCGCGCGGTTACGCAGCCAGGGCGGGCCTGGACATCGAGCTGCTGCGCCGCGCCATCCCGGGCGTGAAGCGGCTGCTGGAAGCCGCCCGCAAGACGGGCCTCACCGTGGTGCACACCCGCGAGGCAAATGCGGCCGATCTCTCGGACGTGCCGCCGGAGTTCATGGCGGCCACGCAGCGCACCGGCGCGCCCGTGGGCGCGCCCGGCCCCCTGGGCCGCCTGCTGATCCGCGGCGAGCACGGCACGGGCATCGTGGACGAGCTCGCGCCGCTCCCGGGCGAGATCGAGATCGACAAGCCCGGCTTCAGCGCCTTCGAGGCCACCGCCCTGGGGGCCATGCTCAACACCCGTGGCGTGCGCACGCTGCTGATCTGCGGCGTGACCACCGAGGTGTGCGTGTCCTCCACGCTGCGCAGCGCCGTGGACCGGGGGTTTCGCTGCATCACCGTGGGCGATGCCTGCGCCTCGGCCTACCCCGACCTGCACGACGCCGCGCTTCGCATGATCGGCGTGGAGGGCGGCGTCTTCGGGCAGGTGGCCACGGCGGCCGAGGTGGCCGCGTTCCTGGCGTCGTGCTGAGCATGGCCAACCGCATCCGCGCGCTGCTCACCGGCACGCACCGCTACGAGAAGACGCTGTCCACGCGACACCGCGGCGCGGGCGTGATCATCCAGGCGCCGATCCTCGCCTACCTCATCGAGACCCCCAACGGGCGCATCCTCTACGACGTGGGCTGCGACTACGCCAAGATCGCCGACCCCGCCCTGCGCGCCCGGCACTACGACCCCGAGGTGTTCCCCTTCGGCGCCCCGGACATGTCGCAGGAGCAGCGCCTGCCCGCGCACTTCGCGCGCCTGGGCTTCACCGCGGCCGACCTGGACGTGGTGTTCCTCAGCCACCTGCACTTCGACCACGCGGGCGGCCTGTGCGACGTGGCCGGCTGCGAGGTGCACGTGCACGCCGACGAGCTGGCCGCGGCCCGCGGCCGCGAGGACGCGGGCTACTTCCCCGACGACTTCTCCGGCCCCTACCGCTTCCGCAAGCAGCAGGGCGAATACACCGTGGCGCCGGGCGTGCACGCCATCGCCACCCCCGGCCACACCGCCGGGCACATGTCGCTCCTCGTGGAGCTGCCGCACGGGCGCCCGGTGCTGCTGTGCGGCGACGCAGCCGACCTCACCGAGAACCTGGAGCACGAGGTGCCCCCGGGACTGTGCTGGCGCGACCGCGAGGACATGGCCGTCGAGAGCATCCGCAAGCTCAAGCGCCTGGCCGCCTCCGAGCACGCCCGGCTCTGGCCTAACCACGACCTGGCCTTCTGGGCCGGGACCATGGCCGCGGCGGAGTGGCACCAGTGAGCCGCGCCGCGGCCAGCCAGGCACCCGGATTCCCGCCGCACCGCCGGGCGCGAGCGCCTCGCGCCCATTTCCAAGGAGACCGTCGATGATCCGCACGCTGCTCGCCCTTCCCCTGCTGTTCATGCTGTCGATGGGCTGCGCCCATGCCGAGGCCGTGAAGAACATCAAGCTCGGCGTGGTCACCTGGATCGGCTACGGGCCGCTCTACATCGCCGAGGCGCGCGAGCTCTGGAAGAAGCATGGCCTCAAGGTGCAACTGCAGAACTTCACCGACCCGGCGCTGCTGCCGGCGGCCATTTCCAGCGGGGCCCTGGATGGCGGCTTCATCACCTACGACCAGCTGGTGGGCCAGGTGGCCAAGGGCGATTCCATGAAGGCGGTGATGCCGCTGGACTTCTCCAACGGCGGCGATGCCGTGGTGGCCACCATGGACATCAGGTCGGTTGCCCAGCTGAAGGGGCAGAAGGTGGCGTTCGCGCCACTGTCGCCGTCAGACTTCCTGCTCGCCTTCGCGTTGCGCGGCAGCGGCCTGAAGGACACCGACGTGAAGCCCGTGGGCACGGGCCCCGAGGCTGTGCCTGCGGCCATGATCTCCGGCCAGGTGAAGGCTGGCGTCACCTACGAGCCCATGGTCTCGCAGATCACGGCCGAGGGCGGCGGCAAGCGCTTCCACGTGATCTACTCCTCGAAGCAGTCGCCGGGTCTGCTCTCGGACGTGCTGGTGTTCACCCACAAGGCCATGAAGGAGCGCCCGGACATGATCCGCACCGTGATGCTGGGCTATCTGGAGGCACTGGAGATGGTGCGAAACCAGCCGGCCGCGGCTGCGAAGATCATCGGCAAGGCGCTGGGCATCACCGAGGCCGAGGTGCTGGAGCAGCAGAAGGCCATCTACGCGCTGAGCCTCAAGGAGATGATGAGCGCCTTCACCCGCTCGAAGAGCCCGGAATCGTTCTACGTGGCCTGCGAGGCCATCTCGGATATCCTTGCTTCCAAGAAGCAGATCGCGAAGAAGCCCCGCTGCGAGGACACCATGGAGACGACGTTCATCGCCGGCCTGCTGGTGAAGTAGGGGGCGTATCACCACGACCCGGTTGCGCGCCTCACGAGGAGCGAACATGAACCAACCAGCACCATCGGTGCCGGATGCCTTCCTGGGCGTCTGGAAGCGCACGCTGCTGCGCACTTCGCGTATCGAGGACACCACCTCCACGGTGTTCTGGCTGCAGACGCCACGCTGGCACGGCGACATCCGCATCCCGGCTGTGCGCCCGGCCTGCACCGGCCGGCACTCGTTGCGGGATTGCAGCGCCGGGGAAGTGGCGGGGCTCGCGCGGCAGCAGGGCTTTGCCGGCGTCACCACGGTGGAAGGCGACCTGTGCCGGTGGCTGCGGCGAGTGGATTTCCAGCCGCCCAGCAACTTTGTCGACATGGGGCGGATCGAGTTCGAAACCCCCGAGCGCATGCTCGAGTACGGCGTGCTGCAAGACTACTTCGAGATCTGGGAACGTCTCCCCGGGAGCACCGGCGAGGTGTTCGTGGACGTGGCAGCCGCACCGGGCCAGGATCCGGAAACCACGCGCCCGGCGCGCATCCTGCTGGCCACGGGCGACTACTTCATCCGCCTGCGGCCCCGTGCCGCGGCCCTGCCACCCGCGGACGGGCTGCTGGATCTCCCCGGTGGCGAAGCGGGGCTGCGCGCGGCGCTGGATTTCGAGATCTCCTTCGGCATGCGCAGGCCCGGAGGATGGCGCATCACCCACTCCACCCTGCCGTGGCTCGAAGGCACCCAGGTCGAGCCTTCCTGAACCGGCTGCAGACGCACGCCTCTGGCGCAGCGATCCTGCCGGATCACCTTCAGACGCCCGCCCGCCAGAACTGCCAGACCCAGCGCCCATAGCAGCGCCATCGAAGGCTCGGGAACAGGCGAGATCACGAAGTTGAATCGATAGCCGAACGTGCCGGTGGCGAGTTCCTGGATCCACACGGTGTAGTCACCCGCAGGCAGCGGCGCAGCGAAGCCGCTGGCGCCATTGCTGGACAGGCCCATGGCCGCAAGGATGTCGGTGTTGCGGTCGGCGGTGCCGTACACCCGGTAGCCCAGCAGGCCGGCGGCACTGGATGCCTCGGGCGCGACAGACATGAAGGCGCCCGAGGCGATGCCGATGAACGATCCGCCGCCGCCCACGGCGGTCTGGTTGCCCACACGCAGTTCCGCCCACAGAAAGCCGGGCTGCACCACCACGTGCAGGTAATCGCGATCCACCACGCCGTTGGCCCTGCCCGTGCTGCCCGAGACCACGTTGGAACCCGCCACGTTTGCGCCGGCGGCGAAGCCGAGCAGCAGGCGCGTGGGCGCGAGGCGATTGCCGGAGATCTCGCCGTCCGCGGATTCGGAGTAGCTGGCGGCCAGGGCTGGCGCGGCGATGACGAAGCAGGCAAGCGCCACGGCGACGAGACCGGAGTAGCCGCCGTGAACGGCAGGACGTGCCATGAAATTCTCTGGAATCGGGCGGTAGCCCTAGGACGTCGACCTGCCGCGCTTCGCGAGGGAGGCTGCAAGACCCGCCCCCAGCAGGCACAGCGCCCAGCCCGGCAGAGGGATGTCGTTCTCGTCCACCGGGCTTGCGCCCAGGGTGTACTCCACGGTGAGGGTGGGGCGCGACGCACCCGTCCCGCCCTCGCGGCTGTCCAGTTGCCGCGCCGTGTACTCGGTGCCTTCGCTGCCGAAAAGGATCCAGCCGTGATTGCCCGCGGGGTTGTTCACCCAGGCCTGCACGTCGGCCACCAGGGGCGGGGTGCTGGTGAAGACGTAGGGCCCGCCCAACCCCAGGTTTTGCTCAGCGCTGGGTGTGGCGACGAAATCCCCGCCGGGGGTGTTCCACTCCACGCGGGCCACCCCTGGCGGATTGCCGTAGAAACGGTGTCGCCAGGTGGCATCCTGCGGCGTGGCAACATCGCCGGCCCCGCCGATGGTGGACGAGGCGCCTTCGCCCCAGGCCGCGGTGAGACGATGGAGCCTGCCTGGATCGTCCTCCGCGGCGCGACGCGCGGCCTTTGTCACCGTCAGCGACACGGTAACGGCGGTGACAACGGAACCGGGTGGAATGCCTGACAGGTCAAAGCGCAGCAGCGCCCGCCTCGGTGAGCCGCTGGCAATGGAGCCAACGTAGAGAGACGGGCTCGCCCCACCCGAGTACGACGCATTGTCCTCGAACAAAGTGTTGTCGGCGGATGCCGGAAGGGTTGCCGTGACGGCGTGACCGCTCCCGGGGCTCACCATCGCCAGCAGGACAACCAGGACCGCCGCCGGGAAGCACGCCTTGCGCGGAGTCATGTGCAGGAAGGCGCCACCGGCGGGCCTGGACCCGCCGGCAGCGCCGATCCCTCGTTCGGACCAGCGGGCGGTCAGCAGACGCCCTTGCGCCGGCGTGCTGCGGAAGCGGCCATCAGCAGCCCGGCAACCATGAGGGCCCAGGTGGACGGCTCCGGCACGGGGGTGGTGAACGTGAGGTCGTCCACCGCGGCATAGGGCCCCATCACCACGAACTTTGCGATGTCCGCGTTCTGCCGCGAGAACCCGTAGAAGGCACCCTGATTGAGCGCTTCAACATTGTTGCTGTCAGGCGGCGTGGAGATGGGCAGTTCCTGGTCCTCCAGCAGCGTGCCGTCCAGTCCATAGGCGGCGATGTACAGCGGCAGGGGCAGCCCTCCCCCGTAGGTGAAGCCAGGATCGAAGTTCAGGAATCCCCCGACTTTCTGAACCGCAGCGCCGTTGAAATCGAAGCTCATCAGGGCCACGTTGTCATTGACATCGACGCCCCCGTCCACGGCGCCGAAGGTGAGCGCGGTGTTCCAGAAGCCATTGTTGCCCAGCGACCACAGGCCCAGCGGCGCGGGTGCGCCGATCACGCGCTCGCCATTGGCGGCGGTGAAGTTCACCACGATGGCGGTATCGAGCCCGGCGCTGTCGTTCACCGTCATACCGTCGAGACCACGCTCGAAGCTCAGGACATTGGCCCCGGGTCCAACCCCGAGAGGATCGGTGATGAGGTCCGCACGGGCGGAGGCGGCTCCTGCAAACAGCAGCGCGCCGAGGACGAGGCATTTCCAATCGGTGTTCATGTCACTTCTCCATGTTCGATGAGCCCCGGGGCACAAGACCCCGGGGCGGGCATAACGCGCTCAGAGTCCGCCGATGACGCCGCCATCGTCGCGGGTGATCACCAGCACCGAGGAGCGGGGGCGCGACTGTTGCAGCTGGCTCTGATCCACCGGGTGTACGCCGGCCACCGGCTGGCCAGCGCTGTTGGCGGCGAACTGGCTGCGCGGCCAGTTGCTGAACTTCGGCGGATCCGCCGCAGGGGAGTCCTCGCCGGGATGCTGGATGCCCACCCACATGGTCTTGCCATCGGGCGTTGTGACCACCCCGGTGACCTCGCAGTTGGGCGGGCTGGTGAGGAAGCGGCGCACCTGTTTGGTGTTGGGGTCGGCGCAGGCCATCACGTTGGAGCCGATGTTCACCCAGTCCCCGGACCCGTCTCCCACCTGATCGGTCTGGATCCACATGCGGCCGAAGTTGTCGAACCAGAGGCCGTCGGGAGCACCCAGGTCTGCCGAGCCATCGGGCGTGTCCACGATGTCACCCTGGTAGAAGGGGCCCGATCCGCTGCCGGGCACGAGGTTGGTGCTGAAGTAGTTGGCCGCCAGTGTCTTGCTGGTGCGGTTGTCGCCGCACAGCATGAAGATGTCCCACTCGAAGCCGGTGGCCGTGACGAAATTGCCATCCTCGCGCCAGCGGATGATGTGGCCGTAGTCGTTGTCGGGACGGGGGTTTGCCACATCCACCGGCGGCCGGGCGCCGCCAGCCGCGGTGGTGCCGTTGGGGTTGTTGGACGACGTGGCCGGCGTGGTGCCCGACCCGCCGCCGCGGCGGTTGTTGTTGGTGAGCGTGCAGTAGACCTCGAGGGGGCGTTGGGCGTTGTAGGTGGCGTAGCCCTGGGTGCCCTGCTGCGGGTCGAAGTAGGTGCGAAGGGCGGTCCACTCCGGGCGGTCCATCATGGTGGCACCCACCGCGTCTGCCGCCTGGCGGGTACGGATGCAGATGCGCCCCTGCACGTCGGCATCGCTGCCGCCGCTAAAGTCGGGCAGATCGCGCAGCCGGTACTTGCCGCCGCCGGGGTTGTCGATCACCGTCTCGGTGTCGGGCACCAGCGGGATCCAAACCCCGCGGAAGGTGTTGGCGCCTGCGCCCTGCGTGCTGGTGAAGCGCGCCACATACAGGATGCCCTCGTCCAGCAGATTGAGGTTGGCGGCGCGGTTGCGCGGGTCGAAGGACCTGGTGCAGACAAACTTGTAGATATACTCGTTACGCTCGTCGTCACCCATGTAGAAGGCCACGCGGTTCTGCCCGCCCTGGGCATCGGCGCTCACCGCCACCTGGGCGCTCTCGTGCTTGAAGCGGCCCAGCGCGGTGCGCTTGACGGGTGTGCTCTGCGGGTTGAAGGGGTCGATCTCCACCACGTAGCCGTGGCGATTGGGCTCCAGCGGGTTTTCCACCACGTCGAAGCGGGCATCGGCCTCGTGCCACCAGTAGTTTGCGTCTGAGGAGAAGCCGGTTGCCGTGACCCCATAGCGGTTGAAGTCATTGGCGTTGGTGAAACCGGCCTTGGCGCCGAAGTAGCCGTTCCAGTTTTCCTCGCAGGTGAGGTAGGTGCCCCAGGGCGTGTAGCCGTGGGCGCAGTTGTTGAACGTGCCCTGGCAGGTGCGGCCGTCGCTCACCCCATTTTCCGCGGAGCCCGTATCGGTGATGGTGTAGTTCTTGGCGCGCATCAGTGCGTTGCCCGCGGCTGGCCCGGCAATGCGCATCGGGGTGTTGGCCGTGATGCGGCGGCCGAAGGGAGAATTCGCCACCACGCCCCACTTGCCGCCGGTACGGCGGGCCTCCAGAACGCTTACGCCGTGCGCCGCCTGGGACTTGCGCACCTTCTGGATCGTCACGGAAGCCTTGCTGTTGCCGGACGGGCCATGCAGGATGGCTTCATGGGTGTATTCGTGGTTGACGCAAAGCAGGCCCCGGTCGCTGGCAACACCGGTGGCGCCGGAAGCCGTGCGGGCTGGGAATCCGAAGAAATGCATGCCGTCGTTGTGGAGACCAAACTGGCGAAGCTGCTCGGAAGCGCCCTGGGTGGCATCGGGCAGCCAGGCAGAAGCGCCCGGCATGACCGGGTCTCCCCAGGCGGCGAACAGTTCCACCTTGTAGCCCGGGGGGACGTCCACGGTATCGGCAAAGCGAGGCGGGCTGGCGGAACTGGCGGGGCTAGCGTTGACGGCTGTCTTGGCTGCAATGCCCTCGAAGCCGATGCCCGCGAAGCCGTTGGTCGAGGCAATGGGAGCCGCCTGCACGGCGTTGACGATGCCCGTCATGCTCACGCCTCCGAAGGCCGCCGCCAGGGAGGCGCTCATGGTGGTCCTCAGGAAGCGGCGGCGTCCCGGATCGGTGGCCTCGATCACGTCGTGGATGGAGGTATTGCCCGAGGGGTTGAGGCTGACATCATTGGTCGGGTGCAAGGAACCTTTCATGGGGGTCTCCGGATGGTTTCTCGTTGGTGGGGGCAGGCTCGCTTCGTTGCCTGTATCACTGGCGAAATCCTAGTGCTGGCGTGTTTCACGCATCGTCGGAGAAGCTCGTGCGGAGGGGGCGCTAAAAGACTAAACGCCGCAACCTTCCTGTCACGGCGGCATGGTCTTGATAGATCACTTCCGCGCTTTGCATGAACGGGCGAAATCCATCGGGCCCGGCGCTTGCCAGCGTGTGCTCCATGGCGCGCAACGGCAGCTCATGCCGGTGGCGTGGCGCCATGTGCGATCGCTAGAATCCGCGGGTGGGAAACTCCCCGTCAGGCAGGATTACGGCTCCGGCCGGTCCGGTCACCCCTTCGAGGTCTTCCATGCCCCTTTACCCCGTCATCCTCTGCGGCGGCTCCGGCACCCGTCTGTGGCCGCTTTCCCGCAGCGCCTACCCCAAGCAGTTCCTCAAGCTCACCTCGGAGCTGTCCATGCTGCAGGACACCCTCAGGCGCCTGGAGGGCGTACCCGGGCTGGGTGACCCGCTGGTGATCTGCAACCACGAACACCGCTTCCTGGTGGCCGAGCAGTTGCGCGCCATCGGCGCCACGCCGAAGCTGCTGCTGCTGGAGCCCATGGGCCGCAACACCGCGCCCGCCGTAGCTGCTGCCGCCCTGGCTCTGGCCGCCGAGGACCCGGCGGCGCTCATGCTGGTGCTGCCCTCCGACCACTGCATCCAGGACCGCGCCGCCTTCCATCGCGCCATCGCCACCGCCTCGGTGGCCGCCGCGCGAGGCCTCATGACCACCTTCGGCATCATTCCCGGCAGTCCGGAAACGGGCTACGGCTACATCCGCCGCGGTCCCGGCCTGGCGGATCTGCAGGGCGTGCACGCCATCGAGCGCTTCGTGGAGAAGCCCGACGCGGCGCGCGCGCGCCAGTTCCTGGAATCGGGCGAATACCTCTGGAACAGCGGCATGTTCCTGCTGGGCGCGGGCGCCTACGTGGAGGAGTTGGGCGTGCATGCCCCGGCCGTGCTGGCAGCCGTGCGCCAGTCGCTGGCTGCGCGGCAACTGGACCTGGATTTCTGCCGGATCGAGGAATCGGCCTTTGCCGCATCGCCCGCCATCTCCATCGACTACGCGGTGATGGAGAAGACCCGCCTGGGCGCCGTGGTGCCCGTGGAGATGGGCTGGAGCGACGTGGGCTCCTGGGACGCCCTGTGGGAAATCCACGCCAAAACACCCGAGGGCAACGTGATGGAGGGTGACGTGCTGGCCGAGGACGTGAACAACACCTTCATCAAGGCCGAGAACCGCATGGTGGCGGCGGTGGGCGTGGACGACCTAGTGATCGTGGAAACTGCCGATGCCGTGCTGGTGGCCCACAAGACCTCGGCCCAGGACGTGAAGGCGCTGGTGGATCGCCTCAAGGCCGAGTCACGCTCCGAGCACGTGTTTCACCGCCGGGTGTTCCGGCCCTGGGGCAGTTACGAGGGCATCGACAACGGCCACCGCTACCAGGTCAAGCGCCTCACGGTGAATCCGGGTTGCAAGCTGTCGCTGCAATTGCACCACCACCGGGCCGAGCACTGGATCGTGGTGAGCGGCACGGCCAGGGTGACGCGCGGCGAAGAGGAAATTCTGCTCACCGAGAACCAGTCCACCTACATCCCGCTGGGCGTGAAGCATCGGCTCGAAAATCCTGGCATCGTGCCGCTGCAGCTGATAGAGGTGCAGTCGGGGAGCTATCTCGGCGAGGACGACATCGTGCGTTTCGCCGATGACTGGAACCGCGGCAAGGAGTGAGCCGGCGAACCGCGGGTGCCGGCACCGCGAGGCGTCGCGCAACCCGCCTTGCACTTCAGAGGGGCCGACCGGCTACCGGGCCGGACCCTCCAGCAAGCGGGTGATCTCGCCGGAATTCAGGTTGATCGGATTCTTGTTGGCCACGAAATTCAAGTAGGCCTGCTCGGTTTCCTGAGCCTTGCGCTGGCGCAACGCCACGACGATCTGATCGCGCACCTCAGCAAATGGCCGCACCGACTTGTCGCGCGAATCCTCCAGCCGGAACACGTGCCATCCCTGCGAAGACTTGACGGGGCCCGCGGCCTCCCCTTTCTTGAGGGCAGCCACGGCGTCACGAAGTTCGGGAAGCAAGTTGGCCTCCGACAGCCAGCCCATGTCTCCACCGCGAACCGCGCTTTCCGAGTGCTCCGAGTTGGCCCGCGCCAGGGCACTGAAATCAGCGCCCCGCGCCTTTGCCTTGGCCGCCATGTCGGCAGCCTTGGCGCGTGCTTTGTCGAAGGCAAGCTTGTCGCTTTCCGGCGGTGCCAGCACGTAGATTTGCGACAGCAGATATTGCTTCGGCACGGTGAAACCGGCCTGATTCTGGTCGTAGGCCGCCTTGATCTCGGCCTCGGACGGGAATCCTTCGGGGGGCCGTGTTACGCTGGCGAGATAGGAGGAGGCAAGGGCTTGCTCACGGACCCGCTCCATGAGCGAGACGACCTCGGCGCGCTTGTCCCATCCTTTGGTGCGCGCCTCGGCCACCATCAATCGGCGCAGCGCCTCGGTGCGCACCACGCGCTGCAAGTCAGCGGGATTGCGGGCGAGCTGCGTGCGCTGCTCGGGCGTCAGGCCATCGAGCAGCACCCGCAATTCGTCGAGCCGTATCTCCACGTCGCCCATCCGGGCAGCCACCCCCGCGGGCAGGGGATCAGCGGCCAGCGCGGGCAGGACGCCGAGCACAAACAAAGCCGGAAGGATGCGCGCAAACATGTGAGGGCTCCTGATTTTTTTGGTACGAAACCACCGGCGATTCTACCGAAAGCAACTCACGCAAGGCCGTGAGAACTTGCCATTGAATCGTGCCATCCTCCTACCGCATCCCCGGCGCCACGCGTGCTTCACCACCCTGGGACCACCCCGGCCCGCGCAACGGGAAACCCGGCGGGCCGGGACCGGCGCCGCAGCCCGAGGCCCTGGGCGCAAACCCGGCTGGCAAGACCTCCGCCGGCCAGACCCTCAAGATGCCCGCCCCTGCACCCCAGGTCTCGCCGGCTTACCGGGCTCGGAGATGGTGCAGCGCAGCCCCGTGGCAGCCTCCATGCGCCGCAGGAACTGGTCGTCGCCCATGGGCCACCCGCCCATCACGGCGCGGCGGATGATGTGTTCGCCGGACGCATCGTCGTCTTCATCGAACAGACCCCGGTAAGCGATGCAGCGCGCGGCCTGGTCCGCACCCAGGCGGCGATAGATGGGATGCTGGCGAGTCAGCAGATCGGGTTGCCCATAGGCATTGGCGGGGTAGCTGGACCAGGGCCAGGCTTCGGGCATGCTCACCAGGCCGGCCCGCACCGGGTCGCTCTCGATGTAGCGCATGCAGGCCAGCAGGAACCCATCGCTGTCCACCAGCGACGCCCGGTAGCGACCACTCCACAGGGTGCCGCTGCGCCGGTGACGCCGGTTGAAACCCTGCACATAGCGGTTGCCGATGAGCTGTAGCGCGCGGGTTGCAGTGTCGGCGCGCGCGGGGGTGGCCAGAAGGTGAACCTGGTTGGGCAGCAGGGCCCAGGCATGCACCCACAGCCCGTAGCGTTGGGCGGCATCCACAGCAAGGTCGACGAACTGCTGATAGTCGGCTTCGTCCTCGAAAATCGGGCGGCGTGCGCTGCCCCGCTGGACAATGTGCAGGGGAAGGCCTTCGACGAACAGGCGAGGTCTGCGTGGCATTTTCGGTACTCCCTTGATGTTGTTTAACGACGGGAGCGCACTTTCCGTCACCGGAAAACACTGCACGTGCCCAATGGATGAGGACGCACGATTCGATGCGCGAGGTTGCACCGAACGCCACCAGCGTCGCAAAGCACAGGGGCGTGCATGCCGCGCGGGAGATCCTTGCAGGAGCGAGCGCACAGCCGCGTTTAATCACCGGTCGGGCCGCGTGCAGCGGGTGCCCGCGCCGTGGGCGTCGCGTGCCACATCACCCGCCAGGGGGTGCAGCTACTCCGCCAGGCAGCGCTTCAAATCGTCTTCCCAGGGCACCTGTCGCACCCCGAACACCTGCTCGATCCTGGTGTTGTCGAGCACCGAGTTGGCGGGCCGGCGCGCCGGCAGCAGATACTCGCCAGTGCTAATGGGCAGCACCCGCACCTGACGCCGGGTCGCCAGTTCCGGCGCCAGCTCGACGATGGCCTGGGCGAAGCCATGCCAGGTGGTCACACCGCCATTGGTGAGGTGGTACACGCCGCTCCACTGCGCGGCCCCGGTACGCTTCTCCGGATCGAGCCACGCGTGGCGGATCACCTGCGCGGTGCCCGCGGCCACGGTACGGCTCCAGGTGGGGGCGCCAAACTGATCGGCCACCACCCGCAATTCGTCGCGTTGCTGCGCCAGCCGCAGGATGGTGCGCATGAAGTTGGCGCCATGGCGCCCGTAAACCCAGGAGGTGCGCAGGATCACGTGGGCCCCGCCGGCAGCGCGCACCGCCTGTTCCCCGGCCAGCTTGGAGCGGCCATAGGCGGACAAGGGGTTGGCAGGGGCATCCTCGCGCCAGGCGCCCTGCCCGGCGCCGCCGAACACGTAGTCGGTGGAGTAGTGCACCATCAAGCCGCCCAGCCGCGCCATCTCCTCGGCCATCACGCCGGGGGCGGTGCCGTTCACGGCCATCGCGAGCGGCTCCTCGGTCTCGGCCCTGTCCACGGCGGTGAAGGCTGCCGGGTTCACCAGCACGTGGGGACGCAGCGCACGCAGCAAGCCGCACACGGCATCGGTGTTGGTGACATCGAGGTCGGCCACGTCCACGGCGGTCAGCAGGCCCAGCGGCGCGAGTGTGCGCTGCAGTTCGTGGCCCACCTGCCCAAGGGCGCCGGTGATGAGAATACGCAGCGTCACGGGCGGCGGGCCTTCAGGCGAAGGTCTCCGCCGCGCTCAGCGCCTGGCCGGCGCGGTCCTTCGCGGAAAGCATGGGCTCGCCGCTCAACGGCCAGCCAATGCCGAGCGCTGGATCATTCCACAGCAGCGTGCGCTCGTGCTCCGGGTACCAGTAGTCGGTGGTCTTGTAGAGGACGTCTGCGCTCTCGGAGAGCACCAGAAAACCGTGCGCGAACCCGGGCGGAATCCACGCCATGCGCTTGTTGTCCGCCGACAGTTCCACGCCATTCCAGCGGCCGAAGGCTGTAGACGAGCGGCGCAGGTCCACGACCACATCGAACACCGCGCCAGCCACCACCCGCACCAGCTTTCCCTGCGGATGGCGGATCTGATAGTGCAGCCCGCGCAGCACACCGCGCGCCGAGCGCGAGTGGTTATCCTGCACGAAGCTGGCAGTGATACCGGCGCGCTCGGCAAGCACGCGGGCGTTGTAGCTTTCCAGGAAGAAGCCGCGCGTATCGCTGAACACCGCCAGCTCGAGGATCAGCAATCCCGGCAGCGGCGTCTCCACCACCTTCATCGGAACACCGGATCGGACAGCACGCGCATCAGGTACTCGCCGTAGCCGCTCTTCAACAGCGGCCGGGCGAGGCGTTCGAGCTGCCCGGCATCGATGAAGCCCATGCGGTAGGCGATTTCCTCGGGACAGGCGATCTTCAGACCCTGGCGCTTCTCGATGGTCTGCACGAACTGGGCCGCCTCGATGAGCGAGTCGTGGGTACCCGTGTCGAGCCAGGCGTTGCCGCGGCCCATCACCACCACCTCGAGGGCGCCGCGCGCCAGGTAGTGGCAGTTCACGTCGGTGATCTCGATCTCGCCGCGCACCGAGGGCTTGAGCCCGCGGGCCACCGCCAGCACGTCGTTGTCATAGAAGTACAGCCCCGTCACCGCGTAGCGCGACTTGGGCACCGCGGGCTTCTCCTCGATGCTCACGGCTCGGCCGGCGGCATCGAACTCCACCACGCCGTAGCGTTGGGGGTCGAGCACCGGGTAGGCGAACACCGTAGCGCCGCCCACCCCCTGCCCGGCGCGCTGCAGGGTGCCGCCCAGATTGTGGCCGTAGAAGATGTTGTCGCCCAGCACCAGCGCGCAGGGGTCGTAGCCCACGAAGTGCTCGCCGATGATGAGGGCCTGGGCCAGCCCCTCGGGCGCGGGCTGCACCGCGTAGTAGATGCTCATACCCCAGCGCTCGCCATCGCCCAGCAGCTGCTCGAAGCGCGGCGTGTCCTGGGGGGTGGAGATCACCAGCACCTCGCGCACGCCAGCCAGCATGAGCGTGGTGAAGGGGTAGTAGATCATGGGTTTGTCGTACACCGGCAGCAACTGCTTGGACACCGCCTGGGTGGCCGGGTAGAGACGCGTGCCGGAGCCGCCGGCGAGCACGATGCCCTTGCGGCTCATGGCTTCACCTCCCCCGTGGCGCCGTATTGCGTTTCAAGCCAGTGGCGGTACTCACCCGACACCACATGCTGCACCCAGTCCTGGTGGTCGAGGTACCACTGCACGGTCTTGCGGATGCCGCTGGCGAAGCTGTGTTGCGGGCGCCATTGCAGCTCACGCTGGAGCTTCGAAGAGTCGATGGCGTAGCGTCGATCGTGGCCCGGGCGGTCCTTCACGAAGGCGATCTGCTGCTCGTGGGAGCTGCCGTCATCGCGGGGCCGCAACTCGTCGAGGATGCGGCAAAGAGTGTGAACCACATCGAGGTTGGGCATCTCGCTGCCGCCGCCCACGTTGTAGGTTTCGCCGGGCGCCCCGCCGGCCAGCACGGCGCGGATGGCGGTGCAGTGATCGGCTACGTAGAGCCAGTCGCGCACGTTGCGCCCGTCACCGTACACGGGCAGGGCCTCGCCGGCCAGGGCATTGCGGATCATGAGCGGAATCAGCTTTTCCGGAAACTGGAACGGCCCGTAGTTGTTGGAGCAATTGGTGGTGAGCACGGGCAGGCCGTAGGTGTGGTGCCAGGCGCGTACCAGGTGATCGGAGGCCGCCTTGGAGGCGGAGTAGGGGCTGTTGGGGGCGTAGGGGGTGGTCTCGCTGAAGGCGGCGTCGCGCGGACCCAGTGAGCCGTACACCTCGTCGGTGGACACGTGCACAAACCGGAAGCCGGGGTCCTGGCGGAGCACGGTGCGCCAGTAGTCCAGCGCCTCCTGGAGCAGGGCAAATGTGCCCACCACGTTGGTGGCGATGAACTCGCCGGGGCCGTGGATGGAGCGGTCCACGTGACTCTCGGCAGCGAAGTTGACGATGACCCGCGGCCGGTGCTCGCGCAGCAGCCGCGCCAGCAGCGCGCGGTCAGCGATGTCGCCCTGCACGAAGCGGTGTCCCGGGTGGCCGCGCAGCGCAGCCAGGTTCTCCGGGTTGCCCGCGTAGGTGAGTTTGTCCAGGTTGAGCACGGGCTCGGACTCGATGGCAAGCCAATCGCGCACGAAATTCGTACCGATGAAGCCCGCACCGCCGGTGACAAGGATCATGGCAAGGGGCTTCGCCGCGGTGGGTGGAGGCAGGACGCTGGGGGCACGGCGAAGGCGCTTGATTCTACTGCGGCATCACCCCGGAGTTCCCGGCGGGCAAGGGCCGCCGGCCGCGCAACCAGTCCGCCAGGTGCACCGCCGTCTGGCGCACCCCGTTGGGACGCGGGCGAAGCGGCGACGGCTGCGAGAGCAGCCCAGGGAGAAACGTGTGGAACCGGCCTTGCGCCAACGCCTCCCGCGGCACCTCGCCGCAACGGCCGTGCTGGCGCAGCCACGCCAGCAGGTGTGGTTCCTCGGGCCAGTCCTGCCGCGGAAGGTAGAGCACCGGGATGCCGTTGCAGGCCGCCTCGGTCACCGTTCCATAGCCAGGCTTGGTGAGCACGGCGTCGCTGCTGGCCAGCAGGTCGATCCACGACATTTGCAGGTCGGCCGCGGGATAGACCTGGGGATGGGCGCCCATCACGGGCATCCCGGCCACCACCTTCACGCCCGGCAGCGCCGGCCATAGGGACACGTCCACCGGAAAAGCCACCCCGCCCAGAGACAGCAGCACCACCCGGTCGTCCTCGCTGGCGCCCAGGCGCCGCCGCAACGCTTGGCGGCAATCCCGACCCAGACGCGCCACCGGCGGCACCGCCACGCGGTTGGGCAGCCAGTCCATGGGCATGGACGGCGCTGGCGCCAGGAACACATCGGCCGCGCCGTACAGGGCGCGCAGCCACGCCACCAAAGCGCCGCAATCGGCCTCGGCACTGGCGTAATGCGCCAGCACATCGGCCCAGTTCAGGCAGCAGAAAGCCGCGGCGGGAATACCGGCGTGCGCCGCAGCCGCCAGGGGCAGGAAACCCACGTTGCTGAGCACTGCATCGGCCTCCAGCGCAACCAGCGCCGCAGCCGCGTCGCCCAGGTGGCGATCCCATTCGGCGAACAGGGCGCGGTACCAGCGCATGCTGGCGGGTACATCCACCCCCAGGGCATGGTGCATGGCCATGCCCAGGTCAGGGGCGGTGGGCAGCAGGCTGGTGCCGACGGGCAATTGCGGGCGCAGCCAGGCGTGGGGCGCGCCCGCGCGCACGGTAAGGCGCAGGCCCGGGTGGCACTGCACCAGGGCCGACAGCACCGGCATGGTCATGGCCGCATGGCCAAAACCATGGGGCGAGATGTCCACCACGAGATGGGGCGCGCGGCTCATGGCCTGGCGGGGCGGCGGCGCCCCGCGCCACACTGCTCGCCGCAAGGGCTGAAGGGCACGGCGCCGCAATAGGGTGGCAGCGGGCGGGCGATACGGGAGTGGGCGTGCAAGCGGGTCGGCTCTACGTCTCTGGCGCAACGGGTGAAGGAAACACGAACCGGCGCGAGGCTGCAAGGCTTTCGCGCTGCCGCCCCCGGCGACGCCGGGGTGGCCGCCGCGCCGGCCGCAACCGGCCGCAGCCGGGGTTGGCTCACGCCATGAGCCACCCGCGGCGGTATGCTCCAGCTCTGCCCTCTGCAAAGCAGGCAGCGGCCATGGCAACAGCCCGGCAGCGCCCGCCGCCAGCCCGCGCCACCACTGGAGTTGCACCATGACGAACCCCGAACAAGTCCTTTCCCCCGCCCTGGATGCCCACTCGCTGCCACCCCAGCCCATCTGCGGCGAAGTGCTGCTGGAAAAATACGCCAAGGGCGCCGAGCGCTCCGCCCAGGAAGTGCGACGCCGGGTGGCCAGGGCGTTGGCCCAGGCCGAACCCGAGGACAAACGCACGGCGCGCGAAGCGGAATTTCTCGCTGCCCAGGAGGCCGGCTTCGTGCCCGCCGGCCGCATCAATTCCGCCGCCGGCACCAGACTGGCCGCCACGCTCATCAACTGCTTCGTGCAGCCAGTGGGCGATTCCATCTCCGAGGCCCTGGATGGCCGGCCCGGCATCTACACCGCGCTGGCCGAGTCGGCCGAAACCATGCGCCGCGGCGGCGGCGTGGGCTACGACTTCTCGTCCATCCGCCCCCAGGGGGCGATGGTGCGCGGCACGCAGTCGCGGGCCAGCGGGCCGGTGAGCTACATGCGCGTGTTCGACCGCTCCTGCGAAACGGTGGAGTCGGCCGGCGCGCGCCGCGGCGCCCAGATGGGCGTGCTGCGCTGCGACCACCCGGACATCGAGCATTTCATCCACGCCAAGGACCAAGGCGACCTGGCCAACTTCAACATCTCCGTGGGCGTCACCGACGCTTTCATGGGCGCGGTGGAAAACGGCCAGCCGGTGGAACTGGTCCACAAGGCCGAGCCGGCGCCGGAGCTGCGCGGCGCCGGCGCCTACCAGCGCGAGGATGGCCTTTGGGTGTATCGCAAGCTGCCGGCCCGCGACCTGTGGGACCAGATCATGCGCAGCACCTACGACCACGCTGAGCCCGGCATCCTGTTCCTCGACCGCATCAATCGCGACAACAACCTCTACTACTGCGAAACCATCGAGGCCACCAACCCCTGCGCCGAGGAATGCCTGCCGGCCTATGGTTGCTGCTGCCTGGGGTCCATCAACCTCACGGGGCTGGTGAGCGAGCCCTTCACCGAGCGCGCCGCCTTCGATTTCGCGGCGCTGGCGCGGCTTGCCGCCACCGCCGTGCGCATGCTCGACAACGTGCTCGACGTCACCCAATGGCCCCTCGAGCAGCAGCACCGCGAGGCCATGTCCAAGCGCCGCGTGGGGCTGGGGTTCACCGGGCTGGGCGACGCGCTCGCCATGCTGCGGCTGCGCTACGACACGCCCGAGGCGCGGGCTATGGCCGCGCGCATCGCCGAGTCCATGCGCGACGCGGCCTACCGCGCCTCGGTGGAGCTGGCGAAGGAGCGCGGGCCCTTCCCGCTGTTCAACGCCGACCTGTACCTGTCGGGCGGCAACTTCGCCTCCCGCCTGCCCGCGGAGCTCAAACAGCTCATCCGCCAGCACGGCCTGCGCAACTCGCACCTGCTGGCCATTGCCCCCACGGGCACCATCAGCCTGGCCTTCGCCGACAACGCCTCCAACGGCATCGAACCGCCCTTCTCCTGGACCTACACGCGCCGCAAGCGCATGGCCGATGGCACCTGGAAGGAATACGCGGTGGAGGACTACGCCTGGCGGCTGTACCGCCACTTGGGCGGCGACGTCTCGAAGCTGCCCGGCTACTTCGTCACCGCACTCGAGATTTCCGCCACGGCCCACAAGGACATGGTGGCCGCGGTGGCGCCCTTCATCGACACCAGCATCTCCAAGACCGTGAACGTTCCCGAGGACTACCCCTACGCGGAGTTCGAGGATCTCTACCTGTCGGCGTGGAAGGCCGGGCTGAAGGGGCTCGCCACCTACCGGCCCAACAGCGTGCTGGGCTCGGTGTTGTCGGTGGAAGCACCCGCCGCCGTCAAGAAACAGCCCCAGGACGTGGCCCTGTCCGAGGCCAATCGCCGCCTCACCATCAAGTCGCTACCCGCGCCCGTGCTGGCCTCGCTGCGCTGGCCCGGCCGGCCCGCGCTGCCCGACGGCAACGCCGCCTGGACCTACATGATCGAGCACCCGCACGGCGAGTTCGCGCTGTTCGTGGGCCACACCGAGGCCAACGGCCGCATGTTCCCCTTCGAGGCCTGGGTGAACGGCGCGGAGCAGCCGCGCGGCCTGGGCGCCGTGGCCAAAACCCTGTCCATGGACATGCGCGCCAACGACCGGGCGTGGCTGCATCTGAAGCTCGAAGAACTGGCCCGTGCCCCCGGCGAGCAGAGCTTCGAGATGCCCTTCCCGCCCCACGGCGAGCAGCGGCGCGTGCCCAGCGTGGTGGCGGGTCTCGCCCAGGTGATCCGCTACCGCTGCGAAAAACTCGGCGCCTTCGATCATCCGGGCGAATCACCCGTGCTGGACGCCATGTTCTCCCGGGAGGAGCCGCGCACCGGCACCGACGGCACCCTGTCGTGGACCGTGGACATCCAGAACCCCGCCTCCGGCGAGAGCTTCGTCATGGGGCTGAAGGAAATCACCCTGCCCGACGGCGTCACCCGACCCTACTCCCTGTGGCTGTCGGGCAATCACCCGCGGGCGCTGGACGGCCTGGCGCGGCTGTTGTCGCTGGACATGCGGGTGCTCGATCCCGCCTGGATCGGCATGAAGCTGCGCAAGCTGCTCAACTACTCCGAGCCGCTAGGCGATTTCTTCGCCTTCGTGCCCGGCGAGCGGCGGCAGCAGAACTTCCCCTCCACCGTGGCTTACCTGGCGCGGCTGGTGATCCACCGCTACGCCATGCTGGGCGTGCTGGACGAGCAGGGCTTTCCCATGCGCGAGATGGGCATCCTGGAGGCGCCGCGCGACAGCGCCCTGGAACCGGCCCTGCAGCAGGGCGCGCTGTGCGCGGAGTGCGGCAACCTCACGGTGATCCGGCGCGACGGTTGCGATTTCTGCACCGCCTGCGGCGCGGTGGGGGCCTGCGGCTGATCGTTGCCGCCTGACGCGCGCTCGCCGCGGGCGCCGCCCGGGCTTCAGGCGGTGACGTCGATCCGCGGCGGCGCTTCGTCCGAGGCACGACGGGCCTGCCGCCGGCGGTCGGTACCGGTGCGGGTGTCCATCACCACGGGCAGGCTGCGGGAGCGGCGGTTTTGCTGCCGGCGCTCCCGAATCCGGGTCTCCACGAAGCCCGGCTGACCGGGTGCCGGGCGGTATTCCACGGGCCCTGCGGGCTGCTCGCGCCGCTCCACCACCGCGCGCCCCATCTCGCCCTCCACGCCGCGCACCGGGCGCACCCGGTCAACGCCCCGCACATCGCCCGATTCGATGGACGGAAAGGCGGGCGGGGGAGGGCTATTGATCCGCATGGCCGGAGCGCGAGGCAGCCCTGGCGGTTTCGTGCAGCGTGTCGAGGGCCGACTTCTGCATCTCCAGGGTCTTGATGCTCATCTGCAGGAGGTTGAGATTCATCTCCAGCCAGTTCTTCACCACCTGCAGATCGGCGATGCGCTTCTCCACCTCGGCCGGATCGAGGGTGGGCTGGAACATGGACGGCAAGGGGAATGCCATTGGGTTCCAGAGCTTCTGGAACATCTCCATGAGCTGCTCCACACCGGGTGCCTGCTCGGCCATGGTCTTTTGCTCCTCGCGTCCAGGTAATCTACATGGTGGGGCCCAGGATCCACGGCGCGAATTCGTCCTCGCCGTAACCCCACTGCTCGCTCTTGCTCTGCTGCCCCGAGGCGGTGGCCAGGATGAGCTCGAAGAATTGCTGTCCCACCTCAGCGATGCTGGCCTTGCCGTCCACGATGAGGCCGCAGTTGATGTCCATGTCCTCTTCCTGACGCGCGAACAGGGCCGAGTTGGTGGCCAGCTTGAGGGAGGGCGCGGGCTTGCAGCCGTAGGCCGAACCGCGGCCGGTGGTGAAGCAGATCATGTTGGCGCCGCCGGCCACCTGGCCCGTGGCGGACACGGGGTCATAGCCGGGCGTGTCCATGAACACGAAACCCCGCGCCGTGACGCGCTCGGCGTACTCGTACACGCCCATCATGCCGGTGGTGCCGCCCTTGGCCACGGCGCCCAGGGACTTCTCCAGGATGGTGGTGAGGCCGCCGGCCTTGTTGCCGGGCGAGGGGTTGTTGTTCATCTCACCGCCCAGCTTGGCGGTGTAGTCTTCCCACCACTTGATGCGGCGCACGAGCTTCTCGCCCACCTCGCGGGACACGGCGCGGCGGGTGAGCAGGTGTTCGGCGCCGTACACCTCGGGCGTCTCCGACAGGATGGCGGTGCCGCCGTGGCGCACCAGAATGTCCACCGCCTCGCCCAGCGCGGGGTTGGCGGAAATGCCCGAGTAGCCGTCCGAGCCGCCGCACTGCAGACCCAGGGTGATGTGGCTGGCAGGCACGCTCTGGCGGAACGCCTTGTTGGCCTCGGGCAGCATTTCCTTCAGACGGGCGATGCCCTCGCGCACGGTCTTGCCCGTGCCGCCCGTGTCCTGGATGGTCATGGTGTGCAGCTGGTCGGTGCGCTTGAGGCCCTGGGCCGCCAGCAGGTCGTTGATCTGGTTGGCCTCGCAGCCCAGACCCACCATGAGGGTGGCGAACATGTTGGGGTGGGTGGCGTAGCCCGCCAGCACGCGCCGCAGCACCTCCACCGGCTCGCCGCTGGAGGCGTGGCCGCAGCCGGTCTTGTGGGTGATGGGCACCACGCCGTCCACGTGGGGGAACTCGGCCAGCACCTCGTCGGTGAAGTGCTTGGCGATCATTCGCGAAACGTGGGCCGAACAGTTGACGCTGGAGACGATGCCCACGTAGTTGCGCGTTGCCACGCGGCCGTCGGCCCGCACGATGCCCTGGAACGTGGCGGGGCTGGCCACGAACTCGGTGGGGCGGTAGTCGGCGCAAAAGGCGTAGTCGCGTTCGAAGTCCGCCATGCCCAGGTTGTGCACGTGCACGTGCTCGCCGGGCGCGATGGGCCGGGTGGCAAAGCCGATGATCTGGTTGTAGCGCCGCACGGGCGCGCCCTGGGCCACCGCGCGGGTGGCGAGCTTATGCCCAGCAGGGATGCGCGCCGAGGTGCGCACGCCCTCCTTGATGATCTCGGTGCTCTCCGGAAGGTCCACCCGGGCGATCACCACGTCGTCGGCGGTATTGAGGCGGATAACGAGATCGGCGGCTTGCAGCATGTAGGTTCCCCTCTGTGTGCGGAGGCTGCGCCCGGACTGGGCGGCCCCTCTGGAATGGCGGCGAATTATAGGCCGCGGGCTGCGCCCCGCAGGCCCTTGCTAGCGCCCGCCGCGCAGCCCGGCGAACGCCACTCTGACCAGATAGTCGATCACCTGCTGGTTGGTGTAATGACCCGTCATGCGCAGGTACTCCACCGCCGGATCGCAGGTGCGCGCGTAGAGCGCGAACACCACCACGTCGGCCGGCAGCTCGGGATCGATCACCCCCTGCGCCTGGGCCGCCGCCACCAGCGTGGTCATGCGCGCGTTCATGTCGAGGATGCGCTTCACGTACTCGCGGTTGGACAGCATGTTGAACTGCAGCGTGGAGCTGGTGGACGGCAGCAGCGGCAGCCCGCCTTCCAGTCGCAGGTCCAGCGCCCAGCGCAGCAGCCCCTGCATCTTGTCGGCGGGCGGCATCTCGGGGGGCAGGCCGTCGATGAAGGCAAGCGCCTGGTCGAGCAGGCGGATCATCACGGCCGCGGCCAGCGACTCCTTGGAGCCGAAGTGCTTGTAGAGGCTTGCCTTGGCAATGCCGGCCTCGGCGGCCACCTCGTCCACGGTCATGAGGTCGTAGCCCTTGCGGGCAAGCATGGCGCGCGTGGCGTCGAGGATGGCTTCCTCCCGCACCCGGTTTTGTTGCTGACGGACGGTCAGCCTTGAAATTATACCCATTCGTTTTTTATTGAACTAATCGGTTCAGTTTTCGGTCTGATCGGTTGCGTTTTGAACCGATAGGGGCAGGCTAGTTCCGGCTGGCCCGAACAAAACCGGTGGCGCCCCGGCCAATTCGGTTCTTCCGCGCAGTAGCGGCCCCGCGTGGGAGCTGCCCAACCCATTCACTGCAAAAGGAAAACAGACCCATGAACACCCCCCGTCGTGCCGTTCTCGCCCTCGCCCTCGCCGGTGCGCTGTCCGCCTGTGCGGGCATGTCCCAGGCCAACAAACCCGCCCCCAAGGCCGACATCGTGGACACCGCCGTGGCCGCCGGCTCGTTCAAAACCCTCGTGGCCGCCGTCCAGGCCGCCGGTCTGGTGGACACCCTGAAGAGCCCGGGGCCCTTCACCGTGTTCGCACCCACCGACGAAGCCTTTGCGAAACTGCCCCCCGGCACGGTGGAAGGCCTGCTGAAAGACAAGGCCGCGCTCACCAAGGTGCTGACCTACCACGTGGTGCCCGGCAAGGTGATGGCCAAGGACGTGCCCACCGCCGACGTGAAGACCGTGCAGGGCCAGACCGTGGCGCTGAAGAAGGATTCCATGGGCGTGACGGTGAACAACGCCAAGGTGGTGGCTGCCGATGTGGAAGCCACCAACGGCGTCATTCACGTGATCGACACGGTCATCCTGCCGAAGTAATGCCGCCAAGGGCCCATTGATGCGGGATCGGGAGGCCCCTCGTGGGTCTGCCCGATCCGCGGCATCAGTGCGACTCGCGCGGAATCGGCGCACCGCTGGAACCCACCAGGAAGTCCTGGTCCACACCCTTGTCGGCCTGCATCACCGATTCCACGTACAGCTTCACCCAGCCGCGGGTGTCGTGGGGCGGCAACGGCTTCCAGGCCTTGCGCCGCTGGGCCAGTTCTTCTTCGCTCACGTGCAGTACAAGCTTCCGCTTGGCCACGTCGAGTTCGATCACGTCACCGTTCTTCACCAGCGCCAGCGGGCCTCCGGCCGCCGCCTCGGGCGAGGTGTGCAGCACCACCGTGCCGTAGGCCGTGCCGGACATGCGCGCGTCAGAGATGCGGATCATGTCCTTGACGCCCTTCTTCAGCAGCTTGGCGGGCAGTGCGAAGTTGCCCACTTCAGGGAAGCCCGGATAGCCCTTGGGGCCGCAGTTCTTGAGCACCAGCACGCAGTCGGCATCCACATCGAGCTTGGGGTCGTCGATGCGCGCCTTGTAGTCGTCGATGTCCTCGAACACCACGGCGCGGCCCTTGTGCTTCATGAGCCTGGGCGTGGCCGCCGAGGGCTTGAGCACCGCGCCCGTGGGCGCCAGGTTGCCCGTGAGCACGGCGATGCCGCCCTGGGGCTTGAAGGGCTTGCCGAAGGGGAAGATGACCTTCTCGTTCCAGTTCTTGGCGTCCTTGACGTTGTCCCACATGGTCTTGCCATTCACCGTGAGGGCGTTCTTGTGCAGCTTGCCGTTCTTCGCCAGCTCGCGCAGCACCACCGGCAGGCCGCCGGCGTAGAAGAAGTCTTCCATCAGGTACTCGCCGGAGGGCATGAGATTCACCAGGCAGGGGATGTCCTTGCCCAGGGTGTCCCAGTCCGACAGGTCGAGCTTCACGCCGATGCGCCCGGCCAGGGCCAGCAGGTGCACCACGGCGTTGGTGGAGCCGCCGATGGCGCCATTGACGCGGATGGCGTTTTCGAAGGCCTCGCGGGTGAGCACCTTGGACATGCGCAGGTCTTCCTTCACCATCTCCACGATGCGCCGCCCGGCCATGTGGGCCAGCACGTAGCGGCGTGAATCCGAGGCGGGGATGGCGGCGTTGGTGGGCAGGCCCATGCCCAGCGCCTCCACCAGCGAGGCCATGGTGGAGGCCGTGCCCATGGTCATGCAGTGGCCCTTGGAGCGCGACATGGCCACCTCGGCTTCCAGCAGGTCGGCCTGGGTCATCTCACCGGTCTTGAGCATCTCGGTGAATTTCCACACGTGGGTGCCCGAGCCGATGGTCTGGTCGCGCCAGCGGCCGTTGAGCATGGGTCCGCCCGAGATCACCAGCGCCGGCAGGTCGCAGGAGGCCGCGCCCATCATGAGCGCCGGCGTGGTCTTGTCGCAGCCGGTGAGCAGGATCACCCCGTCGAAGGGGTTGGCGCGGATGGACTCTTCCACGTCGATGGACACCAGGTTGCGGAACAGCATGGTGGTGGGCCGCATCACCGGCTCGCCCAGGGACATGACCGGGAATTCGATGGGGAAGCCGCCCATCTCGTAGACCCCGCGCTTCACGTACTCGGCGATCTCGCGGAAGTGGGCGTTGCAGGGCGTGGCCTCGGACCAGGTGTTGCAGATGCCGATGACCGGCCGGCCATCGAAGAGGTGCTGGGGCAGGCCCTGATTTTTCATCCACGAGCGGTGCACCATTCCATCGCGGGTGCCCATGCCGAACCAGCCCTGGGATCGCAGGGTCTTGCCCTTGCGGCCCGTGTCCTTCGCACCGGCACCGGTGGCGGCCTTGGCGGCGGATTTGTTCGTCGACGACTTCTTCGAGCCATCCTTGCTGGACTTCGCCATCTCTTCTCACCCCTCTGTGATGTCGCTTCGATCCCCGTCGCACCGGCCAGCGCCAGGCGACCCGGCGGCGAGTGTACGGCCCCGCCGCGCCCCGAAAAACACCCTTGTGCATGGATTCCGGGCGCCTCCACCGCGGAAAGGGGACAACAACGGTCACGCCCGCCCCCTGTGGCATACTGCTGCGCCTCAAAAAACGCTGCTCACCAGGGGGAGATACATCGTGCCGGGCAGGCTCCAGGGAAAGACCGCTCTCGTCACCGCCGCCGCCCAGGGCATCGGCCGGGCCACGTCACTGGCCTTCGCCCGCGAGGGCGCCTCGGTGCTGGCCACCGACGTGAACGAGGCAAAGCTCGCCGAACTGAGCGGCACCCCGGGCATCCGCACCCGCAAGCTCGACGTGCTGGACGAAGCCGAAATCGCCGCCACCGTGGCCGGGGCCGGCCCGCTGGACATCCTGTTCAACTGCGCGGGCTACGTGGCGAGCGGCACCATCTTGCAGTGCACCACGAAGGACTGGGACTTCTCCTTCAATCTCAATGCCCGCAGCATGTTCGTGCTCACCCAGGCGGTGCTGCCCGCCATGCTGACGCGCGGCCGCGGCAACATCATCAACATCGCCTCGGTGGCCTCCACCGTGAAGGGCGTGCCCAACCGCTTTGCCTACGCAGCCTCGAAGGGCGCGGTGATCGCCCTCACCAAGAGCATCGCCGCGGATTTCGTGGGCCAGGGCATCCGCTGCAACGCCATCTGCCCGGGCACGGTGGATACGCCGAGCCTGCACGACCGCATCAACGCCAACGCCGACCCGGACGCCGCGCGCAAGGCCTTCATCGCGCGCCAGCCCATGGGGCGGCTCGCCGAGGCCACCGAGATGGCCGACCTGGCCGTGTACCTGGCCAGCGACGAGTCGGCCTTCATGACCGGACAGGCGGTGGTGATCGACGGCGGCTACTCCCTGTAGCCGCCACCAGCATCGACCACGTCACGAGGGGAAGTACAACATGAAGCTGTGCCGCTACGGCGAACCCGGGGCCGAAAAACCGGGACTGGTGGACGCATCCGGAAACATCCGCGACCTGTCGGCCCACGTGCGCGACATCGACGGCAGCACGCTGGACGACGCCACGCTGGCGCGGCTGCGCGCCATCAGCCCCGACAGCCTGCCCAGGGTGGCCGGCTCGCCGCGCTACGGCGCGCCCGTGGCCGGCGTGGGCAAGTTCATCGCCATCGGCCTGAACTACTCCGACCACGCCAAGGAATCGAACATGCCGATTCCCAAAGAGCCCATCGTCTTCAGCAAGGCCACCACCTGCATCCAGGGCCCCAACGATGGCGTGGTGCTGCCCAAGGGCAGCGTGAAGGGCGACTGGGAGGTGGAGCTGGCCTTCGTGATCGGCCGCACCGCCAAGGCCGTGTCCGAGGCCGACGCCCTGGACTACGTGGCCGGCTACATGATCTGCAACGACGTCTCCGAGCGCGAGTGGCAGCTCGAGCGCGGCGCCACCTGGGACAAGGGCAAGGGATTCGACACCTTCGGCCCCATCGGGCCGTGGCTGGTGACCCGCGACGAGATCGCCGACCCGCAGAACCTGGCCATGTGGCTGGACGTGAACGGCAAGCGCTTCCAGACCGGCAACACCAGCACCATGATCTTCAACGTGCGCCAGCTGGTGGCCTACGTGAGCTTCCTGTTCACCCTGAAGCCCGGCGACATCATCACCACCGGCACCCCGCCCGGCGTGGGCATGGGCGTGAAGCCCAACCCCGTGTTCCTCAAGGCTGGAGACGTCATGCGCCTGGGCATCGACGGCCTGGGCGAGCAGCAGCAGAAGGTGACCGGGGGCTGACCGCCGCTGCCGCTCACCGCGCCGATCGAGGGCGTCCGGAACTCCGGGCGCCCTTTTCGTTTCAACATCGGGTTCGGTAGCCTGGCCCCACGTCATTCCCCGGAGACCCTGCTCCATGGTCGAGTTCTGCAAGCGCCTCACCGGATCGGCCGCCTTCGACCGGTTCATCGTTCTGATCATCGTCTTCAACGCCCTGATCATCGGACTGGAGACCAACCCGGAGGTCATGGACGACCTGAGTGGGGTCTTCCACACCATCAACAAGGTGATCCTGGGGGTCTTTATCGCCGAGGCGGCCATGAAGATCGTGGCGGCATGGCCGCGGCCGCAGGATTACTTCAGGAGCGGGTGGAACCTGTTCGACTTCGGGATCATCCTGCTGTCGCTGATTCCTGCTTCTGGGACGTTCGCCACCGTGGCGCGGCTGATCCGGCTGCTGCGGGTGCTGCGGCTGGTGACGGCGCTGCCGAAGCTGAGGCTGATGGTGGCCACCCTGATCCGGTGCATCCCGGGGATGGGGCACGTGCTGGCGTTGATGGGGATTCTTTTCTACGTGTATGGGGTGGCTGGGTATCACCTGTATGCGCAGCATGATCCGGCGCGGTGGGGCACTTTAGGGAAGGCGCTGTTGACGCTGTTCCAGATTGCGACGCTGGAGGCCTGGACGGACATCATGAACAAGGCGATGGAGTTGTCGCCCTGGCATTGGGTGTACTTCGTGAGTTTTGTGTTGTTTGGGACGTTTGTGGTGGTGAATTTGTTTGTGGCGGTGGTGATCAATAGCCTCGAAGAAAGTCATCGGGAGGTGGCGGAGAGTGAGGCACGGGCTTCGGGTCAGGCGCCCAGCGATCTGCGGCATGTGCGGGGTCTTCTCGCGGAGGCAGACCGTCGCTTGGCTACCCTCGATCAGGACTCGCCACATCGGCATTATTGAACCGGCATCAACTTGTTGAACTCAAGCAGCATACCGAACCGGCTCATGCTCGAAGTAGCGCTTGATCCGTTCGGGCTGCCTTTGCACGCTACGCAGGTGGCGCGCCGCTGCCTTCACCAGTTGCGGCTTCGTGCGCGCCGGCGCGAGCTTCGTCACCGCCTGCTTCAGGTCCGCGTTGGCCATCTCGTCGGGGTTGAGCTCGGGGCTGTAGCTGGGAAGGTAGAACACCTCGATCTCCCGCGCGTGCCCGGCCAGCCACGCCTTCACCGGCTTGCTGTGATGCACCCGCAGGTTGTCCAGGATCAGGTAGACCTTGCGCCCGGCGTCGCGGATAAGCCGCTTCATGAAGTCGATCAGGATATCGGCGTTGAGCGCCCCGTCGAAGATCCTCCAGCGCATCGTGCCGCGGTTGGTGACGGTGGAGATGATCGACAGGCCGTGGCGCTTGTTGTTCACCCGCACCACCGGTGTGTGGCCCTGGGGCGCGAAGCTGCGCCCGCGCACGTCGTCGCTGCGAAGCCCCGTCTCGTCGCCCCAGTGAATCTCCGCGCCCTCCACCTTGGCGCACGCCGCGATGATGGGGTACTGCTCATCGAGCCACTTCTTCACCGCCGCAGGCGACTGCTCTCAGGCCTTCCTCATGGGCTTCTGGGGCGTGAAGCCCCAGCGCGAAAGGTACAGGCCCATCGTGCGCACCGGCAGCTCGATGCCGAAGCGATCGCGGATCAGATCGGCCACCGCCTGGCGCGTCCACAGAGCGTGGACCATCTTGAGCTGATCCGGCGTGCGGTCACGGATGAGCCGCTGCACCTCGCGCTCCTGCTGCGTCGTGAGGGTGCGGCCTGTACCGACCGGGCGGCCCGGCCGCTCCACCATCACCGCCTTCCAGCCGCCGGCACGGAAAGCCTTGACTGCAGCAATCACGGTGGTGCGCGAGAGCTCGCACTGCACCGCGACCTCCTGCAAGGTCACGCCGTCCAGCCGCATCTTCACCGCCCGGCGCCGACGCTCGTTGAGCGCTTCCACCGGCAGTGTTCGAGAGTCGATCTTGTCCATGCAAGGACAGACTCTACGCGGTCAAGAGAGTTCAACATTTAAATGCCGACTCAATATCAATACACCCCTTCTCGACCGACGCTTTGAGCCGTGACTTGGAAGCTCGAGCGGTGTAACTGCGGCAGGCCGACTGCTCGGATTACCTAAACCGCCAATAACCGGACCAGCTGTGCCTGCCGTTTCGTGCCCGTCTTGCCCAGCACGGCCTTGAGCTGCGTCTTGCCGGTATTGATGCTCACGCCACGTCTTTGGCAGTAGTCGGCAAGCGACTCTCCCGCCACCAGCGCGCTGGCCAGGGCCGCTTCGGTGCGGGTAAGCCCGAACAGGGCCTGCAGCGGCACGCCGGCTAGCGCCACTTCCAACTCAGGCACTCGCACGAACAGGACCGCGCCACGCCCCTCGCGGGCTTGCGGGCATACGCCGCCCGAGATGGAAACCGGCTGCGCGGCCGCGCACTTCACGAAGAAGCGCAACCCGGCCTCACTGCCTGACGGGCTCGCGTCCAGCAGCGTGGCCAGAAACGCGTGAAAGGCCGGCCGCTGACTGCGGTCGGCCAGTTCCAGCGCGCCGTTGGGCCGTTGCACGAACAGCCACCGGCCCTGCATCACCCGCTCCGCCGCCGGATTCATGAACACCGGGGTGCGGGTCTGGTCGAGGATGAGCACGGCCACGGGCAGCAGGTCCACCACCACGCTCAGCAAGGGGTCGGTGTCGGGCTTGGCCGAGAACCCGGCCGAAACGGATGCCGCAACCAAGGCGTCGGCCTCGCCGGTGCCCACGGACGCGAAGGCAAGTCGAGCCGGGCCCAGGGGCGCGTATGCCGACGGGCGCTCGCCGGGGGGCTGGGCACGGGGCATGGAGGGTCTCCTTGCGACGTCTTGTTCGTTGTTGTCGCCGCCAGGTTGCCAAGTGCGTGCCGCGGGCGCATGCCGCAACACGGGCTGGACAGGCAGGGGGCTGTTCTCCGAGCAGACTTCCCTGCCGCTCTGTGGCGGCATTGGCCACGAATCTAGGGGTGCCTTGCGCACGTGTCAAACGCGGCAAGCGGTGGCGCGCTGCGCACGCGCCTGGCATATGCCATACGGATCATGCGCGTGGCTGCGCGGGGCAGGCCCGGGCTTTCCCGGCGCCTGCACGCCTGTGCCGGTTGCTCACGGCGGCGGTAAAGCCCTGTTGCCGCCCCGGCTTTTCCGGTGGGTGTTGCGGCTCACACCGGGCAGTGTCCCGGCGCAGAACCTGCCGGGGTGATACCTGTCTGAACGGGGCCATTCTTCTTCCCTAACGCAAAGACTCGCACCATGCCCCCCTGCCACCCCATCGGCCCCACTCCCGCCCAACGCTGCGCAAAAACGGCGCCCCGTGCCGGCCAACGCCTTTTCACCGGCGCCCCACCCGGCGCCAGGCGCACCGGCCTGCGGGGCTTGACCCTGGCAGCCTCCATGGCATTGGCACTCGCCACCGCGCCAGCCCTGGCCCAGGAGGCCGCGCCCCGCCAGGACCTCACCGCCGTTCCCGTGGTGCGCAGCTTCAACCTCGTCGGTCTGGGTGTGGGCATGCTGCCAGAATTCTCAGGTTCGCGGGACCTTCGCGCGATGGTGCTGCCCGTCCTTCGCGCGTCGTGGAAGGACAAGGTGTTCATCAACGCCCTCCAGGGCGGCGTGTGGCTGCTGGACAGCGATGACAAGACCTTCCGCGTCGGGCTGGCCATCGAGCCGCGCTTCGGCTGGGAGGCAAAGGACGGCACGCTGGTGACCGGCATGGAGCGGCGCGAGTTTTCGCTCGAAGCGGGGCCCAACGTGCAGTGGCGCACACCCGTGGGCGTGGTGAACGCCAACTGGTACCAGGACATCAGCGGCGCCAGCAACGGCCAGACGGCGCAGCTGCAGTTCATCCGCTCGCTGGTCAACCTGCAAGGCGGCTCGCTGCGGCTCAATGGCGTGGTGGGCGCGCAATGGTTCGCAGGCAAGACCAACAATTACTACTTCGGCGTGCGGCCCTCCGAGGCCACTGCCCAGCGCCCCGCCTACACGGCCGGCTCCACGGTGAACCTGCAGCTCGGGGTGAACGGCGTGTACCTTCTGGGACGAGGCTCGCTGCTGTTCGGCGCCATCGGCAACTGGCTGGGAAACGAGGCGGCCCAGAGCCCCATCGTGGAAACGCGCTTCCAGCCCATTGCGTACGTGGGGTACGGCATCAACTTCTAGCGCCCCGGAGCGGTGCGCAACAGCCTCAGTATGGTGCGCCAGGGCAAAGCCCCCTGCCTCGAAAGTCCATAGCCCGCCCCGGCATCCGCGCCAGCGCCCCGAATGGCTCGTCAATTGCTTCGCCCCGGTTGCATTGCGTTATTCCGATTCTCGACTGAACACGCTGGGAAGCCTTTTCACGCAAACGCAAAATGGCTATCTTCTAGCAGACGAAGCAGCGCTTCTCGCGAGGAGGGCGTCGCGGGCGAGTCTCCCTCGTTGTGGCGGAGCGTGCCTCGCCAGCCCGCCGGGCAGCCATTCGAGGGCGCGTCTGACCGGGCGCCTTCTTCCAGGGCCGCCTGATCCGCCGGCTCACGGGCCACGTCGGGGCACTGCAGGAAACAGTCCTTCCGGGAATCTCCAACGAGGGTTGCAATGAGCGTGGATGCCGGCAGTACGAAGTGGCGTCGATTCCTTGTCGTATCGGGGGTCCTTCTTCTTGCAGTCGTTGCCGGCGCCGTTCTCTGGCGCCTCAACACGAGCGCGGCCGACAGGGTTGGACTGCTTCAGATCAACGGCCGCATCGAGGGAGACCTGATCGCTGTGGCGCCGAAAGCGGGCGGCCGCGTGGTTGAGCTGCTCACTCGCGAAGGCGACGAGGTCAAGGCGGGGCAAGTGCTGGTGCGGCTCGCCGACGCGGGCACGGACGCGCGGCTGGCGCAGGCGCAGTCCTCGGCCACGGCCCTGGACGCGCAGGCCGCCGCGCAGCGGGGTGCGCTCGAGCTGCTTCGCGCCGAGACGGAGGTGCAGCTCGCCAACGCGCGCGCGGGAGTGGATGCGGCAACGGCCGATTTGCGCCGGGCGCAGGCGGCGCAGGCGCAGGACGTACGCGACCTGGAGCGCGTTCGCTCTCTCGCCAGGCAAGGCTTCGTCGGCCCGCAGTCAGTGGAAAGATCCGAGCTCTCCTTGCACATGGCGCGCGAGCAGGAAATCGCAGCGCGCGCGGCCCTTTCGCGGGCACAACAGAACTTGCGCGATGCCGAGTTGCGTCCCCAGCGCATTCGCGCGCGTACCGCCGAAGTGCAATCCGCGCACGCGCAGGCGCGCGCCGCGGCGGAACGGGCACAGGAGGCGGCGAGCCAGGTGGCCGATCTCACGGTCAGCGCGCCCGTCACCGGCCGCATCTCCAACCGGTACGTCAACGTGGGAGAGGTGGTCTCCTCGGGTACCCCGCTGCTCGGGCTCACGGACCTGTCGCGCGTCTACCTCAAGGGCTACCTGCCCGAGCCGATGATCGGCCGGGTGCGCCTGGGGCAGGCCGCGCAGATCTGGACCGACGCGTACCCCGACGCGCCCTTCGATGCCACCGTGGGTTACATCGCCTCGCGAGCCGAGTTCACGCCCAAAGAGGTGCAGACGCGCGATGAACGCACCAAGCTGGTGTACGAGGTGCGGCTCTACCCGACTGCGGACTCGGGCGGCAGACTCCTCCCGGGCCAGCCGGCTGACGGGATGATTCGCCATGCTGACGACGCGCCTTGGCAACGCCCGCAACGCTAGCGCTCGTGGCGTCGTCAGCAAACGCCGCTGAACCCGTCGTCGCGGTGGAGCGCCTTGGCAAGCGCTACCGCCGCGCGGTGGCGCTGCAGGCGGTTTCGTTGACCGTGCCGCGAGGACAGCTGTATGGCCTGATCGGCCCTGACGGCGCAGGCAAGAGCAGCCTCCTGAAGGCGGTCGCCGGCGTCCTGAGCTACGAGGAGGGAGCCGTACGCGTGTTCGGCAAGCTCATCGACTCGGAGCGCGCCGCCGAGGATGTCAAGGCTCGACTGGGCTTCATGCCGCAAGGCCTCGGCCTCAACCTGTACGGCGAGCTGTCCATCGAGGAGAACGTGGATTTCTTCGCTCGCCTTCGGCTGGTGCCGGCGCACGAGGCGGCACCGCGGAAGGAGCGGCTGCTGGCCATGACACGCCTGGCGCCCTACCGGGAGCGGCCCATGAAGAACCTCTCCGGGGGCATGAAGCAGAAGCTCGGGCTGGTGTGCACCCTGATTCATGCGCCCGAGCTGATCATCCTCGATGAGCCCACAACCGGTGTCGACCCGGTCTCGCGCCGCGACTTCTGGGTCATCCTCGCCCAGCTCATAGAGGAGCACCGACTCACCGCGCTCGTGTCCACCGCATACCTGGACGAGGCAAGCCGCTTCGATCGCCTTGCGCTGATGCACGCGGGCCGCGTCATGGCCGAGGGCGAGCCAGAGCGGCTGGTGCGAGACGCGCGCGCGCGCATCGTCGAACTCCAGGCGGATGCGGCGCAGCCCGGCCCCCTTGAGCAGCGCTTCGCCCAGATCGACTGGCGCGCGAACGTGGCCCGCATCTACGTGGAAGGCGACGACGACGACTCCGCCCGGCGCGCCGTACTCGACGTTGTGGGCCCGGCCACGGCGCCGCACCTGGCGGTGCGCCAGCCGGAACTAGAGGATGTATTCGTCGCGCTGCTGCGCGCGCAAGACGGCGTTGCCATCGAGCCGCTGCGGGGGCTCTCGCCCCCCGCTCCCCGGCACGCGAGCGCCGATGCCGAGCACGCCATCGACGCCCGCGAGCTGACGCGCAGCTTCGGCGCCTTTCGCGCCGTGGACGCGGCCAGCTTCGGCGTGCATTACGGCGAGATCTTCGGCCTGCTGGGTGCCAATGGCGCGGGAAAGACCACGGTCATCAAGATGCTGACGGGCATCCTGCCGCCCAGCTCCGGTCTGGGCCGCGTCGCTGGCGCCGACATGCGCCGCGCCGGCCAGGCCATCAAGGAGCGCATCGGCTACATGTCCCAGGCATTCTCGCTCTACACCGACCTGACGGTGATGGAGAACCTGCTTCTTTTCGCGGGCGTGTACGGGCTGGAGCGGCGCCTCGCCCAGGAGCGCGCGCGATGGGTGCTCGCGCTGGGCGGCCTCGAAGGCCACGAGGACCGGGCCGCGAGCTCCCTGCCCATGGGCTTGCGGCAGCGGCTTGCCCTCGGCTGCGCGCTCATCCACCAGCCGCGCGTGCTGTTCCTCGACGAACCCACCTCGGGGGTCGACCCGATCGGGCGCCGGCGCTTCTGGGCCATCCTGCAAGAACTCGCGCGCGAGCAGGGAGTGGCGATCCTGCTCACCACCCACTACATGAGCGAGGCGGAGCTGTGTGACCGGCTCGCGCTCATGTTCGCCGGCCGTGTGGTCGCCGACGCCACGCCCGCGGCGATGAAGGCGCAGCTGGCGGCCGAGCAGGGTCAGCTGCTGGACGTGAGCACCGCAGCGCCCGCCGCCGCCCTCGCCGCGATGCGCGCGGCGGGTTTCCCCGGCGCGGTGCTTCACGGCCGCGGCATCCACGTCATGGCGCATGACCCGCGGGACGCGCAAGAGCGCATGCGCGCTGCGCTGGAACGCGCCGGGCTGCCGGAGCCGCTCGTCGCGCGGAGGGAGCTGAGCATGGAGGATGTGTTCGTGCATCGCATCCTCGCCCTTGAAGCGGCCGCCGCCGCGCGGACGCCATGACGCCGAAGCGCGTGCTCGCGCTTGCGGGGAAGGAGGTGCGCGAGATACTGCGCGATCGCCTGTATCTCATGCTCGCGTTCCTGCTGCCCATCACGCTGCTGGTGGTGTTCGCCTATGGAATGACCTCAGACGTAAAGAACGTCGGCTTCGTTGTGGTGGACGAGGACCAGACGCCCACCAGCCGCGACTATGCCCGGCAGTTCCTCGCCTCGCGGCATTTCCGCCTGGTGGCCTCGGGTCAGGATCCAGCGCTGATCGACGAGGTGCTCAGGACCGAACGCGCGCGCGTGGTCCTCTGGATCGGCCCTGACTTCGAGAAGCGCCTGCTCGCCCGCCAGCCGGTGGAAGTTGCAGCGCACATCGACGGCGCCGTAACTCCGCCGGGACGCACCATCCGCGCCTACCTCGAGGCGATCAACGCCCAGGCCAACGCCATCTACCAGACGAATCCACGACTCGCCCAGGCCGATGCAGGCCCCGATTGCTGCCGCCAGGCGGCCCCGCCGGTGCGGATGGAGACGCGCTTTCTCTACAACCCGGAAGTGCGCAACATCGTCATGGTCGCCCCCTCGCTGCTGATGCTTGTGCTGTTGCTCGTGCCGCCGCTGCTGATCGCGGTGAGCGTGGTGCGCGAAAAGGAGTCCGGCGCCATCTACAACATCGCCAGCTCGACCGTTTCGCGTTTCGAGTTCCTGCTTGGAAAGCTGCTGCCCGCGGTGATGATCTGCATGATCAACGCGGTCGTGCTGTGGTTGTTGGTCGCCTTCTATTTCGGGGTGGCGTTTCGCGGCAGCGTGCCGCAGTTCGCCTTCGCGCTGCTGTTGTACGTTCTGGCCACGGCGGGATTGGGGTTGCTGGTATCGGCGGCCGTGCGCACGCAGCAGGCCGCCATCATCATCACGACCATCACCGCCATGATCGTCGCTACGCAGTTCGCGGGCTTCTTTGCGCCGCTCGACACCGCGGAGCCGGCCAACCGTTTTCTGGCGCGCCTGTTTCCGGCGGGCTACTTTCTGCCGGTGGTGCGTGGCATGTACCTGAAGGGCGCCGGCATGGGCGTGTACTGGGTCGAGCTGGCGGCGCTCGCGGTGTATTCGGGCGTCGTGCTGTGGCTGGCCCACGCCTTTTTCCGCAAGCGGACAAAGGCGTGAGCCGGAACCGGACATGGCCGCGCCTCGACGGCAGCCGCGCCCGGCGCTGGCTGCGCCAGGTGGCGGCGCTCATGGTCAAGGAGTGGCGTCAACTGCTGCGCGACCGCGCGCTGTTCGGCTTCGTGGTGTTCATCTTCACCGTGGACATCATGATCGCCTTCGGCGCGCCCGAGCTGGACCTGCACCGATCGCCGGTGGGCGTGATCGACCGCGACCGCAGCGCGGCCTCGCGCGACCTCTTCTACCGCCTGCGGCCGCCCTACTTCGCCGCGAGCGTCCTTCCCGAGCAGGAGGCGCAGCTTGAACGGCGGCTTGACCGCGGGGAGCTGCGCGCGGTGCTGACGATCCCCCACGGCTTCGAGCGCGACCTGGTTTCCGGCCGTCCCACCGATCTGCAGCTGACCGTGGACGCGAGCGATTCCAACCTGTCCTACCTGCTGGCCAGCTACGTCGAGCGAATCACCGCCGCCATGGCGCAGGAATGGCACGAACGCCGCGACGCGGCCAGCGGCCGCGACAACCGGGAGCCCGTGGTGCTGCTGCAGCCGCGCATGCGCTTCAACCCCACCATGCGGGAAGGGTGGTTCAGCACCATTTCCGAACTGTTGGGGATGTTGACGGTGGCGGGGATCCTTCTGCCCGCCGCGGCTCTGGTCAGGGAGAAGGAGCGCGGCACCATCGAGCAGTTGCTGGTGTCGCCGTTGACGCCGCTTCAGATCGTCCTGGGGAAGGTGATGGCGATGACGGCGGTGACCCTGCTCGGCACCCTGGTGGCGGTTGCCGGGGTGATGCACGGCTGGCTCGGTGTGCCCTTCGCAGGCAGCATTCCGCTGTTCTTCGCGATGGTGGCGCTGTTCGCGATGACTGCCGCGGGCCTGGGCGTGACCGCCGCCACCTTCGCCCGCAACTCCGGTCAGGTGGGTCTGGTGGTGCTGCTGCTGGTGATGCCCATCACCATGCTCTCGGGCACCTGGAATCTGGTGGAGGGCATGCCCCCGTGGCTGCGCACCGCGATCGAGGTCTCGCCGCTGCGGCACTTCGTGCAGATCGCCTACGGGGTGCTGCTGAGGGGCGCCGACGCCAGCGAGGTCGCCCTGCCAGCCGCCAAGATGGCGCTGCTCGGAGCCGTATTCTTCGCGGCGGGTGTGTCGCGGTTCAGGCGCCAGTTCCGCTGACTGCTCAGGCCGCCTGCAAACCGCACGATCGCTGCGTTGCTCCAGGGCTGGCCCGCCAGGCATGATCAACGGTGCAGTTGCGCCCCGGGGAGCACGCTACGGCGCAGTGCCGGGGCCGCGCGGCTTCGTCCCCGCCAAAACGCCAAGCGGGTCGCCGCCCGCAGCACCGGCAACTTACTTCGGCGAGGTATTCACCAGCGGCGTGATGCTCATGCCCGCCGGCACCACAACCGTGTTGGTGTTGCCCTTTTCTGCGAACTTGAGCAATGCCTGGTTCGCCTCGTGCTGCAGGTATTCGCGCGTCAGGCTTCCCGCGATGATGCGGTTCGACTTCGAGATGCCCTCGGCTTCCGTCACGCGGATCTCCGCCTCGCGTTTGGCGATCTCCGTCTGCACCGTCATGGCCTCGAGCTTCTTCTGGTTGGCCACGGCCTGGCGGATGGATTCCTCGATGGACGGGTCGGTCAGCACGGAGCGCACCACCACGCGCGTCACCGTAAACACGCCGGGGTCAGTCTTGTCCAGCTCGGTCTGCATGTACTTCTGCACCGCCGATGAGATTTCGTCGCGCTTGGTATGCAGCACCAGCGAATCCACCTTGGCCACTTCCTCGTAGGCCACGTTGCGGGCCACGCGAAACACCAGTTCGTAGGCCGGCAGCCAGTAGCCCTCCGTGGGGGAACGCGCCGACTGGCCGGAGTACTTGCTTTGCAGCTCCGACACCTTGGCCGCAGCGGCCTTGTAGTAGATGGTGATGTCCATGTCGCGCAACGAAAGGTTGTCGCGCGCCTTGGGCGTGAGGTCCTGCAGGTCCACGGCAATTTCCTTGGCGGTGAATTCCTCCACCTGCGAGATGAACGGCCATTTGGCATAAACGCCTGGCTCTACCTCGTCCTGGCTGATCACGCCGAGGGTGATGCGTACCCCCACGTTGCCGGTGGCAATGGTGCCAAAGGCCAGCCACCCGACCAACCCGAGGAGCAGCAGCAGGGGAAACAACGACAGCCTTCGTACGGCGTTTCCGAGGGCGGCACGGGCAACTTCAGGGCGGAACTCGGCCATGGGAGGTCTCCAATGAAAGGGGCCAGTAAAAACCGGGCGGCACGGCACCGGCGCCGGGCTGCGTTGCGCCCGGACGGCACCCTGTCGGGTGGCAAGCGTATCAGCGCGCCGCCTCCATGGGATCCAGCCACGGCCGCTCCAGGTCCTCCGCCAGCGGCTTGTAGGTGATCTGCCCCCGGGCGATCTGCAACCCCGCCTGCAGCCCCGCGTCCTGCGCGCACGCCTGCTTCCACCCCATGGCCGCCAGCCGGGCCACGTGGGGCAGCGTGGCCTGGGTGAGCGCCAGCGTGGAGGTGCGCGCCACGGCGCCGGGCATGTTGGGCACACAGTAGTGCAGCACGCCTTCTTCCACGTAGGTGGGCTCGGCGTGGGAGGTGGGACGCGAGGTCTCGGCACAGCCGCCCTGGTCGATGCCCACGTCCACGAACACCGAGCCGGGGCGCATGCGGCGCAGCATGGCGCGGGTGATGAGGTGGGGCGTGTGCTTGCCTGGCACCAGCACGGCGCCGATCACCAGGTCGGCCTCGGCCACGTGGCGGGCGATGGCCTCGGGCTCGGACACCGCGGTCTTGAGGCGCGCACCGAAAATCTCCTCCAGCTGCCGCAGCCGCGGCAGGCTCACGTCCAGCAGCGTCACGTCGGCGCCGATGCCCGTGGCGGCCCACGCAGCGTGGGTGCCCACGGTGCCGCCGCCCAGGATGGTGACCTTGCCCGGCGGCACGCCCGGCACGCCCTGCAGCAGCACGCCGCTGCCGCCCTGGGGCAGCATCAGCGCCCACGCGCCGGCCTGCACGGCCAGCCGGCCCGCCACCTCGGACATGGGTATCAGCAGCGGCAGCCGGCCCTGGGCATCGCTCACCGTCTCGTAGGCGATGCCGGTGCTGCCTGCGGCCTCCATGGCGTCGAGCACCTCCACGCAGGTGACCAGATGAAGGTAGGTGAACAGCACCAGGTCGTCGCGGAAGAAGCGCAGCTCTCCGGGCTGGGGTTCCTTCACCTTCACCACCAGTCCGGCGGCCCAAGCCTCAGCGGCGCTGTCCACCACCCGCGCGCCCGCGGACCGGTAGGCCTCATCACCGAAGCCGATGCGCGCGCCCGCCTGGGACTGCACCAGCACCTCGTGGCCCTGGCCCGCCAGCAGGGCGGCGCCCGCGGGGGTGAGGCCCACGCGGTATTCGTGGTTCTTGGTTTCCTTTGGGATGCCGATCTTCATGGTGGGTTTGCTCCTTGCCGCACAGCGGAACCATCGCTTCGGGGGCCGCCTCGAAGAGGCATTCCACCCCGCCGCACCGCCATGCGAACCGCCATAGTGCTGATTTTGCTCCCCGCGCTCGCCGCCTGCGCGTCGAAACCGCGGCCCGATTACTCGGGAGATCCCGCCTTTCGCAAGGCGCACCTCGCCTGCCACCAGCACATGATGGGCGCCAGCCCCGGGCACGGCTGGGGCATCACGCCCAACCGGCACGTCTACCTCATGTGCATGCAGCGCAAAGGCTACGACGTCTGAACGGCAAACCCCATGTCTCCGGGTTGATCGCGGCGCCAGGCGCCATGGCCGCGTGCATCAGAAGCCAACGCCCCCGCGCTGCCGGTGCCCGGCGCTTGGCCGGCTTTCGCAGGCGCCCGCCGGCCGTGCCACGAACGGGCCCGGCCATCCGGGCGGCATCAATCGCGGCGACGAGCCAGCACCCCGGGCCTGCCTGTCAAGACCGCAGCCACTGGAGCGCGTCGCCGAGAGGCATTGGCTTCGCCCAGAAATAGCCCTGTCCCAGCTGGAAGCCCATCTGCGCCAAAACCTGCGCCTGCTGCGGGGTCTCCACACCCTCGGCAACCGCGGGCATGCCGCAGGCCGAAGCCATGGACAACGCTACTTCACAGAGCGCCCGCCCGCGCGACCCCGAGATCAGCTGTGCGATGAACGACCGGTCGATCTTCACCTCGTCGAAGGGGATCGTGAGCAGGTGGTTCAGCGAGGTGTAGCCCGCGCCGAAGTCGTCCAGCGCCAGACGGAAGCCCGCCTCGCGCAGCCGCAGCAGCGCCTCGCGCGCGGGGCTGTCGGCCTCGAGCCACTGACTCTCGGTCACCTCGAGGGCGATGCGGTCGGGCTCAACTCCGAAATCCCGCGAGAGCTCGCGCGCCCGATCGACGAGCGAACCGCGCAGCAGTTGCTGGATCGACACATTCACGTTCAGGCTGATGCCACGCAGCTCCTCCGGATGCTCGGCCAGGGTGCGGAACGCGTAGCGCAGCACGCTCAGGCCAAGGGCGTCCACCAGGCCGCTCTCCTCGGCGATCGGCACGAACTCCGAGGGCGGAATGCCCGCGGCATCCGGCCCCTTCAAGCGTGCCAGCACCTCGAAGCACGCCGCGCGACGTGTACCGAGAGACACAATAGGCTGCAGGAATGGCTCGACACGGTCCTCGTCGAGCGCCTCCCTGAGCAGGCGCGCCACGTGGCGCCGTGCCACGACCCGGGCGCGCTCGCGGTCACCAAACACCACGCACCGGTGCCGGCCAAGCCGCTTGCCCACTTCGACGGCCTCGATCGCCTGGGACAGCACCTCGTCAAGCGACACCGCCGACGGCTGCCACGCCACCACGCCCGCCGAGAAGGTGAGCCCCACGCGCGCATCCCCGAAGTGGATCGGCTCCTCGAAGGCCCTCAGCACCTCTTCAATGCGGGGGCGGACCGCGTCCGGATTGCCAGAGATCACCACCACGAACTGGTCGCCACCGAACCGGGCAAGCAGTTCGACGACGCCCATATGCAGCTGCAGCCGCTCAGCGGCGCCGGCCAGCAGGCGGTCCGAGGCATGCTGGCCAAGGGCGTCGTTGTGCAGCTTGAAGTGATCGGCGTCGAAGATCGCGAGGCTGTAGGGCAGACCCGCCCGGCCCGAATCCTGGGTCAGGTCCGAAGCGAAGACCTGAAGCGCCAGGCGGTTACCAAGCCCCGTGAGCTCGTCGAGCATCATGCGCCGCTCGCGCTCGGCATCGTGGCGCCAGCGCTCCACCGCCATGGCGGCGAGGTGCGTGAAGTGATCCACCAGCGCGAGATCATCGTCCGAAGGGGCGCGCCGGTCCGCGTAGTACATGCCGAACACGCCAAGCAGGTTGCCCTGCGCGTCCTTCAACGGCGTGCTCCAGCACGACGCGAGGCCATAACCAGCCGCGAAGTCGCGGAAGGCCACCCACCGCGGGTCGGACTGCACGTCAGTGGTGACAACGCGCTGGCGCAGGAAGGCGGCCGCGCCGCAGCTGCCCATCGCGGGCCCGGGAGTCAGACCGTCGATCCCATCGGCGAAGCTGTCCGGCAGCCGCCCGTAGCCGCCCTTTCGCAGCGAGTTCGTCAGCGGATCGTAGACGAGCACCGATGCGAGCATGGTGGGGATGGCCTCCTCGCTGAAGCGCGCGATGGCCGTGAGCGTTTCCCGCAGCGACGCGCCCCGCCCCAGCAATTCGATCACGCGCTGCTGGCCGAGCAACAACTGGTCGGCCGACAATCCGGTGCATCGCAAGAGGGGCGAATCAGGTGCGGAATGCGGCACAGACGCAGCAGCGGGATTGCTATGCATGGTGACCTGGAGCCTGGCTAGTCCGGAAGTGACATGCGGTAGAAAGCAAAACCTCCAAACCTTGAGGTTCTTCCCGCGTTTGCCCGAGATTTTGGAAAAACTTGTTCCAGAAGAAGTGTACCGCCAGTTATCCAGATTTCGGCGAGTTTTGAAGCCGGGCGGTCGGGGTTGACGGCTTCGGCTGGACCTTTTCAAGGAATGGCGCCTGGCTATTCCCGGCGCTCCAGGATGGATCTCGCCCTGGCTGCGCGCTGCGGGCGCCGCGAGGGGTGGTGGCCATGGTGCAGCGCACAGACCGGAGTGATCGCGCCCGGCGCAGGCGGCCGGCCAGCAGACCCCAAGGCCGCTGCAAGTTGTCTGACAACCGATATCCGGCTATTCTGCGCGGCATGAAGCCCTTGGACCTGCCCTTCGTGGGCCGCAAGCAGCGCTTATCCGACCGGGTGGCCGACGAACTGCGCGCCGCCATCACCGAGCGGCGCCTGCCGCCCGGCAGCCGTCTGCCCACCGAGGCGGCGCTGTCGCAGAGCTTCGGCGTGAGCCGTCCGGTGGTGCGCGAGGCCGTGTCGCGCCTCGCCTCCGAGGGGCTGGTGGAGTCGCACCAAGGCTCCGGGCTGTTTGTCCCCGAGCACCGGCCGCTCACGCCCCTGCGGCTCGACCCGAGGGTGCACGAATCCAGCTCTACCCTGGAAGAGCTCTACGAACTGCGCCGGGCCGTTGAAGCCGAAATCGCCGCGCTCGCCGCCCTGCGCCGCAGCCGTGCGCAACTGACGGCTATCGGCCGGGCACTTGCCGCCGTGGAGGCCGCGCGCGACGCGGGCTCCGACGGCGTGGAGGAAGACCTGTCCTTCCACCAGGCCATCGCCGAGGCCTGCGGCAACCGCCTGCTGCAGTCCACCTGGGCCTTCCTGGGCCAGTACCTGCGCGGCGCCATCCGCATCACCCACTCCAACGAATCACGCTCGCCCGCCTTCGAAGCCGCGGTGCACGCCGAGCACGCGGCCATTGCCGAGGCCATCCGCCTGCGCCAGCCCGAGAAGGCGCGCGCCGCCGTGCTGGCCCACCTGGAAGGCGCCGCATCGCGCCTGGCGTGCGCCGCCCGCACCCACTGACCCCGACCCCCGATCCAACCCCAGCGGAGCAATACCATGCCCGGATCCATCCTCACCGCCCTGCAGCGCGCCGACTACGAGCGCGACGGCTACGTCACCGTGCGCAAGCTCTTCGACGCCGAGGAGATCGCCATCCTGCGCAGCGCCATCGAGCAGGACCCGGCCCTGCGCAACCGCCTCTACGACCGCAACGACGCCTCCGGCAAGGCCACGCGCATGGCCACGTGGAATCATCCGGGCGACAGCGTCTACGGTCTGGCGGCGCGCTCGCACCGCATCGTCGACACCATGGAGGAGCTGCTGGGCGGCGAGGTGTACCACTACCACTCCAAGCTCACCGCCAAGGAGCCCTTCGAGGGCGGGGCGTGGGAGTGGCACCAGGACTACGGCTACTGGTATCACAACGGCTGCGTGTTCCCTTACATGGCCAGCGTCATGGTGGCGCTCGACCGCAGCACGCGCGAGAACGGCTGCCTGCAGGTGGTGAAGGGCTCGCACCACTGCGGGCGCATCGAGCACGGCGTCTTGCCCGGCGAGCAGGTGGGGGCCGACCCGAAGCGCGTGGAGGAGATCCTCAAGCGCATGCCCGTGGAGTACGCGGAGCTCGATCCTGGCGACGGTATCTTCTTCCACAGCAACGTGCTACACCGCTCCGACCAGAACCGCTCCGCCCATCGCCGCTGGACCGTGATCCACTGCTACAACGCGGCCCGCAACAACCCCTACCTGGAGCACCATCACCCCTTCTATACGCCGCTGCACAAGGTGGACGACGACGCCATCAAGCGCGCCGGCGTCACCTTCGCGGCCTCGGAAGAAGAGTTCCGCGAGAAGTCGGCCAATCCGCCGGAGCTGAAGCGGCGCATCGCCTGAGGGCGCGGCGCCGCCCGGCGGCCCGCTCCAGCCCGCCCGGAAGCCACCCAGGACGATGCGTGCCACCCTCCTGCTCATGACCTTGCTGGCCGCGGCCGTGGCGCCCGGTACGGAAGCCCGATCCATGTCCGATTGCGTGCCGTTTTCGAAAGTGCAGGGGCAACTGCTTGCCAGCGGCAGGCCGGTGCCGGGGCAGGAGGTCCTGCAGCACTGGAACTGGCTGGGCAGCAAGTCCGGCGACGCCCGCGCCGTCACCGATGCCGAGGGACGGTTCACGTTCCCCGAAGTGCGCCTGTCCTGCCGCGGCCCGCAACACGACGCCGATGTCGTCCAGACCATCGAGGTCCGGCACCACGGGCGCACGGTACAGCTCTGGAGCGTCGCCCGGAAGGGAATGGAGGCCAACGCAGAGCTCGGCGGAGAGCCCATCGTGCTGGTGGCGGACCTGGACCAGGAACCCCGCGAGGTGAGTCTCCCCGTGGGCCCCGAGGCACTGACAGTCGTCTCGGGCGTGGCGCAGTTCCGCCACCCCTACCTCGCACGCTGGGAGCGGACCCGCGCTCAGGTGACGCCGGAGGGCGTGGCCAGGGCGCTCGCGGCCTACCTGGCCTCGCCCGGGGCGGCGAAGCGGCTCGCGACCTTCTTCCCCGCTGTGGGACGCGAACGGTCGAGGGTCGCGAAGGTCACGGGAGTGTCGGCCTTGGACCTCACCGACGGCATGCTCTTCGCCGACGGGGAGGCCGGTCGCTACGCAGTTCTCGAAGCGCCCCGATACGCCGGCTTCACGGCTCGCGCCCGGGTAAGCGTGGCGCTCACTTCAGGCGAGACGCTCACGGCGGATTTCTTCGCGTGGAAGCTGCTCCTGCCGCTTGACGACTCCGGGCGGCCGCTCGGCGACCTTCGTGTGAGCGGCACCTGGGAACTGGACACCCGGTCATGGATCAAGTCGCGCGCAGACGCGCTGCTGGTGCCCGAGCGGGTAGCCGCGCTGGTGCGCGCCCGGCTCCCGCTCGACCCGGGCGCGCCGCTCCTGGCTGCGCTCGGGGCGAAGCCACGCGCCGCGCTGACGGTGAGCGAGGCAGTGGCGCGGGAGGCGCGGGTAGTCGGCGTGAAGGACACCACCGCCACGCTGCGCTTCCTGGGCCCGGTCCGCCTCCAGGTGGCAGGCCGCGACGAGCGCGTGCTCGTGGAGGCCTCTCTGGCGGTGCCGCTGGCGTCGCTGGCCGAGGCCGAGTACCGCCTCGCTCCCGGGCGGGAGCCGCCCACGTACCGGCCGATCCCCTTCGCGGTAACGCTGTCCACGGACAAGTCCGCCTACACGGCCGGCGAACCCATCACCCTGCGCTTCGTGGTGCGCAACACCATGGGGACGCCGCAGAGCTTTCTCCTGTGGCACACCCCCTTCGCCAGGTTCGACAACAACTACCTTCACATCGCGCTGGCGGGCGGCGGGGAGCCGGTCGGCTACACGGGCGCTCTCGTGTCCCGCGCCCCGCCAGCCGCCGGCGACTATCGCACGCTGCGCCCGGGCGAAAGCGCCGCGGCGGAGATCGAGATCACCCAAGCCTACCCCGTGCGGGCGAGGGGGGAGTATGTGCTGCGCTACAGCCCCCTGGGATCGCTGCTCGCCAACGAGGCGCGCTTCACGATCCGCTGAGAGCGGCACCGCCGCGCCCTAGAAGCGGGGGATTCACGGAGATTTCACCGTTACCGCCTCGTGGCTTCACAAGCAAACCCCACGCTGTGGTCCGTCTCGTTCAAGGCGCTGTCAGTGGCGCGCCTCGCCGGGGCAGCCCCAGCGGGTGGCCACCCGCCGATAACCTCGATCTGCCAACCCGGGCTGACCCCGGCAGCAGACGCCGCCCGCTAGGCGTTTCCCGCGCACGATGCCCAATGCACCAGTGGTAGGATCAAGTGACCTCACGCGCATGTCATCGCGACATGCCGCCTCGCCCCGAGGCAGATGCGCCGGGGCGCACGCGGGCTGACCGGGGCATGCATGCAACCTCAACGGAGATGACCACATGACACGCTCAATGCGGTGGATCGCCGTGGCAACCGCTCTGGGGGCGGTGGTGGCGCTCGCCGGCGCATGGCACACGGGCTGGGCGCAATACGCCGGCGTCACCGTGCCCACGTCGGCCAACCTTGGCCGGCCGGACGCGCTGCTGCTGACGCGAAGCGTGGCCACGCTGCCTCGCGACGCCCTCAAGCTGCCACTGGCGCGGGAGCTGCTCACCGAAGATTTCCTGTTCTATTACCAGTCCCATCCTGATGTGCTCGGCATCGAGGGGGCGATGCGGCGCATCTCCTTCGAGCGCTCCCTGGGCTGGTCGGATGAACTCGTGCGCTGGTTGCTCGATCGCCCCGCGCAGATCGCCCTGTGGCGCGACGACAAGGGCGCGTTGCGCCACTGGGCGCTGGCCACGGAGCGCAAGGACCTGGGCCGCCTCTTCGAGGCGCTGGCGGTGGTGGCGGCGGCGGACGGTCAAGTGTTCTCGGCGGGCACGATTGCCGCCGGCGACGGTGCCATCGCCCTCCACACCCTGGCGCTGCGCACCAACCGCACGCTGCTGCTGGCTTCCCAGGGCGACCGGGTGGTGGTGTTTTCGGACCCCGGGCTGGTGCTCGATGCGCAGCGCGTTCCACGCGGGGAATCGGCCGACGTGCTTCGGAGGCTGCTGGCGGATGCCGCGACTCCGTCGTCCACGCCGTGGCAGCAGAGCTTCCGTGCCGGAGACCTCGGTTCGGCCCACAGTCTGCTGCTGCGGGCCTCGGCGCTGGGTTTTGGCTACGAGCGCTTCTTCCCTGCCCTGGTGGCCACACGGTTCGATTTCGGCGACGGCGCGTGGCGCTCGCAGGTGCTCGTGGACGACTCCGCTCCCGGTGCGGCGCTGGTGGCGGATCGCCGCTCCTGGGAGGCGGTGCCAATCCGGCCCGCCGCCTGCGCCCAGTTGCCGATCCACTGGGGCGCCGCCGACGCGACCCTTCGCGCAGCCAAATCGCTGGACACCTCCCAGGCAGAGGCACTGGCCGGTGGCTTTGACGGGCCGGTGCTGGTGTGCTGGTACGCCAAGAGCGGACTTCTTGCCCCGCTGTTCGTGGCCAGCGTGGACGCGAACCGCCCGCCCGGCGATGCGGCCATCGCCGCGCTGGCGGACTGGGCACTGCTCGGCGAGCCCTTGATCAACGACGAGGCCGCCCGGGCCGGGCCCGGCGTGCGCCGCTGGCAGCACGCCATCGAGGTGCCGTTCGCCTCGGCCAACCAACAGAAGCGGCCAGTGGCGGGCGAGCGGAAAGTCACGGTGGCGCGCAGCGGCCGCTACCTGCTGTTTTCGCCCGATCCCGGTCGCGTGGACGCAGCCCTCGAAGTGCTCGCCCGGCGGCGGCCGAGCCTGGCCGCGGCCCTGCCGGAGACCGACCCTCTCCTCGCGCTGGTGACCCCTTCGGCGCTGTCGGCCATGGCGCGCGACGAAATCACGCGGATGCTACCCGTGGGCGACGAGCCGGTGCTGCGGCCCGTGGCCGAACGCACCCTGCTGCCGCGCGTGGCCGCCGCCGGCCGGCACCCGGCCCACCGGGCGGTGCTCCTGCCTGCGGCGGACGGTAACGGCTGGCGCAGCCTCGACTGGCAGGCATTGCCCGATTGAAACCCCTGATCGCAGGCGCATTGATGCTGCTCGTGTCCAGCCGCGCCGGTGCCGCTCCCGGCGGCGCCCTGGCGCCGGAGGAAATGCTCGACGCCAGCCAGTCGCGCGCTTTCCGCGCCTGGATGGTGCGCATCGTCGACCAGCAGATCGCGGCCGGGCCCTCGAACCGGTGGGTGCATCGCGACTGCGCCGGCCTGGTGCGTTACGCGGTGCACGAGACCCTGCGGGAGCACGATGCCGCGTGGCGCCGCGCAACGGGCATCAGCGCCCCCGCGCCGCCGCCGCTGCAACTCTCCGATCATCAGCGCGCGTTGCGCAACCGCTGGCAACGCGCGGATGGCAGCCGGGCCGCCTACGTGGGGGCGCTCGAGCTGGTGCAGGAAAATACCACCCTCGTATCCCGCGGCATCGAGCAGGCCCAGCCGGGCGACTTGCTGTTCTTCGACCAGGGCTACGACCAGCACCTCATGATCTGGGCGGGCCGCTACGTGGCCTATCACACCGGATACGCCGACGCGCGCGATAACGGTCTGCGCGCCGTCGCTCCCCAGGAACTCCTCAAGTGGAAGGACAGCCGATGGCATCCCGTCCCCGACAATCCCAATTTCCTCGGCGTCTTCCGGCTGCGATTCCTGGCGCGCTGATCGCGCTTCTCGCGCTGGCGCTGCTGGCCGCGGCGCCCACCCTGCGCGCGGACTACACGCCGAGCGGCTACCAGCCGCTGCCGGGCGAGGCCTTCTTCCTGCTCTCCGACAAGTCCTTCGGCAGCACCGATGAGGCTCAGGTGCGGCTGGAGCTGGTCTCGGGCAGGGGCGGCCTCGCGGGGATCGAGGCCTACGGCGGCGTGGACGTGGCCCTGTATCGGGTGGCGGATCCCATCGGTTTCCTGAAGCGCCAGAAAAACCTGCGCCGCATCCGCGCCGCGGCACCGGCAATCGCCGAAGGCCCCGGCAACGCCATCGCCCACTTGTGGGACCGCTGGGCCCAGGCCAGCCGCGCCGCCTGGCGGGCGATCTTCTCGGCCGAGGCGCGCAGCGCCGTCACGGCGCAGGCGCCCGGCACGGCCACGCCCCAGGGGCTGCACGCCCCAACCCCCTTCACGCCCACGCGCCAGTTCGCGCCACTGAAGGGCTTTGACCCCGTGCGTCAGTTCCGCTATCCGGTGCATGCCGCAAAGGCCATCGCGCCGCCGCCTGAGGTGGCGCTGGCCGGCAGCAGCAGCGGCTTCATCGCGCCTGTGGAGGGCAACGTGAACATCCCGCTTGGCCGCCTCGCGCCGGGCCTGTATCTGGTGGAGGCCGTCGCCGGCGGTTATCGCGCCACCACCGTGGTGTTCGTGTCCGACACCGTGGCGATCACCAAGACCGCCGCCTCGGAGATGGTGGTGTGGACCGCGCAGCGCGACAAGGGCGCGCCGGTGCGCAACGTGGAGGTGGCGTGGACCGACGGCGTGGGTGTGCTGGCCACGGCACGCACCGACGCAACCGGCGTGGCGCGCCTCGCCAAGCCCGCGCCGGAGCGCAGTTTCGTGTTCGGCGCAGACCCCTCCGGCGGCGTGTTCATCTCGGAGAATTTCTACTACGACAGCGAGATCTACAACGCCAAGATCTACGCCGTCACCGACCGGCCGCTCTACCGCCCGGGCGACGAGGTGTTCGTGAAGTTCGTGGGCCGCGAATTCAAGTCGGCACGCGAATCCGTGCCGGTGCCCGCCGGCGACATCGATCTCACGGTGTTCGACCCGGCCGGGGCGCCGGTGGCGCGGCAACGCCTGGCGCTAGACCCTGCGCGCGGCGGCGACACGAGCTTCCGCCTGCCGGACAACGCCGGCGCGGGCGGCTACGAGTTGCGCTTCGACTGGCGCGGCAACGGCTACGGCGCCGCCTTCCGCGTGGCGCAGTACGACAAACCCCACTTCGAAATCACGCTGGTTCCATCGAAGCCGAACTTCCGCGCCAACGATCCCGTGCGCGGCAAGCTGCAGCTCCATTACCCTGACGGCAAGCCCGTGGTGGATGCCGACATCCAGTTGTCGGTGCGCGCCCAGCAACTGACCATGCTGGACGGCGATTTCCGCTACGGCGGCCAGTTCCCCGTGAAGCTCACCGCCGAGTCCTTGCGCAGCGACGCCCGCGGCGAGGCGGCCTTCGAGTTGCCCCCCGCCACCCAGCCCAGCCGCTACGTCATCACCGCCCTGGCCACCGACGGCGCGGCCTTCCGCGTGAAAACCACCCGCGAGCTGCTGATCGAGCGCAGCCTCGCCGCCTACAGCCTCAAGGCGCCGCGGCGGTTCAGCGCGCCCGGCGAGACGGTGGCCTTCGCCATCGCGGCGGTGACGCCCGGACCGTCGGCCCCGGCGCAGTGGGAATGGATCCGGCTTGAAGACCGCGGCCAGGCCTCGGGCCCCATGCCCAAGGGCGACGCGCTGGAGATCGTCTTCGGCCAGCCGGGTACCTACACCGTTCAGTTGCGCGACGGCCGCAACAACATCATTGGCGGCACCTCCCACTGGGTGAGCGGCGGCAGCGCCAAGGCCCCGGCGGGCAGCATCGAGATCGTCGGTGCGCGCGAGCGCTACCGCGCGGGCGACACGGCCGAGCTGCTGGTGACCTTTCCCGAGCCCACCGAGAACGCCCTGCTCACGCTGGAGCGCGACCGCATCGAGAAAACCGGCCTCCTGCGGGGCGCGGTCTGGGCCGATGCCACGCGCCTGTCGCCCACCCAGTGGCGCATTCGCGTGCCGGTGGACGAGGCCTTCGCGCCGAACATCACCTTCTCGGTGGCGGCGGTGCGCAATGGCGATTACGTGTTCCAGAACCACGGCCTGCAGGTGGAGCAACCGCGCATCGAGCTGAGCTTCAAGCCGGCCCGGACGGTCTACGCGCCCGGCGAGCGGGTGGAGGTGGAAGTGCTCGCAACCCTGGCGGGCAAGCCCGTGCAGGCAACCCTCGCGGTGGGTGTGGTGGACGAGATGATCTACGTGCTGCAACCCGAGATCGCACCGGACATCCACGACTTCTTCTTCCACTTCCGCCGCAACAACGTGCGCACCTCCTCGAGCCTGGCCTTCATCGGCTACGACCTGGCCGAGAACCGCAGCAAGGGCGCCCCCGAGGCGCGCAGCGTGCAGCAGCGCCGCGAAAAGCTGCTGGAGCGCCCGCGCCGCGACGAGCAGGACACGGCGTACTGGAACGGCAGCTTGCGCACCGACGCCAGCGGCATCGCACGGTTCGCCTTCACCATGCCCGATGCCCTCACGCGCTGGCGTGTCACCGGCCGCGCCTTCGATGACCGGGGCAACGTGGGACAGAACACGGCCTGGGTTCGCGCCGACAAGCCCCTGTACGTGAAGTGGACGAGCCCCACCTGGATGCGCCGCGGCGATGCCCCAGTGGCTTCCCTGGCCATCTTCAACCAGACCACCACGCAGCAGCAGGCCGAACTCGCCATCGAAGGGATAGCGGGCCGGCGCGCCAGCAAGCTCTCGCTCAAGCCCGGCGCCAACTATGTGTCCGAGGCATTGCGGCCGCTGGGAGGCGATGTGAACCTGCGGGTCGTGCTCACGCAGTCGGGCAAGGTGGTGGACGCGCTGGACACCCGGATGCGCCAGTTGCCCTCCGGCTGGACGAGCTCCCAGAGCCTGGCGGTGGACCTGAAGGACGGCCAGGCGCCGCTTGCGCTGCCGGCCAGCGCCCGGGACGTGCGGGTGCGGTTCATGCCCTCCGCGCAGTCGCACTTCGCCCGCATCCTGGATGACCTGCTGGACTATCCCTACGGCTGCGTGGAGCAGACCGCCAGCCGGATGATTCCCAACGCCATCGCCCTGCGCGTGATCGCGCCGCAGGACCGCCTTGCCGCCGACCGTCTGCGGCAGCAACTGAACGGCAGCCGCCTGCGGCTGGCCTACATGGCAGGAGAGAAAGGCCGCTTCACCTGGTGGGGCCCGCACACCGTGGGCGACCCCTGGCTCACGCCCTACGCCTGGTATGCCGACTGGATGGCAAGCCGCGCCATCGGCGTCGATCTACCCCGGGAGCACTGGGAAAAGCTTCTCGACGCCTACGCGGAGGAAGGCTACAAGCTGCCGCCCGTGCAGCGCGCGTTGGTGCTGCACTGGATGCAGCGCATTGGCCTGCCGGTGAAGGAGCAGACCCAGGCGTTCCTGGAAGCCCTCGGCAAGGGTGCCCCGCCTGCCAGGGGACCGGCGGCGCCGCTGCCGGCGGCAACCAGTGCGATCCTCGCCGCGCCGGAATCGCCGCTGTCCGCAGCGCTGGCCGTGGCGCTGGCGGACCTGCTGGCCAGGGATGCCGGCGTGGCGCTTCCGAAAGAACTGGCTGCCAGACGCGACGCGGCCTTCATGGCGCTGGACGGCAGCAACCTGCCCGCGGCCCGGGCGCTGCTGCTGCTCTCGGGCCGGCTTCCCGCCACCGAGGCGCCGGCCATCCTGGCGGCGGTGCGCAGAGAGATGCCCACCATGGAGCGGGCCATCACCCTGGCATGGATCGATCAGGCGCTGCAGGGCAAGCTGGGCGGCAACGGCAACCCCATGCCGGTGCTCGCCGCGCCGTGGGTGGCGCAAGCCAGCCCCAGCGGCCAGCAGGAGTGGCGCTGGAGCGGCACGGACCCGGCGCCGAAGTCGCTGCGCATCGCCGGGCCGCACCGGTCCATGGCGGCCATGGTCCACTTCTCCGGCCCGCAGACCGTGCAGCGGGATAGCTCCGTGCGGGTCACACGCACGCTCCATCGGGTCCGCAAGGCTGGTGAAGCCAGTTTTGCCCTGGAACCCGTGGGCGCCACGGCGGCGCTCGGCACCAGCGACCTGTACCTGGACGAAATCGTGCTCGATCCCGGCAAGTCCACCGTGCGCTACGGACTGGTGGAGGTGCCGCTGCCGCCCGGGGCGGCGGTGGAGAGCAGCACCTGGGGAATCAACCTGGCGGAGGCGCAAGCCTCCGAGGCCACGCCTCTCGAGGCCGCGCGCCATCAGGCCACCGACTTCGGTTATGCCATTGCGGTGGAACCGGTGAGCGGGCGCACGGTGCTGCGCCATCTGGTGCGCTTCTCGCAGAAGGGGCGCTACGTGCTGCCGCCCGCTCGGCTGACGCGCATGTACGCCCCGGGCATGGACGCCTTCGAGTCTTCCAGCCGGGTGGTGGAGGTCCGCTGATGAGGCGCCTGGCCCGGCTGCTTGCGGCGGCGGCCCTCGGCATCGCGCCGGCCCTGGCCACCGCTGGCGATGTGGCCGTGGCCTGGCTGGCGGGCGCAACGCTGAAGACCCACGGCAGCGTCCCCTCACAGGCCCCGCTGGGCAGCCTGTGGAAGCTGTTCGTCTACGCTTACGCGGCTCACCAGCGCCTGGAGGCGCCGCCCTACCGTTGCGGCGTCGCGGCCATGGCGGGCGAGGAGTTCTGCTGCGAGCCTGGCGCCACGGTGACGCTCGATACCGCGCTGGCGCGCTCCTGCGGGCCGGCATTCGCGCCCCGGCGGCTTGGGATCGACGCAGTAGCGTGGCGGGAATTCTGGTCCGCCCGCATGGGGCAGGACCCCGCGTGGCTCACCAACCTGGATCGGCTAGGGCCCGACACCGAAGCGCCGGTGGTGGAAATCCTGCAGACCCTGGCAGCCTTTTCCCCCGAGGCGCGGCAGGCGGCGATGCAGGCGCTGCTGCCCGTCATGACCGCGGGCTTCGGCCGCGATGCCCTGCCGGAACTGGGCGGCTCGCTGCGCGTGAAGACCTTCACGTGGTCGCTGCCCGCCACCCCGGACCGGCGCTGGGGCGGCGCCGCGGGCTGGCGCGTGGACGGCCTGCCGGTGTGGTTCGCCGCCGACGGCGCCAGCCGCCAGGTGCTGCGAGATCACGCCGCCACGCTGGCGCGGGTGCTGCCGCCGCTCACAAAAGCGCCGGCCGACGAACCGTGCGTGGTGGTGAACTTCTTCACGCGCTATCCCGTGGCGGGCGTCGATCGCCTTCCGGAGGGCTTGCCCGCGACGGAGGGTACGCTGGCGGGCCGTTTCCGCGTGCGCTTCGAAAACGGCCAGGTGCTGGTGTTCGAGAGCACGGGCGATCTGGCGCTTGCAACCGCGGCGGACCGGCCGCGCATCACCGGCCGGCTGGGGCTCACCGAGTACGTGGCCCGCGTCGTGGATCGCGAAGCCGACGCAACCGAAACACAGGCCGCCCGGGCGCTGGCCATCGTGGCCCGCAGCTGGCTCTTGAGCAACGCGCGCTTCGAGAGCGGCTGTTATCGCGTGGAGGACAGTTCGCGCGCGCAGCGCGTCAGCGCCAACCCGGCCACGCCCAGGGCCCGCGCGGTGACGCTGTTCGGCGACGGCCTGATTCTCGCCGGCGCCTCGCCCGGCTATCGCCTGGAGACCACCCTGCCGGGAGTGCTGTCGTGGCGCCACGCGGCGCAGCAGGGACGCGACGGCGCGCGCGTTGACGCCATCCTCGCCGAGGCATTTCCGGGCAGCGCGCTGGCCACGGCGCATGGCGGAGGCGACTGCCGCCGCCTGCCGGAGGTGGAGCGCTGGCTGGCGCGGGCCGTGCCGCGCTGGCACATCTTGCTGGGCGCCGAGGCCGGGTTCGAACCCCCCGCCGGCATGCCCGCGGCGTGCGCGCTCGACCGTGGCAACCCGTACGCCGACACTGCCCGCCTGCGCCTCTACGTGCGCGGCATCCGCACGGCGGATGAGCGCGTCGCGGTGGCGCACGAGTATCTGCACATGGCGTTTCGCTTCCACCCGCGCGGCCAGGACGAGCGCTTCGTGGAACGGCTGGCTCGTCAACTGGAGGCACCATGAGATTGCCCGCTCTCGCCGCCTGTCTTGCAAGCGCCACCCTGTCGTGCGGCGCCCTCGCCCAAGTGTCCCTGGACACGCCACGGGGCGGCTGGCGGCACCAAGCGCCGTCCGGCGGCAGCACCTTTGTCCAGTCGATCAACTATCCCGCGTCGAGCGTCAACACCTCGGGCGCCGATGCCGCCGCGCTGATCAGCGGGCGGGTGGCCAGCGCCAGCAAGAAGCGCGTGGCCACGCTGGTGGTCAACGGCGTGGCCACGCCCTTGATGCTCGACGAGACGGGCGCCTTTTCCCGTCCCTATGCCTTTGGCCGGGGCTCGAACAGCGTGGAGATCCGGCAGGGCGCCACCCGCGTGCGCCGCCAGTTCTTCGACGCCGCCCCGCTTTCGGCGCCCGTGGAACTGCGGGTTGTGCTGTCCTGGGACACCGATGCCACCGATGTGGATCTGCACGTGGTGTCACCACTGGGTGAACACTCCTGGTACGGCAGCCGCGAAACCCCCTCGGGCGGCGCGCTGGACGTGGACGTGACCACGGGCTTCGGCCCGGAGATCTTCGCGCACCCCAAGCCCCCCCAGGGAACGTGGCAGGTCTGGGTGAATTACTACGGCGGCAGGGCATCCGGATCCGACGACGGCCAGGAGGGCGGGCCCGCCCCGGTGACCATCGCCCAGGTGACTGTGATCAGCCGCGAGAACACGCCCCACGAACGCCAGCAGAGCTTCCGCGTGCCGCTGCGCCGCCCGGGCGAACTCACCCTCATCCGCTCCTTCTCCTACCCATGAAGACCCTCGCCGCATTCCTGAGCGCCTGCTGCCTGCCTGCCATCGCCTGGGGCCAGTCGTCCATTTCCCTCGAAACCCCGCGCGGCGGCTGGAACCAGCGCGGCCTGGCCGACCGCAGCGACGAGGCGGCGGTGGCCTATCCACCAAACCTCATCGACCGCGGCATGCAGCGCCGGCGCACGCTGATTCGCGGCGCCGTGCTGCCGTCGAAGCCCGGCACGCCCTCCACCCTCATCGTCAATGGCAACCCCATGCCCCTGTACACCGGCGAGGACGGCAGCTTCGCCCGCCCCTACGCCATGGCGCCCGGGTCCAACAGCGTGGAGGTGCGCTCGGCCGACCGATCGGCGCGCCGCCGCGTGCAGGTCTACGAAGCCAACCGCGACACCCCGCGCGCCCAGCTCCGGATCGTGCTCGGCTGGGACGATGGCCAGGCCGAGGTGGACCTGCATGTCATCACCCCGGACGGGCAGCACGCCTTCTGGGCGCGCCCGGTGCTCTCCGACGGCGGCGGCCTGGACGTGGACAGCGTCGATGGCCCCGGGCCGGAGATGTTCACCATGACATCCCCGCCCCGCGGCAATTATCACGTGTACGTGAACTACTGGGGCAACTTCGGCGCGGGCGGCTACCACTTCGACGAGTCGACCCGGGAGCGCGAGGTCATCACCGCCACGGTGACCTTCGTGCTGCACGAAAACACACCCTCGGAGAAGCGCGAAACCTTCCGTATTCCCCTGCGCAAGATCGGCGATCTCGGGCTCGTGAAGAGCTTCCTGTTCTGATACCGGCCTAACCGTGGCGGCCGTGCCCCGCAGCCGCAAGGCCGGGCCGGTGGCCGCAGGCTCAGCCCGCCGCAGGCGCCCCGATCACCACCCCTGCCCCTTCCAGCGCGGTGCGCACCGCCCGCGCCATGGCCACGGCCCCCGGCGTGTCGCCGTGCACGCAGATGGTCCCCGCGGAGAGCCTGACCGTGGTTCCATCCACCGCCCTCACCCGGCCCTCCTGTGCCATGCCCAAAGCCCGCGCCGCCACGGCCGCGGCGTCGTGCAGCACGGCCCCCGGCTCGCTGCGCGGCAGCAGCGTTGCGTCGGCGCGATAGGCGCGGTCGGCGAAGGCCTCCTCCACGGTGAACAGCCCCGCCTCGCGGCTGGCGCGCGCCAGGGCGCTGCCGGCCAGGGCGTAGAAGGCGAGGCCGGGGTCGAACTCGCGCACCGCGGCAGCCACGGCATGGGCCAGGGCGGGCTCGCGCGCCGCGCGGTTGTAGAGGGCGCCGTGGGCCTTCACGTGGCGCAGGCTGATGCTCTCCCGCCGGGCAACGGCGGCGATGGCCTCCAGCTGCCGCAGCACCTGCTCGCGCACGGTGGCGGGCGGCAGGTCGAGCTCGCGCCGGCCAAAGTGCTCGCGATCCTCGAAGGACGGATGGGCCCCCGCCGCCACGCCGCGCGCGGCCGCGGCGCGCAGGGTGCGCGCCATGGTGCCGGTATCGCCAGCATGGCCGCCGCAGGCGATGTTCGCGGAGCTCACGAGATCGAGCAGCGCCTCGTCATCGCCCATGCCCTCGCCCAGATCGGCGTTGAGGTCCACACCCTTCACGCCAGTTGCGCGCGCAGCGCCTCGGCAGTGCGCGCGAGTTGCCGCTCGCGCGCGGCCAGCAGCGCGTGGCTTTCAAGAACGGTGATGAGCTCGAAACGCAACTGGTCTCCAGGGGCGAGCTGGGCCATGAGCGGCAGATCCACTGCCGCCACCACGGCCAGCACCGGATAGCCGCCGGTGGTGGCGCGATCGGCCATGAGCACGATGGGCTGGCCGGAGGGCGGCACCTGCACCGCGCCCGTGGCCATGCCCTCGGAGAGCACATCGCCGCCGCGCGGCGCTGCCAGAGCGAGGCCTTCCAGGCGATAGCCCATGCGGTCGGAATCGAGCAGCACCCGGTAGGGCACGCCCGCGAACTGCTCGCGCGTCTTGAGGGTGAAGGTCTGCCAGTGGCGGCCGGGTACGGCGCGGATCACCTGACCTTCCCGGGGCATGGGCACTTCCGTGTGCGCCACCGACCAGGACGGATAGGCCACGCCACGGCGGGCGCGGGACAGCAGCCGGACCCAGCGCGGCGTGTGGGCCTCCTCGGGCGAGCGCAGGGGGATCACGTCGCCACGGCGCAGGGCGCGGCCGCGGAAGCCGCCAAAACCGCCCCGCTGGGCAGTGGACCGGCTGCCCATCACCGGCGGCAGGTCGAAGCCGCCGGCCATGGCCAGGTAGGCGCGGGCGCCGCGGGTGGCACGCCCGAACTCGAGCCTTGCCCCGGCTGGCACCCGTGCCGGCCGCCATGATGGCAGCGGCTGGCCATCTACCCTGGCATCCATGTCCGCGCCGCACACGGCGATCACGGCGTCGCAGCCCAGGCGCAGCGTGGGGCCCGAGAGGGTCAGTTCCAGCGTGGCATCGTCCTCGGCATTGCCCACCAGGGCGTTAGCCATGCGATGGGAAAGCTCGTCCATGGCGCCGTTCACCATCACACCCAGGTGCTGGAAGCCGTGCCGGCCCAGGTCCTGCACCGTGGTCAGCAAGCCGGCCCGCTCCACCCGAAGGGACATGGATCAGTTCGCCGCCTTGAGCAACGTCTCGAACTCGCCGACGCCGATGGCCACGAACTTCACCCGGTCGCCCGGGGCCAGGCGATTGGGCGGATCGGCCTCGGGGCGAAACAGCCACCAGGGGGTGCGGCCGATGAGGTTCCAGCCGCCCGGGGTGGCGGAGGGATAGATGCCGGTCTGCTCGCCGCCGATGGCCACGCTGCCTGCCGCGATGACCTTGCGGGGCACGTCGCGGCGCGGCGTGGCGATGCGCAGGTCCAGCCCGCCCAGATAGGCGAAGCCGGGCACGAAGCCCAGCAGGTGCACCTCGTAGGTGGGCGCGCAATGCAGGCGGATCACGTCCTCGGGCTCCAGGCCGTGGTGCTCGGCCACGGCGGCGAGGTCGTCGCCGTGGCTGCCGCCGTAGCAGACGGGGATTTCGTGGGAGCGGGGCTTGCGCCGCGGCGCCGCGGGCGCCCTGGCCAGCGCCGCTGCCACGGCCTCGCGCAGGGTATCGAAGGCTTGGTGCCCTGGGTGGCGCCTCAGCACATCGAGCGGATCGAAGTGCACCGTGAGCGCCGCGTAGGCCGGCACCACGTCGGTGACGCCCGCCAGGGGATGGGCGAGCAGATACTCCGCGGCCGCCTGCACGCGCCGGTTGACGAGCGCATCCACCCGTTGCCCGAACTCCACCACCAGCGCGCTGTCGCCCATGGCGGCAAAACGGATCTGTGCAGAAGCAACCATGGCGCGATGATAGCCGCAAGGCCACGAAAGCTCCGCGCCGGCGGCGCCGGGGCGACTCCTATAATCGGCGCCTTTCCATGGGGAGGAAAACAACATGCAACGCAGGCTGACGGGTGCGCTCTTCGGGGCCGTGCTGGTGTCCTGGGCCATGCTGGCGGGCGCGCAGGCGCTGCCACGGGTGGAACCCGAGGCGGTGGGGTTATCGTCCCAGCGGCTGGCACTGATCGGTGCCACCGTGGAAGGGTGGGTCGCGAAGAAGGAGCTCCCGGGCGCGGTCACCCTCGTGGCGCGGCGCGGCCGCGTGGCCTACGTGCACGTGGCGGGATGGCGCGACGCGGCGGCGGGCGACGCGCTGCGCGAGGACTCCATCTTCCGCCTCTACTCCATGACCAAGCCGGTGGTGAGCATCGCCGCCCTGCAACTCGTGGAGGATGGCCGGCTGGCGCTGAACGAGCCGGTGCACAAGTACATCCCCGAGTTCAAGGACATGAAGGTGGCCACCGAGTCGGTGGACGCCGCCGGCAACGCGGTCATGACCACGGCGCCCGCCAAACGCGCCATCACCGTCCAGGATCTGCTGCGCCATACCTCGGGCATCACCTACGGTCCGCCGCTGCAGACCAAAACCCTCGTGCAGAAGATGTACGCGGAAGCCGGCATCTGGTCCCAGAAGTGGGTGCTGGCCGATTTCGCCAGGGCCCTGGCCAGGCTGCCCCTCATGGCCGAGCCCGGCACCACCTGGGAGTACGGCCACAATACCGACATCCTCGGCCGCGTGGTGGAGGTGGCCGCCGGCAAGCCGCTCAACGAGGTGCTGGACGAGCGCATCCTGCGGCCCCTGGGGATGGCGGATACGGCCTTCCAGGTGCCACCGCAGAAAGCCTCGCGCCTGGCCCAGCCCCAGCCCGACCCCTACAGCGGCCAGACACCCGACCTGATCGACCTCACCCAGCCCGCCACCTTCTTCGCGGGCGGCCACGGCCTGGCGGGCACGGCGTCGGACTACCTGCGCTTCGCGCAGATGCTGCTTGACGAAGGCCGCCTGGGCCGCACGCGCATCATCGGCCCGCGCACCCTGGCGTGGGCCACCTCCGATCACGTGCACGGGGGCATCGCCAAGGGCGGCAATTTCATCCCCGGTCCGGGCTATGGCTTCGGCCTGGGCTTCGGTGTGCGCCTGGAACGCGGCCAGTCCACCTTGCCCGGTTCGCCCGGCGAGTTCTACTGGGGCGGCTACGCCGGCACCGCCTTCTGGGTGGACCCGAAGGAGGACCTGGTGGTGGTGTTCATGACCACCGAACCCACACGCCGCAACGCCTACCGCGCGGCGCTGCGCGGCCTGGTCTACGGCGCCATCGACAACTGACATGAAGCTCGCGCGCCTCGCCATTACCGCCCTGTTGCTGGCGGCCACCCTCGCCCACGCCGGCCTGGAGGATGACGGCCAGCCCGTGCTGCTGGTGGCCGATCCGGGCATGGGCGACGAGAACTTCGCCCGCACGGTGGTGGCGGTGGCCTTTCCCCAGGACGGCGGGGCCATGGGGGTAATCCTCAACCGCGCCAGCGGCCTCACCCTGGGCGAGCTGCTGGGTGATCAGGTGGCCGCGGTGAGCGGCCGGCCCGATCCTGTGGGCATGGGCGGCCCGGTCACCCCCGACGGCATGCTGTTCCTGTTCCGCGCCGACAGCCACCCGGTGCGGGCGCTGCCCATGGTGGACGACTGGTATCTGTCCGGTGACGGGCAGCTGTTCGACGCCCTGGCGCGGCTGTCGCCCGGCGAGGCGCGCGAGCGGGTGCGCTACTTCGTGGGCTACACCGGCTGGGCCGAAGGCCAGCTCGACCGTGAAGTGAACCGCGGCGACTGGCAGGTGCTGCCGCTGGACGCCGCGGTGCTGCTGGACGCCGACCCCGAGAGCCTGTGGTCGCGCATGATGGCGCGCACCCGCGCCCGCAGCGCCGCGCTCACCGCGCCCTGACCCCGTCGCTGGGCGCCGCGCCGGGCGGCCTAGCCGTGCGCGGCTCGGCGGCGCGCCCATGACGCCCTCGCCGCCCGCTTCTCCAGCTCCACCACCACAAACACCACCGCCGACAGGGCAAGGGCCAGCCGCCAGGCCTCGGCCCGGGGCGACTCGGTGGCGAACACCGCCTGGAACGGCGCCCACCAGGTGAAGGCTGCCTGCAACAGCAGCAGCGCACCCACGGCCGCGGGCACGGCCGGGTTGTCGTGCAGCCGCAGGCGCGGCAGCCCGGAATCGGGCGAGCGGATGTTGAACAGGTAGGCTAGCTGGGCCAGCACCAGAGCGTTCACCGCCGCCGTGCGGGCCGCGGCTTCGGACGCGCCGCGTGCCAGTTCCCACTGGTGCAGCCACAGCACGCCCCCGGCCACCAGCACCGCCACCAGCAGCGTGCGCCACACCAGCGCCGCCGGCAGCAGGGGCTCGCGCGGATCACGCGGCCGCTGGCGCATGACGCCAGGCTCGTGCGGCTCGAAGGCCAGGGCCAGCGAAAGCGTCACCGAGATCACCATGTTCACCCACAGCACCTGCGCGGCGCTGAGGGGCAGGGGCAGGCCCAGGAAAATCGCGCCCGCCATGGAGGCGGCCTGGGCACCGTTGGTGGGCAGCACATAAGCAATGGCCTTGCGGATGTTGGCGTACACCGTACGCCCCTCCTCCACCGCGGCGGCGATGGTGGCGAAGTCGTCGTCGGCCAGCACCACGGCCGCGGCCTCGCGCGCCGCGGCCGTGCCCTTGAGCCCCATGGCCACGCCCACATCGGCGCGCTTGAGAGCCGGAGCGTCGTTGACGCCGTCGCCGGTCATGGCCACCACCTCGCCTTGCTCCTGGAGCGCCGCCACGATGCGCAGCTTGTGGGCTGGCGCGGCGCGGGCGAACACCGCCGCATCGCGCACCAGCGCCGGCAGCTCCTGATCGCTGGCCGCCTCCACCTCGGCGCCGCTCACGGCGCGGGTGGCGCCCTCCAGGCCCAGCTCCCGGGCGATGGCCAGCGCCGTGGCGGCGTGATCGCCGGTGATCATCTTCACGCTGATGCCGGCCTCCTGGCAGCGCGCCACCGCCGCCACGGCCGCCGCGCGGGGCGGGTCGATCAGACCCACCAGCCCCACCAGCACCAGTTCGCGCAGCGGCTGCGCGGCCACGAAGCGCGCCTCGGGCGCGAGCCGCGCCGCCACTGCGATTACCCGCATGCCAGCGGCGGCCAGTTCCTCTGCCGCGGCGTGCCAGCGCGCCCCATCCAGGGGCGCCTCGCCCCCCGCCTCCAGCTGGCGGTCACACAGCGCCAGCACCGCCTCGGGCGCGCCTTTCAAGGCGAGCAGCGTCTCGCCCCCGTCGTCGTGAATCGTGGCCATCCAGCGCCGCTCGGCATCGAAGGGGAGCGCATCGGTGCGCGGCGCCTGGGAGCGCTCCGCGGCCGGGTCCACCCCGGCCTTGAGGGCGAAGGCCACCAGCGCGGCCTCCAGCGGATCACCCTCGGGCCGCCAATCGCCGCCCTCGGGCCCCACGTCGGCGTCGTTGCACAGCACCGCCGCACGCACGAGCGCACCCAGGGTGGGATGCGTGCCAGCGTCGGCGGCAACGCCCGCCGCGCTCACCTCGCCGTCGGGCGAGTAGCCATGACCGGTGATCTCGAAAGCTCCCTCGGCGGTCACCACCCGCGCCACCATCATCTGGTTCGCCGTCAGGGTGCCGGTCTTGTCGCTGCAGATCACCGTGACCGAGCCGAGCGTTTCCACCGAGGGCAGATGGCGCACGATGGCCCTGCGCCGGGCCATGCGCCGTACGCCGATGGCCAGCGCGATGGTCACGATGGCGGGCAGCCCCTCGGGAATGGCGGCCACGGCAATGCCTACCACCGCCAGGAACGCATCGCCCGTTTCAAGGCCCCGCGCCAGCGCCACGGCGAACACCAGCGCGGCCGCGCCCAGAATGGCGACGGTGAGCTGCCGGCCGAACTGCGCCAGCCGGCGCGTGAGTGGCGTTTCCAGCGCTGTGACGCCCGCCACCATCCCCGACAGCCGGCCCAGCTCCGTGGCCGATCCCGTGGCCACCACCACACCCACGCCCGTACCGCGGGTGACCAGCGTGCCCGACCACGCCATGCCGGCGCGCTCGGCCATGGGCGTCCCGGGCGCAGCCGCCGCGGTGGTCTTGTCCACGGGCACCGACTCGCCGGTGAGCGCCGATTCGTCCACCGACAGGCCGCGCACCTCCATCAGGCGCAGGTCGGCGGGCACACGCTCGCCAGCCTCCAGCCACACCAGGTCGCCGCGCACCAGGGTTGCCGCATCCAGCGTGAGCCGCCGGCCATCGCGGATGGCCACGGCCACCGGCGCCAGCATGGCGCGGATCGCCCCCAGCGCCCGCTCGGCGCGCGCCTCCTGCACGAAGCCGATGAGGGCGTTCAGCACGATCACCGCGAAGATCACGGCGGCATCGGTGACATGCCCCAGGGCCAGCACCACGGCGCCCGCCGCCAGCAGCACCATCACCAGCACATCGCGGAATTGAGACAGCAGGCGGCGCAGCCATCCCGCCGAGGCGGTCGCTTCGAGGCGGTTGGGCCCGTCACGGGCCAGCCGGCGCGCGGCCTCGTGGGCCGTCAGGCCCTGGGCATGGGTGCCGGCGCGTTCCAGCACCTCGGGAAAATCGACGCAGTGCCAGGCGATGCTGCCGGAGGATTCCATGGCGCCATTGCCTTCAGGGAGACGGGTTCACCGGGCGCCGCACGGCACGGATGGCCGCGTGCCGAAGGGGCTGCTCAGCCCACCACCACCACATGCACGCGGAAGGGGCCATGGGCGCCGATCTGCAACTGTCCTTCGATATCGGCGGTACGCGAGGGGCCGGACACGAAATTGACCGCGCGGGGCAACGCGCCCGTCTCGCGCCGGGTCCTCGCCCAGGCCTCTTCCATGGCCGGCTCGATGCGATCGGCCGGCACGATGGCCACGTGGGTTTCGGGCAGCAGGCTGGTGACCGGGTGGGTGTCGGGCCCGGAGAGCAGCATGAGCGTGCCGGTTTCGGCGATGGCCAGGTGCACCCCGGTGATGCCCACCAGGTCGTCGCCGCGCGCCGGGCGGGCCTGTACGTGCATGCCCGCGGCGTCCCAGGGCAGCGCCGCCACGGCGGGCCACGCGGCCGCCTGGAGCGGCAGCCCCTTGCCGGACAGGAAGGCGCTCACCGAACCAGGCACATCTTCCAGGCACGCCACGCGGGCCACGGTGCTGGACATGCGCTCGCACTGGCTCAGGAACCGCTCCACCAGGTCGCCCTGCACCGCCGGGCGCGGGCCCACGGTCCGGGCGCGGATGCGCTCGTCCACGCGCCGCGCCTCCTCGGCCGTGGGAGCCGCTGCGGCCTGGCGCGCCTCGCGCACCCGCCGCAAGATGTTGTCGCGCGCGCTCACCGCGGCCGCCGCGCGTACAGCTCGCGAAAGGTGCGGCCCTGGGGGGCGGGAAAATCGCGCTCGCCGGTCCAGCCGCCGCCGGGCAGGCGGCCGATGGCCCGCCGCTTGCCGCCCAGGAGCCGGCCCACGCGCGCCGCGAGGCGCGTGGCAAGGGCGTACAGGGCCGGGCGCTGGGCGAACCAGCTCCACACCCGCAGGCCCGCGCGCTCCCAGCGCGGCCGCAGCCCGGCCTCCACCTGCTTCTCGCGCAGCTTGCGCATCAGGTCAGGCAGCGGAATGCGCACCGGGCACACCACCCCGCACTGGTTGCACAAGGTGGCGGCATTGGGGAGGTCCACCGCGTTCTCCAGGCCGATGTAGCTGGGCGTGAGCACCGAGCCGATGGGCCCCGGGTAAACCCAGCCGTAGGCGTGCCCGCCGATGTTCTGGTAGACGGGGCAGTGGTTCATGCAGGCACCGCAGCGGATGCAGCGCAGCGCCTCGCGCATGTCGCTGCCGAGCACCGTGGAGCGGCCGGCATCCACCAGCACCACATGCATCTCCTCGGGGCCGTCGGCGTCGCCCGCGCCCTTCGGGCCGGTGGCGAGCGTCACGTAGTTGCTGATGGACTGGCCGGTGGCCGAGCGGGTGAGCACCCGCAGCACGCAGGCCACGTCCTCCAGCGTGGGGATCACCTTCTCGATGCCGGTGATGGCCACGTGCACGCGCGGCATCGTGGACACCATGCGGCCGTTGCCCTCGTTGGTCACCAGCACCACCGAGCCCGTCTCGGCCACCAGGAAGTTGCCGCCGCTGATGCCCATGTCGCCGCTCAGGAAGTGGCCGCGCAGCACCGCGCGCGCCTCCATCGTGAGCTCGGGGATGCCGGTCTTGCGCGGCGTGCCGTGGTGCTGATGAAACAGGTCGGCCACGTCCTCGCGGGTCTTGTGGATGGCCGGGGCGATGATGTGGGAGGGGGTTTCGCCAGCCAGCTGGATGATGTACTCGCCCAGGTCGGTTTCCACCACCTCCAGGCCCTCGGCTTCGAGGGCGGCGTTGAGGTGGCTTTCCTCGCTCACCATGGACTTGGACTTGATCACCTTGCGCACGCCCGCCTCGCGGGCGATGGCGGCCACGATGCGGTTCACGTCGGCGTGGGTCTCAGCCCAGTGCACCTTCACGCCGCGGCGCGTGGCCTCGGTCTCGAAGCGCTCCAGCCACACGTCGAGATCGGCGAGCGCGGTGTCGCGGATGGCGGCGGCCGCGGTGCGGATGTCTTCGAGTTCGGGCAGCTCGGCCATGGCGCGCGAGCGGGCCGCGGCCAGGTTGAAGTTGCGCATGGCGCGCTGCACCTTGGCGTCGTGCAGCTTGTCGTGGGCGCGGCCGGAGAAGGTGCCGCCCTGGGGCCGGGCGGTACCAGGTCCGCCGGTACCCGAAAAGGCTTCCTGGGCGGCCTCAGTCATCTTCCACCCCCGCCAGCACCTCGGCCACGTGATAGACGCGGGTGCTCTCGCCGCGGCGCAGGATGCGCCCCTCGATGTTGAGCATGCAGCCCAGGTCGCCCAGCACCACGGCGTCGGCCTGGGTGGCCGCCACGTCGTCGCACTTGCGATCGGCAATGCGCGCGGAGATCTCGCCGTACTTGACGGCGAAGGTTCCGCCGAAGCCGCAGCAGTATTCGGGGGTGGCCATCTCCTTGAGCGTGAGGCCGCGCACGCCCGCCAGCAGCGCGCGGGGCTGCGACTTCACGCCCATCTCGCGCAGCCCGGAGCAGGAGTCGTGGTAGGTGACGGTGCCGGCGAACTGGCCTGGCACCGTGGTGAGGCCCGCCACATTGACGAGGAAATCGGTGAGTTCGCGGGTGCGCGCCACCACGCGATCCAGCGCCGCGCGCTCCTCGGGAAACTCGGCCAGCAGCTCCGGGTAGTGGGCGCGAATCATGCCGCTGCACGAGCCCGAGGGCACCACCACGTGTTCGCAGGATTCGAACTCGCGAACCATCTTGCGAGCCAGCGCCTGGGCGGCGCGGCGGTCGCCAGAGTTGTAGGCCGGCTGGCCGCAGCAGGTCTGGCCCTCGGGCACCACCACTTCGCAGCCCGCGCCCTTGAGCAGTTTGAGGGCGGCGAAGCCGATGCGCGGACGCATCAGGTCCACCAGGCAGGTCACGAACAGGCCAACGCGCAAGGGGGGGTGAGCCATGAACTGGAACGGTTCGGATGCGCCAGCGGGAGACGCCGGCCGGAGCTGGGATGCGCCCGCTGACAGGCGCCGTCAAAGGCGCCGGACTATAGCACGCGACCTCGGGCAACCCGGGCTGCGGCGCCGCGTCGCAGGGCCGCGCTCCGGAGCCTGGCGCCATCCTCTAGAATCGCGTCATCAAGCCAGATATCCCCCCGCCCGTGCCCCCCGCAGACGCCAAGAATTCGATCCAGGTGATCGAACGCATGATGGAACTGGTGGACGCCCTGGCCTCCCAGCCCGAACCGGTCAACCTCAAGCGGTTGGCCGAGCGCACCGGGCTGCATCCGTCCACGGCCCACCGCATCCTCGCCGCCATGGTGGAGTACCGCATCGCCGATCGCATCGAGCCGGGCACCTACCGCCTTGGCACGCGGCTGCTGGAGCTGGGCCACATTGTGAAATCCCGCATCGATCTGCGCGCCGAGGCCCTGCCTGTGATGCAGGAGCTGCACGAGGAACTGCGCGAAACGGTCAACCTGTCCGTCCGGCAGGGCGACGCGATGGTGTACGTGGAGCGCCTGGTGGCTGACCGCTTGGCCATGCGCGTGGCGCACCTCATCGGCGCCCGCGCGCCGCTGCACGTCACCGCCGTGGGCAAACTGTTTCTGATGGAGGACGGCGCCGAAGCCTGCAAGGACTACGCCCTGCGCACCCGGCTGGAAGGCTTTACCCGCAACACCATCCGCGATCTGGCCACCCTGGGGCGCGAGCTGGACAAGGTGCGCAAGGCGGGCTTCGCCTTCGACAACGAAGAGGCCGAACAGGGCGTGTCGTGCGTGGGCGCGGGCATCCGTGACGACGAAGACCGGCTGGTGGCGGGTCTGTCGGTATCGGCCCCTTCCAACCGGCTGGACAAGACCTGGGGCCCGAAGCTGCGCGAGGCGGCGCAGCGTATCTCCCGGGCCATCGGCTGGCTGCCGCGCTGAGCGGCACACCCCGCGCGGGAGCTAGATGCGTGCGCGGCTCGAGCGCGAGGTGGTGGCGCGGGTCTTGACGGTGCGCTGAACGCGCGCCGGGCGGGCGTCGGCCACGCGCGTGGAGGACGCGCCGGTGATCTCCAGCTCGATCCACTGCTTGATGCGATTGGCGTCGGCCACGCGCGACAGCTTGCCCCAGGAGTCGAGCAGCACGATGATCACCGGCCGCGCCGCGATGCGGGCCTGCATCACCAGGCAGCGACCCGCCTCGGCGATGTAGCCGGTCTTGGACAGGCCGATATCCCAGTCGCCGCGGCGTACCAGGCCATTGGAGTTATTGAAGGCCACCAGGCGGGAACGGCTGTCGCCGCTGTCCACCTCGACCACGTGGGAGGTGGAGGTGCTGAAGCTGCGGATCAGCGGGTAGCGCATGCCCGCCTCCACCAGCCGCACCAGATCTTGGGCGGTGGAGACGTTGCCGGGGTTCAGGCCGGTGGAATCCACGAAGCGCGTATCGCGCATGCCCAGGTCGCGGGCCTTGCGGTTCATGGCCTCCACGAAGGCGCCGATGCCGCCGGGGTAGTTGCGGCCCAGGGCCGAGGCGGCGCGGTTTTCCGAGGCCATGAGCGCCAGCTTGAGCATCTCGCCGCGGGTGAGCGTGGTGCCCACCTCCAGGCGCGAGCGCGTGCCCTTGACGAAGTCCATGTCCTCATGGTCCACGAACAGCGGCTCCTCCAGCGGCAACCGGGCATCGAGCACCACCATGGCGGTCATGAGCTTGGTGATGGAGGCGATGGGCGTGACCGTGTCGGTGTTCTTGGCGAACAGCGCCGTGCCCTCCTGCTGGTCCACCACGATCACCGAGCTGGAAGCCAGACGCGGCGGGCGGTCCTGCTCGGCGCCGGCCGGGGCGGCCCACAGCAGCAGCACAGCCAGGACAGCGATGGCGGTTTCCCGCATGGACGAACCTCCTGTTGGTGCCGCCCGTCTAGGGGCGGGCCTGTTGCGGCCGACGGCGCGGCGGGCGCACCTCGCGGTGTACGTATTCTGGTTCCACGCGCCACCGGACCGCGCCCTGAAGTCTCTGGACACTTCGGCAAGCAAGTGGACACTAACAAAAAACCGCCGCTGCGCCAACTAGTTCACTGGACGCTCGCCCGCACCGCCGTCACCCGCCACCGCAGCGCACCGCCCCTGGTTCACCGGCCTTTGTCGTCCTGGCCGTTGCCCGAGGCCGTGCCGCCGAACAACAGCGGCAGCAGCAGCAGCGTGAACAGGGTGGCGGAGATCACGCCGCCCACGATCACCACCGCGAAGGGGCGCTGGGTTTCCGAGCCGATGCCCCGCGACAGGGCCGCGGGCAGCAAGCCGAGGCCGGCCATGAGGGCGGTCATGATGATGGGCCGCAGCCGCTCCACGGCGCCTTCGAGCACCGCTTCGCCCACCTCGGCGCCATCGCGAATGCCCTCCATGAAGCGCTCCACCATGATCACGCCGTTCTGCACCGAAATGCCGGCCACGGCGATGAAGCCCACCGCCGCTGACACCGACAGGTGCAGGCCCGACACCGCCAGCGCCGCCACCCCGCCCACCAGCGTGAATGGCACCATGGCAATCACCAGCAGCGCCTGGCCCATGGAGCGGAAGGCCCAGAACAGCAGCACGAAGATGCCCAGCACGGACAACGGCACGATCACCTTCAGGCGATCCATGGCGCGGCGCTGGTTCTCGAACTGTCCGCCCCAGGTCATGGTGTAGCCCGGAGGCAGGTGCACCCGCTGCGCCACCTTGGCCTGGGCCTCGGCCACGAAGCTGCCCTGGTCGCGGCCTCGCAGATTGGCCTTGACGGAGACGTTGCGGCCGCCCGCCTCGCGGGAGATGCGCGCCGCCCCCTGGCGGACTTCTACGCGGGCAATCTCGCCCAGCGGGATGGTTGCCCCGGCGCCGCCCGGCAGCGCCACCGGCAGCTCCGCCACATCGGCGGCCGCCTGGCGGAAGGGCGCGTCGAGCCGGACGGTGAGGTCGAAGGCGCGGTCGCGCTCGTAGAACGTGGCCACCGCCACCCCGCCCAGGGCCGCCTGCACGGTGCGGTTCACGTCGCCGGCCTGCAGCCCGTAGCGGGCCAGGCGCTCCCGGTCCAGATGCACGTCCAGCTCCGTGGCCCCGCCCACCTTGATGGCCGCCACGTCGGCCGCACCGCGGATGCCGCCGATCACCTCCGCCACCTGCTCGGACTTGTCCTCCAGCAAATCCAGGTCGGGACCGAAGATCTTCACCGCGATCTCGCCCTTCACCCCGGACAGGGCCTCTTCCACGTTGTCCTCGATCACCTGGGAGAAGTTGGTGGGCACCCCGGGCATGGCGCGGATGCGCTGGGACATATCCGCCACGAGCTGTTCCTTGCCGGGGAAGCGCCAGCCCGCGCGCGGCGTGAGGCTCGCCATGATCTCCATGTTGTTGGGCCCCTTGGGGTCGGTGCCGTCGTCGGGGCGGCCCACATGGCTCACCACGTTGGCCACCTCGGGGTAGCTGCGCAGGATGGCGCGCACCTCGCGCTCCACCTCCTTGGTCTTGTCAAGGGCCGTGGAGGGCGGAAGGGTGATGGTGAGCCAGATGTTGCCCTCGTCGAGCTTGGGCAGGAACTCGCTGCCCAGCAGCGGCACCGCCGCCATGGCCGCCGCCAGCACCGCGAGGCTCGCACCGATCACCGCGGCGCGGCGCCGGCCCGCGGCCAGCAGCCCGCGGCGGTAGGCCTCGCGCAGCGCGTTCATCCAGCGGCTGTGGCGCTCGGCCATGTCGGCGTGGCGCACCGCCCAGGTAAGCAGCGCCGGCACCAGCGTGAGCGTGAGCAGGATCGAGCCCAGCAGCGCGAAGGACAACGTGTAGGCCATGGGCGAGAAGATCTTCCCCTCCACCCGCTGGAAGGTGAAGATGGGCAGGAAGGCCAGGATGATGATGGCCTTGGAGAACAGGATCGGCTGGCCCATGGACAGGGCGGTGTTGCGCAGCGTGTGCATGCGCGAGGCAAGCCCTTGCGCGTGGCCCTCGCCGCGCCCCACGGCCAGCCGCACCATCAGCGCCTCCACCAGCACCACGGCGCTGTCCACGATGATGCCGAAGTCCACCGAGCCGAGCGAAATCAGGTTCGCCGACACGCCGCGCAGGTCCATGAGCACGAAGGCCCACAGCAGCGCCAGCGGGATGACGCTGGCCACAATGAGCGCCGCGCGCCACTCGCGCAGGAACAGCGCCAGGATGGCCACCACCAGGCCCGCCCCCACCGCCAGGTTCTCGGTCACGGTGTGCACCGTGTGCCGCACCAGCTCGGTACGGTCGTAGTAGGGCACCAGGCGCACGCCCGGCGGCAGGGTGGCCGCCAGCTCCGCCAGTCCGCGGCGCACGTTGCCCACCACCACCGTGGCGTTCTGCCCCTTGGTCATCTGCACGATGCCCTGCACCACGGAATCGGCGTCGTTGAAGCCCACGATCCCCGAGCGCGACCGGCTGCCCACGGCCACCTCCGCCACGTCGGCCACGAAGATGGGGCTGCCGCCGCGGGCGCTCACCACCGTGCGGGCAATGTCGGCGGTGCTGCGGAACAGGCCGATGGAGCGCACCACCAGGGCCTCGTCGCCGCGCCGGATCACGCCGCCGCCGGCGTTGCCGGTGCCCTTGGACAGGGCGGCGGCCAGATCGTCCAGGGACACGCCGAACTTGCGCAGCGCCTGGGGATTGACGCGCACCTGGTACTCCTTCACCGCGCCGCCGAAGCTCACCACCTCCACCACGCCCGGCAGGCGCCGCAGCGCCGGCCGGATCACCCAGTCCTGCAGGGCGCGCACCTCGGTGACGGGCATCTCCGGCGGCGCCTGCACCACGTAGCGGTAGATCTCGCCCACGGCGTTGGTGAGCGGCGCCAGGGTGGGCACCACGCCCGCGGGCAGGGTGACGTTCTGCAGCTTCTCCAGCACCTGCTGGCGGGCGAAGTAGTCATCGGTACCATCGGCGAAGGTGACGGTGACCACCGACAGCCCGAAGATCGACACCGAGCGCACGTTGGTGAGCCGCGCCACGCCGGTCATTTCGCGCTCAATGGGCGCCGACACGGCGCGCTCCACCTCCTCGGGGGCCTGGCCGGGCACCTGGGTGACCACCTGCACCTGCACGTCCTGCACGTCGGGGAACGCCTCGATGGGCAGGCGCAGCCAGGCGAACCACCCGCCCACGGCCAGCACCACCGCCGCCGCCACCACGAACACGCGCTGCTGCAGCGCGAAGGTGACCAGACGCTCGATCATGGCGCCTCGCGGCCGGCGCCGGCGCGGCCGTGGCCCGGGCTAGGGCAGGCCCGGACCGCCCCTGGCTTCACGCCTGGTGCAGCCGCGGCGGGCATGGCGGAGGGCGTCACCGGCGCGCGGGCGCTCAATTGCCTTCGAGCTCGCTGTTGAGCAGCAGCGCCCCGGCGCTCACCACCCGTTCTCCTGGCGCCACGCCCTCGGACAGCCAGGTGGTGTCGCGCCCCTGCAGCGATGCCGTCACCTTGCGCCGCTCGAACACCCCGGGCGCCTTTTCCACGAACACGAAACTCGCCACGCCCACCGTGAGCACCGCCGCATTGGGCAGGCGCACGCGCTCGCGGCCGCTGCCCGCCAGGGGCACGACCCGCGCGAACATCTCGCCGCGCAGCAGCCGCTCGGGATTGTCGAGCGCGGCACGCACCTGCACCCGGCGCGTGAGCGCGTCCAGCACGGCACCCACGTCGGTGACGCGGGCGCCGAAGCTGCGCCCGGGAAAGGCATCCACCTCCACCGACACCGCCTGACCCGGCGCGAACACACCCAGGTGCTGCTCGGGAACATCCACCACCACCCACAGGCGCGCCGGGTCGGAAATCACGAACAGCGGCTTGTCGGCGGCCGGGTCCACCTGCGCTCCCGGGCTGATGGCCCGCTCGGTAACCAGCCCCGCCAGCGGCGCCCGCAGGGCGAATTCACCCGAGTCGGACCCCGGCGCGGCCTGGCCGATGGCCGCCAGGCGGCGCTGCGTGCGCGCCTGTTCCACTTCGGCTTCGCGCAGGTCAGTCTCGGCAGCCTCGAACTCCTTGCGCGACATCACCTCGCCCTCGAACAGCAGGCGCGCCCGGTCGAACACGAGGCGCTTCTGGCGCACCTCCAGTTCAGCGCGGCGCACCTCCGCCACCGCCTGGGCGAAGTCCGGCGATTCGATCCACGCCAGCGGCTGGCCCGCCGTCACCGCCTGGCCCAGTTGCACCACGATGCGCTTCACCCGCCCCGGCAGCGGGCTTTTGAGTCGCGCGGTGCGGTTTTCGTCTTAGGCCACGCGGCCCGGCAGGGCCTCGATGAGCGGTTCCGCGCTGGCCGCCGCCGGCTCGATCTTGAGGTAGGCAAGCTGCGCCGCCCCGGGCTGAAAGCGCAGGGTGTTGCCATCGGTGGCCGCGGGGGCCTCGGGCGCCCGCTGCGCCGCCGGCGCGGCCCCGCCCGCGGCCTGGTGGCGCGGCCCCCACAGCAACCAGGCCGCGGCTGCGGCAAGACCCGCCGCCGCGACCACCACCAGCACCACCAGCACCAGGCGGCGCTTCATGGCGCCTCCCCGGCGGGCGAGGCGGCCTCGCGGAAGGCGATGCGGGCGCGGGCCAGCTCCGCCCGCGCGCCCGCCGCATCCACCCGCGTGGCCACCAGCACGCGGCGCGCGTCCAGCAGGTCGATCACGCCCAGGGCGCCGTTGCGGTAGGCGAATTCGGCGGCATCCGCGGCGCGCTGGGCGTCGCGCAGCAGGCCGGCGTCGTAGCGCCGCACGCGGTCGCGGGCCGCCGCCAGATCGCTCGCCGCGCGGGCAATCTCCGTGACCGCCGCCGCACGCACCCGCTCGAGCACCTGCTGGGAGGCGGTGAGCAGGTTCTCGGCGCGGGCAATCTCGCCGTCGTAGTTGTAGAACAGGAACAGGGGAACGCTCACGCCGAAACCCAGGGTGTTGTTGGAAATCTGGCTGGGGTAGCGCTCGTACTGCGCTGCCACCGTCACATCGCGGGTGCGCAGCGCCCGGGCGAGATCGCGCGCCTTTTCCGCCGCCTGGGTGCGAAGCACCGCGGCACGCACGTCGGCGCGCGCCTCCACTGCCGACGGCGGCGCGGCGGGCTCTTCACCGGCATCGGGCAGCGGGTCCGCAGCGCGCAATGATGGCGCGCGCGCCTCCGCCGCCAGCAGGAAGGCGAGCCCCAGGCGCGCACGGTCGCGGTCGGCCTCGGCCTGACGGCGATCGTTTTCGGCGCGCAGCAAGTCCACCCGGATGCGCGCCAGGTCGGTGGGCGAGATGTCGCCGGCCTTCAGGCGCAGCTCGGCGGCGCGCACGGTGCGCTCCAGCAGGGCCACGTTCTCGGCGGCGATGAGCGTGCGCTCCTGGCCCAGCCGCAGGTCCCAGTAGGCGCCGGCCAGGGACAGCACCAGCTGGCGGCGCAACTCGGCGCTGTCCGACCGCACCGCATCCACGGCCAGGCGCGCGGCCTCCATGCGCAGGCCGCGCTTGCCGCCGCGCTCCACCAGTTGCGTCAGCTGTGCAATGGCGTCCACCTGTTTTTCCAGCGGTCCGCCGGTGCCCAGCCCGCGAGGGCTGATGGCGGCGGTGGAGAAAGTGAGGCTCGGGTTGGGCCGCGCCGAGGCGCTGATGGCGTCGGCGCGGGCCACCGCCTCGGCGCGCCGGGCCAGTTGCAGGTCGCGGTTGTTCTCCAGCAACCCCCTGGCCTGCTCGAAGCTCAGCGCGTCGGGCTGTTCCTGGGCGCGGACGGCGGCGGTGCAAACCACCACCAGGGCCAGCGCAAGCAACAGGCGCGGCGGCTGGGACGGCACGAATGTCACGGATTTCCTTGCGAGGCGGGCATTGCAGGCAACCCCGGCGGGGATGGCCGGCCGGGCAACTCTGCGAGGGCGCCACACCGCCCCGTTCGCATTCCGGCTCGACGGGCGCATGTTGGCGGGCTAGCCTTACACGGTTCTTACGTTGCCCGCGCCGCGGGTACTACCCCCACATCCCCCATGCGCCTGCTCGTGGTCGAGGACGACCCGCTCATTGCCGATGGTCTGGTCCGGACCCTGCGCTCTGGCGGTCATGCCGTGGACCACGCCGCCGACGGCGCCACCGCCGACCGCGCCCTGGCGCAGTATCCCTACGACCTGGTGGTGCTGGACCTGGGGCTGCCGGCCATGGACGGCATGGAAGTGCTGCGGCGCGCCCGCGCCCGCGGCAGCGCCACACCGGTGCTGGTGCTCACGGCCCGCGACGCGCTGGACGATCGCGTGGCCGGCCTGGACGTCGGCGCCGACGACTACCTGCCCAAGCCCTTCGACCTGCCGGAACTGGAGGCGCGCGTGCGCGCCCTGCTGCGCCGCCGCGAGGGGCTGGGCACCAACCAGCTGATCCTGGGCAACCTGGTGATCGATCTCGGCGGCCACAGCGCCTTCCACGGCGCCGCGCGCATCGACCTGTCCTCGCGCGAATTCGGCGTGCTCGAAACCCTGGCCCGGCGCGCGGGCCGCGTGGTGTCCAAGGAGCAGATCCTCGAGGCCATGACCGGATGGGGCGAGGACGTGGGCGTCAACGCCGTGGAGGTGTACGTGCACCGGCTGCGCCGCAAGGTGGAGCCGGCGGGGGTGAACATCCGCACGGTGCGCGGCCTGGGCTACCTGCTGGAAAAGGGCGCCCCCCCGTGAGCGCGCCCGACAGCGCCCTGGGCGATGCCCGGTCGCTGCGGCGGCGGCTCATCGCCTGGCTGCTCGGCCCGGTGACGCTGATCGCGCTGCTGGCCAGCGCCATCGGCTGGTACGCGGCGCTGCGCTTCGCCAACGACGTGTACGACCGCTGGATCTCCGACAGCGCCGTGGCCCTGTCCCAGCTGGTGCAAGCCGACGTTGGCGGCGTGCGGCTCCACCTGCCGCCCGAGGCCGAGCACATGCTGGGCTCGGACCAGCGCGACCGCGTCTACTGGCGCCTGTCCACCCTTGAAGGCGGCTTCATCGCCGGCCACCGCGGCCTGCCGGCCCCCGACGCGCCCGCGCCCGGCGTGGCGCCACGCTGCTTCGACGGACGCTTCGGCGAGTCCGCCGTGCGCGTGGCCGTGTACCGGCCCGCGCAGCAGCCGGTGGTGGTGACGGTGGCCGAAACCGTGGACAAGCGCGACCGCCTCGCCAGCGAGATCCTCGCCGGGGTCATCCTGCCCATGCTGCTCATACTGGGGTTGTCCGCCGCCGGCATCCTGGCCGGCGTGGACCGCGGACTGCGGCCGCTGCGCAGCTTCGCGGCCATGATCGCCGCCCGCGCCCCCGGCAGCCGCGAGCCCATCGCCCTGCGCGATGTGCCCGACGAGGTGCGGCCCCTGTCGGCGGCCCTCAACCAGCTCCTGCAGCGCCTGGACGCGGCCCTGGAAACCCAGCGCCGCTTCGTGGCGGACGCCGCCCACCAGCTGCGCACGCCGCTGGCCGGCCTGAAGACCCAGGCCGAACTCGGCCTGCGGGCCCGCGACCCCGCGGAGATGCGCGCCGCCCTGGAAACGGTAGCCAGCGCCACCGGCCGCACCGCCCGCCTCGTGACGCAGTTGCTCTCCCTGGCCCGGGCCGAGCCCGACCAGGGCATGCCGCACGCCGCCGAGGAAGTGGACCTGGCCGCCCTGGCCCGCGCCGTGGCCGCCGGCGACACGCCCCGCGCCCTGGAGAAGGGCATCGACCTGGGCTACGAGGGCGCGCAGCGCGCCGCCGTGCGGGGCGACCCGGTGATGCTGCGCGAGCTGCTCGCCAACCTGGTGGACAACGCCCTGGCCTATTGCCCGCGCGGCGCCATGGTCACCGTGGCCGTCACCGCCGAGGGCCCGGGCACCACGCTGCTGAGCGTGACGGACAACGGCCCGGGCATCGCCGAGCCCGAGCGCGAACGGGTATTCGAGCGCTTCCACCGCGTGTCCGGCTCGCCGGGCGAAGGCAGCGGCCTGGGCCTGGCCATCGCACGCGAGATCGCCTCGGCCCACGGCGCCACCATCGCGCTGGGCCCGGGCGGCAACGCACAGGGCACCCGGGTGGAAGTGCGCTTTGCCGCGCCGCCGGGCTAGCGGCAAGCGCCGCCTCAGGCGGCGGCGCCGCGCTCCTGCTGCTGCAGGCGCCACATCTGCGCGTAGGCGCCATTGCGCTCGAGCAGTTCGCGGTGCGTGCCCCGCTCCACGATGCGCCCGCCCTCCATCACCAGGATGGCATTGGCGTCCACCACCGTGGACAGGCGGTGGGCGATCACCAGCGTGGTGCGGTCGGCGGAGATGCGCGTCAGCTCTTCCTGAATGGCCTTTTCCGAACGCGAATCCAGCGCCGAGGTGGCCTCGTCGAAGATGAGGATGCGCGGGTTCTTCAGGATGGCCCGGGCGATGGCCACGCGCTGCTTCTCGCCGCCCGAGAGCTTCAGGCCGCGCTCGCCCACGCCCGTGTCATAGCCCTCGGGCAAGGCGGCGATGAAATCGTGGATGTGGGCCGCGCGCGCCGCCTCGATCACCTCCTCGCGCGAAGCTTCGGGCCGGCCGTAGGCGATGTTGTAGTAGATGGTGTCGTTGAACAGCACCGTGTCCTGCGGAACGATGCCTATGGCGGCGCGCACGCTCGACTGGGTGACCTGGCGGATGTCCTGCCCGTCGATGGCGATGCGGCCGCTTTGCACGTCGTAGAAGCGGTACAGCAACCGCGCGAGAGTCGACTTGCCCGAGCCGCTGGGCCCCACCACCGCCACCGTGGCGCCGGCCGGAATCTCGAAATCCACGCCGTGCAGGATGCGCCGGTTGGTCTCATAGGAAAACAGCACCGCCTCGAAGCTCACCCGCGCGCCGCCCAGGGCCAGAGGCGGTGCGCCGGGCGGGTCGGCCACCTCGCGGTTTTCCTCCAGCAGCCGGAACATGCGGTCCATGTCCATGAGCGCCTGCTTGATTTCGCGATACACCATGCCCAGGAAGTTGAGCGGGATGTAGAGCTGGATGAGCAGGCCGTTCACCAGCACCAGATCGCCCACCGTGAGGCGGCGCTCGGTGACGCCCTGGGCCGCCAGGATCATGAGCAGCGTCACGGCGGCGGCGATGATCAGGCTCTGGCCGATGTTGAGCAGTCCCAGCGAGGCTTCGTTGCGCACCTCGGCCGACTCGAACTTCTGCAGGTTCTCGTCGTAGCGGCGCGCCTCGAACTCCTCGTTGTTGAAGTACTTCACCGTTTCGTAGTTGAGCAGGCTGTCGATGGCGCGGGTGTTGGCGCGCGAGTCCAGCTCGTTGGCGCGGCGGCGGATGTCCATGCGCCACTCGGTGATGCGGAAGGTGAAGGCGATGTAAACCGCCACCGCGCCGAAGGTGACAGCGGCGAAACGCCAGTCGAAACGCCCCACCAGCACGGCCGCCACCAGGCCGAACTCCAGGATGGTGGGGATGATGGAAAACAGCATGTAGGACAGCAGCGTGGAAATGCCTCGGGTGCCGCGCTCGATGTCGCGCGACACCCCGCCGGTCTGGCGCTCGAGGTGAAAGCGCAGCGACAGGCTGTGCAGATGGCGGAACACCTGCAGCGCGGCGCGGCGGATGGCGCGCTTGGCCACGCGCACGAAGACGATGTCGCGCAGCTCGGCGAACAGCGTGGTGGACATGCGCAGCAGGCCGTACATGACCAGCAGCGCCAGCGGCAGCACCAGCACGGCCTGGGTGGGGTCGAGGGCGTCCACCACCTCCTTCATCACCAGCGGCACGCCTACGTTGGCGAACTTGGCCGCCACCAGGAACAGCATGGCCAGGGCCACCCGGCCCTTGAACTCGAGCAGGTACGGAAACAGCGAGCGCACCGCCGTCCAGTCGCCACGGGCGCGGCGCGGATCGGCGGCACCGGGGGCTTGCGAGGCGACGGGAGAGGCGTGGGGGTTCATGGCGGGCCAGGGCAACGGCGGCAGGAGCGCCCGGGAGCCGCGGGAAGATCACCCCCCGCTCGCCAGCCGCGAGGAGCGCAGTGTACGCGCGCCGCCGCCCGGCGCCGCTACCAGGTCCAGCCCTGGGAGAACCCGAAGTGAATGCCCGGGCCCGGATAGCCCCAGCCCCAGCCCGGCCCCCATCCCGGACCCCAGCCCCAGCCCGGGCCCCAGAAGGGGTCGTAGAAGCGCGGTCCGTAGCCGTAGCCCCAGTGCAGGGACTGGCTGCGGCGTACCTCCCGAGGCGGGGCCTTGCGCTTTTCCGCCTCAAGGCGGCGGATCTCCTCGCGGTGCTGCCACTCGCGCTTTTCCGCATCGAGCGCCCGGCGGCGCCAGAACTGCTCGTCCGTTTCATCGCCGGAAGGCTGCACGCCGCCCAGCTCGTCGGCCAGCCGGCGCCAGCGCGCCGCCTGCCCGGCATCGGCCGGCGTGCCCAGACCGCGTTCGTGGATGTCCGCCAGCGCCTTGGCCGCGCGGGCATCGCCCTCATCGGCGGCCATTACCAGGAACCGAATGGCCGTGGCGTAGTCCTTCCGCTGGTAGGCTTCCCAGCCCTGGCGGAAATCTGGCGATTCGGCCGCCGCCGCCACCATCGAACCCAGCCCCCACAGCAACGCCAACATCCTGACAGTGCGATTCATGAGCATCGATTCTCCCGGCACCCGCACGGCACCGCCTGCGCTCAGACCGCGGCAACCGCGCGCCGGTTTCCCGGGCCGCGGAGCGTGATGGACCCGAACCACACCATGCTCGTGGCGACGCTGCTGTTCCTGGGCGCCATTCTCGCCTCGGCGGCGGCCGGGCGCATCGGCGCGCCGCTGCTGCTGGTGTTCCTGGCCCTGGGCATGCTGGCGGGCGAGGACGGACCCGGCGGCATCCGCTTCGACGACGACCGGCTGGCGTTTCTGGTGGGCAACTTCGCCCTGGCGATCATCCTGCTGGACGGCGGCCTGCGCACGCGCATGGACACCTTCCGCGTGGCGCTGCGGCCGGCGCTGTCGCTGGCCACCGTGGGCGTGGCCCTCACGGCGGGCATCACCGGCGCCTTCGCGCGGTGGATTCTCGACCTCACCTGGGCCCAGTCCCTGCTGGTGGGCGCCATCGTGGGCTCCACCGACGCGGCCGCCGTGTTCTCGCTGCTGCACCAGCGCGGCATCGAACTGAAAAAACGCGTGGCCGCCACGCTGGAGATCGAGTCGGGCAGCAACGACCCCATGGCGGTGTTCCTCACCCTGGTGCTGGTGCAGTGGATCGCGGACGGGCGCGAGGGCCTGCCCGGCCCGGAACTGGCCGTAGCCTTCGTGAAGCAGATGGGCCTGGGCGCCGTGGCGGGCCTGGCCGGCGGACGCCTGCTGGGCCTGCTGGTGAACCGCCTGCAACTGGCCGAGGGGCTGTACCCGCTGCTGGTGCTGTCGGCCGGGCTGAGCGTGTTTTCCGTCACCAACGCCGCGGGCGGCAGCGGCTTCCTGGCCATCTACCTGGCGGGCGTGGTCGCGGGCAACCGCCAGATGCACGGCGCACCCAACATCCTGCGGGTGCACGACGGCCTGGCGTGGCTTGCCCAGATCGTCATGTTCCTGGTGCTGGGGCTGCTGGTCACGCCCTCGCAGCTGCTGGGCGACGCCCCGGCCGGGCTGGCCATCGCCGCGCTGCTCATGCTGGTGGCGCGGCCGCTGGCGGTGGCCGTGTCGCTGCTGCCCTTTCGCTTTCCGTGGCGCGACCAGGTGTTCATCTCCTGGGTGGGGCTGCGCGGCGCGGTGCCCATCATCCTGGCGCTGTTCCCGCTGCTGGCCGGGCTACCCCGGGCGGCGCTGTACTTCGACGTGGCCTTCTTCGTGGTGCTGGCGTCGCTGGTGGCGCAGGGCTGGACCATCGCCTTCGCCGCGCGCCGCCTGAAGCTGGAAGTGCCCCCCGAACCCGCGCCCCTGCAGCGCGTGGAGGTGGAGGGCAGCCGCGCCGAGCCGCTGGCCTTCGTGAGTTTTCGCGCCGCCGAGGACAGCCCGGTGCTGGACACCGACACGCCCGCCACCGTGCTGGGCGAAGGCGTGCGGCTGGCCGGCTGGCTGCGCGACGGACGCTTCTGCGCGCCGGTGCACGGCGAGCGCCTGGCCGCCGGCGACGTGGCCCTGCTGCTGGCGCGCGAAGACCGCGTGGACGGCCTGGCACAGGCCTTCAGCGGCGCCACCGGCGATGCGCGCCCCAGGCGCGATCGCTTCTTCGGCGCCTTCGCCCTGGATGCCGGCGTGGTGATGGCTGATCTCGAGGCCGTGTACGGCCTGCCCGTGGCCCCGGGCGAGCGCGACCTGCCCGTGGGCGCCTTCATCGCCCGCCACGTGGGCGCGCGCGCCGTGCCCGGCGATGCCGTGCGCCTGGGCGAGGTGGAGCTGGTGGTGCGCGCCGTGCGCGAGGGCGAGATCGCCGAAGTGGGCCTGCGTCTGCCGGAGTAAGGGCGCAGCCGCGGCTTCGCGCCAGCCTCTAGAATCCCGGCCTTTGGCGCGCGAGCGCCGGCACGGGAGAACGATATGCAACCGCAAACCAAGCCGCGGGGCCGCGGCAAATGGATTCTTTACCTGCTGGTGCTGCCGCTGGTGCTGGTGGCCGCCTACACCTGGTTCTCGCTCACCTGGAGCTACTCCCAGGGCGAACGGGCCGGCTATGTGCAAAAGCTCTCCAAGCGCGGCTGGCTGTGCAAAACCTGGGAAGGCGAACTGGCGCTGGTGACCATGCCCGGCACCGTGGCCGAGAAGTTTTTCTTCACCGTGCGGCGCCAGGAAGTGGCCGAGCGCATCAACAACAGCATGGGGCAGCGCGTATCGCTGGAGTATCACCAGCACCTGGGCGTGCCCACCAACTGCTTCGGCGACAGCCAGTACTTCGTGGACAACGTGCGCCTGGTGCAGGAGCCCACCCTGCCCCCCACCAGCACCGCGATGCCACCGCCCGCCCCCGCCGCCGCGCCAGCCGAGACCGCACCACCCGCCGCACCACCCGCCAAGTAAGCCGCCCGCCGCCATGACCGGGGTCATGCTGGTAACGGGCGCCGGGCGCGGCATCGGCTCGGCCTGCGCCCGCATCGCCGCCCGCGAGGGCTACGCCGTGGCCGTGAACTACGTGCGCCAGCGCGAGCCCGCCGAGGCCCTGGCCGCGCAGATCCGCGCCAGCGGCGGCAAGGCCGTGGCGCTGCAAGCCGACGTGGGCAACCGCGAGCAGGTGCAGGCCCTGTTCGCCGCCGTGGACCGCGAACTGGGCCCCCTCACGGCGCTGATCAACAACGCCGGCATCACTGGCCCGCTGGCCCCCGTGGAAGACACCGACCCCGCCTGGCTGCGCGCCGTGTTTGCCAGCAACGTGGATGCCCTGTTCTGGTGTTGCGGCGAAGCCCTGCGGCGCATGTCCACCCGCCACGGCGGCGCGGGCGGCGCCATCGTCAACGTGGGCTCCATCGCCTCACGCTACGGCGGCATGCCCGGCATGGTGGCCTACTCCGCCTCGAAGGGCGCCGTGGACAGCTTCACCATCGCCCTGGCCAAGGAAGCCGGCCCCCAGGGCGTACGCGTCAACGGCCTGCGCCCCGGCACCACCCGCACCGACATCCTCGCGCCCCTCGGCGGCCCCGACCTGGAAGCCCGCGTGGCCGCCGCCACCCCCCTGGGCCGCCTGGGCGAAGCCGAGGAAATCGGCGAAGCGGCGGTGTGGTTGTGCAGCGGGAAAGCCTCGTTTACGCATGGGGCGATTCTGGATGTTTCCGGGGGGCGGTGAGCAGAGCCCGCTGACACGGACTCTGACCAGCGCTGCCACATCAAGACCCGGGGCTTTACAGCCCAGGCTGCCACTTCGACGCAGCATGCCGCAGGGAGGATGGCCTCGCACGTTCCCGGACCCGCTGGGCGTGGACTCAGCGTTGGTTCGCGGGGACGCCAGCGGGCAAGGACACTGGGCTGCGGGGCAAACACCGGCGGTGGGCGCTTTGTGATGACGGGATTGTCCGTGCCCGGGCGCTCGCGGAACACTCGGAAGGGCTTACAGAGCCATCCTGGGCGGCGGTCGGCCGACTGCTGGCAGCGGAGGAAATACCAGCAGGGATGTCCCCGTTGACGTTGGGGCGCGGGGGATAGAAGCTTCAGCCGATGGTGGCGGCTCTTGTACGGGTAGTTTCCTGGGAGGCGCTGTGGAAACTCTGCTATAGCGCACAAAAAGCGTAACGGCTTGGAGTGATCGTCTTGGGGACTTCTAATTGATGACAGCAAGGTGGAAAAACAAGGAAACAGCGAATATGCGTGACTTTGTTACCTGTTTCGCGCTTCGTGAAGAGAGTTTTCGGAGCCCCAACTCACGCTAGGCCTCGCAACCATGGCAATCGAAGATTTCTGGGACAAATCGGCGGACGCGGTCCTCGTGCTCACACTAGCACTCGGCTATGGTTTCTGTGCCTTAGTCATAGGCTGGCAAGTGCTTCACTGGCTACAGACCGGCGAGTGGCAACCGCTACCATTCTTAGTCGCGTTGGAATTCATCGGGGTCAACACGGAGAGTGCGTACGCTCCAAAGTCTTGGATTGGCATGGCAAAGGTCGCAAGGTTCCTTCTCGAGTTGCCTATGTCTATCATGGTTCCAGTTTGTGGCGTCGTGCTCGCCTTGGCATGGAAGATTTTCGTCAGTTCCGGAACTGCACGATGAAGTCTGGAATCTTTTCGCGCGTACTCGAAGTCAGGTCTTGCAATCCAACATTTCGCTCGTACCCTCCATTCCATGTCGCGTCCGCTGTGTCTCGAACTCTTCGGCGGCCTCTACCTCGTCACCTCGCGGGGCGATCGCCGCGAGGACACGTTTATCTCAACGACGAGGATCGCATCGCGTGGCACGACATCCTGGGTGCCGCGTGCAAGCGCTTCAACCGGACCTGCCACGCCTGGCGCCAGATGACCAATATGCTTGAATCCAAAACGTGACCCCGGTTGCGGCCCTGTCATCTTTTTGATCGCCGGCAAGCTCGATTTCGCAGCCGTCAACCCTCACACTCGATAACCCACTCGGAAGTTCACAGAGCCTTTTATTGACACAGTAAGATTAGGCCACAGTACGATGAAAAAAATTCTCTTACATGCGATCACAAGTGTTTCATTCATATTCTGTCCGCCATCCGAGGCAAGGGGCGCGACTGATGCCCTCTGGATATTGGTTCCGGTGGCACTTACGGTTGGGCAGTGCACCCAATTTGGGGATGAAGTCCGGAACCGCTTTCGCACAGCAATTTCTGTAGCGAAAGGAAACTCATTGGATCTTTTGCCGCCTACCTCGTGGGGGTTGATCGAAGAGTATGCAAATAGCACGGGGTCGGAAGTTCCAACCCCGGATATGCAGCGGGCGTGTGACAAAACCATCGAGGCCTTCTCAAGCCCCGCATTTCCAACGTACATACGCCAGTTAGTTGCGACGTACTTTATCGCGGCGACAGCGACAGAATGCGTGCTGTTTCAACCCACAACAGCCGGAAAAATAAAACAAGCATGGATTTCGGTGGGTACGCGCAACGGCTTCGATATTTCAGAGAAGGCAATTGATGAGTTATTTGAAAGTCAGCGCCAAGTGTCTGACATGAATCGCCCTCCTCGGCGATCGATCGACGAGTGTGTCAAGGCCGCGAATTATTGGGAAACTCCGTCCTTCGATCAGACGTTTAGCAAGAGCGCGGTATTCGAACTGTTCGGGGGGCGATAGCGGGGCTAGGGTCAGGTCTTGCATTCAAGCATTTCGCTCGTACGCTCCGCTCCATGCCCCGTCTGCTGCGCCTCGAACTCTCCGGCGGCCTCCACCACATCACCTTGCGGGGCAATCGCCTCGAGTGCATCTATCTGAACGACGAGGATCGCATTGCCAGGCTCGACATCCGGGGTGCCGTGTGCAAACGCTTCAACCGGGCCTGCCACGCCTGGCGCCAGATGACCAATATGCTTGAATGCAAGACGTGATACCCCGGCTGTGCAATAGCAACCCGGCAATTGCACGGATGGCTGCGCCATCCGACCGCGTGGCGCTGGTCACTTCCACCTTAGGAACGTCGCTGCCTCATGTCCGCACTGAACCGTTTTGCTCAACTGAGGGCGCCCATACTCCTGCTGGCGGCCGCCATCGCGGTTGTTGCGGTCGTGCTGCAGGGCCCCATCCCGCAGCCTGCCAGCTATCACGCCTTTGCAGACGGGCGCGTTCTCCTGGGCATCCCGAACTTCGCGAACACGCTCTCGAATATCCCGTTTCTCTTCGTCGGCATCGCCGGGCTCGTGCTGTTCAGCCGGGGCACTCCACCAGGTGCTTTGCCGTTGCTGCGCCCCGCGTATCTGACCTTCTTCACCGGCACGGCATTGCTCTTTCCGGGGTCGGCCTACTACCACCTGCGCCCGGCGGATGCGACCCTCGCGTGGGACCGCCTTCCCATGACCCTCGCGTTCATGGCCGTCTTCGCCATCATCATCGGGGAACACATCAGCGCCCGTCTCGGCAGGCGTCTGCTGCTACCGCTGCTTGTCTTTGGCGCCTTCTCGGTTCTGTTCTGGCGGCTCAGCGATTCGGGCGATGGCGGCGACCTGCGGCCGTACCTCATCGTTCAGTTCCTTCCCATGCTCCTGATTCCCGCCATCGTGATTCTGTACCGGCCGGCGCTTGAGCCGACGCGCTACCTGTGGGCGCTTCTCGGCTGCTACGGCCTGGCGAAGGCGCTCGAGTTTCTCGACGCCCCGGTGCTCAACCTTACGGGAGTGGTCAGCGGGCACACCCTCAAACACCTTGTGGCGGGTCTGGGCGTTTACTGCCTTCTTCTGGGATTAATGCGCCGCAGAGCCGCGCCAACCGAGCCGTCATCGCCAGTGCCGCGCGCGTGACCTTGCCCCGCATGCTGCGGACTCGCGACCACCAGTGAGGCTCAGGGTCAGGAAGCCCGCGGGCGGATCTTGCCCTTTGCCCCCGCACCCAAGCGGGTTCAAGCCCAGGATGCGGTATCGTCTTTTCGCCTGTTCCCGCATGCGCCACGGGCCGCGGCCCACCCTGGCGACCCTTCAACCCCCCACCCCCGAGACCTCCCTTGACCACCATCGCCCAGGTCCGCGCCGGCCACTACCGCATTCCCCTGCCCACCACGCTCACCGACAGCACCCACGGCGAGATGACCCACTTCGAGTTGGTCACCGCGCGCATCACCAACAGTGACGGCGCCGAGGGCACAGGCTACACCTACACCGTGGGCACCAATGGCTCGGCCATCCACGCCACCATCGCCACCGACCTCGCGCCCCTGCTCACCGGCGCCCGGGCCGACTGCATCGAGGCGCTCTGGCAGCGCATGTGGTGGCACCTGCACTACGGCGGACGCGGCGGCGCCGCCACCATGGCCATCGCCGCGGTGGATATCGCCCTGTGGGACCTCAAGGCCCGCCGCCTGGGCCAGCCGCTGTGGACGCTGCTGGGCGGCTTCGATGCGCGCGTGCCCTGCTACGCCGGCGGCATCGATTTGTGGTTCAGCCTCGACGCGCTGCTCGCCCAGACCGACGGCAACCTCGCCAAGGGCTTTCGCGCCATCAAGATGAAGGTGGGCCGCCCCCGGCTGTCGGAGGACGTGGCCCGTGTAAACGCCATGCGCCAGCACCTGGGCCCCGACTTCCCGCTCATGGTGGACGCCAACATGCGCTGGAGCCCCGACGAGGCCATCCGCGCCGCCCGCGCCCTGCAACCCGCCCAGCCCGTGTGGCTGGAAGAGCCCACCATCCCCGACGACATCGCCGGCAACGCCCGCGTGGTGCGCGAGGGCGGGCTGCCCGTGGCCACGGGCGAGAACCTGCACACGGTGCACGAGTTCCACAACCTCATCCACGCCGGCGCCGTCACCTTCCCCGAGCCCGACGTCACCGTGGTGGGCGGAGTCACCGGCTTCATGAAGGTGGCGCGCATCGCCGAGGCCGCCAACCTGCCCGTCACCTCCCACGGCGCCCACGACATCACCGTGCATTGCCTGGCCGCCTGCCCCAACCGCAGCTACCTCGAAGCCCACGGCTTCGGCCTGGACCGCTACATCGCCGAGCCGCTGCGCATCGAAGACGGCTTCGCAGTCGCGCCCGACCGGCCGGGGCACGGCATCAGTTTCGATTGGGAGGGGCTGGAGGGGTTGCGGAGTCGATAAAGGCGGGCGGGGCATACGCCATGCGTACGCAGCCCCATGCCCGGTCAAGGGTTTGCGTTCGCCCGCCCTTGACCCAGCGCTGGATCGGCCAATCTCGTGCCCGAACATTTCCCGCCGTCTGACTCCCGTTGATACCGCCCCGGGTTGGGCCTCCCCTCACCCCTCGCGCGCCCCCGCCGCCACCGCGCTCACCAGCCGGCCCAGGCTGCTGCCCGTGGCGGCCAGCAGCCGGTCGATCCAGCTCCAGCGCGCCAGGGCTTCGGCGTGCACTTCGGCCGACCCGCCCGCCATGGCCAGTTCCAGGCGCGCCCGCAGGTTTTCGGCCAGGGCGGCGTCGGTGGAAACAATGTTGCCCTCGCGGGCCAGCAGCAGGCTGAAGGGGTCGATGTTGGACGAGCCCACGGTGACCCATTGGCCGTCCACCACCGCCACCTTGGCGTGGAGCCAGCTGGTGAGGTATTCGTGGATCTCGATGCCGGCGCGCAGCAGCCCGGCGTACGAGGCGCGGATGGCGTAGTGCACCCAGAAGTGCTCGCGCCGCCCCTGCAGCAACAGGCGCACCTTCACGCCGCGCGCCACGGCGTCGAACAGCGCGCGGCGGAAGCGCTTGCCGGGCAGGAAGTAGGCATTGGCGATGAGGATTTCGTGCCGGGCTGCACCGATGGCTTCGAGATAGGCGTCTTCGATGGCGTGGCGGTTGCGGAAGTTGTCGCGCACCAGGAAGGCCGCGCGACAGCCGTCGCTGAAGGCGGGCTGCGGCGGGCAGGGCAGCATGCGCGGGTCGCGCCGGCGGCGGGCGGCAGTCCAGGCCACCAGCGCCCACAGCCGCCGCAGGGCCTGGTGCACCTCGGCCACCACCGGCCCTTGCAGGCGCACGGCAAAGTCGAAGCGCGGCGCGCCTTCGCCGCGGCCGTCGCGATCGTCCAGCACGTTGATGCCGCCGCAGTAGGCGATGCGCTGGTCGATGAGGGCAAGCTTGCGGTGCATGCGCCGCATGCGGCTGCGGCGCAGGCGAAAGCGGCCCACCTCGGGCCGGAACACCTGCACTGACACGCCAGCCGGTTCGAGAATCTCGCGCAGCGGCGGCAGCAGGTTCGAGGCGCCGAAGCCGTCCACCAGCAGCCGCACGGTGACGCCCCGCGCCGCCGCCCGCGCCAGCGCCTGGGCCACCTGCCGCCCGGTGGGGTCGTCGGCGAAGATGTAGGTTTCCAGGTGCACTTCCTCGCGAGCCGCGTCCACGTCGCGCAGCAGCGCGGGAAAGTACTCGTCGCCGGTTTGCAGCAGTTCGACGCGGTTGCCTTCGAGGAAGCGCGGCACGGCGCCCCGCGCCTCAGGCCAGGGAGAGCAGCGCCGACAGGGCGGCGTGGTCGGACAGGCGCGCGAACCGCGGGCCGCTGTGCACGTGGGCGATCTTCACGCGGAAGCCGCGCACATAGATGCGGTCCAGGTGCAGCAGCGGCAGGCGCGAGGGGTAGCTGCGTGCCGGACGCCCGCCCACGTGCTCGAACACCTCTGAAAGACCCAGCTCGCGCACCAGCGGCTCGCCGGCGCGGCGCGTCCAGTCGTTGAAATCGCCGGCAATCACCAGCGGCGCGTCGGCGGGCACCAGCGCTTCGATGCGCGCCCGCAGCCGCCGCACCTGCGCGTGCCGCCAGGCGGCGAACAGCCCCAGGTGCACGTTGATGCAGTGCAGGCGCGAAGACCAGCCGGGTACCTCGACTTCGCAGTGCAGGAGGCCGCGGCGCTCGTAGGCGGACACGGACACATCCTCGTTGTCCCACTTGGCGATGGGAAAGCGCGACAGGATGGCGTTGCCGTGGTGCCCCTCGTCGTACACGGCGTTGCGGCCGTAGGCGTAGTCGCTCCACAGGCTGTCGGCGAAGAATTCGTACTGGGGCTGGCGCGGCCAGTCGGCGTGGCTGCGGGCGTGGCGCGCGTGCAGCCCCTGCACTTCCTGGAGGAACACCAGGTCGGCGCCCACGCCGTGCAGGAAGTCGCGCAGCCCGTGCACCGTGAGACGCCGCTTGAAGGGCGAGAAGCCCTTGTGGATGTTGAAGGTGACCACGTGCAGGGTTTCCATGGCGGCCTCTATTGTGGGGCGCGCTCGAAGGCGCGGTCGAGCAGGCAAGGATCGTCGAAATGGCGGCGGCCCACGAAGGCCGTGGCCTGCCGGCCCCACTGGCGCATGGCGCCGGGTTCGCGCACGCCCATGGGCCAGAACAGCCAGCGCTCGCCGCGCTCGGTGCCGGGCACCATGCCGTCGGCGCGGTAGAGGCTGGCCACGCCGCCGCCGGGCAGGGGAAGGGCGCGCAGCTCGCGCTCGTGGCGCACCTCGTAGGGCAGGCCGGCCGGAGACTCGCCGCTCACCACCACGCGCTGCAGGTAGTGGCTGCCCGAGGCCACCCGCAGCACGATGCGCTGCTCCGGGCCCACGGCGGGAAGGCTCTGGGGCACGAAGGCGGTTTCGTCCAGGGTCTGGGGAGCAGGGCGGGGGCGCGCGCCCGGGGTGGGGAAAAACTGGTGGTAGCAGCCGCAAGGGTGGATGGTGTCGTACACCCAGGGCTCGCCCGCTTCGTCCAGGGTGACGCGCCACACCAGCCCGTCCAGATGGCCACCGAGCAGGTCGATGGCCCCGCTGCTCGGCCGGGCGGGAAACCAGAAGGTGTACACGAGCTGACGCAGCCACCGGCCGCCCACTTGGGTGGTGGCGGTACGCACATAGGCGGCGGGGCGCCGCACGTCCACCACCGGCTGCCCGCCGGCATCCATCGCCAGGGTGCCGATGCGGTCGTCGGAGGTGGCCACGTCCACTTCCAGCACCGGGGCATGGCGGCGCACCAGCGCGGCATCCAGGCCCTCGGGGACGGCGCCCTCGCCCGGCGCGAAGCGCAGCAGCGTGCCGCGCACCGGCAGGCGCTCCAGCGGCATGCGGAACACGGCCAGGGTGTCAGCCTGGTAGCCGCGCACGCCGATGGCGAAGGGCACGCGGGTGAGCCAGTACAGGCCGGCCACGCGCTTCCAGGTGTCGTAATCGTCGGGCACGGCGAGGGCGCGGGGCTGCTCCCCCCGGGCGGTATCCGCAGTGCGCAGCCGCTCCGCGCAGCCCTCCAGGGCCGCGGGCAGATCGGCCGGCGCGCCACCGGCGCGCGCCGCCAGGGCCGCCCGGGCGGGCGGGGGCAGGCGCGCCAGTTCCAGGGCACGGCCCTCGGCGTCCAGGGCGCGGGCAGCGGCGAGCGCGGCCGGCGCATCGCTGCCGTACAGGTGGGCCGCCGCGCGATCGGCACGCAGGTACGGATGCCCCGGCACAGGCGCCGGGCCACCGTCCCGGGCGGCGGCGGCCAGCACCGCCTCTTCGAAGGCGCCCAGCAGGCGCGCGCACTGGCCCACCAGGGCATCGGCATCCAGGGTGCGGGCGGAGAAGGGTGCGGCCCGATGGGCCGGTGCGGCGCAGCCCACCGCCAGCAGGACCACGGCGAGGGCTGCCAGCAGAGCGTGCGAGCCGGCGGCGCCGCGGCGCGGCCTCACGACACCCTCACGGCGCGGGCTCCCGGCCCGCGCGCCGCAGGATCTCGCGGGCCATGGCAGCGAACTGGCGCGTCACGGCGCTGCGCATGGCGGCGTTCCCGATCACCGCAGGCACCCAGAAGTCGGGAACGAAGCGGCCCGTGTAGCGCAGACGCACCACGCCGGCCACGGGCTCGATGTCGTAGCGCCCCTGCATCTCGCGAAAGCTGCCTGAAACCGCCCGGGCGGTGATCCAGGCGTGGGGCGACTCCTCGATGTCGAGCCGCACCTCTATGGAGCGGCGCAGGAAGAACAACCCGGCGCTGCCCTGCTGCTCCACCAGCACGCGCTGGCCGGTGCGCTCGATGACGCGGCTTTGCTGCATGTCGGGGATGAAGCGCGCCAGGTTGTCGTAGTCGGTGAGCGGGCCCCAGGCCTGCTCGGGCGTCACCGCCAGTTCGGTGAGCGCCTCCACGATGACGGCCTCGCCCTCGCGGCGCGACACCACGCTGACCTCCTGGGCCAGGGCGGACCACACTGGCACGAGCAGAGCGCACAGCAGCAGCAGGCGGCACGGGGATGCCATGGAACACGTGCCCCACCGCCGCGCCGTCACCCTTTCAGGGCTCCGCGAGCCGCGGCAGGTGGCGGATAGCGGCCGCATTGCTGGGCGAGAAGCAGCGTTCGGCGGCATCCTCCCAGGGCAGCCACTCAAAGGAGAGGTGCTCGCGCGGCGCCAGCACCACCGGCACCCGCGCCGGCAGGCGCAGCCCGAAGACGTGCTCGGTGTTACGGGTGACCCCGGGCGGGTAGCGCCACTGCCACCGCGGATAGATGTCGTATTCGTTGCTGTAGCCGAAGTCGATGAGTTTCCCGGCGGCCGCAGGGATTCCGGTTTCCTCGAACACCTCGCGGGCGCAGGCGCCCTGCAGCGGCTCGTCTTCCGCGTCGAGGCTGCCGGTGACCGACTGCCAGAAGCCCGGGTGATCCGCGCGCTCGATGAGCAGCACTTCCAGCGCCGGGGTGTGAATGACCACCAGCACCGAGCGCGGGATCTTGAAGACCATGGGGCGCGGCGCGTCAGCGCACCTTGATGTGCAGCTCGCGCAACTGCTTCTCGTCCACGGGGCTGGGGGCGCGGGTGAGCAGGCACTGGGCGCGCTGCGTCTTGGGGAAGGCGATCACGTCGCGGATCGACTCGGCGCCGGTCATCATGGTGACGATGCGGTCCAGGCCGAAGGCGATGCCGCCGTGGGGAGGCGCGCCGTACTGCAGGGCATCGAGCAGGAAGCCGAACTTGGCGCGCGCCTCATCGTGTCCGATGGCGAGCGCTGTGAACACCTTGGACTGCACCGTCTGGTCGTGAATCCGCACCGAGCCGCCGCCGATTTCCCAGCCGTTGAGCACCATGTCGTAGGCCTTGGCCTGGGCCTTGCCCGGGTCGGTGTCGAGGAAGCCCTCGTGGCCGTCCTGGGGGCTGGTGAAGGGATGGTGGAGCGCGTCCCAGCGCTTGTCTTCCTCGTTCCAGTCGAACATGGGGAAGTCCATCACCCACAGGGGCTTCCACTCCTTGGAGGCGAGGCCGTGGTCGTGGCCGATCTTCGCGCGCAGCGCACCCATGGCGTCGTTCACTACCTTGGCCTTGTCGGCGCCGAAGAAGATGACATCGCCATCCTCCGCGCCGGTGCGTTCCATGACGTTGAGCACCACGGGCTCGGGCAGGAACTTGAGGATGGGCGACTGCAGGCCTTCCATGCCCTTGGCCCAGTCGTTGACCTTCACGTAGGCCAGCCCCTTGGCGCCATAGATGGCCACGAACTGGGTGTAGTCGTCGATCTCCTTGCGCGAGAGCTTGCCGCCGCCGGGCACGCGCAGGGCCGCCACCCGCCCGCCGGGCATGAGCGCGGCCTCGCGGAACACCTTGAAGTCCACCTCGCGCATCAGGTCGGTGATCTCGGTGAGCACCAGCGGCACGCGCAGGTCGGGCTTGTCGGAGCCGTACTTCGACATGGCCTCGGCGAAGCTCATGCGCGGAAAGGGCGCGGGCAGTTCGATGCCGGCGGCCTCGCGGAACACCGTGCGGATCATCTCTTCCATGAGCCCCGTAATCTCGGCCACGCCCAGGAAGGAGGTCTCAATGTCGATCTGCGTGAACTCGGGCTGGCGGTCGGCGCGCAGGTCCTCGTCGCGGAAGCACTTGGTGATCTGGTAGTAGCGGTCGAAGCCCGCCATCATGAGCATCTGCTTGAACAGCTGGGGCGACTGCGGCAGGGCGAAGAACTCGCCGTGGTGCACGC
>Ga0209990_10000026_pt1 | contig 155850 bp, 148 predicted proteins | sample NOAtaG_6_FD_187304 | JGI IMG/M metagenome (GOLD analysis project Ga0209990, IMG submission 187304) | Freshwater lake microbial communities from Lake Erie, under a cyanobacterial bloom - NOAA_Erie_Diel5S_2200h metaG (SPAdes) (version 2) | ecosystem: Environmental > Aquatic > Freshwater > Lake ... | reverse complement strand
TCTCTTCAGGGCTGTAATGCCGCCGTTGCTCTTTGGCTGTCATCGCCGTTCCTTTCATTGCGAGTTCAGCACCAATCTATTGCTTACAACTTTTCCTTGCTTGTCCTATTTCGTGTGAAGCTTTTCAGTAACCCAAGCCTTCCGGTTCGGATTCGGAGCATTAGAGTGCCACTTCGATCCTTGTATATCAAATTCCCAGCCGACTCGAATGAGTCTTTGCGTGCAAATCCATCATCGCATGTAATGCCACCAATGCGACCACCGCTAGCACTGAGAGCAGCTTCACGAATTCGATTACCAACAACATGTTTAGCAAAGTAGTCTCGATATACCGGCAACAGAATGGACTCTACTTCACTACGATTCGAACTGTCTGCCGACAAGAACGTCCCTAGTTCAAATCTTCGTACAACCAAATTGTCATCGAACTCCAGATAAGCGAGGATAGTCGCTCCCAATCTGTATTCTTCCCCTTCCCATGGAAATCGTCCTCGTGCCGTACGCGTGATGAGCTTTATGATAGAGTCGCTGTAAGCGAACTCAGCGCATGGCTCGAATACCTCGCAGAACTCTGCGGAGTGCCCCGTACGATTTATCTCGGCAACTCTGCTGTGCATTCCACCGAGCATGGATGCCAGCACTCGGCCCGTAGAACAGGACGGTGCTTCTATTGTAGTGATCAACGCAGTTGCAATGGTTATCACTGCACATCGGAAGATATGGCTCATCAACTTCACTCGGAGGTAGGGGTTTCGATCTGTTTGGGTTGCTGAAGTGGCTCTTTGCTCTCTACTTGATGGGTTACACCCAATTAATGTAAACTGTCCAGGAGTTCCTTGTATTTCTTCGCCGTCTCTGCAACTCCTTGCGCATGAGACTCTCGAAAGATCTAGACGATCTGTTCCTCGCTTTACTGACTCTTTCTCACTGGACCTGCCCGAGGTTTGATACCTCAACTTATCACTGGTCCCATTTTTCCAACCCACTCCACAACTGCCAGCGTAATGATTGGTTGAAGACACTTGCCTACGAGTGCCGAATCTATCTGGGTCATCCCGAGAAGAACGAAGTCGAGGTAGAGGAAGATCACAACGACCATGATCGCAATCTACTTGGCGATGCGTTCATACGAGACATAAACCGAAGACCAGAGTTGCATTGCATTTAGCTGTTTGGATGATGATCAACAATAGAATCCAGTGTTCTTCCAAACAGAATATCGCCAGCATAATGTCCATACACCAAGGAGGAAGCTCGCAATGCAACATACAGGGACAACGTCGGCAGAATTGCTCCAGCAGTTAGGGCAACAACCACGTCTATGGTGAACCACAGCATTAGAGGTACTCCAACAATCAGCAACAATATCCTCCGGCTGATTGCGGGCACACCTAACACCAGCGTAATATCATCGTCGGAGGGTGAGTATCCTCGATGCTTCAACAGCTTCCCCAAATCAACCAATGGCAGTGCACACAGAAGCCCCCAACTAGCGAAAAGCACGTCGCCAAGCAAGAGCCCCACAATGCCATCCTGAAGAACACGGTTCTTTAGTTCGTAAATGATCAATAACCAAGACATCACCTCCAGACAGACGGCTATCCGCGCCAGATCACGTGTAACGATTCGGTACTGTCTGATAGTCATAGATTACTACCAATTAGGTTCAATAAGCACAGATTGAAAGCGCTCATCCTTACCGGGGTTTGCTGATGATTTCTCGCTGACTGGTTGCTTGATCACACCTGTAGCGGTGCCAATTGCATGAGTCGTCGAGATGAACTCCAGACCACCGGTGGCACCCGGCAAGCCGTCTAGAACACTTGGCAGAGATGCAAGCGGCGCAGCCTTCGCACCTATTTGCAGAGCTTTAGTAGCGACACCACCCGTAGCGGCGCCAAAAACAATTCCACCAACCAACTCACCCGTTTGTCCATCTCCGCCCAATGCTCTTTCTATAGCACCTCCGGCGAGCTCCTCATATCCACTGGGGATATCGCTGACCGGCCCATCGTTAGCAATTGCGTTGACTGCATCGATTGTCTTTCCTCCACTGAAACAGATCATTCCAATTCCGTTAGCCACGAGGGCTGCACCTCCAATTTGTCCGATTCCTGTTGGTGTTGCAATCGCAGTGACTCCTGCAACTACTTGAAAGGTTCCCAAGGCAACTCCAGCCACCGCAGCGCCAAGCGATACTGTGGAGGACACTCTTTCTGCTTCCTTGGGGTCTTCACCTGCCATTCCCGTCGGATCAACTAAAGCAACCGGATTACTCCCCGCATACTGATACGGCTGCAGCGGCAGGTACTTCCCCCACAACACATCCGTACTCAGGAACCTGCCATACTCGGGTTCGTAGAGGCGAACGCTCCCTCGCAAAGCCTCGGGACAGGCTCCAAAGCTGACGCTTGGTCTTTGGATAGTCAAACCCATGGCACAGCGCTAGGCATTTCCATTGTTCTGTGCAGAAAAGAAGTCCTTGCTTAGCTCCAGCACCTCTTGGACGCGCCTCTTGTAGATCGAGATCAATCGCTCCGCTTCTTCCTGCGGCAGTTCGTCAGCATTAGTAAGCTGTCCAAAAAAGTCTGGGTCAGCGATAGCTTCCTCAAACGAGACCCTGAGAATCCTCAAACCCGGATCGGCATCATCAAATGAGACGGACCATCCCTGAGGAAGTCGCGGATCAACAACCTCGTACAACTCTACCGGATAGATGGCGGGAAACCAGGATTCTTCACCGCAATCAAGTAACAGATAGCGATGTGGCTCTTCTACTCCACGCCAAGACTTGCGCACATGTATCTCAGTCACCGCATGAAGACTTCCGACTTCATGGTCTCCATAATCATTTGCATCTAGAAAGCCGATGAGTTGCGGATGGGTTTGGGTCAAACGCTGTGATGTTTCATCATCAACTCTGATTCGCCGCACGATCATGCGTTAGTCCTTTGGTTTCGATTTGGTGCCATAGTAAGCATGAACTTGAAGTCCATGCGCTCGCCGGTCTTCGGATTCTCGACGTAGTGAATTTCAATCTGCTTGCCGTACTTAGGCTTTAACACGTAGCTGAACTTATTCATACCCTGATGTCGAGGGTCATTTAGCTTAAGGGGAATGGGATTCCTATCTGCCTCTTTCCCACCCTTCTTAGCTTGCTCAAGAGCCATCTGGTCGGGCAACGATTTGGGTTCGCGGCTTGCACTCCCCTTCCCAACCTGCTCTGCCCCTTCCGTCGTCTTCTTTCCGGCCTTCGACGCATCGACTACCTTGTCGGCAGTCTTTGCTGCATCTACAGCCTCATCGGCGTGGCGCAATTTATTCAATCCGGCCGGTAGTCCGGGGATGATCGTCGCCGCAACATCAGATGCTCTGCGATGCTGAAGTCTGAACTGAGGTTAGACGATGAGACCGATTCTTCATCAGCCTACTTGGCCCTTTTTAGAGTTCTTTGGGGTACATTGGGAGTGATCAGCGCCATTCCAAGACGCTAAACTGTGCGCATTCAAAACTTTAGCAGATAAAGTCTCTTAGCAACAACTTTGATCTTGCTGGCTGTCGTGTTAGTCTCGATATGATACTCGACGTAGGCATCATCGCGAGCTGATTGAGCGCTTGAATGAATGGTGTCGCACCCCTCGTATGCCAGATTCAAATCAAGACTTGCACAGTTGCAATCACTGAATACGAGCCGACAGGGAACCGATTCTTGTGTTTCGTAGCTGACGATCAACTGAAGGTCAATCTCGATCTCATTCAGATGAGTGATTCGAATCTCATTTACCAGGGAATCATTCAAATTCAGTGAATCGATATCATCGACAATCATACCAGGTGAATTCACTTGTTCTCCGGAGGTTTTGGTGTAAAACCCGGATCCTTCGAACCCGGGCGAGGACTGTAGTGTGTACTCTTGCCGTCGAGATGGTAATGACTGTACGAAGGCCCTTTCTTTCCAGGTTGAGTCGCAGGATCTATCCTGAGTTTCTCTACAAACTTTCCATTGACAATCACACCATAGCTTCCGTTGCGATTTGGATTTTCAACGTAACCCTTAGGAATTTGATGTTTTTGTCCAGGAGGCAGCGCAACACCGTCACGGGTAACATGAATTGACGTTTTCGATCCCTTCCCAACCTGCTCTGCCCCTTCCGTCGTCTTCTTTCCGGCCTTCGACGCATCGACTACCTTGTCGGCAGTCTTTGCTGCATCTACTACCTCATCGGCGTGGCGCAATTTATTCAATCCGGCCGGTAGTCCGGGGACGATCGTCGCCGCAACATCAAAGGCCAAGTCGACAGCAGCTTCTTTGGCAGCTTCCTTGTTGCCCTTTACAACGTGATACACCACCCTGCCGGCATCAATAGCCGCATTGGCAACATCCCAGATCGTCTCCCATATCGCGCCCGACGGATCTTTCTTTGTGATCGGCTCGTTGTCTGCGTAGACATACGTCGATGTCTGTGGAAACTCGCCCCATAAGGGGTCCGTGCTCAGGAACCTGCCGTACTCGGGTTCGTAGAGTCTTACTCCATAAAAGCCGAGGTCGGTTTCCTTGTCGTGTTCGCGGCCGATGTAGGAGGTGCGTGCGCCGGAGCCGGTGCTGGTGCGCTCGGTGCCGTAGGGGTGGTACGACGAGCTTTGAAGGGGCTCGGCGGTGTTGCTGAGGGTTACGCGGGCCGAGCCGAGGTAATCGCTGATGACCACTTCCGAGGTGCCGTCGGCGCGCGTGATGATGCGCGTATTGTTGGGTCCGTACGTGTTGAACTCCACGGGCCAGAGGCGCACGCCGTTGCGGCCGCACATCGACCCCTGCAGGCCGTTGTACGTGGCAAGCTGTCGTCCGTCGGCGCCCACAAGCGTGTACACCCAGGCCAGCGTGGTGTCCGCGCTACTAACGAGCTGACGCTTCTGCTCGCGCTCTTGAAGGGGGCCGAAGCGGTAGGACCACACGTCTGCCGGAGAGGTCGATGCATCCGGCCTGCACGCGCTGAGCCCGTCCACAGGTGCGCTTGTCCGGCGCACGCGATACCCGCGCACGAGGTTGAAGGCATCGTAGGTATAGTCTTCGATGCTCTGCGATGCAAAGCCCCCTTCGACGCGGTTCTTTGTGCGTGATATCATTGATCCGTCGGGCTCGTACGTGAGCACGTCATCGAATGTGGGGTTGCCGGCAGTAACACCATTTACCATCGGTACATCGCTTACACGCGTGAGCTGGTTTGTGCCGGGAGTGTGGGCGTAGTGCAGCTCATTGAAACTGTATGGTTGGCCGACATTCGACTGACGTAGATGCTCCAGACGATTGCTAGCGCGATCATAGACAAACGACTGCTGCTTAAGCTGCATTGAATACCTCGGGTCTGATGGCCAGAAGTGCTCTACTACACCCGTAAGCCTGGCAGCCTGGTCGTACCCATACGTCTCGTGCCTCGACTCTCCATCCTGCGTGAAGAACTTGTCGGTGATCATGCCACCACGCGAGTAGGAGAAGGCCTCGTCGTAGTGCGGTCGCTGACCCTGCTGCGTTGTGCTGCGCAGCAGAGCTCCGGCGGCGTTATAGGTGTTGGTGGTTGTCACGCTGATCTTGGGGTACGTGACCAAACTTACTTGATTCAGGAGATTGGGCGCTATGCGCAGATTTCAGGTTTCGGGTGACATTGCGCGTAGCATCGGGAATCCATCTTGTTGGGATACAGATTCGGAATGTTTTCGCCACAGATTCATACAACACGTCAGACTGTGGCCAGTTTACGTCGGATTCTGTGCCCAGCTTGGCTCGGATTCTGAAAAAGGATCAAAAACGTGCGATCTCTGCACCGATCAGGTACTCTTGGGGATCTTCTGACTCCTCCGGAGCTTGTGACTCCATGATCGTAACTCGTCCATGTCTTTTGATCAGGAAGATTACAGTGCCGGGCGGTATGGTCTTTTCCGATGTCCTGATTTCATCTGTGACGATCCCTCCAATTCGTCCGGTTCTGAGCATATCGCCCCACAAGCGAAACCCTGTACAGATCCTTCTTCGATTGCATAACACTATTGTATCACGTCTCATTGCAATTGTTGAGTTACTGGTCATGACTTGCTCCAGTGAACGTACCAATAGTAAAGACAATGACTCCTCGACTCCGATGAATTCAGAACTATCGAGCACCGTGGTATATGAGATTTGCCCATTTCCCTTTGAATTGACGTCCGCGCTTGCTGGAGCTAGATACATTGTCATTATTCGTTCTCCATCGGCCATTCTCAATTTCGTGAGCACTCCGGACCGACGATCGATACTGCTAATGACGCAGCTGGCAGCGTCGTGCAAATCAGTAGAATAATAAAGTGTATCGCCAATACTCAACTCCGCATTCGTGTATCTCCAAACAACAAGTGGAATACCACTAGACATTTTGCGACTTGCTCGCTTGAAACTGATTGCATCTATAAGGGATCCATGGACAAACAGCTTACCATCAACACCGTCACCATAATTCGTGCGATGTGAGATGCGTCCTTCACGCTTCGCAGGAACTGCACTTCCGCTGCTTGAAGAAGGACTCTCAATGGAGGAGGTCAACAAGATCAACATGCACAGACTCAAACATTGCTTCGTGAATTCTAGTGCACCCATAGGACGTCACCCACCAGTTTTTGGCAATGATTCATTCGTGTTGCTTCCACTTTCTGTGCTTTTCTTGGATTGTCCGTTGGACGTTGTCTCAGGCTTAGTATCGACTTTAAAGAACCCGTTGATACTCTTCGTCCAAAAACTGTTTGGGAGTAGAAAGTTAATTGTGCTCTTCACTGGTCCATTGTTCTTACTCGAAGAATGAATGAAATCCATCTGTTGAACTTTTCCATCTTCACCCTTCCTGACAACGACGACAACGCCCGTGTGGTAGGACCAGGAGCCACCTGTACGAAACGTGACGACATTACCGGGAACAACCGCCTCAACTGGCACCTTCTCTCCCGACTTCTCAATCCGTTCAACCCCAGTGCCACCAGATAGATCTTTTCGCGATAGAGTTGACTGTTCGCCAGCCTTGACTAAACAGTTGTTAACGAGACCGGAGCAGTCTACTGGTTTACCGGGTTGCCCCTTGCTGCCCATTTGATATGTCGAGCCACTCCCCAAATAATCCTCGGCGGCTGAAACGATGATGGCTCGCTGATTCGAATCCAAACCCGTGAAGTCAAAATTCGTGACCGGGTTATTCAGTGCGTAGTGGTATGGCTGCCGACTGAGATGTTTCCCCCACAACACATCCGTACTCAAGAACCTGCCGTACTCGGGTTCGTAGAGTCTAACCCCATAGAACCCTAAATCTGTTTCCTTATCGTGTTCGCGGCCGATGTAGGAGGTGCGTGCGCCGGAGCCGGTGCTGGTGCGCTCGGTGCCATAGGGGTGGTACGACGAGCTTTGAAGGGGCTCGGCGGTGGTACTGAGGGTAATGCGGGCCGAGCCGAGGTAATCGCTGATGACCACTTCCGAGGTGCCGTCGGCGCGCGTGATGATGCGCGTGTTGTTGGGTCCGTACGTGTTGAACTCCACGGGCCAGAGGCGCACGCCGTTGCGGCCGCACATCGACCCCTGCAGGCCGTTGTACGTGGCAAGCTGACGTCCGTCGGCGCCCACGAGCGTGTACACCCAGGCAAGCGCCTTACGGCTTCGCCGTGGTGGGACGGCTTCGCCGTGGAGGGGCAGCTTCGCTGCAGAGGGACGGCTTCGCCGCAGGGGGACGGCTTCGATGCGAGAATACCTGACACCAGAAACCTGAAACCTAAAACCTATCGTGCGTGATATCATTGATCCGTCGGGATCGTACGTGAGCACGTCATCGAATGTGGGGTTGCCGGCAGTAACACCATTTACCATCGGTACATCACTTACACGCGTGAGCTGGTTTGTGCCGGGAGTGTGGGCGTAGTGCAGCTCATTGAAACTGTATGGTTGGCCGACATTCGACTGACGTAGATGCTCCAGACGATTGCTAGCGCGATCATAGACAAACGACTGCTGCTTAAGCTGCATTGAATACCTCGGGTCTGATGGCCAGAAGTGCTCTACTACACCCGTAAGCCTGGCAGCCTGGTCGTACCCATACGTCTCGTGCCTCGACTCTCCATCCTGCGTGAAGAACTTGTCGGTGATCATGCCACCACGCGAGTAGGAGAAGGCCTCGTCGTAGTACGGTCGCTGACCCTGCTGCGTTGTGCTGCGCAGCAGAGCTCCGGCGGCGTTATAGGTGTTGGTGGTTGTCACGCTGATCTTGGGGTACGTGACCAAACTTACTTGATTCAGAAGATTGTACTGATACTCGGCAACGGGCTGCTGCGAGACGCCGTCGCGCTCCAGCGTGAGGAGCTTCGGACGGCGTGGCTCCATGAAGGGGCCGAAGCCATCGGCAGAGGACCTGGTCCACGTCTTGCAGACACGTCCCTCCTGGTCGTAGCCGTAGAATGTGGCGTGCTGACCCCGGGCATCGACAACATGCACCGAGATGATGCTGTTGGAGGAGTTGTAGGCGTAATACACCGCATCGTACCCGATGTTCTCCGTCAGCCGCAGAATGCACTCGACGCGGCCGCGCTCGTCGTAGGAGCGGGTGATGTAGTGGAACGGCTGCGAGGCATCGGTGCGATAGGCCACCGTCGAGGGGCGTCCCAGCAGGTTCCGCACCGCACCGTGCAGGGCCAGCTTGTTCCATACGTTCGCCGGCGGGACGCCGCCCCACACAGCCCCCTGCTGCGGCGGGAGCTCGTCGTACCAGATCGATTGCAGGATGAACTCCGGATACAAGGCGGCGTTCAATTACTGCATAGTTCAGGGCAAAGGAGGGATAAAAGGACGCGTTTTGTCAACTACGCGCACGTGAAAGAGACCAATTCTCGGGACAGTTAGCACCAGATTTCGCGGATCTATGAATCGGCCCGATGTGAATGGATGATTGCGAACGTCACCATCGAATCGTTGGATGAGTTGTAGCGATTCTCGATTAGCAATATCCTTTGGTATCCTACGAAGCCGGTAAACCCCCGACGTAGGAAACAGCAGAAGCAATCCCTCGGGCGAATCATAAACATCAGTAATCCCAGCAGCCGATGGCATGTTCAGAGTGCTTTTTACTGGGGTGAGTGTGTCGTTGTCAAGTAGCAGAGATGTCTGCTGGTCAACAATGCGTACAGTGTCCGATTCGAATACCCCCAACCAGGTCTGCCACTGTCGAAGATGACAGACGGCACCAGCGACAACCACTTGTCCGGTCGATGTGTAGTGTATCGCGGTGACATTACGGCTCGAGATAGTGCGCATTTCAAAAATTGAATCGCTCATGACACGAATGCGCACAAGTCCTCCCCCGTACTCACCGGCATCTAAACCGATCAGGATGGAATCACTGTTTGCCGACATTATATGACTGAAGTGTCCCCAAGCGCGCAAAGCTGCAATGCTGTCTGGCACGCGATGCGCAATCCATCGTCGACTTCGGATATCATAGGCCCTAACGAAGTGCCGAGAAATGACGGCAACCGAAGTGCCATTTTTCATAATAACAATCTTCACAGCTGAAGCACCAAGACTTTCATCCTCTGGGATGCGAACCTCGGTGCACATACCATTCGCCTTATCGCGTAGAGCCAGAATGCGATCAGCACAGCTAGTTATCGCAACTTCAAGCGAGCTTGACTCATCAAACGCAATAACGGTATCGCAATGATTGAACAGCATACGTGCTATCGACGGTTCAGATTCATTGCTCACGAACAACGACCGGCCAATTGAATCATTCTCATTGTCCTTCAGAATGATGACGCGGTCGCTCAACTGCCGGTGATACAGTGTAGCTGAATTACACGACGAATCTCCGATAGAAAAGACGAGCAGATCGCTATTCGTCGTCTCATCAGGTCGGCAGGACAGCATCATCAGTAAACAGGCAAGGACAGGAATGATCAGGTGTATTGGTCTCATGTTTCTTAGTGGTTATGGCTCGACTTTCAAGAATATCAGTCCCAGCCCACGCACGGGACGAAGATTTCTATTGTTCATCAACCATGACTCTGCGCGGTACTTCCAAATCCGGAACACCGCCATGCCTGACTTCTTTCTTTGCTCCTGGGGAATCAGTAAGATCCACCTGACCTTCCCTATTCCGGGTGTGATCGTATACAAGTAGCTTGCCATTCGGAACGTAGGCATAAACATTAACATTGTTGCTCTCCGCTGATTCAACATCACGTCCGGACAGCGAGTTAGGGGTTGTTTTTAATCCGGATCGTCTACTTCCTTGGGGTGGCTGTGAATGTACGCGACCTCGACTAGGTCCTTACTGCGCGTTGCTTCGCTCACCGACAGCAGTACAGGTGTTGAACCTGTTCGCTTTCCTTCCCTCGGCTCATTGTATGTGTAGAACACGTTACCAGCAGCGTCTAACCCCTTTCCAATCGCCGAAGCGTACTCAACTTTAGAGCCGTTGTACGTGGCAAGCTGACGTCCGTCGGCGCCCACGAGCGTGTACACCCAGGCAAGCGTGGTGTCCGCGCTGCTAACGAGCTGACGCTTCCGCTCGCGCTCTTGAAGGGGGCCGAAGCGGTAGGACCAGGCTAACGCCTTATGGCTGCGCCGTGATTTGATATTCACTCAATTCTTCTCCTCACACCTCACATCTGTAACCCCACACCTGTGCCGGTACGTGACCAAACTTACTTGATTCAGGAGATAACGCGCGATGCGCAGGTTTCAGGTTTCAGGTTTCAGGTGTGAGGTGTGAGGACAGGGACGCCTAACACACTATGGATTTAGTAGCCCCGGGCTGCATCCTGAGCCGCGCAGCGGCGAAGGACCAAGGACGGATGACCGATGACCAATGACCGATGACCGATGACGGATGACCGATGACAGATGACCGATGACGGATGACCGATGACGGATGACCGATGACCGATGACCAATGACCGATGACGGATGACCGATGACGAATGACCGATGACCGATGACGGATGACCGATGACGGATGACCGATGACGGATGACCGATGACAGATGACCAATGACAGATGACCGATGACAGATGACCGATGACCGATGACGGATGACCGATGACAGATGACCGATGACGGATGACCGATGACAGATGACGGATGACAGATGACGGATGACAGATGACGGATGACCGATGACGGATGACCGATGACGGATGACGGATGACCGATGACGGATGACCGATGACAGATGACCGATGACGGATGACGAAGGACCGATGACCGATGACCGATGACGGATGACCGATGACGGATGACCGATGGCCGATGACGGAGGACGAGTGCCCCGAAACCTAAAACCCAAAACCTAAAACCTAAAACCTGTGCGCAGCACCAACCTACTCAATCACGCACAGCATAGCCCCTTTTTCGACGGCGGAGCCTTCGTTGGGGGTAAGGTGGCGGACGGTGCCGTCGGCGGGTGATTTGATGGCGTTTTCCATCTTCATGGCTTCGAGGATGAAGAGCGTTTCGCCTTTGCGCACGCTCGCGCCTTCCTTGGTCGTGATGTGCTTGAGAAGTCCGGGCATTGGTGCTGTCAGACGCACAACGCGCTGCTGCTGCGCCGGTGAGGCCTTGAGGATGTCGAGAAGCTGGGCATGACGGTCCTTCATCACCCGGGCGGTGTAGGCATAGCCGCGCACGGAGATCGTTACGGTCTGCAGGCCGTCGCTGTGAATGTGAACAGGTACGGGCTGACCCTTGTCGTGCCAGTGCCAGACACCCGGGATGTCGGTTGGAGTCAGCACAACGTCGTTACCGTCATGGTCGCGGGCACCGTCTGCCGTTATGTCAACACGGCGCGTTTGGCCGTCAAGCTCGGTGGTGACAATGAAGCGTGCCATGCAGTGTACCTATGGTGTGTAGATCAGTTACGGCAAAACTACGGTCGATACCAGCATTCCTGCGTGGCAATGGCCGCAAGCGGCACGTCATGAGGCTCAGCAGCCACGTCAGCTGCCAGTTGAGACTGATAGGCAATGCCTATGGCGGTAGTCCGGGCGCGGGTTAGGAATCGGTCGTAGTAGCCCTTGCCATATCCAAGGCGCCGACACGAGCGGTCAAATGCAACAAGTGGTACGATCACGGCAGTGTCCGGACCAAAGTGCTCGGCAGGCACGAGATCTTCGTCCAACTCCACCACAGGCTCGAGAATGCCAAACCGACCCGCCTGCCAGCGCGTGCGCCAGGTTACACGACAATGCAGAAGCTCATCGCCGGAATCGGGTGTGATCGGAACATACACCTCCTTACCAATCCCCCACGCATACTCGATAAATGGCATTGTCTGCACTTCCTCGGCCGTGGATCGATAGACATGCACGCACGAAGCGATCTGAAACGCCCGGTGCTTGTGCGCCCTCTCAAAAATGAGCTGGTCCCACAATCCGCGGTCCTGCACCTCGATCGATGCCCGTCTCTCAATGGCGGCCGAGCGGATCTCCTGCTTTGTCAATCTCCCCTCCTCATGGCTATGATGTCCGGTACGATAATGGCAGCGATCAACACGCCCCCTCCCAGCATCTGTCGCATCGAAAGTGTTTCGGCACCGATGGCAACGGCAATGACGGAGGCGGCAAGGGGCTCCATGGCAAAGATGATGCCGGCCCGCACCGGATGCGTGTATTGCTGAAACCGCGTCTGCACAAAGGTCGGGATGACAGAGGCGAAGATGGCGCAGTAGACAATGGCAAGCACAACGGACGATGACAGGGTCATCTGCAAGCTGCCGTGCCCGGTCAGACTGAAGATGAGCATCGAAACGAGCGCCAGTGCCACGGCGGCAGCAAACTGCAGCACCACCAGGGCATTCTGCTTGTGCGTGTCGTGGCGTATGTCCGATGTCCACGTGTCGATGTACACAAGGTACACGGCCCAGATGATGGCGCTGATCACCGTCTGCACGTCACCGAATCTGACGCCGAGTAGCTCCGGCGATGTGAACAGATACAGGCCGAGGAGGATCATAACGATCGACGCCGCATGCGTGCCCCGCAGGCGCGTGCCGTGCGTGATGCGCTGCACCAGCGGAACGAACGCCACCATGGTGCCGGTGATGAAGGCCGAGGTCGAAGCCGAGGTTTCTGTCAGACCAAAGGTCTGCAAAAGAAAGCCGGCTCCGAAAAGCAGACCCAGTATGCTGCCCCGACGAAGCGTTGTGCGGTCAATGGATGCAAGTGACCGACGCCAGATCATGGCCCCGACCAGCAGCGCAAGACCAAATCGCAAGGCAACAAACACCGATGGGGCCACCTCGGTCAGCGCCGATTTTATCACCACAAACGTGCCCGCCCAGAGCACGGTGATCAACGTCAGCGCAAGCTCAGCGCGATGTCGCTGCATCAGCGTCCCGCAGCGGCAAGCAGGTGATGATAACGCACCACGGCCCGCATGCCCGTGTGAAAGTTCGACAGGTCGAAATGCTCGTCCGGTGAGTGGGCATTCTCATTGTTGAGACCGAATCCCATGAGCACCGTCGGGACGTTGAGGACCTGATCAAAGAGCAGCACAACGGGGATCGAGCCGCCTTCGCGCGTGAAACGGCACTTGGCTGAGAATGTTTCCTCGAGAGCCTGCGTTGCAGCATGCATCACCGGCGAGTCACGCTCAACCAGCACCGGATCGGCCCCATGCAGATCCTGTACCTGCACGGTAACACCGGCCGGTGCGATCGACTTTACATGCGCCGTGAACTTCTCGGCGATGTCGTCATGCTTCTGATGCGGCACCAGACGCATGCTGATCTTGGCCATCGCCCGCGCCGGAAGCACGGTCTTGGCCCCTTCCCCGGTAAAGCCGCCAAGGATGCCGTTAACATCCAGCGTCGGACGCGCACCGAGGCGCTCAATAGAACTGTAGCCCTCTTCGCCGAAGAGCTCGGCTACGTCCACGTCGGCCTTCAGACGCTCATCGCTGTGACCCAGCGCGGCCAGGTCCGCACGCTCCTGCTCGGTAAGGGACTTCACGTCATCGTAAAACCCATCGATGGTGATGTGACCATGCTCGTCCTTAAGCTTGGCGATGATCGTGGCTAGTGCGTTGAGCGGGTTCTGCACCGCACCGCCGTACGACCCCGAATGCAGGTCCCGGTTCGGACCCTGCACGTCGATCTGCATGTAGGCCATGCCGCGCAGGCTGTAGACGATCGATGGCTGACCCGGAGCGAACATGGATGTGTCGGATACCAGCACGGAATCGCAGGCAAGCTTGGCTGCGTTCTCCTTCACGAACGGTGCCAGGTGTGTGCTGCCGATCTCCTCCTCGCCCTCGATGAGCAACTTGACGTTCACCGGCAGACGTCCCTCGACGGCCAGCAGCGCCTCGATGGCCTTGATATGCAGAAACACCTGCCCCTTGTCATCCGTGGCGCCGCGGGCAAAGATCTTTCCATCACGCACTACTGGCTCAAACGGCGGATTCGTCCACAAATTCAACGGGTCCACCGGCTGCACGTCATAGTGTCCATAGAACAGCACCGTAGGAGCCCCCTCTCCGGCATCAAGGTTCTCGGCGTAGACGATCGGATGACCGTTGGTGGGGAGCACCTCGACGTGCTCAAGGCCGATGCCGCGCAGGTGATCAGCCAGCCAGTTGGCGCAGCGCACGACGTCGCCGGATCGCTCGGGGTCGGTGCTCACGCTCGGAATGGAGAGAAACTCGATGAGCTCGGCTTCAAAGCGCTCACGGTGCTGGGTAAGGTACTCGCTGGTGGTCATTGTTGTGTGATGATGAAAGTGTGGCTGAGAGTTATCACGGTTAAGGGGGCTTATCCGGGCATGAGCATCGATTCGGCATAGACGCGCTCGTAGTGCGGCACGATCAGCGAAATGTCGAAGTTGTCGATCACGCGCCGACGTGCGTTCTCGCGGAATATGGCGAGCTTCTTGGGATTGGTCAGCAGGTCCAGACAGTACCGGGCCATGCGGTCAACATCTCCGAGTTCGGCGATGAAGCCCGTCTCGTCGTGCTTGACAACCTCCGGGATGCCGCCGATGTTCGTGGCCACAACCGGTACGGAGCAGCTCATGGCCTCAAGGGCCGAGAGCCCGAAACTCTCCTGCTGCGATGGCAGCAGGAAGATGTCGGCTACCGACAGGATCTCGGGCAGGGCTGACTGCTTGCCGAGAAAGGTCACGTGATCTTCCACGCCGAGCTCACGGCACAGACGCTCGGCATCACTGCGCTCTGGTCCGTCACCAACAAAGACCAGCCTGGCAGGTACCTTCTTGCGAACCTCGGCCAGGATGCGCACGCAGTCCTGCACGCGCTTGACCGGACGGAAGTTTGATACGTGCATGAGGATAAACTCGCCGTCCTTCTTGAGATGCTTCTCCAGATGGCTGCAGTCACCGCGCGTGTAGAGAACCGTATCGACAAAGTTCGGGATCACCCGTATCGACAGGTCCTGACCAAAACTCTGGCGCGTCTTCTCGGCAAGAAATCCCGAAACGGCCGTCACAACGTCGCTCTTCTCAAGCGAGAACTTCACAAGAGGCAGAAACGTCGGCTCGAGCCCGACGAGCGTAATGTCCGTACCATGGAGCGTTGTAACAAGTCGAAAGGGGCGCGTGCTGCGGCTGATCTCCTTGGCCAGATATGCACTCACGGCATGAGGGATCGCGTAATGCACATGCACAACATCAAGCTGCTCGTACTTGGCCACGTCCAGGATCTTTCCCGCCAGAGACAGAGTGTACTGGTTAAACTCCATCAATGGATACGATGGAGTTTCCACCTCGTGATAGTAGATGTTGTCCTGGAACCGATCAAGACGCATCGGCTGAGCGTACGTGATGAAGTGTACGCTATGACCTTTTTTTGCAAGTTCGTGGCCCAACTCCGTGGCCAGCACACCGCTGCCGCCATAGGTTGGGTAACAGACCATTCCAATTCGCATACTGTTTCCCTCTCCCCTCTGCCAGGCCGCCCAGATATCCGCATGAGCTTCACGCCATACCGCACGGTGACATCGGAGAACAGCTTCGAAATTACCATCAAACGATCAGTCTTTCGGGCGTTTCTCGCCCCCTGCCCTTCGAAGGATGAAGCGCAGCAGGTTCTCGATACTCTGCGGTCCACCTACTGGGATGCCGTCCATCATTGCTACGCATACCGCATCGGAGAGCACGGTTTTGAGTCGAGAATGTCCGACGATGGCGAACCATCCGGCACAGCCGGTAAGCCGATCCTCTTTGCGATGCAGAAGGCCAACCTCAGTGACGCGATCATCGTGGTCGTGCGCTACTTTGGCGGAGTGAAACTCGGCGTCGGCCCGCTGGCAAGGGCCTATGCCGAAGCGGCACACGGTGTGATCAATGACTCGGCTCTTGTTGATGTGCGTCCGCAGCAGCGTATAACGCTGCATTGCGTGTACGACGATGTGTCAACCGTCACCCGGCTGCTTGAAGACATGGACGCGACCTTCGAAGCCTCGTATGCAGATGCGGTGAGCTTCGACGTTACGGTTGATGAGGAGAAGATGTCGTCTCTTCTGGCTCTGCTGATCTCACGAACAAACGGTCGTGCGGGATACTCAAAAGTCCGTCCCGAGTGAGACCATCCATACGGGCGCTGAAAAGCCCCCTTCCGGGCGAATGCGCCAGGCAACATCGATGCGAAGAGGAAGCCCCAGCGCTGCATTGCGCGTACCGATACCAACAGAGGAGAGGATCGGATTGGGGGCTTCGACAAACGGCTCGGACCATGCGACCCCGTTGGCATCCCATGCTCCTCCGGCGTCGAAGAAGATCTGCGCCTGCATACCCTGGAACAGCGTCGGAATGGGTCCAGCCTGAAATGCGAGAAGGAATGGAAAACGAAGTTCGACGTTGGTGATGAAGTAGCGTGAGCCGTTGCGTTCGTTAAGGCTATAGCCGCGAAGGGGCCAGCCGGGACGCGTAAAGGCGAAGTCCTCGGGATTTTCGAACGGCCAGCCGTTGGGACTGAACGTGCGGTTGATCCAGTTGTCCGTGCCGCCAATGAAGAACTTCTGAGGATTCGCACCACTACTGATGCCGCCGGCACCCCGTACGACGAATGAATAAAGTCCACCAAGGTGGAAATACTTCCGTCCATCGAAGCGAGCGGTCGTGAACGCAATACCCGACTCGCCCCAGGCCGGAGATGCCTCGAGGGTGAGGTTCAGACGCGAGCCACTCATCGGAGCCCACATTCCCCAGAGTCCGTCGTCAAGCACAAAGGACAGCGAAGGCACGGTCACGAACCGCGTCAACGATGGGTCGAGCGGATTATCGATATTCTCTCTCGACATCCCCATGATCTGCACGCCAAGGTCGAGGCGCGTGTAGCGCGAGAAAGGATAGGCTGCCCGGAGTGACGTGCCGTAGTTGCGGAGACGGTATAGGTTGTCGGTATTGGGCAGGAAGGTAAACCCGGCATTCTGAAACACTGCCGCATAGAGATCGATCACGTCGGGAAGATATCCGTAGGAGAGCCAGAAGCTGCTGTTGGCAAGGTCAAGGAAGATGTTTCCACGGAAGTAGATCTCATGGTCGCCTAGCATGTCGGAAAACAACATGTCGATCTGACCATTGGCGCCAAAGAAATTGGAGAAGCCCGCGTTGCCAGTCACGACATCAGCCGAGAACGTGGTCTTGTAGTCCTGTGGCGGATAGATCGTATCGCGTGCGCTTTCATAGCCGTCGAGCAGAGGATTAGACTCATACTGTGCCGCATCGGGATTCGGAGGCACCGAGCGCTGCTCGGTAAGATCCACGTCAAACGTTCCGTAACTGAACGACACGGTGTCCTGCACCGGTGCGGGCTTGGCAACAAGCTGGGAAAGCGAATTCCTTTCGATAAGCTGCTGCTTGCGGAACACGGTCATCGGCAGCGTGTCACGCTGCTTGAGCTCAAGCGGAAAATTCAGCAGGAAGATGTCATAGCCGACACGATTCTGCGAGGCAAACAACAGTTTGGTGCCATCGCGCGAGAGTGAGATCTGAGAAACTTCCTGCAGCGAATTGGTTAGCGCCGTTCTGCGTTTCGAGGCAACATCCATGCGCCAGAGATTGCTGATCCCGTTATAGTCGGCAACGTAGAGAAGCACCGTTCCATCCGGAGAGACGGCAAGCGAGGTCTTGCCGACATCCGGATCGTTGGTCATCCGTTCGATGGCCCGTGTTTGGATGTCCACACGATAGACATCACGAGCATCGACGTTATGCGTCCATATGGGGAAGTCCGCCGGAATGTCCTTCGGATCGGTATACGCGTTACGGTCGGAGATGAAATACACATATCTGCCATCTGGCGACCATGCTGGCTGCGCGTCGGTAAAGATGTCGTTGGTGAGCTTCGACATACGGCGCTTGCCAAACTCATAGATGTAGATATCCGAGTGACGTCCGCCGGTGTCTGCGTCAAAGGCGATCTTCGTTCCATCGGGCGACCATGCTACGCCGCCGATTGTCTGCAGGCCGAGCGACAACTGGTCATAGTCGCCGGATTCTACATCGACCAGGTAGATCGCATCCTGTCCGGCCCCCTTCGCCCCAACGGCCAGCTTCGTGCCTTTGGGATTCCAGGTAATGCCCGGCGTAAGGAAGTTCAGCTCCTCAAAGTCCGTGCTGCGGCCGCTCGAGACCAATTCACGTGGCTTCTTGGTCTTGATGTCCATGACGTACAGTCCGAACGAACCGGAACCACGATCAGAGAGAAACGCAACTTGTTTACCATCCGGAGAGATCGCCGGAGAGGTGTTGTAGAAGTTCTCTTCCTTGCGGTGATTGGTCAGGCGCTGCGCATAGTCCTCGACGTAGTCAAAGCGGCCCACGTCAGGGAAATAATCGCGCTTGGTATCCTTTGCCCACTGCTCGGACATTTCCTCGTACGACATACCGAACGATGCCTGAAAGGTACGCTCAACGTCGCGCAGTGTGCGGAAACGGTTGAGCACCTCGCCTACCTTCCCTTTTCCATACGTGTTGGCAACATATGTCCAGAAGGCCTGACCTCCGCGGTAGGCAAAGTACCCGTTGAGCTGATCGAGTCCGCGCAGATACTCACTTACGGCAACGTCGCGCATGAACATGTCGGTTTTGATGTCCATGCCGTCAGCACTCGAGTACTCGGCAAAACCTTCGTTCATCCAGAGCGGTAGCATCACCGCGCCCGGATTGTTGATGAGTGACTGGACGTTGCCACCATAGAGCATGTCGTTAAGTACGGCGTGCACCAGCTCATGGTGGATCACATGCTTGAACTTCGCGTGATCGCCTTCAAAGGGCAGCACCACCCGATTCTTGAACAACTCCGTCACGCCCCCAATACCCTCGGTCATGAACTGGCTGATGACGTTGGTCTGCTGGAACTGGTTGTGGGAGTTATAGAGTATCAGCGCGATACGCTTGTTAACAGTATAGGCAAGCTGATCCTGGATGATTCGCAGCGCCGACTCGGCCTCGCGTGCCATGAACTTGGCAAGGGGCAGGGCATTGCCGTGGTAATACACGTCAAAGTTGGCCGACTGGATGACTTTCCAGTTGAACTTCTCGTACTGCTTCTTGTTCTTTCCGAACTCGGTGGCTCCGCCGAGGAGCTGGCCAGATGCACGCACCGATAGAAGCAGACAAAGAAGAAGGACCACAAAGGGGAACGGATAGCGAATCATGGGTACCACGCTGACGAATAACCCGCCCCTCGGGTGTATGGTTTCAGACCGTTCTGAAGGTCAGGACGCGACCGCATCGTTTTCCGGGCGTTCATTACGGGCACGAAGTCGTCGGGTAGTAGAGATGTAAGCCATCCCTGCCTCAGCGGCAGCCTGCTCGGCTTCCTTTTTGTTGCGACCCGATCCGGTGCCGACGACATGCTCGTCAACGACCACCTCCACGGTGAAGTGCTTCTCGTGGTCGGGACCTTCTTCCTTCACCACAACGTAGCGAGGAGCCCCGTACCCCTTGCCCTGCACCGTTTCCAGAAGCAGACTCTTGAAATTGGTATCGTGAACCAGTGATTCGCGCATCATGATCGGCAGAAGGCGCTCGACAATAAACCGGCGCACCTCATCAAACCCGCGATCAAGGTAGATAGCCGCGATCACCGATTCCAGTGCATCGGCAAGCATGCCATCGTTGCCGCGCTGCAGTGACTGGCTTGCCGAATAGCTCAGAAAGAGGAAATCCTCCAGGTGAAGGGCACGGGCGCAAACGGCGAGCGATTTCTTGTTGACGATCCACGAGCGCATCTTGGTGAGTTCACCTTCGAGTACTTCCCTGTTGTTGTAAAACAGGTACTCGGCCGTGACCATGCCGAGAATCGCGTCTCCGAGAAACTCGAGTCGCTCGTTTGACCGATGATCAGGGGTGTTGGCTACCTGCAAATACGACCGGTGGGTAAGCGCCTGTTCATAGAGCGACGGCATGTGAATGCTGATGCCGAGCGTTTCTTCGAGATCCTTCACGCGCTCATCTGCCAGCAGCCCCATGGCTGGAAAGATCTCCTTGAACATGGCGTTGCTGGCCGCCCCCTTCGTCGAGGCGAACTTCAGCAGGTTAGCATACAGCTGGCGAACGATGTCCTTCAAAGGGGCTACCTCGTGAACGACGGACTCGAGGACTTACCCGCCGAACGCCTTGAAGCAGAGCGTGGCGTTATGTCCGCCGAACCCGAAGGTATTACTGATCGCAGCACGGATCTCGTGCTTGCGCGGCGCGTTAGCAACATAATCCAGCGTGCATTCCGGATCTGGAGTGATCTGATTGATCGTTGGGGGTGCTATGCCATTCTTGATGGCCAGCACGGTGGCAATTGCCTCAATAGCACCGGCCGCACCCAGCAGGTGGCCGGTCATGGATTTCGTCGAACTGACAAGCATCTTATCGGCCCAGTCACCGAAGACCGTGCGGATAGCGGCCGATTCGGACTTGTCATTAAAGTGCGTCGATGTGCCGTGGGCGTTAACGTAGTCGACATCTTCCGGCTGCAGTCCAGCATCGGCAAGAGCCAGTCGCATCGAGCGAACGGCACCTTCGCCTCCGGGAGCGGGCTGCGTAATGTGATAGGCATCGTCGGTAAGTCCAATGCCGACGATCTCTGCGAGAATGTTCGCCCCGCGACCGAGTGCATGCTCGAGCGTTTCCAGCACGATCACTCCGCCTCCTTCGCCCATCACAAATCCATCACGGTCCTTGTCGAACGGCCTGCTGGCCGTTTCCGGACTGTCATTACGCGTCGAGAGAGCCTTCATCGAGTTGAAGCCCCCAATACCCATCGGACAGACCACGGCTTCGCTGCCGCCGGCAAGCATCACATCGGCCATGCCCCGTTGCATAAGCATGAAGGCATCGGCGATGGCATGCGATGACGTGGCACACGCTGAGACCGTTGCGTAGTTCGGTCCCTTCAAGCCATATCGAATGGCAATGTGTCCGGCCGCGATGTCCGATATAAGCATCGGGATAAACAGCGGTGAAATCCGGTCCGGAACTCCATTGCGTTCGTAGAGATTCTGCTGCTGGTGGTGATAGGTCCACATCCCACCGATGCCGGATCCGAAAACTACGCCAGCACGCTCCTGGTTACAGGCCGCAAAGTCGATGCCGGCATTCTCCACGGCCATTACGGCGCATGACATGGCATACTGCGCAAAGAGGTCCATTCGCTGAACCTCTTTACGCGTCATATGCAATGTTGGTTCGTAGTTCTTGACTTCGCAGGCAAAACGCGTGTCGAATTCTGCAGCATCAAAGCGCGTGATCGGGCCCGCACCACTGCGAGCCTGCATCATACCGTTCCAGAAGTCTTCAGCAGTATTGCCAATAGGCGTTACGGCTCCGACTCCGGTGATGACAATACGTGGGATGGTCTTCGACATACCTATGCCTGACGTTAGGGACAAGATTGCGCGTGCAATGTGTTGGTAAGGGGCTTGTTAGGCCTTGGACTCGATGTACGTGATCGCATCGCCAACGGTCTGGATCTTCTCGGCCTCGCTGTCGTCGATCGTCAGGTTGAAAGCCTTTTCGAATTCCATGATGAGCTCGACCGTGTCGAGAGAATCGGCGCCAAGATCGCTCGTGAATGAAGCTGTTGGCGTAACCTGTGACTCTTCGACGCCCAGCTTGGAGACGATGATCTCTGTAACCTTTTGTGCCACTGCTGACATAGCAAACCCTTGTTGAAAAATGGAGTTGAACAATCGTGCAAATGTACGGCGACGCCGGACGGATTTACATGGCCAATCCGCCACAGACGTTCAAAACTTGTCCGGTAACGTAGGCCGACTCAGCCGCAAGGAAGAAAGAAACCACCGAGGCGATCTCCTCCGGCGCAGCTCCGCGCTTGAGAGGAATGTTGCCGAAGAAAGCAGCCTTCTGCTCATCGGTCAGTTTTGCCGTCATATCAGTTTCTACGTACCCGGGAGCAACGCAATTTACGGAAATGTTGCGACTGGCCAGTTCACGGGCAAGCGACTTGGTAAGGCCGACAAGACCTGCTTTGGCGCTGCTGTAATTGACCTGGCCGGCATTGCCCTGCAGTCCGACAATGCTCCCGATGTTGACGATGCGCCCGCTGCGCTGGGACATCATCGGACGAGCAGCTGCCCGGCATGCAAAGAACACACCCGTGAGATTGGTGTCGATGACATCGCTCCAGTCCTTGGTACTCATACGCATCAGCAGCCCGTCGCGCGTGATCCCGGCATTGTTGACCAGACCGTCGATACGACCACCGGTGCTGACAACAGCCTCGATGAACTCTTTGACGCTTGTCTCGTCGGCCACGTTCACCTGAAGAAAGGTCACCTTGCCGCCCGCTGCCTCGATCTCAGCAGCTACGGCCGCCGAGCGATCGGGGTTGGAATTATACGTGGCAAAAACATGAGCCCCCTCACTACAGAGTCGGCGCACGACGGCCTCGCCGATTCCACGTGATCCGCCCGTAATGGCAAACACTTTTCCGCTGTGATCGAAGGTCTTCATCGCTCTTTCCTGGAAGTTTCTTTGCTCGGTTTACGATGGTTTTGACGTATGGCGCAGCACATCCGCTGCGGTGTCAATACCGTCGATGGTGGCCTCTGCAAGAGTGCGCTTGACCAGCCCCTGAAGGACCTTGCCGGGGCCAATCTCACAGTAGGACCGGATGCCATCATTCCACATGGCATGCATGGTAGTGGTCCACAAAACCGGAGATGTCAGCTGGCGAATGGCGCTCTCTTTCAGTGCCTCCGGATCGCTGACGGGCCTGCCGGACACATTCACATAGACCGGCATGCGGGGCTGTGAGAATACCGTTGTGCGGATCTTCTCGGCCAGTCCCTGCTGGGCATCGTTCAAAAGGGGCGAGTGGAACGCACCGCTGACCTGGAGCTCCTTGACCATCTTAGCGCCGCGGTCCTTGAAGACCGGCATGCAGGAGCGGATGTACTCTGCCGAACCACTGACAACGACCTGCCCCGGTGAGTTGAAGTTGGCAGGAACGATCACATTTCCGTCGACGCCATGAAGTTCCTGACAGATCTCACGCACCAGGTCATCGTCCAGACCCACCACAGCAGCCATCGTGCCAGCCGTGGCGTTGCCAACGTCGAACATCAGCTGTGCACGCAGCTGCACCAGCTGCAGGGCATCGTCGAAGGTGAGCACGCCAGCGGCATGCAAAGCGGAAAACTCACCCAGCGAATGACCGGCTACGGCCGAAACGCCGTCCGTAGAGGTTAGCGCCAGCAGTATCGCTTCATGGACAAACAGCGCAGGCTGCGTGAATTTTGTCTTGCGGAGTTCTTCTTCCGGTCCGTCGACCATGATCGACTGCAAGTCGTAACCGAGTAGTTCATTGGCCTTTGCAGCCATTTCCCGGGCTAGATCAAATGATTCGACGAGGTCCTTGGTCATTCCCACATACTGGGATCCCTGACCGGAAAACAGCAGTGCCCTGGACATAGTCTTATGCCTTCTCCTTTTTGTCGATCGACCATCGCAGAAGGACCGATCCCCACGTATACCCGGCACCGAATGATGACAGGACGAGATAGTCTCCACGCTTTACCCTGTCTGTCTGGTAAAGCTCAGACAGACAGATCGGAATCGTTCCGGCGGTGGTGTTCCCGAAGCGCTCAATGTTAATCATCACCTTGTCTTTGCTCAGACCCATGCGTTCTGCAGTAGCATCGATGATTCGCAGATTCGCCTGATGAGGGATCAGCCACGCTACGTCGTCGGCTGTCAGATGATTGCGCTCCATGATCTCATACGACACGTCGGCCATGCCTTTGACAGCGCTCTTGAATACGGCCTGACCCTCCTGATACACAAAGTGCTCGCGGTTCGTTACGGTCTCGATCGTCGGAGGGCGCAGCGAGCCCCCTGCCTTCTGATGCAGGTGTACTTCACCGGCGCCGTCCATGCGCAGGATGTGATCGACGACGCCGTAGTCGTCGGACTCCGACGGCTCGAGAAGCACAGCTCCCCCGCCGTCACCAAAGAGAACACATGTTGTACGGTCGTCAAAGTTGAGGATGGCGCTCATTTTGTCGCCACCGAGCACAAGCATCTTCTTTGCAGCGCCGGCCTCAATCATTTTTGCGCCGGTCACCAGTGCATAGAGAAAGCCACTGCAGGCACCGGCGAGGTCAAAGCCCCAGGCGTTCTTTGCGCCGAGCTTATGCTGAAGGATCGCGGCACTGGAAGGAAACACCCGATCCGGTGTAACCGTGGCGACGATGATACAATCGATCTCATCGGCGGTGATCCCGCGCTGACGGAGCACTTCCTGCGCTGCCGGAAGGAGAATATCGGTCAGGCCACCCTCAAAGGCAAAATGCCGTTCCTTGATGCCCGTGCGCGTCTGGATCCATTCGTCCGTCGTGTCGATGCGCTTGGTGAACCAGTTGTTGTCGTAGACGTCAGGAGGAACATGATGAGCGATCGCCGTGACTATGGCCTTCATGGCAGGTCTTTCTGTTGAGCGGCTTCGTGCAGAGCCCGCTGAATGGTCCCATTGACGTCCTTACGGACAACTTCCACAGCACGTAAGATCATATTGCTCAGGGCAAGAGGCGAACCGCTTCCGTGACCAATGATCACCACTCCGTTGATACCAAGCAGCGGAACACCGCCATACTCTTGATAGTCTAGTCCGCTGAGAACCTTGCGCAGAACCGGGCGGAACGCGGCTATGGTGAGCTTCTGCAGAAGACCACGGTTGGCGTAAGCCTTGAATCGTTCCTTGAGGAACGTTAAAATGCTCTCAGCAAACTTCAGTACGATGTTCCCCTCGAAACCATCGCAGACAACGATATCGACAGTGCCCTTGAGGATGTCGCGCCCTTCGACATTACCGTAAAAGTTTACCGTACTGTTCGAGAGGAGCTCATGTGTTTCGCGGGCTACTTCGGTTCCCTTGCTCTTTTCTTCACCAACGTTGAGCAGCCCAACAGTTGGGCGCTCGATGCCGAGCATAAGATGTGCGAAGACGCTGCCCATGACGGCAAAATCGTGCAGAAACCGCGGCTTGCTGTCGACGTTTGCGCCGATATCAACCACCAGCGTTGGCTTGTTCGTCAGCGTCGGAAAGAAGGTTCCAATGGTAGGCCGGCTTACGCCGGGGATGCGCCCGCAAAGCATTGTTGCCGTAGCCATCACACCACCGGTGTTGCCGGCGGAGACGAACCCGTCAGCATCTCCTCGACGCATCATGTCAAGACCCATGTAGAGCGATGATTCCTTCCGCCCCTTCACGATCGATGATGGCTCGTCAGACATTGTCACAACGTCCGGCGCATGCAACACGCTAAGGCGCGTTTCGCCCTTGGACTCGGGGTGCTTGTCGAGAGCCGCGCGCAGGACGTCTTCGCGTCCAACGAGAACGATCTCGACATCACGTCCGAGCTTGGAAAGCGCAATAAGTGCGCCCCCTACCTCACTTGCGGGCGCAAAATCTCCTCCCATGGCATCCACGACTATGCGCAGTGGACGCGATGAGGGGGCTTGCAAACGGTCAGATGTTTCGTTCACGGGTCGTGCCGTAAAGATCGAAACGACGGTCTCATCAATCGACGTTGATGATCTTCCGGCCGTTATAGTATCCGCACGTGTGGCAAACAATGTGCGGCTGCTTTGCGGCGTTGCAATTAGGGCACGTCATGACGGTTGGTGCCGACGCCTTGTAATGCGTACGGCGCTTGGCGCTGCGCGACTTTGAGTGACGGCGCTTTGGATTTGGCATGAGAGTATTTCCTCAGTTTACTTGCGTTTCAGTTGTTCAAGAGCCGCCCAGCGGTCGTCCACCGGGGCCTGGCCATCGTTCGTCGGCTTCAGGTTCGGATAGATCTCCTCGAGAGGCACATCCCTGTAGGCCGGAGCAATGTGCTGCATCGGTACCGCCACTGTCAGCACCTGCCGCACGTCTTCGGTGATGTTCAGCGTCCTGTCATCCTCACCGATTCCTCGCTCCTGCTCATCGTCCAGCTCTGCCTGCACCGCCTGCTGACGCACAGCAAGTGCCGGGTCGATGATAAACTCCACGTGAAGCTCAGCCGTGATGCTTTCGCGGAAGTTCTCCAGAGACCTGTCACAAACAAACAGACCGTCCGAGGTGACCGTGGCATCCACTACGTAGTGACGCCCCGATTTGTGAATGCGACCATCGATGACGACGTCCGCATCGAACTCTGCCGAGAGTCCCGGGATCTCCGATGCAGGAATGGAAATTGAGAACAATCGGTTGCCCTCGCGCATCCCTACGATGTCAAGCAAGATCATGGTGCTTCGGCGGTGTTCGGTTGTGACAAGACGACAAAGTTACGGAACTCTGCCCATCTTCGCCAAGCCCGCCTGGCAGCACGGCTTAGTTTGCCAGGCTCTGCAGGTTCTTCTTGGCAGAGGCGTTTGCGGGGTCCAGCTTGAGAACTTCCTGGTAGGCAGCCCGTGCCTTGTCCTTGTTCCCTACGCCCTGATGGCCGATGCCGAGGTAGAGCCAGGAAACGACCGACTTCGGGTCAATGGTCGTGCCAAGTGTTGAGCGTTCGACGATCGACTGCCAGTTCTTTTCCTTGATGTCGAGTGAGTTGAGGCTGGCGATTGCCGCGATGCCGTAGCGCTTTTCGTCTGGTGATGCAGTGGTCGTAGCATTGGTGATCACCTGGTCAAGCAAGGAACGCCCCTTCTCAGCGTCACCGCGCAGCAGATAGGTGTCACCCAGACGCTGCATTCCCCACATCATCTTCGGATTCAGGCCGATTGCCTTCTCATAGCAGGCGATGGCACTGTCTACGAGACTGTCGGCATAGAAATTATTGCCCATCAGCACGTGGATCTTCGCATCGGTGCTGTCTGTGCAGTTGGCCAGACGTCCGCGATAGATGTCGTTTGAATTGCCGTACCGCTTCCTGCTTTGCAAAAGGAAGGCAAACCGCTCCATGAGCTTGCATTGCTTTGGCTCGATCTTCGAGGCCTTGAACATAAGGTCGATCGCTCGCAGCGTATCGGTGGCATTGATCAGGGCGGTGCCGAACTTCCAGTAGTCCATTCCTTCCCAGATAGAGTCCACGGATTCGGCCGCGGAATAGGAGCTCACGCACTCCTGCCACTTTTTCGCCTGGAAGTTGCACCGAGCGAGCATGACGGCAACCTTTGGCTTGAGCGAGTCGATCCTCGCGGCGGCATCCTCGAGGTGCTTCTTGGCGTCGTCACACAAGCCCTGCTTGTAGAGCGATTCACCCAGGTACCACGAGGCCATGATCTCTCCGGTGCCGAGGGGGCGTAGCTCACGGTAGGTCTTAAGAGCATCCGAGGCGTTGGTGTAGCGCTTGGCCAGATAGTAGATCTTCCCCTGCTCATACCATGCGCGGGCATTTTTTGGGTCCTGCTTCGACACGATGGCCCACTCGCTCAGACACTTGTTAAAGTACTCGTTGGCCAGCGCATCGTCGGTCTCACGGTTACCCATGCGCCAGTAACAGATGGCCAGATTGAAGTGCGCCTGCACGAGGTTGTTATTGATGGCGATCGCGTCCGTGTAATTCTGAACGGCCAGATCGAACACCGGCAATGGCTTCCAGCTGAAGTACAGATTTCCCAGCGCCAAATAGGCATCTGCTTCCTTTGGGTACTTCTGCCGGGCTGTGGAGGCAACAAGCTCGGCAGCCGACGTTGAATCGGCGGCCACCAGAGCGTTCACATGCGCAAGTGCAAGGGCCACGTTATCGGCATTGCGCCGGAACTTCTTGAGCATGACGCACGCCTCAGCTGCCTTTTCCGACTCCACCAATGCACGACTCAGCAGCAGGGCCGACTCGGCCTCTTCTTCGTCGTCATCGAAAACGCGGCGGGCATACATGAGCGCCGTGTCCTTGATCTCCATTTCGAGATAGATCGCCGAGGCCAGCATCAGGCGATCAATATCCTGCGGGTCTTCAGACACCGCCTTACGGATATGTCCGAGCGCAACGAGATAGTCGCCTGCCGACGCAGCCTTCTTGGCATTGTCGAATTCGTCAGCCGCCGTTGGCAGCGTTAGCGCCAGGAGCAATGCTGCGAGTGCGGTGATTTTCGTGAAAAACGTCATGATCTGCTTATTCCTCAGGTAGATACAGCGTGATCTTAGCATGTGCCGGTTCGATCCCCGCGTTGAACAAACTGTACTGCGCCTTATTTGAGCGCGTTGCGAACTGCATGAATCCGAAGGCAACATCGTGCTGACTCGGCTTGGACGTCACGTAGGCGAAAATCGGCACCGGGAAGGGATACTTCCCCATCATCAGATACGACGGGTGAACAGGTTTGGGCCATTCGTGCGTTCCGTCGGGTCCGGTGTAGCTCAGCCGTAGAGCCTTGACGGACGTGTCGCCCCGAATCTGTGACAAGTATCCCACGCCGATAAGCGCAGGGTTCGAACAGACCTCCCGCACCACGTCAGCATGGGTAGCGGCCGTGGCGAGCATCTTCACGGAGGGGGCTCGCCGCGCCAGAACAACGTTGGCAATGTTTCCGTAAACCGATCCGGAAGAGCCCCCTGCGACGACAAACACCGGGTCCTTTGCGAGCTTCGGATAGGATGACCGAACACCGGGGCGTCCGGCCAGCCACGCACGGATGTGCTCAGCGTTCATGGTGTCATATGGGAAGGATTTGTCCACGAAGAATACCAACGCGTCGCGCGCCACCAGTGCTCTCGGCACCGTGTCGAGCTCTGCCGCCTTCATCAGGGAATCTTCCTCCGGTGTATAGTCGCGTGCAACGATGGCGATGCGCTCCGAGCGGTCGATCATTCGGCGCATGGTCTCGGTGGCCGACATCGACCGAAGCGTCACGCTGGCCTTGGGGTTCTCCCGCGCATGGTAGATGACGATCGAGTCAAGCAGCGGACGGATCTCTTCATCAACCAGTACGGTTAGCTCTCCCGATACAGCCGTCTCGGCATCGGGCTGACGCGTTTCCCCTCCATCACATGATAGCAGGAGAATAGCACCGAGCATTGGAAGGAGTGCCGGAAGTGACAGACGCAAAGCGTTGGAAATGATGCGAGGCATGGTCATTCGTCCGGATCGTTCAGGGTGCTTCGCCGCGTTGAAAGGTACTGGACTATACGGTACGCACCAAACAGGACGACGATGAGTCCAAACGTTTCATTCAAGGGCGTCGGCTCAGGGAACAGCGACAAAAATCCCGTCAGCATAAGCAGGCCGACAATGACCACCGCCGCGCGTACCAGGATGTTGAAAAGATGAAACATCAGCGCGAGTACATGTGCGGTAGTCCTGAATTCATCCGGCCGACTCCACGAGCAATCAAGAACAGGGTGCCGAATGCACGGAGCCTACCTCAGGCGGAAACGAATCGGAATGCGGGCCCAAACGCGGACCGGCTGGCCGTTCTGCTTGGCGGGCGTGAACGTTGTTTCGCGAACGGCCTTTACCGCGGCATCGTTCAGACTCGGGTGGTCAGACTCAAACACCTGGACTTTTTCGATCGCACCATTTTTTCCGATCAGAGCGCCTACCAGCACCATGCCCTCGATACCCGACCGGCGAGCCATATCCGGGTACTCTACGCGGCGCTGAAGGGCTATATCGTCATACTTCGGCTCTTCTTCGACGGCGACAAAATCCTCTGGGTTAGGTTCAACTTCGCGCTCTTTGATCGCCACCGGTTGACCGATGTTATCAGCCCAGCTGCCGTCGTCCTCGCCTGAACCGCCAACGGCTGAGGCGCGGTTGATCTCGTCGGTGTTGGCAAAATCCTTTACATCAGGAGCAAGCTCCGCGTCGGGCACCGGAACGGGCGTGCCCGCACGTGCGGCCGGCCCTGAAGGAACATTCTGAGGGGGCGGCGGAGGCGGTGCCTCTTCTGTCTGACTTTGCGGTGGGGGCAATGCATCGAGGCTGATCTTCGCCAGACGCACCCGAACGACCTTTGGGGACGGGAAAATCCACTCGCTGATGATCGGTCCAACAAAGGTGTAGAGAGCCAGAAGAAGAAGAAGCGTCATCACACGGACAAATGCCTTCCGTGTGTTGATGCGGATCAGCTCCTTGATCTCCTGGGCGCCGTAGGATAGACCGGCCTGCGACTCAGAGTAGTTTGCTGCTGTACTCATAGCCCCTTGATCTCCTCGATATCCTTTGCTTCCATCGGTGCTACGGTGAACTTCCGCTTACGCTCGTTGATACCCGCTGCCTTCAGCCCCGAAAGGATTTCTGGCTCGGCCATGTTCAGTTCATCGAGAATAGAGACGACCAGACCGTACGGGGCATCGGCTGATGCCTTGAGAACGACGATGCAGCGGTTCTTCAATTGGACGTTCTGATCTATGACAACCTTGCGCAGCGCTTTCAGAGCGATCTTCTCCGGGGCATCGAGTCCCATGTTGTAGAAAATCACGCCGTCTTCGCGCAGACGAAGGGTAAGAAGCTCTGATTGCTTGACCTCGATCGGCACATCCATCTCAGGAGGCACGTTCATCTCCATCGTCTGTGGAGTAATCATCGACGTCGTCAGCATGAAGAACGTCAGCAGAAGAAAGGTAATATCCACCAGTGGGGTCATGTCAAGCCGGAATCCAAGACGCTTCTTGGACTTCCGTTTGCCCTTCTTCCCCCGCCGCTGGGTTTTCCCTCCGCCTAAATCTCCACCACCACCTGCCATGTTGACCTCGTTTTCGCTCGAATTAGGTGTTGTACTCTTTGGCCGCCACTAGCGGCTGGCCATCGCAGATCAAAGACCTTGCCTCTTTTCCGTGACGAAATTGAACGTCGTCGCGCGGTTCTTTCTCATCTCGTTGACAGCCTTTTCGATCCATTCATAGCGAAGTCGCTTGTCTGCATCGATGGCAAATGACGCCTTGGGATTAACCACGCGGCACGACTGGACGATCTTGCCCAGCCATACGGTGTCGGTGACCTTGAACGAGACAGTCTTATCATCCGCTCCGGGGAACTTCGCCTCCAGCATGGACTGACGCAATGACGTGATGTCCTGCTCATTGATCATGGACACGTACCAGGCGGTATCCTTCAGTACGGAGTCTACACCGACCTTGACCATCACCAGGTCCTTGTCGGCGAGTTTGGCTGTATCTGCCTGCGTCTTTGGCCGTTTGATCTCGACCTTCTGCTGATTTTCCGACTCGCTCTTGAACTTGGCAGTGAACATGAAGAACGTCAGCAGGAGGAACGTGATGTCCACCAGCGGCGTCATGTCCAGCACAAATCCGAGGCGCTTCTTTTTGATCTTCGACATTCAGGTTTCCTTACAAAAGAAGGGGGCGAATGAACCTCTGCTCGGTTGAGCGAGATTACAGCTTCGTTCCGGTCTTGAGCGAAAGCGTCTCCATGAGCTCAAGGATGGCTTCGTCCATGTTGTAGGTGAAGTCGTCAACCTTGGTCGTGAAGAAGTTGAATGCAACGATCGAGATAATAGCTGCGATCAGACCACCGGCCGTGTTGTAGAGAGCTTCGGAGATACCGATCGAGAGGGCCTGGGCAGATACCGTTCCGGAGGCACCGAGTGCCTGGAACGACCTGATCATACCGAGTGTCGTGCCGAGCAGACCGATCATGGTCGACACCGAAGCGACCGTTGAAAGGATCGACAGATTCTTCTCCAGTAGCGGTGTCTCCAGGTTCATGTTCTCGTCGATCACCCGCTGGGTTTCCGAGAGCTTCTGGTCGGCATTCAGGCTACCATCCTTCTCAACCGTGCGGAAGCGCTCCACGGCAGCGCGCAGAACGTTTGCCAGTGCTCCGCGCTGCTCGTCACAAGCAGCAATGGCAGCGTCATAGTTGCCCGCCTTGACCTGACCAACAACGTTCGAGGCAAAGTCCTTCAGATTACCGCTACCGCCGGCCTTGCCGATGGTGAACATCCGCTCGATGGTAAACGTAAGGGCGATGAGAATACAGGCCATCAGCAGTCCCACAAGGAAGCCCCCTGTGTAGATCGTACCCAGAGCGTTCTTCGGATCCAGTTTTTCAGGATCATTGAAGTTGCCGGCATTACCCAGAACGAGGTAAAACAGCAGGTAGGCAGCGACCAAGCATCCGCCGATGAAGAGTGCATTCGTCAGGTTCTTCATACATCAACCCTTGTGAGATGAGAATGTGTTTGTGTCGAAAAGAATGCCCCGTCATGAAACGGGGCTTAATGCTGCGGCAAACCTACGAAAAAGCCACCGAGAACAAGTCCGGCTGATGTGGCGATTTCGCAACACGAATTCGGTTCCATAAGCGCTCTGGAAAGGATGGCCGCAGAGCCCGGAACCAGAATCACTTCAGCGTGTACTTTGTGAGCTTGAAGTAGCTGCCCGGTGAAGCCTGATCGGCCAGCGTATAGGCACCCGTTGAGCGCTGAATGATCATGCCAAGGGAAGGGGCGAACCACTGCGTTTCGTTGAACGTGGCCGTATCGATCACCTGACCCAAGGCGGAAATACGAATGGTGTATCTGATCGTGATCTTCTTGGTGGCAAAGGAAGAACCGGCGACGACGATTGTCTCGTCACCGCTTCGTTCCGCCCTAACCGAAACTGCTAGCTCGATAGGAATGCCGTTGAATTCCTCGGTGGATACGACTGAATCGACAGATACCAGACCGCTGGATACCGGCAGACGCAGCCAGCGCGAACTTCCATCCGCACCGAGCTCGGGCGTCCAAAGAAGCAGATCTTTTTTATCATCCAGACACATGTAGTTCGTGTCGAGGACCTCACCGGAGGCCTTATCGGTCGAGATTGTGGACCACACACCGGTCTTATCACCGAAGCTCTGCCCGGTATTGGCTACCGTCTGCACAGCGGTAAAGTCCGTACCAGCGATCTTGGCATTGGCAGCATCGAGCTGATAGCCGGCAATCTCGAAGGTTGAACCCTTGCCGGGAATCTTGACGGTAGGCTCTGCAGGAGACACAGGATCATTGTTCGAACACGAGACAACAAATGCCGCCGCGAGCACGAGTATGAGAAGGTTACGCATAGTGATTCCTATTGGTGGAGACATTGTGAGTTCAACATGCAAAAACACTGCATGATTTCAGCCGTAAAATTACCGTAATGACCAGAGAATTCATTGATCGACACCTGTTCCGGGGATGGTTTAGTGGCAGCGAAACCGATCACTTCAGAGTGTATGATAGCAGTTCGAAATACCTGCCATCTGAGACCTTCCCGGCGTATGAATATCCTGGCTGGGTTCTTTCGGTGAGCACTCCCAATTTCGGAGCGTAGTAACAGTACTCATCTAGGAAAACAGCCTTGAGCTGCACGGGCACAGAGCCTTGCGTCGAATTGAGTTCGTCAATGAGACGAATAAAGAATCCGAACGAAAAGATCTCACCGGAGCCGAAGTCAAAACTGCCTCCACCTGAAACTTCGGCATTGACAAGAAGTCGCCTTTGCACCTGCTTACCATCGAACACTCCAGACGTGATAATGGTGTCTCGGTAGCGAGTTTTTGTTGACAGCGGCAATCGTATCCAGCTCAGGCGACGCACACCGGTTGGCAACGTGGCGTTGATTTCCGCCGTCCGGCGTGGGTCCAGCAGCAGCAGATCCTTGTTTGCGTCGTAACACATGTAGAGCGTATCGGTGATGCGACCCGTGCGAACATCCGTGATGATGGTTTTCCAAACTCCGGACTTGCCTTCATACGAGATGTTCTTCTCGGTGATCGTCATGACGGACGCTGCCGTCGTTCCCGGCAGCGAGTCGAACGTACTACTGTTCTCCTTAAACCGCCATCCAATCAGATTGAACACTGATCCGACAGCGGGAGTCTGTAGTTCCGAATCGTCCGGCGAAGTGGTCGAATCATCTGAGCAAGCCGAAAGGACAAGCGCAGCAAACAGGGTAAGAAGCGCAAAACGCATGGGGCTTCCCTCGAGAATTGGAGTGACGGAATCAATGTGGCGACGACGACATACGCACCAACAACGAACCAGCCGTGTTGACCGCTGAAGAACGTTGAATACCAGGATGTTGTTACGTCCGACGGACGATGACCAACCGCGCAATGCCGGCCAGATCATCAACAACCTCGCAGGTTAGCCGATGCGATTGGAGAATATCCATGATTTTTTCAACCTGACCATGACCGATCTCTAAGAAAGCTGTTCCCGACGGTGCCAGTATCTCGTGTGCCACCTCGGCAAAGCGCCGATAGAACGACAGCCCGTCGGCATTGTCCGTTAAAGCCCCCTTCGGTTCAAAATCCCTGACCTCAGGCTGCAGCTCGGCGAGGTCGCACTCGGCTACGTAGGGTGGATTCATGGTGATAACCTGCCAAGGGCTACCCGCCGGCACGGTGTCGAGAAAGTCACCATGAACAAGAACGAGTCGATCGGCCACGCCATGTTTGATGGCATTGGCATGTGCGCAAGCAAGCGCGCCGTCGGAAACATCCATGCACGTCCATGATGTCTGTGAAGCGTTCTTCGCCACGGTGATGGGAATGATGCCGCTGCCGGTGCCGACGTCCAGACAGCTCATGGGTAGTGCCACGTCATTGACAAACCGTAGGACCCTATCGACAAGGATCTCGGTCTCCGGACGCGGGATAAGCACGGCCGGATTGACCGTGAACGATAGGCCGAAAAAATCGGCAGCTCCGATGATGTACTGCAGCGGTTCATACTTTACACGACGCTGAACCATCTCCCGCAGGCTGGCTAACTCGGCCTTGGTCAGGGGGCGATCATGGTCCGTGTATAGCTCCAAGCGCCTGATGCCCAGAACCGAGCAGACCATCAGCTCAATGGTCAGTCGCGCCTCGTCGATGCCCTTGGAGGTGAAGAATTCCTTGCCCCAGGTGACGATATCACGGATCGTCCAGACTGCCGGGACGTCAGGACGCCGTGCGTGCATAGTGGTCCTGAAGCGACATCACAGACGCCGGTTCTGCACGCAGAGCCATGATCCCATGGAGTGATGCCTCCGCTGCGGCGAGTGTGGTGAAGAATGGCACCTTGTACTTCATGGCCGTACGCCCCATCACCGCTTCATCGTATCGGGCATTCTCACCCAGTGGCGTGTTGATCACGATCTGTACTTCACCATTGGCGATCTGATCGACCACACTGGGACGTCCCTCATAGTGTTTGAGCACGGCCTGAGCTTCGACGCCGTGTTCACGCAAGAACACGGCCGTTCCACGCGTTGCCAGGATCGTGAATCCAAGGTCCCTGTAGCCCCCTGCCAGCTCAACAGCTCTCGACGTCTTGTCGTGCGTGCTGAGAGAAATAAAGACGTTTCCTTCCACCGGAAGCCCGTTGCCCGAGGAGATGTGCGATTTGATGATCGCACGTCCAAACGACGTGTCCATGCCCATCACCTCGCCGGTGCTGCGCATTTCCGGTCCCAAGAACACACTCGCGTGGGGAAACTTCGCGAATGGAAAGACCGATTCCTTGATTGCCGTGCGGTTGAGGGATGTCGTAAACTCCGGAACCGACAGGGATTCCAGGGACTCGCCGGTCATCACGCGTGTTGCGAGCTGCGCCAACTGGATGCCGGTGGCCTTCGAAACAAATGGTACCGTGCGCGAGGCACGCGGGTTGACCTCGAGCACGTACACGACGCCGTTCTGCACGGCGAACTGAATATTCATCAGGCCCACAACCTTCAGCTCGCGAGCCATCGACCGGGCATATCCCCGCATGGTCTCGATGATCTCCTCGCCGACGTTGTATGGAGGAAGCACACATGAAGAGTCGCCAGAGTGTATGCCGGCTTCTTCGATATGCTGCATGATGCCACCGATGACTGTGGTCGTCCCGTCACTGATGGCGTCAACGTCGAACTCAAGAGCATTTTCCAGAAAATGGTCGATCAGCACCGGACGTGAAGGATCCTGTGCGATGGCCGATCGCATGTAGGAGCGGAGTGCATCCTCACGATAACAGATCTGCATGGCACGGCCACCAAGAACGTATGACGGGCGCACAAGAACGGGATATCCGATCCGATCGGCGATCTCCACCGCATGTTCCTCAGTGGTACTCGTCCCCCATGGCGGACATGGTATGCCGAGCGAGGAGATCAGATCGCCGAAGCGTTTGCGGTCCTCCGCAAGGTCGATCCCCTCGGGCGAGGTTCCGATCAGCGGAACACCGGCAGCCTGAAGCTGATGTGCAAGTTTCAACGGCGTCTGTCCGCCAAAGGTGATGATCACGCCGTCGGGACGTTCCAGCTCGATGACGTTCATCACGTCTTCGAAGGTAAGGGGCTCAAAGTACAGTCGACTGGTCGTATCGTAGTCGGTCGACACCGTCTCGGGGTTGCAGTTGATCATGATGGCCTCATACCCTGCCTTGCGAAGCGCAAACACTCCCTGCACGCAGCAATAGTCGAACTCGATGCCCTGTCCGATACGGTTTGGTCCGCTGCCAAGAATGATCACTTTCTTCCTATCACTGGCAAAGGCCTCATTCTCCGTGTCATAGCACGAGTAGTGGTACGGCGTCTCCGAGACGAATTCCGCCGCACACGTGTCAACGGTCTTGAATACAGGAACTACGCCAAGCTCCATGCGCCGCTGACGCACGTGAAGCTCATCGGAGTTCATCATCAGTGCGATCTGCACGTCGCTAAACCCGTAGCGCTTGAGAGAGCGCATACGGGCCACGTCGATCGTGGCCAGTGAAACCGCACCTGACTCGACGTCATCATGGAGCCCCATGGCCATGTCGACGATCTGCCGGCACTGCACGATGAACCATGGATCGTATTTGGTCAGTGCGTGGATCTCTTCCGTGCTCATTCCCGAGGCGAGAGCATCGCACAGGTCAAAGATCGACGTCGACGTGCGTCGGCGCAGGCGCGCCTGCAAGGGGGCGAGCTCGGTCGCATCCTGAGCAAGTTCCTCAACGTATCCGGGACGGTCGAAACCGAAACCAAAGCGCTTTTGCTCAAGCGATCTGATGGCCTTCTGCAGTGCCTCCTTAAACGTCCGCCCGAAGGCCATCGCTTCGCCGACGGACTTCATCTGAATACCCAGCGTGTTGTCGGCCTCGTGGAACTTTTCAAAGTCCCAGCGCGGAATCTTTACCACCACGTAATCGATCGATGGCTCAAAGCAGGCCGGTGTCTTTTTCGTAATGTCATTGGTGATCTCATCGAGCGTATAGCCAACGGCAAGCTTGGCCGCCATCTTCGCGATCGGGAAACCGGTGGCCTTCGATGCCAGGGCAGAACTGCGCGACACACGCGGATTCATCTCGATCACGATCATGCGACCCGTGGCAGGATTGACGGCAAACTGAATGTTTGAACCGCCGGTCTCGACGCCGATCTCGCGGATGATCTTCAGGGATGCGTCGCGCATGCGCTGATACTCGCGGTCTGTAAGGGTCTGCGCAGGTGCAACAGTGATCGAGTCGCCCGTGTGCACACCCATGGGATCAACATTCTCGATTGAGCAGATGATCACGACGTTGTCTTTGGTGTCGCGCATGACCTCGAGCTCGTACTCCTTCCAGCCGATAATGCTTTCCTCGACGAGTACACGCTGAATGGGGCTGGCCGTGAGTCCATTACGAAGCAACTCGCGGTACTCCTCCATGTTGTAGGCAATGCCTCCGCCAGTGCCACCGAGAGTGAAAGAAGGACGGATGATGGCCGGAAAACCGACGAGGTCGATCATCTTCATCCCCTCTTCGAACTCGTGGACAAAGCCCCCTTTCGGCATGTCCATCCCTATGCGCTGCATTGCCTGAAGAAACAGTTCACGGTCTTCAGCTTTGTGGATCGACTCGATCTTGGAGCCGATCAACTCAATGTTGTACTTCTCGAGAATGCCGCAATCGTGCAAAGCCACTGCCGCATTGAGGGCCACTTGACCGCCCATGGTTGGCAGAATTGCATCGGGACGCTCCTTTTTGATCACCTCTTCGATATACTCCGGCGTGATCGGCTCGACGTACGTCGCGTCGGCAATGCCGGGATCGGTCATGATCGTCGCCGGATTGGAGTTGATCAGGACGACCCGGTATCCCTCTTCACGAAGCACCTTGCAGGCCTGTGTTCCGGAATAGTCGAATTCGCAGGCCTGACCGATGACGATCGGACCCGATCCGATGACGAGAATGGTGGAGATGTCTGTGCGTTTCGGCATTGGGGTTGGTGTTATTTGTAGTGTCGATACACGGTGGGCCTAGCGGCAGAACAGTTCAAGAACGGCCATACGCACGGCAACGCCGTGCGTTACCTGACGGTGGACAAGACAATGTGGAAGGTTGAGGAGGGCTTGGTCGAGCTCGACACCCACGTTGACAGGACCGGGGTGCATGATGACCACCGAGGAGTGATCGGCGGCAAGTGCCGACGTGACTGCATATCGACGACGGTACTCGTCGATATCCGGAACATGGTCAGAGACGATCCGCTCTCTCTGAATCCGCAGTAGAAACGCAACATCTGCCCATTGCATGGCGTGGCGAGCATCATCAAACCGACGCAGCTCAGACTCCTCACCCGCAGGTGCCAGTGAATCCGGTGCGCACCATCCGACCTCTGCTCCAAGTCGAGAAAGAACCGACGCCGTAGAGCGGGCCACGCGTGAATGCAGCAGATCGCCGATGATCACCACCTTCACGCCCTCGACGCGGCCGAATCGCTCTCGGATCGTCGACGCATCCAAAAGTGCCTGCGTCGGATGTGCCATGGTGCCTTCACCGGCGTTGATGACGGCCATCGACGTCCAGCCGGCAACGTGAGCATGAGTCCCGTTGATGGCATGCCGCAGGATCATGGCATCGAATCCCATGGCCTCGATCGTGCGTATGGTCTCGTCGAGCGATTCGCCCTTTTCGACACTGCTGCCGGCTTCCGTGAAGAGTACGCAGCTGGCTCCCATGCGCTCGATAGCCGATTCGAACGAAACTCTGGTTCGTGTTGATGCCTCGAAGAATGCCAGTACAAACCGCTTTCCAGCAAGCGTATCATTGCCCCGATGGACCAGTCCGTTAGGGGTTAGAAATTCAGCTGCACGCTTGAGAATCTGGTCGATTTCATCAAGCGAGAGATCATCAGTCGTCAGCAGGTGGCGCAGAGGCATCGGCGGCAAAAATAGGGCAAAAAAAAGCCCGCCGTTTGGCGGGCTCTATCGACATCAGTCGTCACTTCTTCTTGGCTGCCTTCTTTGCCGGAGCGGCCTTCTTTGCCGGAGCGGCCTTCTTGGCTCCACCCTTCTTTTCGCCGTTCACGACTGACTTGAGATCAGCACCGGCCGTAAACTTTGCGACCTTACGTGCTGCGATCTTGATCGTAGCGCCAGTGGCTGGATTGCGACCGGTGCGAGCACCGCGCTTGCCAACGCTGAACGAACCAAAACCGATAAGCGAAACACTGCCGCCCTTGCCCATTTCAGACTTGATAGCGCTGATGCAGGCGTTGAGCGCACTGTCGGCCTGAGACTTGCTGAGACCGGCACCGTTGGCGATAGCTTCGATAAGCTGTGCCTTGTTCATAAGAACCCCGATGAGTACGAGTGAGGAAAGTGGAATTGCGTGAAAGCAAAATATCGTGTGCTGACAGGGCTTTTCAAGGATGATTTGTCCACATCGACCTATATCACGGGCTTTTTACGCCTTCAATTCGCGCGAATGCCTGTCAAATGGGGGTTTCCCCAACCCACCACGGCATTGATCACAACCGAATGGCGATACCAAGCGTCATGAGTGCGGTAGCGACGAGCTGCGTCGAAAGCCCCGCCACCAGGCCCGCAACGGCGTCGTCGCCCATGACCGCCCATGCCTCTGTGCGATCATTGATAACGTTCATCGGCCATGGCTTCATCACATCGAAGACGCGGAACAGAAACACGGCCGTCATCCAGAGCGCAAGCCCTGCGCAGGCGGCCGGAAAGAGCATGGTGATGCACATGCCCACCGCTTCATCAATGACCACTACGCTCGGGTCGTGCCCCCAACCATCTTGAATACGCTTGATGCTCCAATGCCCGACGATGGCGAACAGGACGCCGGCAATAGCGTACCCGATGGCAATACTCTGCGTCGGTACGGTGGTAAAAAGACTCAGGTACAGTCCAGGAAGAGCTACCAGAAGGCTGCAATAGGAGCCGGGCATGATAGGAAGCAAGCCAATGCCAAACATGGTGGCCACGTACTGCGGAAGAGTGGTAAGCTTTGGACGGGGGATCTTATGTGCGGCCACGACTGAAGATTCTCCTGTTGACGATGATGTACTGGATAAGGCTGTAGATCGAGAGAACCGTCACTAGCAGAAGCCCGACACTGATTCCGCCCGACGCCAAGAAGGCTAAGGCATAGACTCCCAGCAACGACTCTACCGGCTCTGAACGTTGAAATGCAAGACAGATGATGGCAAGAATGATGACGACCATCTGCAGGAAGGTCTTCACCTTCGCGACTCTGCTGGTCTTCATCGTCATTCCCCGGTCATCGGCGATCGACCGCATGGCAGTGGTTCCGAAATCTCGCAGCACGATCACGACGAGCATCCACATCTGCATGAGGTTCAGCATGTAAAGGGCCACAAACGCCGAGGTTGTCAGCACCTTGTCGGCCAGCGGATCGAGAAACACACCGTGATCGGTGACCTCTCCATACTTGCGAGCCAGAAACCCATCGAGCCAGTCCGTCAGAGCTGCCACAACGAAAATCGCCAGTGCAATGATCGTCCCGATCTGTGAGTCCGAGAGCATGAAGATCAGAAAGATCGGCGCCATGAAGAACCGACTCAGCGTAACAATGTTAGCGTACGTGAACTTCATTATCTGACGTCTCTGGCATGCTGAACGATCACGGCAAACTCTGGCGCTTTAAGTGATGCACCACCGACAAGGGCACCGTCAATGTCTGCACAGGCAAACAAATCGGCGGCATTGCCCCCTGTAACGCTTCCACCATAAAGCAATGGAACTGTTCCTGATACGCCGTGTTTGATCAGATGCTCGCGGATCGACGAGTGCACCTCTTGCGCCTGCTCGGCAGTAGCGGCAAGCCCCGTGCCGATAGCCCAGACGGGTTCATAGGCAACCACCGCTTGCGACATGACCTGAGCACCGGCAGAGCCAACGATGCCGTCGATCTGACGATTGATGACCTCATGTGTCCTGCCACTCTGGCGCTCCTCGAGCTGCTCTCCGAGGCAGATAATTGGACGCAGCCCGGAGTGCAGTGCATGATTGGCCTTGTTTCCGATCTCGACATCGGTCTCGTGCTGATCGCGGCGGCGTTCGCTGTGTCCGAGGATCACATATCTGCACCCGGCGTCGGTGAGCATCTCAGCGCTGATCTCACCCGTGAATGCCCCCTTCTGCCGTGCATGACAGTTTTGCGCGCCAAGTGTTATAGAGCTCAATCCGCGGCCACCGAGCGCTGCAAGCGCAGTGTACGGTGGACAGATCACCACCTCTACGCCGTCTCCTGAAACAGCACCGGCGCTTTCAAGCTCATCAACAAGCGCCAGGGCCTCGGCCTGAAGCAGGTTCATCTTCCAGTTTCCGACGATCAGTCGCTGTCTCATTTGCGCTGTACTCCACGAACACGCGAAAGCCTGTAGGACGTCAGGTCCTGATTTGACTCGAAACCAACGCCATCGATGCGTTCCTGAGGGGTATCGATGCGAACCTCATCGTCACTTCGAATGCGCTGGCTCGATTGAATCCACGACAGCTGCGGCGTGCGCAGCGTGAGCTGCCGGCGCAGCGAGTTGACAACGACGTTGCCAATGGCTACCATGTTCTTTGTCCTGTCGTCAACCACGCAGGAGTCTGCCGTAAGGCGTGCCACAGGGTCGATGTTATCGCGGTTAAAGAAGTCCACCGTCACCGGACCGCTCATGGTCGTCTGCTGCTGGTCTTCGAGAACACGGCCCTCGGAAGCATACAGCCGGGCCTTCACAAAGCTGGAATCGGAAAACGTCACGATCAGGTTTGTTGCTATCTGGGAGGGGGCTGACACAAACGGATCATCGGCGATCTTTGCGCCGGACGGACGTTCGCCACAGCCACTCACCGCCAGCGACACGAGCCCAAGTGCCAATAGCCCCTTGGTCATCGGTGCCAGTGGTCGAGTACCATGGTCAGAAAGTCCCGCATGTCCTCAAGAGGTAGCTGCGTGGCCGCGTCACTGAGGGCCGCCGATGGATCTGGATGGGTTTCCACGAAGATGCCGTCCACTCCCACGGCAGCAGCCGCTCTTGCCAGGGCCGGGATGAACTCCCGGCGTCCACCCGACTGCGCACCGATCGATGGTTGCTGCACGCTGTGCGTGGCATCGTAGATCACCGGAAAACCGCTCTGACGCATGATGACGAGCGAACGGAAGTCGACCACGAGGTCGTGATAACCGAAGGACGTTCCGCGCTCGGTAAGCCAGACGTTCGTGTTTCCGGTTTTGACGACCTTGTCGGCAGCCTTGGCCATGTCATCGGGGGCCATGAACTGCGCCTTCTTGATATTCACCGTCCGCCCTGTAGCCGCTGCAGCCTGCAGCAGCGAGGTCTGCCGACTGAGAAACGCCGGAATCTGCAGCACGTCAACGAAGGAGGCTGCAAGGGCAGCCTCAGCGTCGGAATGGATATCGGTAAGCGTCGGCAGTCCATGCTGCTGTCCGGCATGCTGCAGAAACCCGAGTGCGTCTTCGTCGCCAATGCCCGAAAACGAATCGACACTGGTTCGGTTAGCCTTTCGATAGCTTCCCTTGAGCACGAGCTGCACGGGAAGGTCCGAGCAGACGCTGGCCAGATGCTCGGCCACGCGCATGACAAGGTCGCGTGACTCGATAAGACACGGACCGGCAATGACAATAGGAAGTTGCGATGTAGACTGCATGAATGGGTCGAATTTACCACTAAATTGGGGCGCAGCATCGAGGCAAATGGCTCCACGTCCGGAACACATACCACTCAAGCGTCGACCCTCGACGCAGAACGAACCTTCCCCATCGGAGGAGGTACCACGTGCGCGTCAACGGAGTCTTAACGACGAGGTCGACCGGTTGCGTCGGTTCAAGATCGGCGCCGTCCTGCTGGCAGTTTTCTCGTTGCTCATGCTTGTGGCGCTGCTATCCTATGCACGCGCTGATGAGGCCAACGCACAGCTGACCATGCGCGATGTCATGCGTGTGATCCAGGGCGACAGTGAGATCCGCATGAAGTTCGATCAGACCCAGAACTGGATCGGTCTTTTCGGTGCTGTCCTTGCCAACTGGATGTACACAGGATGCATAGGACTGTGGTCGGCAGTTCTTCCGGTTCTGCTGATGCTATGGTCCTACGACCTCTTCCGCTTCCAACGCATCACTCCGCTTGTTGCTCGTCGCTCGATCGTTTCTATCAGCGCCTTCACCGCCCTTGCCAGCCTGGTAGCGTCGCTTCAGCTGATCGAAGGTTTTGACTTTATCCCGCGTGAGGCAACCGGAGCCATCGGCCAGTTTCTTGCCGGAGTTACAACTCCGCTGGTTGGTCGTTTCGGCAGCATCCTGATCTGGTTCCTCGTCACCTCGGCGTTCTTTGTTTTTGGGTTCCAGCTCAACGTCCGAAGCATGTCGGTAACGGGTCAGGACCTGCTCGACTCGCTTCGTGCGCGGATCGCGCATCTGTTGTCGTACGTCTGGACGAAGGAACCAACTGACGGCGTTGTCGACGGTCCCCAGACCGACGAAGAAGAAGACAACGAGGAACAGCAGCAGGTGCCCGACACCTATGAAGAGCCAGCGGCCCTTCGGCGAACCTCGTTCTTTTCATCCGACAAGCGCTCGATCATTCGTCCGCGCAACCTTGATGAAGAACCGGCAGCGATGTTGCGCCGCCCTGCAGAACAAGAACCGGAAGACACCACCAGCGAGACATCGACAGATGACGTGCCATTCGGGCAGCAGCTCTCCGGTTCGGTGCGCATTCTGCGCCCGATCAAACCGGAACAGACGTCAGATGTCCCCAAGACTCAGCAGCGTTCAGCAGCTGCCCACCCACCGGCACCACAGCCTCCATCCGTCGATCTGTCCGAGGTGGAGAAGCGCCTTCAACAGCTGCATCCTACGAAGGATATCGCACTCTTTCCGCGTGAAGACGAAGAGACTGCCGACGAAGCAGACGTCCCGGATACAGAGATCGCCCAGCCGGAGATTGCCGTGGTGCAACGTCCGGTCACGGTGAAAGTGCAAGACACGCTCTTCCCTATCGAACCTGAAGTGCAGCTCTCCAACGTGACGCTTTACGATGAGGAGATCGCCTACAAGCCCCCTGTCGCAGGACTATTGGTCGACATTCCCGATGAAGGGGCTGTTGATGACTCGGAACTTGAGGCTAATGCCAAGACGCTGCAGGAAAAGCTGGAGACATTCCGCGTCCGCATTGAAAATCTCACCGTTACACCGGGTCCGGTGGTTACGCAGTATGAGTTCGTGCCAGCCTCCGGCATCAAGGTGTCACAGATCGAGAACCTCGCCGATGATATTGCGCTGGCCCTCAAGGCGCAGGGCGTTCGGATCATTGCCCCCATTCCAGGCAAGGGAACAGTAGGCATTGAGATCCCCAATCAGCACCCTGCGATCGTGCGGTTCAGTTCTATCATCAAGAGTCCGAAGTACCATAACCCCGACATCAAGCTGCCGCTTGCCATGGGTAAAACGGTCGTGGGCGAGGTCTACTGTGCTGACCTTACAAAGATGCCTCACCTGCTGATTGCCGGTGCAACGGGCAAGGGCAAGTCGGTCGGCATCAACACGATCATTGCCTCGCTGCTCTACCGGATGCACCCGCGCGATCTCAAGTTTGTGATCGTTGATCCGAAGCGCGTAGAGATGAATCTCTATGCCTCGCTTCGTGATCACTTCCTGGCGATCTCCCCGGATATCAACGAGTCGATCATCACGTCGCCCCAAAATGCCGTCGTTGTTCTCAAGGCACTGGTAGAAGAGATGCAGCAGCGATTCAGCATTCTAGCCGCAGCCGGACAGCGGAATATTCTTGATTACAATCAGCGCGTTCGTGACGGAAAGATCAAGGACAAGGGCGGCATCGCGCATCGCCCCATGCCATACATCGTGGTGATTATTGATGAGCTGGCCGACCTGATGATGACCGCTTCAAAAGAGGTCGAAGAGCCTATCTGCCGTCTTGCCCAGCTTGCCCGTGCCGTGGGCATCCATTGCATCGTTGCTACGCAGCGGCCAAGTGTCGATGTTGTCACGGGGCTGATCAAGGCCAATTTCCCAGCCCGGATCGCCTACCAGGTAAGCTCTCGTATTGATTCGCGCACGATCCTTGACGGGACCGGCGCCGAGCATCTGATCGGCAATGGGGACATGCTCTTCGCTCCCGGAAACACACCATTGCCGATCCGTATGCAGAATGCGTTCATCTCCACCGATGAGGTCGAGGCCCTCTGCGAATGGATCGGCAAGCAGCATGGATATTCGAGTCCATACATGCTTCCGTCGATCAACAAGCGCAGCGGTTCAGGGGGCTCATCCGACAGTGACCGTGACGCGCTTTTCGAGGAGGCCGCGCGCATCTTCATCCAGCTGCAGCAGGCCAGCACGTCAACGCTCCAGCGCCGTCTGAAGATCGGCTATGCTCGTGCCGCACGCATCGTGGATGAGCTGGAAATGACAGGCATCGTTGGTCCGCCGGACGGATCGCGTGGTCGTCCCGTGCTGCTTCAGAGCGAAAGCGAGCTCGAGGCGTATCTCTGACGCCGGTCTATGGCTGATCCAGCGCCGCAAGGAGCGGTGCCGCGATGTCAGCCAGCGTCGGTGCAACGATGTCGGCATCCGCAGCATCATGCTCACCAACCAGGGCCGTGTGCACAGCTGCCGCCCTGCCAGCCTGAGCATCGGTTATTGTATCACCGAGAAACCAGCATTGTTCGGCGTCAAGATCATGATCGGCAATGGCCTCTAGGAGCATCCCGGGCTGTGGCTTTCGGCGCCGGCTGCCACTGCCGGCAAGGTCAGTACAAACGTAGATCGCGTCCAGATCTGCACCGAACGTTCGGAGCTTCTCCTGCGCGACGGCGTTAACACTGTCAAGATCCTGCATCGACATAAGCCCCTTGCCGACTCCCTGCTGATTGGTGATCAGTATCAGGAGATATCCGCGCTGACGTGCCCCCAGCATGATGGGAATGACATCTTCGAGCACGTGCATCTGCTCAGGTCGTCGAACGTAGTCACCCATAAGGCGCTGATTGATCACGCCATCACGGTCAAGGAACAGGGCTTTTCTCATCGGTATCATTCCAGGCGCGGAAGATCGGCATCACTGGCGGCCTCTTCCGTGAGATAGAACATCGGCAGCAGCTCGCGTGGCACCACATCGAGAAATCGGCTGGGTCGGCCGAGCACATCCGACTGCTGCCACTCAAACATCACGGCCGGGAACACCAGCGTCAGACGCCGTTTGGCGCGCGTCGCAGCAACATACAGCAACCGACGTTCCTCTTCGAGCGACTCCTCGCTTTCGGCACTGCGGGCCGAGGGCAGGCGCCCCTCGTTGACCCATGGCAGGAAGACACTGCTCCATTCCAGACCCTTGGCGGAGTGAATCGTCGAGACGGTCACAAACTCCTGCTCGGCATCATCCGGATCGATATCATCCAGCGAATCCGTAGGGGGCTCGAGGGCAATGTCAGCAAGAAAATCCGACACCGATCCATACCGTCCGGCAATACCGATCACTGTCTCTATGTCCTTCCAGCGCTTGGGCGCATCGTCGTACTTGGCTTGTAGTACCGCATGATAGTCGTCGGCGAGCATACGCATACGCTGCTCGGGTGAGGCAACAGCACTGGCTCGGGCCAGCGTGCTGACCTGCGTTGCCACGACCGATGCCGCCTTGGGCCCGACCCCGTATGACCTTTCGACCTCTGAAAATGGATCAGGGACTGCTAGCAAAGCATCGATGACCTGTTCGGCTGTTTTCTGACCGATACCTTCGAGCTGCAGCAGGATCCGATGCCAGCTGACAACATCACGGGGATTTTCAGTCAGTCTCAACCGGGCAACAACATCCTTGATATGCGCCGCCTCGGCAAAACGCAGTCCACCAAACTTGCGAAACGGCACGTTGGCCTTCTGCAGTTCGATCTCAAGATCGAAGGACAGAAAGCCACTGCGAACCAGAACGGCGATCTCTCCAAGCGGCACACCGGACTCGCGCAGCTCGAGTATCTGCTGCACGATGAACTGCGATTGCTGGCGCTCGTTAACAGACGATACCAGCATGGGCAGCTCACCATCGGGCGTTGTGCTCCGGAGCTTCTTGTCGAACATCCCCGCAGCCGCCTCGATGATCGTGTTGCAGAGGTCCAGGATCTGCTGCGAGCTGCGGTAGTTCTGCTCGAGTCGAATGATCGTACATGGATCGAACGTCTCAGGTACCTGATGGATGTTGCGCACATTCGAGCCGCGGAACGAATAAATGCTCTGGGCGTCGTCACCCACCACCATCACGTTGCCGGCCTTTCCTACAAGACCAAGAATGATCTGGTGCTGGAGATTGTTGGTGTCCTGGTACTCATCGACCATCACATACCGATACTGCGCGCGCAGCACCGGACCTATCGATGCATCTCGCGTCATGGCAAGCAGATACAACAACAGATCATCATAATCGAATAGGCCATTGTCGTGTTTGTAGGCGCAATAGCGCCGGATGATCTCGGCAATGGTCTCGGTATCGTCGACAAACTGCGGGAACTGCTCGGCGATCACATCGGCAAGGGGCTTGGACATGTTCACCGACTTCGAGTACATGTCGTGCAGTGTGGACTTGTTCGCAAAGCGCTTGCGACCGCGAATGGCTTCTGAGCGCGACCGCACGAGACTCATGACGTCCTCAGCATCCGACTGATCAAGTATCTGCATTGGCGGAGCAGCCGGGTCTCTTCCCTGCACTCCGAAACGCCGTAGCGTTGTCCATGCGAAGGCATGGAAGGTTCCACCGGCGACGCGCTCACAGCGTCCATCGAGAAGCGCCGAGGCTCGGCGGATCATTTCCCCGGCAGCTTTGCGGGTGAAGGTCAGCAGTAGGATCGACGTTGGATCGACGCCATCCTCAACCAGGCGTGCCACACGGTAGGTGAGCGTGCGCGTCTTTCCCGTGCCAGCACCGGCAAGAACCAGGGCCGGACCATTGGTGTGCATCACAGCCCGAAGCTGCTGCTCGTTGAGAACCTGCTCGTAAGCGATCCTATAGGCTCGCCCTGTAGCGGCAAGCGCGGCCGTCTTGAGAACAAGCTTCTTCATGGCCGGGACATCAGTAGGCCAGCAGCGCCCGGAGCTGTGCGGCGACCTCTTCGATCGTTGGGATCACCGCGTCCATCATCCCCTTGTTGTAGGGGATGGGCACGTCGGCAGACGCACAACGGACCACTGGAGCGTCGAGCGCACTGAAACACTCACGCGAGATTGTTGCGGCAATCTCCGCACCAAATCCGGCCGTGATCGTGTCTTCATGCAACACCATGCAACGATTCGTGCGGCGCACTGAATCCAGCACTGCCTGCTGATCCCACGGCACAATCGTGCGCAGGTCGATGATCTCAATGTCTTCGGCACAGAGTTCGACGGCAGACTTGGCGCGGTGAACCATCTCACCCCACGTCACGATCGTTGCCTTTGTACCACTGCGAATGGTGTTTGCCTTACCAAACGGAATAGCATAGGAGTCACCGGGATAAACGCCGCGTCCCGGCGCTGTGTCCTGAATCGCGCGATGCTCAAGGAAGAACGTCGGATCATTTCCGCGCAGTGCCGTGCGCAGCAGTCCGACCGCATCCTGGGCGTTCGACGGCATCGCGATGCGCCATCCAAGCGTGTGGGCAAGGATCGCCTCACCGCTGACACTATGCCACGGGTCGCCGGTCCGCTTGGAAAAGCCGACCGGGATACGGACCACCATCGGCGCGGCAAAGTCGCCATTGGTGCGCCAGCGCAGAGTGCCGCAATCGTTGATCTGCTCGGTGGCCGGATCAAGATACTTGCGGAACTGGATCTCCGGCACCGGCATCAGGCCGGCTGCGGCCAGGCCAACGGCACGACCAATAATGCCATCCTCGTTGAGCGACGTATCAAAGACACGTCCTGCGCCATGGCGCACTTGAAGGTCCACCGTTGCGCCGTGCACGCCCCCTTTCATACCGACATCTTCGCCAAAGACCACGCAGCGCGGGTTAACGCCAAGTTCATGATCAAGTGTTCGTTTTACGGCTTCGATGAGGTTGATGCGCGGGCCCTCTTCGGCGATCACTGTTTGTGATGGAACCGGGTCGATACCCTCGGCGGCAAGACCACCGTGCTTGGGCAACGATCCATCATCAAAAAGCTTCGTTAGAGCATCCTGCGCCGTCGGCCGAGGCTGCCTCAATGCTGCTTCCTGGGCCAGACGTACCTCCTGCTCTACCGAGGCCACGAGGTCATTCCACCCCTGTTCATCGACGTACTTTTTCCGGATGAACATCGCCTTGAGTTTCTCGATCGGATCGCGCGCCAGGTCGTCTTCGCGCTGCTCGGGAGTTTTGTACGACTGATTATCCGCCCCGCTGTGTCCGCAGATGCGCGGCACTCGAACTCGAAGAAGCGCCGGGCGCTGCGTGTCTCTGACGTGTTCGACCGTCTTGGTGATCATTCGATCAGACTCGTCCGGGTTGGTGCCATCAACTTCGACAATGCGCAAGGAAGCAAAGGAGGCAAGGTTGGCCGCGATGTTACCACCAGGTGTCTGCATCGTTCCGGGAACGCTTATGCCAAACTGGTTGTCCTCGATGAAGAAGATCATCGGCAGCTTCAAAGTCGTTGCGATGTTCAACGCCGCCCAGAAACCGTTGGTGGCTGTCGAACCATCACCACCAAGGGCAACGGCAACAGCCCCTTTCCAGGACTCATCGCTGAGGACGTTGGTGTGATAGCTGATCGCCTGGGCCCAGCCAACGCATGGCGTATACTGCGCCCCCACGTCGCCAGAGGCCGGAAGCACCGTCACACCCTTGCGATTTGGCAGGTGATGCACTACACCAATGTCACGTCCACCATTACGGCTGCCAGCAAGTGCAAGTGGTCCGGCAAATGACTCTTCATAGGTCATCCCCGCCGCGATGACAAGGGGGCGAGAGCGATAATAGACCGTGGCCGCGTCTCGGCCGTGGCGCAGCGCCTGACCCAGGATTGCCTGCGCCAGCTCATGTCCACGAGCAGAAAACTGATACGTGACTTTGCCCGAAGGAGCAAGCTCGGTCTCTTCGATCGTATCAATAATCCGCGATGCCAGCACCGTGCGGGCGACCTCAAACCATTCGTTCTTCGTCATGCTGCCTCTAATTTTCGTGCGATCGTTCGGGGCAAAACTACGGCAGGTGGTAGATTTGCAGGGTGTTTTCTTCAGACCCCTTCATGAGGTACGTCATGCGCCTACTATCGGCTATCGCCTTGATCGCAACTCTCTGCTCGAGCGCAGCCCATGCGCAGTTTTCACCTCCGGCATTCGACCCGAGCCAGTGCATGAATGCAGCCAAGAACTCCATTGCCGGGGCCACGGATGCAGAGATCCTCGGCGTTGTTGCCGTTGGGCTGGAGCTGCCGCTCGGAGCAACGTCGATCGAGCTTGCGATGAGCTCCAAAGACGGCCGCTCGTCTCTGTGGCTGTATATCGTCCGCAGTGCCAGTTTGGACTCGACCGCGTTCGCGCCGTTCATTCGCCTGTTCGGCACCTGCTCTGCCCCACCGCTGCCGGGAGACTTTGCTTTTGACGGTGGCGACATTACCGAAGGGATCGGGCGCATTCCCCTGCCAAGCAAGTTCACTGAAGGCCCGGCGCTTATCGCCGCGTTAAAGACAAATCCGAAGTTCGCGGCGTTCAGCAAAGCCTACCCGGACAGCAACGCGACGTTCGCCGTGATGACAGCTGCAGCAGAGGCCGTACCGGGCTTGTTCGTAGCCGACAAATTCTACTGGATCATCAACTGGTCGCCGCTCGGCCTTGAAGGTGGCGGGGGACCTCCGGAGCCGGGCCAAGGCCTGCTCTGCATCAATGACATCGCCACAGGGGAAACGATCTGCCTCGATTCATCCGACTTTACGTCCGTGCGCTCGTTTGAGCGTGACGAGCGCTATTCGATCGCTCCGAACCCGACGGGCGATGTTGCCGTTCTGACGATGCCCACGGGGCTTATGGGAACGACTATCGACGTTGACCTTGTTTCTCCGACCGGGTCCGTCACGCCCCTTGCCCGCCGTCGATTCGTTGACGCGCCGGCAATGGTCATGGAACTCGGGTCGGTGCCTCAGGGAATGTACTCGCTGGTGGTTCGCGCCGCCGACCGAAACGTTCTGATTCCCCTATCCGTCGTCCGATGATATCTGTCGACAAATCTGCCTGACATCGCAGTTTTCACCACCAAGAACATCACCACCAAAGAGCATGTACACGCATCTACAGCAGACCGACGCGGAAGTGTTTCACGCCGTTCAGGGCGAGTATGGACGTCAGTGCGACAAGATCGAGCTCATTGCCAGCGAGAATTTTACTTCGCTGAGCGTCATGGAAGCTCAGGGCAGCATCCTGACCAACAAGTATGCCGAGGGATACCCCGGCAAGAGATACTATGGCGGGTGCGAATGGGTTGATGTTGCCGAGAACATTGCGATCGATCGGCTCAAACTGCTCTTTGGTGCCGAGTATGCAAACGTGCAGCCCCACTCGGGATCGGGGGCGAACATGGCCGTGTACTTCACGTATCTCAAGCCGGGCGACACTGTGCTTGGGATGGATCTGGCCCATGGCGGGCACCTGACGCACGGTTCTCCTGTGAACTTTTCCGGCATGTTCTACAACTTCGTCGGATACGGCCTGGACAAGGAAACAGAACGCCTCGATTATAACGTCGTTGAGGATCTTGCCAAAAAGCATCAGCCGAAGATGATCACGGTTGGTGCCAGCGCATACTCGAGGGAGATCGATTTCAAGGCCTTCCGTGAGATCGCTGATAAAGTCGGGGCCTTTCTTCTTGCCGATATTGCCCATCCGGCGGGTCTGATCGCCAAGGGGCGACTCATGAGCCCCGTTCCCTATTGCGATATCGTCACGTCGACAACACACAAAACGCTGCGTGGTCCTCGCGGTGGCCTGATCGTGATGGGTAAGAATTACGAGAATCCTTTCGGCAAGGTTGCACCAAAGAGCGGACGCAAGAAGCTCATGGGCGAGCTGATCGATTCAATGGTCATGCCCGGTATTCAGGGCGGCCCGCTTATGCACGTCATTGCGGCAAAGGCCGTGGCCTTTGGTGAGTGCCTGACGGATGCATTTGATGAGTACACCAAGCAGGTGGTGCGCAATGCGGCCGCCTTGGCCGACGAGCTCATCAGACTCGACTACAACATCGTCTCCGGCGGAACGGACAATCATCTGATGCTGATCGATCTGCGGAACAAGAACGTCACCGGCAAGCAGGCTGAAATTGCTCTTGATGCTTCAGGCATCACCTGCAACAAGAATGCCGTTCCATACGATACGCAGCCGCCATTGGTCACAAGTGGCATCAGACTTGGAGCAGCGGCAATGACCAGCCGCGGCATGGTCGAGGACGACATGCGCCAGATCGCGCGATTTATCGATCGCGTAATAGGCAACATCGGCAACGAAGAAGTGTATACATCTGTGAAGGCCGACGTCAAGACGTTCTGCAACGCCTTCCCTCTGTATCCCGCGCTCTGAGGCGTTCAGCGCGCTCGTATGGCCTTGGGTTCGATCGGAAAGTGGATCGATGGTGCCGCTGAACCCGAGGCGATCCTCATAGCCGCGACCGAGGCGATCATGGCAGCGTTGTCCACGCAGTACTGCATGCGCGGAGCAACAAACGTAAGCCCCTTGCCTGCGCATTGATCGGCCATTCTGCTGCGAAGTTCTGTATTTGCGCTCACTCCGCCGGAAATCGTCACCGCTGTAACGGCGCTGGCCGTCGCAGCGCGCATGGTCTTGGACACCAGAACATCCACGATCGCTGCCTGTGCTGACGCGCAGAGGTCATTGATCGGAAGGGGCTCACCAGCGTTGGTTAGGCGGTCGACCTCGCGGCGCAGGGCAGTCTTGAGTCCACTGAACGAAAAGTCGAACGAATCCTCGCCGATCCTTCCGCGTGGGAACGCAAACGCATCCCTGTTACCAGCTGCGGCATGTCTGTCGATGGCAGGACCACCGGGATATCCAAGACCGAGCATCTTGGCGATCTTGTCAAACGCCTCACCGGCAGCGTCATCCGTGGTCGATCCGAGGACCGAGTAAGAGTCCGGTGAATCAACGCGAAAGATGCTGGTATGTCCGCCGCTGACCACGAGCGAGACACTTGGATAAGCCAGGTCGGGCCGTTCGAGGTAGCCGGAATAGAGGTGCGCCTCGATGTGATGGACGGGATACAGCGGGATCTTGAGTGCAAGGGCAAGCCCCTTGGCATACTGTGATCCGACGAGCAGCGAACCGGCAAGTCCCGGACCATGGGTCACGGCGATCGCATCAAGTGCGGCAAGTCCAATGCCTGCCTTACGGATCGCCGCGTCAACGATCTGCGCGATCATTGCCATATGCTCGCGTGAGGCAAGCTCCGGAACGATACCACCATAGAGGTCGTGGATCGCCTGCGATGAGATGATGTTGCTTCGCACATCACCGTTGATCAGTACTGCTGCGGCCGTATCATCACACGATGTTTCGATAGCCAGAATTGTCACGAGAGCAGCCTCCAGAGCATGGCCATGGCCATACCTACGCTACGCTCGCGATTGACATGGCGGTCGCTGCCGAATTGATGGCGCGTGGCAATACAGTGTCCGGGCGTGGCCACGGCAATGCACACCGTTCCGACGGGCTTCTCCGTTGAACCTCCACCGGGTCCGGCCACACCGGTAATGCCAATTCCATAACTACTAGCAAAGCGCTCCTTCACACCGATTGCCAGCTCCCTGGCAACCTCATTGCTGACAGCGCCGAAGGAACCAAGCGTTTCCTCCGATACGGCAAGGTCACGCACTTTGGACTCGTTGCTGTAGCACATGACTCCGCCGAGAAACCACGCGCTTGAACCGGCAACGTCGGTAAGCCGCGCCCCGAGCATCCCGCTGGTGCAAGATTCCGCGATGGCCAATGTTTCGCCCCGTTCCCGAAGGCGCAAGCCGATCACCTCTGCAAGCGTCTGCTTACCACTGCCGAAGACATACTTGGCGGCACGCTGCATAACGTGGTCGCGCACGCGCCATAGTTCGGCCTCTCGTGCAGCTGCATCGGCGTGCTGCGCTCCGATGCGAAGACGTACGCCATGATAGTTCGGCAGAAACGCCAGAGATGATGTGCCCAGAAACTCGTGCGGATCCCCCAGAAGGTCGGCCAGTGAGCTTTCGGCGATCCCTGCCGTAAGTAGCGTGACGTACTGGCGGCGCACGCCTCCTGAGTTTTCGAGACGCTCGATCAGCACCGGAAGAAGATGACGCTGCACAATATGCCGCATCTCGGTGGGCACTCCGGGCAGAGCCACGATAAGACATCCGTGATGGTCGATACTCAACCCGGGAGCCGTTCCTATGGGATTTGCAAGGAGCGTTGCCTTCGACGGCAAGAGTGCCTGCTCTGCATTGCGTTCGGTCACCTCGCGGCCACGCTCACGCATCCACTCGTGAAGGTGCAGCAGCCAGGACTCAGACATCACCAGCGTGTCGTGCGTGTACTTCGTCAGCACATCCTTCGTGATATCGTCGTGCGTGGGGCCCAAGCCCCCTGTCATGATTATGACCGAGCATTCAGACCGCAACCGCTCGAGTGTCTGCGTCAGCTGCTGGGCAACGTCGCCCACGGTAACGTGTTCCACAACGGAGCATCCGATCAGCGTGAGCTCTTCGGCAAGCCACGCGGCGTTATGGTTGACGATCTGTCCGATCAGGACTTCGTCGCCGATGGAGATCAGGGCAACACGCATGCTCAAAACCATCCTGAAACAACGAGGCCCCGCTTCTTGCAGGGCCTCTGTTTGCTGAAATCGTAGGGAATATTCCGCCGAGCCGATTAGGACAGCTTCTGACGGATCTTCTTGTCGCTCATGCCGCGCAGGTAATACAACTTGGCGCGGCGTACCGAACCTTCCTTGAGAACCTGAAGCGACTGGATGATCGGCGAATGGATCGGGAAAATTCGCTCAACGCCGACGCCATTGGAGATCTTCCGCACGCGGAACGTCTCGTTCATACCAGAACCGCGACGTGCGATGATCACGCCCTGAAAGTTCTGAATCCGCTCTTTCTCTCCTTCAACAACGCGCACCGCAATCTTAACGGTGTCGCCCGGACGGAAGTCCGGAATCTCCGGCGAAGCTTCGCCGGCCTTGGCCTTGCGCTGCTCAAAGGCCTCCGAGGCGGCCAAGGTTTCTAGGGCTTTGACTTTCGGGTGCATGATCTCTCCGTGCGTTCGGTAATGGTCGACTGATGGATTTGCCTGTTGTCTTTTTGCTGACAGGGCCGCAAAGATACAACAAATTTTGGGCCGATAGCAAGCCATTGGCTGGCATTGACTTACGTAGCGTTCAAGGATTTCTACGCATCCGGTTGCAGCGTTATCGGTGCTCCCTTCTTTGGACGCAGGGTGAGCGACGTGGATCGCCGTTCGATCGTCCACGTGCGCGGCTGGCCGTCGATCGTCGTGATGCTGATGCGATTGCCTGCGCCCGAGAAACTCATGTTGTAGCGAAAGGTCTGTCCGTCGATCACCAGCATCAGATCATTGGTGAATCGATACTTCCTGCCATCAGAAGTCTTCCAGTTTCCGGCAACACAGGAGTTGTTCACCATGCGTGTGAGAATGAACATCGGGTCCTGATTCTTCGATGGCAGGGCTCCCATGACGCAGGGCTGCTTTTCCATGCTGTCAAGGGGCGTCAGCGCGATGTAGGAGCGCTTTTGTTCGTCGTCGGCGATCATCCAGATCGGCTGACCACCGCGTCTACCAAGCGTCCACTTCTGACCAGCCCCCTTGATGGTGTTGATCACCAGGAACATCGTGTCGATCTTCTGTGGTCTGAACCCGACCAGCGCGATTCGCCCTTTGGACGACGAATCGATACGCACCCATAGCGGGTTGCCACCGCTCAGTTGCCCCATGGCATCCTGATACGAACGCATGGAACTAAGCACCTTGATGAAATCGGCATTGAACCATGTGCCATGAAACCGCCCTAACTCGACAGGCGCCTGGCTCATGCGTCCGAGCAGTCCACGATCATCCTGCGCCGAAAGGTCACACGATACGGAGAGCAGCCACGCAACGGCCACAACGGCATGAGCAACAGAACGATACATCAGGAGACCTTGGTCGCTACCGACTTACCCTGGAGGAAGAGCAGAAGATAGTCGTGTCCTCCTGCCTTGGAGTCGGTTCCACTCATGTTGAAACCACCGAACGGATGTCCGCCCACCATGGCGCCGGTACACTTGCGGTTGAGGTAGAGGTTTCCGCAATGGAACTCGTTTCTCGCACGCGCCAGCTTACGCGGGTTACGCGTATACACAGCTCCGGTCAGTCCATAGATGGTGTTGTTGGCGATCTCCAGCGCATGATCGAAATCGCGTGCTTTGCAGACGGCCAGCACAGGACCAAAGATCTCTTCCTGCATGATCCGTGAGGTTGGTTTGACGTTCACGATCACGGTTGGTTGGATGAAATAGCCATCCTTGCCGGCAACTTTGGAACCACCACAAATCAGCTTGCCTTCCTTCTTGCCAATCTCAATGTAGTCGAGAATCGTGCGCTCGGCACGCGCTGAGACAACCGGGCCCATAGGGACGTCGTCCTTCGGATCGCCGACTGCAATGGCGTCGACGGCGATCTTCAGCTTCGCAACGAACTCGTCATAGATCTTGGCATCGATGATCGCACGTGAGCAGGCCGAACACTTCTGTCCCTGGAAGCCGAAGGCCGCAGCAACAACGCCCTTCACGGCGACGTCGACGTCTGTTTCAGCGTCGACGACGATCGCGTCCTTACCACCCATTTCCGCTACGACGCGCTTGATCCAGATCTGTCCCGGCTGCGTCTTGGCAGCCAGCTCATTTACATGCAGACCCACTTGCATTGATCCCGTGAACGAAATGAACCGGGTCTTCGGGTGGGCCACAAGGTAGTCTCCTGCTTCGGCACCTGAGGCAACGAGGTAGTTCAGAACTCCGGCCGGCAAACCTGCCTCGGTCATGATCTCCTGGAACAGCCACCCCATCATCGGTGAGTCACTCGATGGCTTGAGCACGATCGTGTTTCCAGCAACAATGGCTGCTGCCGACATACCGGCCAGGATGGCAAATGGGAAGTTCCACGGCGGGATGATCACGCCCACGCCAAGTGGAATGTAGAGCAGCTCGTTCTTCTCACCCGGCTGCGCAACGATGGGCTGAGGTCCGGCAAGACGCAGCATTTCGCGACCGTAAAACTCTAGAAAATCGATCGCCTCACAGGTGTCGGCATCCGCTTCTAGGTAGTTCTTGCCGACCTCACAGATCATCCATGCGTTGATCTCGAGGCGACGTCGGCGAATGATATTGGCCGCCTTGAAGAGTACACCGGCACGCTTCTTGGGGTCAACATTCTTCCACGTTTCGAATGCCTTCAGTGCCGACCGCATGGCCTTCTCGGCATCATCCACACCGGACTTCTGGAAGACACCTACGAGCTCAGAGGGGGCTGCAGGGTTCACACTGCGCGTCTTGTTCACGGTCTTAACGCGCTTGCCGTTGATGACGTTTGGATACTCCTTACCGAAGGCTTTGCGCACTGCGTCAATTGCAGCTCGTTGTTTTGCCGCAACAGCTGGCTTTGTGAAGTCGTGATAAGCCTCGTTGACAAATGGCTTCATAATGTCCTCTGATTGGAAAGAGTGCAAATTTACAACGTCGCTGTCGTAGGTTCGTTGCCCCAATACCAGTCTTGACCGCCATGATCGAATCATTGATTGAATTCTTGCAGGGATTGCCCGTCTGGGCGATCCTTGGCATGACCTTCGCAATTGCCTTCATCGAGAACCTCGTGCCCCCTTCGCCGAGTGACGTCCTGTTGGTATTCATGGGGTCGCTCATCGGGATGCACGTTGTCGAATTTGGCCAGGTGCTCAGCGTTGCAACAGCAGGATCCGTGATCGGCTTTATCACGGCGTATGGTATCGGTCGCAGGTATGGTGAGGCCATCGCCGGGTCGCGTTGGGTGCCATTTGTCGACCATGACACACTTGCCCACGTTGAACGCTTGTTTGACCGCTACCACGGCTTGATCATCGTCTCCAATCGGTTTCTGGCCGGCACGCGCGCCGTGGTTGCCTTCGCGGCCGGCGTTTCGCGCCTTCCTCTTGTTCGCACCGTCATCCAATGCGGGATCAGCGCTCTGGCATGGAATGCCCTGTTGCTGTATGTCGGCATGCACGTGGGACAGCGATGGCGCGACGTTGAAGGGTACCTGTCAGCCTATGGCTGGCTGATCACGGGGGTACTCGCCATCGGAATCGCGGTATGGATGTATCGACGCCGACGTGCCAGACAAAGGGCAGCGGCGGACACGCCTACCGACGAATGAAACCTGAGGGGGCTTCTGCGAGCCCCTTACATATTGGCTTCGCGTCCCCAGTCAACGATCAGCGAGAAGCGCAGAGTGTTACCCAGTGGGTGATTCTGCTCTACCGTGATATAGTAGCTGAAGTCGGCGCGGAAGATGTCATACTCAACACCGGCACCCAGCGTAAAGTATTCACGAGCTCCGGCAGCTGCCGGTTCGGTGAAGTAGCCTCCACGAAGGGCTACCGACTTATCATAAACGTACTCCATGCCGAAACCTGTCTCCAGCCCGCCACGCTCCCAGGATGTTACCAGAGAGATTGGCAGCGGGTCGGAATTGCGGCCGTCGCGTCGAACAAGAAGCTTCATGATATCCGATGAGAACGTAAGCTTGTTAAACTCGTCTTCAAGGACGGTCAACGCAACACCGACGCGGAGATTCGTCGGGAGCGGGTCCGACTCGCGATCGTAGGTCATCTTTGGACCAAAGTTCTGAAGGTTCGCTCCAACGCTGAGCCGCTTACCGAACTCTTCGCCGAAGATGTCGAGTTCTGACGGACGCCACATGACGCCAAGGTCAAAGGCACTCGAGATACCGACACCTGCACCGGGGGTTCCGGCACTGGCAGGCGCGAGATTCGACTGGATGTACTTCACCTGAACGCCCAGTCCGACGTCATTACCAACTTCGGTACCGTATGCAATACCAAGGCAAAACTCATTGGATCTGAATTTGCCAAGTGCCTGGCCGTTTTCGTTAGTCTTTGTGAACTCGCCGAGGTTCATGAAGATGAACGAACCAGCGATGGTGCCGCCGAGCTCTTCCACATATTGACCATACGTGCCATAAGAGTAGTAGAGGTCGGCATTGAACTGTGGCAACCACTTGGCAAAGCTCAGAGCAACCTGGTTCGACGCGTCGTTGAAGGCAAGTGCCCCCGTGTTCCAGAAGACGGCGTTGACGTCATCGGTCATCGCTGTGCCGATATCCCCCATTCCGCTCGCGCGCGAGTCAGGGGTGATCAGCAAGAACGGAACGGCAGCACCGCCAGCTTGAGAAAATGCGAGCGACGACGTTGCGAGAAAGACTGTCAGACCCAGAATGAACTGCCGGACCAGCGTCATGTAGAACTCCATTATACCCACCTGTTAGGCGGCAAAGTTAGCGAATGAGGGTCAGTTTACCACTTGCGAATGACGTTGTTCCGTCCGCGTCAACAAGGCGCACCACAGCTTGATACATGCCTGATTGCGCCATGTCTCCACTCTCGTCTCGCCCGTCCCAGACGATATCAGCCGTCTGCATATCGGAGATGGTCATGGGCCGGTCCAGCAACAGGGTTCCCTGCAGGTCATATATCAGAAGCGTTGCGCTGAATGGTCTTTGACTCGAGTGTGTAAACCGAATCGTGGTGCTCGACGAGAAGGGGTTCGGAAAATTGAACAGACCCTCGGAGACAATCGCATCACCAGGCCCGGGTATGCGGAACATCGTGCTATGCTGTGAAACGTTATTGAACACATCCCACGCCTGAACAGTAACCGTGTGCATCCCCGAGCCGAGCCCGAAGATCTGCTTCTGTGCCGTTCCGGCGCGCGGGTTTTCAATCGACGTTGTAAACGTTGGCGTGAGAATCTCGATGCTGCTCGAGTTATTGAATTGCGCCGTGATGTCGTGCCCGATCCCAACCCCTGTCGTGTTGATTCCCGTTTGATCGGCAAGGTCCACGATCAGCACTGGATTTGGACGAACGATCCCGCCCGGGACAAACTTGCGGGAATCAACATAGACCTTGATGTCTGGCCCATCGGTCTCTGGATCGGAAACATCCGTTACCCCATCAACAACTACGCGGTTGGTCGACCCCATGGCGAATCGATCGTCGGCCGAAGCAGCGTAGCCGTACAGAGAAGCAAGTTCTTTCGAAAACGAGATGTCCTTGGGCACTACGAACGTTGCCGTAAAGCGCCCATTTTCAACCTTGAACGACCCCCGACACAGGGCCGAGCCGGGTCGTCGGAACGTATTTCTCGACTTGTAGATATCCGTGTCGATCACCGTCACCGTTCGAGCTGCGTCGTTCAGAGAGACCGTGATGTTACCGTTAAACGTATCATCAGCAACGTCAGAACCGGGTCGGGAAACAAATCCGGACACCGCGACGGTGCCAAGGGCCGAGACATTGACTGCGTTTGAGTCGTTGCTGACGTCGGCACCGTTGATCGTTGTGAAACGCACCTGGTGATCCGGAATCAGCAACGTCATGGTCGGATCACCGAGGATCAGAAACTTCTCGTCGTTGCCACCATTATAGATCTGCTTGACACGATACATGGCCTGTCCGACCGTTGGGTAGGTTCCATCCGGCATGCGCGTGAAGAGATCTGCATAGAACTCCTGATTCAAAGCTGCGTTTGCCAGAGAATACACCACGCGTGCTGCAGAGAAGACACCTATCGCACCGCCGTCTGGCATCAGAAGCAGCTCTTCGGCACCGGATTGAATGTCTGTCAGATCAAATCGCGCAAAGTCACACGTTGCGGCGGTTAGAAAGAACAACTTGTTCGCGTTAAGCAGTTCTTTTGGGGTTGTCTCTCGCACGAAGACCTGTTCGTGGGCCCAGACGCGAGGGTTGCCATGTCCGATATAGTTCAGCAGCACCGAACCGGTTGTGTTCACCGTCGAGACAAGCTCCTGGGTAACCGTCGGCTTGCGACGTCCGCGTGCGATGTTCTCTGTTGGGTACTCCACCATGTAGATCTTGCGCGGTTGGAACTCGGTTGGCACGTACTCGTTGATCAGTCTTTCATTCTGATCAAGGTGCGTCGATCCGTCAGAGCGATTGTCTTCCTTTTCCCCGTCGTCAGCAACAAGAGTTATGCGCGTACGCCAGTCATCACGTGATGATTCACTCTCATATCGACCGAGTTTGGCGATAAAGTTTCTTCCCTCTTGGTTCGAACGGATCGGCACACGTCCACCGGCAAGGTCTGGCCGTCGGTCGTTGCCTGCAACGCGCACGAAGTAATCATCGGTGGTCGTCGTGGTGAGACCGACATCGGCATTGTCCGGATCAAGACTCTGATACGGGACAACGAAGTTCTTCTGCGCTGTCGAGATGTTCTTGTAGTCATAATGACCGTCGCCCCAGAGCACAACGTGTGTCGGACGCGGCTGCCAGTTGGCAAAGGCATTGGCAATGAAATCACGCAGCGCCGTCGGATCTGTCATCCCATAGCTAAACCGTGCAAAGATCTCATCGGTTGAAAAGACGCTGACGGAGTACGTACCGCGTCCGCGTCGGTACTTGGCAAAGTCATTCGCTGACTCGAGCAGGTCCGGATGCGTGATCACCAGCACATCGGCCGCACGCTCACTGCCGGCAAACGTCGGCACGCTGACTCTTTCGAGGGCACCGATCGAGGCCGGCTCGGAACAGAGGTAGAAGCGCTGAGCGCGCCCTGCGGTGACCTGCGTTCGCACCGCGAACATGCCTCCTATCGATGCGGCGTTCGTAAGCAGTGTGGGCCGCGCCGGATCAGTGACGTCAAAACCGTAGATGCTTCCGCTGAAGCCATTGATTGAATATTCATGCACGCCGTTGTCGCTCTGCGACCAAAACGTGTAGACGTTCGACTGGGCATCGAGGCTCTGCGGATAATGCACCTCAACCCAGTCCAGCAGTCCGGTCGAACCATTGTCGCTGGACGCATAGGCGAACCGAAGAGCCGTCCGTCCATCAACTGGGATGCGCGAGGCCGCCAGCGTTCCGAACCCTGAATTGGTGTACACGTCCATGTACTCAGGCACGGCTGGCAGACTTACCTGCCCGAGCGTAGTTCCCGATTCCGAGACCGTTATCACACCGCTGGCATTGCGACTGCGATGTCCGGCCACATAGCGATAAAGCACCGTGCCTGTGGGCACAAGGCCCGGCAGTGACATGGTCAGGTTGATCGATGACCTGTTTTCGATGGTACGTCCAAGCCAGCGCCTTCCGGAGCCCGGAGGTAGCGGGTTGACGATCTCGTCCTCCGAAAAAAGGCGTCCGGTGGTGATGTTTGGCCGTACAGTGGGCTCCTCAGCGGGCAAGGGGCGAGGCACGGCCCGCAATCCGGGTTGACCGCCCACGGAAAGATAGTACCCTGCTTCATTGCTGTAGTGATTGATCAGGTGCCTGATCTGTGTGCCTTCCTGCGTCCAACCACTGGTACCATTGGCATAGAATACAACCTCGCGGATGGAACCGTCCGGGTTTGTCTGAACAACGATCGGTTGCTCAACAAGCTGATTTGCGCGCGCCGAATCGACCGACTCGGGAAGCTCCCTTCCGCCCCTTCCGAAGATCTTCAACGAAGCGGCAGTGGCAGCGTCGGTGGCGACTCCCGCGCTACGCAGCTGGTCGGCTGAGAGACGGTAGACGCCCTCACGAGTAACTCGCATGCGGTACATGTTTAGCGCCGTCTCGGCTTGGGTCTGCTCGCCGGACTTCCTGGAGGCACTGGTAGTCGGCCTGGGCACTCCAGCAACCCAAGGGGCTGCCGGATTCAGAACCAGCAGAGCTCCCAGCGAAGGGGTATTCTGACGCACCGCGCCGCTGGCATTGAACCGCACACGGATCGTTCCTGCGTTCAGCATGGCGAAGCCCTTATCTACCTCCTCAGCAATGACAATGTCCAGCCGAGCTACGTGCCGGTCGCCTGCAACGCCATCATAGGTCAGACATACGAGGTCGGCACAGGACATTTGCGGCGCACCAGGCACAATTCTTTCCATCGATGAAGTCGGAACAGTTACGATCGATGACCGCAAGTCCGCGCCTTCGAGTGAAAAGCCACCGGGTCCGGGAACGATCACATCGAACGAGCGTACATAGCGGCGCTTGGCCTGCCATGTCATCAGCCTTGCTCTGTCGTCAGCCGGACGCGAATACGTGCGACCTTCGTGGGTCAACTCGTCGCAGACACCCTGCGCGGTAAACTGCAAGACAAGATCCTGCTCGCTTGACCGCACGACGCGTACATCAGAGCCAGCGGTGCCCGCCAGGGCAAATGGTGCGCAGAGAATGATGGCGCAAAGCAGAGACAAAATGGCTCTCATCGCACGTGCGTTGTTGTTTGTGCAGATCCGTAAACCATCAAAAGACTGCATGCTGCCAACAGTTTCGGTGGTGAAAAAAAGCCTGCTAACCCGGTAATCGTTTAGCGCGCCTTGAATGACGCGCCGATGATGTGTTGTAGTGTTGCTGAGCGATGGAAAACTACAAAGCAATCTGGTGGACATTGTCGTATGTGTCGATCAAAAAAAATGCCTCGCCATCAGGGGGGAATGAGATGGCAAGGCATGCAGCATAAAGAGGAAGTGACGACTTGCGTCGTCGAGCGGGAAACGAGACTCGAACTCGCGACCCCAACCTTGGCAAGGTTGTGCTCTACCAACTGAGCTATTCCCGCATTTCGATTGTCAACGATACAAACATACACGTCAGAGAGATATTATGTCAAAACGAATTTTTCATGTCGCGCCAAGCCCCTTTACAGGTAATGACTTAGTTTTTTCCACAGGGTATTCCACAGATACGTATTTTTACATATCTATATTTGCGCACATTTACACCGGCAACACGACTGTGCGCGTAAGTGTGGATAACGCAATAACTTACCTAATTCTAGGAACTTAGAGCAATCACTGGAAGTTGATTCTGAAAGATTCGACTACTGCGGCTCGGACAGTTGACATATCTGGACAATACTCACGCTCTCGCTCGAGCGATGTTACACCGCGGTCTGTGATTCCGCAGGGAACGATATCTGAGAACAGCGAAAGGTCGTTATGGACATTCAGGGCGAAGCCATGCGAAGTGATCCATCGACTGCAGTGGATACCGATCGCGCAGATCTTGCGCTGCTGTTCGACCCAGACACCCGTCAGACCCTGTACGCGCCCGGATTCGAGTCCAAGCCCTGCCAACGCATCAATGATCGACTGTTCGACGGTCCGCAAGAACCAATGGAGATCGGGCTTGGTCCTCTGCAGGTTGAAGATCGGATAGCCAACGAGCTGCCCTGGATTGTGCACGGTGGCTTCACCGCCACGATCGATCTCGATGACGTCGATGTTACGCATGGCCAGCAGATCCCGCTGCGCCAGAACGCTCCCCTGCTGCGTCGCACGACCTAGTGTGATAACGCTCGGGTGCTCACAGAGGACGAGTGTATCGGGATGATCCTCATGCAAAATGGCGTCGACAAGCTCTCGCTGCCGACGCCATGCATCGCGAAATTCAATAGTACCCCAGGACTCAACAAGCATACCTTAGAGGTTCACGCATTCGTCATAGGCGAGTGCAGCTGACTCCATGATCGCTTCGCTCAGCGTAGGGTGAGCATGAATGGTCTTGAAGATCGAAGGTCCGGTAGCGCCCAGTGTGCGCGCGAGTCCGAGCTCTCCAATCATTTCCGTTACATCAGGCCCGATCAGATGCGCTCCGAGCAACTCACCGTATTTGGCGTCAAACACGAGCTTGACGAAGCCCTGGGCCTTACCAATGCCGTGAGCCTTACCGTTGGCTGTGAATGGGAACTTGCCAACCTTGACCTCGTGACCGGCTTCTTTAGCTTTTCGTTCCGTTAGACCGATGCTGGCAACCTGCGGTTGGCAGTATGTGCAGCCCGGAATGTTGTTGTAATCGACCCCGTCTGTATGGTGTCCGGCGATATGCTCCGCCGCGACAACACCTTCGGCTGATGCCTTGTGGGCCAGCCACGGCGCTCCTGCGACGTCGCCGATGGCATAGATATTCGGCACGTTGGTGCGCAGGAACTTGTCGACCTTGATCCATCCGCGCTCGACGTTGATGCCGACATTTTCGAGGCCGATGTTCTCGATGTTGCCCTGAACACCAATGGCATTCAGTGCAAGGTCGGCCGTGAGCGTTTCCTTGCTTCCGTCCTTACGTTCGACCACCACCTCTACGCCTTTGCCCTTTTTCTTAGCCGAGACGACCTTAGTCTCGGTCAGGATCTTCATACCGTCTCGCTCAAATGTCTTGCGAAGCTCCTTGCACACGTCGTCATCTTCCACAGGCAGAATGCGATCCTGCATCTCGATCACCGTCACCGCCGCCCCGAAGGACTGGTAGAAGTAAGCAAACTCAATGCCGATCGCTCCCGCGCCCATCACGATCAGCGACTTCGGCATCTTCTGTTGCAGCATGGCCTCGGTCGATGTAAGCACAAACTCCCGATCGACTTCGATACCTGGGATCATGCGCGGGCGTGCCCCCGTGGCGATCATGATCGTCTTGGCTGTGATCAGATCTGTCACCGCCCCCTGCTCATCTTTTACTTCGACCGTTGTATTGGTCTTGATCGAGCCCCATCCCTTGATCTGAGCGATCTTATTCTTTTTGAACAGGAAAGCAACGCCCCCGCTCATCCGATCGGCCACACCACGAGAGCGCGAGATGACCTTCGGGAAGTCGACGTCGAGATTCTTTACGCCAAAACCATAATCGTCTGCATGCTTCAGGAAGTTCATGTACTCGGCATTCTTGAGCAGCGACTTTGATGGGATGCAGCCCCAGTTTAGACAGACGCCTCCGAGTCGGTCGCGCTCGACGCAGGCGACCTTCAGGCCGAGCTGAGCAGCGCGGATAGCGGCAACGTATCCTCCGGGTCCGGATCCGATAACAACAAGGTCGAACGTATGAGTGTTCATGGTGTGATTACGGTGAATCGGTGATAAATCGTGGTGATTTGCGCGACAAAGTTACGGAGTTTCCTTCAACGAAAACGGCCCCGACATCGTGTGACATCGGGGCCGCATTAAATGCGTTCAAGGGGCTAATCAGGCGTGATACTCACCTGATTCGTGCAGCAGCGGATCGTTGATGGCAACGGAGTTATTTGCCTTGAACTGACGCGCCGCCATGATGAGGAAGAGTCCAGCGAAGAAGAACCATCCCGTGAATTCCTGCCATCCAAACACCATTGAGTCGGACTTCAGAATGTGATGGCCAAAGGCAGGCATGATGATCCAGGTGATGTCGATGAAGTGCGACACGAGAATGACTATACCAGCCGTGACGAGCATCTTCGATTTGCGCTTGACGTCCTGCCGCAGAAGCAGCATGAACGGAACGACAAAGTGCGTCAGCACAAGCGCATAGCCCATGTACTGCCAGCCGTGCGCCATGCGGTTCGTGAAATACACCGTTTCTTCCGGAAGGTTCGCATACCAGATGATGAAGTATTGCGAGAATGCGATGTAGGTCCAGAACACGGAGAACGCAAACATCAGCTTTCCGATGTCGTGATAATGCTCATCACGAATGTATCCAGTCAGATACCCGTTGTTGCGCAGCACAACCAGCGTTAGAGCGATGATCGTAAGCGAGGCAACGAAGTGTCCGGCAAAAGCATAAACACCCCAGATGGTCGAGAACCAGTGTGGCTCAAGCGTCATCAGAAGATCGAAAGCAGCAAACGTGATTGTGATCGCATAGAGCAGAACGAACGGGGCTGAACGCTTCCAGTTTGCACGCGTTGGGGAGATGTCACCCGGCATTGCATCCTGCTTGAGCGAGTTGCCCACGATGAACCGGCGCATGATGACCCACAGCACACAGTACATCACCAGGCGGATCGCAAAGAAGTCGAACGTAAAGATCCCCTGATCGAAGTAGGCCGCTTTCTTTTTCAGGATCGGGTCTGCCTGCAGCAGACTTACGCCCTCTTCCGTGGAGTGCGCCCACTCGTAGATCGAGTGATGGCCCATGTAGACGTTCGCAATGATGGGGATCATGGCGACGAGCAGGAACGGCACGAGACCGGTATAGTTCTCAGCGATACGTCGGATCGATGCACTCCATCCGGCACGGGCCAGGTACTGCAGAGCAGAGAAGAAGAGCATAGTCACGCTGATACCGGCAAAGTACCAGAAGCCCAGCAGGTAGTCAGCGAAGAACCTCTCGGAACCCGAGAGGGCATAGACACCGGCAAGACCGAGCGCACCAACGGCCGCTAGAGCCATTCCGATCTGATTCATTTTGCCGACGAATGGGGTTGACCCCAGTTGAACGTTACTCATGTGCGTGTGCTCCCCTTCCTCAGTTCGTGGCCGTCGAAGCGACGGCGTTACTGGCTACACCCTCCACACCTTGTAGCGTGCGCAGGTACCGGATAATGGCCCAGCGATCGACGGGATCGATCTTGTCAGCATAGCTCGGCATAAGATTCTGTCCAGCGCTGATAATGTGGTAGATCCGAGCGTTGGACAGTGCGGCAGTTTCCGGGCGCGTCAGGTCCGGGATACCGGCCCATCCGCGCTTGGAGACGGCCGAGTTTTCACTCTTACCATTGTAGTAGTGACACGGCGAGCAAAACGTATTGAACCTGTTCTGACCGCGGGCGAGCACGAATTCCGTCTTCGGCAGGTTCGGATCAACGTTGGCCGTTTCGGCAGCATCGATATCACCCGGACCCAGCTGATATGGCTGGGGACCGCGGGCAATTGAACCCTCGACAGGCTCACGCAGGCTCTTGCCATCGGCAAAGAAGGAGTTCGGCGACTGCGGTATGGCGCGGAACTGGTGATCAAGATTGGGCTGGATCTCCACAGGGGGCTCGGTGGAGAACCACGTCTTTTGTCCCGTGAAGAGCATGACGAGCAGCACGGCAACACCGACAACGGCGGCCAGCTGAAGAATTTGCGAGAAGCGAAGTTTCATACGTCGTGAGTAGTGAAATTCAACATCAGTTGGCCGTCGCGTGCACGAGGTGCACATTACCCACACCGAGATTCGTCAGCAGCGATGCCGTTTCGGTGGCCGAAAACCGATCATCGTCGGCATCGATCGTGACCACGAACACGTCGTCGGTGGCCTTCTTGAAGGATTCGTCATCCTGATACCTGTTGTACCACGTTGGTATCCGGCACAGGTGGAAAAGGCCTACGACAGTAAAGATGGCCGTACCCAGGATCGACAGCTCGAAGTCGATTGGAATCGAGAACTGCCAATCGAAGAAACCTTTGCCGCCAATGTTGAGCTTGTAATCAACTGCTCCAGTCCAGAACTGCAACCCAAGAGCGGTCGATATGCCCCCTAGAAGACCAGCGAAGGAGATGTATGTCAGGATCGACCTCTTGATGCCCATGGCCTTATCCAGACCGTGGACAGGGTATGGCGTGTAAATGTCCCAGTTGCGAAAACCTGCGTCGCGCAGCTTTTCGGCGACCTTCATGGTGAGATTCACATCTGTGATCTCGCCAATAACGCCAACGGGTTTCGTACTCATAAGTGACCTTCGTTCTTCAGTGCAGGAGGTGTTTCAAAATCAGTGGGCGTCACCATGATGGTCATGATGGTGCGTCGGCTGAGCGCCTGGCATGATGCTCTTGATCTCGGCAATGGCGATCACGGGAACGAACTTTGCAAACAGCAGGAACAGCGTCAGGAAGATGCCGAACGTGCCGATGAAAATTGAGATCTCGACCCATGTTGGTGAGTAGTATCCCCAGGATGCCGGCAGGAAGTCGTGATGTAGGGTCGTGGCGATGATCGTAAAGCGCTCAAACCACATACCGATGTTGATGAAGATCGAGATCACGAACATAAGCGGGATGTTCCGACGAGCACTCTTGAACCAGAACACCTGCGGAGAGACCACGTTGCAGAGGAACATCGTCCAGTAGGCCCATGCGTAATCACCAAACGCACGGTTGATAAAGATCCAACGCTCCCAGTCACTGCCCGAATACCACGCGATGAAGAACTCGAGAATGTAGGCATAGCCTACCATCATGCCCGTAGCGAGCATGATCTTGTTCATATTCTCAAAGTGCTTGAGGGTGATGAACTGCTTAAGATCGAGGATCTCCCGTGTGATCACAAGGAGGGTCATCACCATGGCAAAGCCCGAGAAGATAGCACCGGCAACGAAGTACGGCGGGAAGATCGTTGTGTGCCAGCCCGGAAGGATACCCACGGTAAAGTCGAACGAAACCACTGAGTGCACCGACAGAACAAGCGGCGTCGAAATGCCTGCCAGAATCATGTAGGCGATCTCGTAGTGGTGCCAGCTGCGTGTTGAACCAGTCCAGCCGAGCGAGAGCACGCCGTAGACCTTCTTCGCCACAGAGCTCTTCACATAATTCCGAAGCGTGGCCAGGTCAGGAATGAGGCCAACGAACCAAAAGAGTGCCGAAACGGTGAAATAGGTATTGACGGCAAACACGTCCCACATCAGCGGCGAGCGGAAATTCACCCACATAGCCATCTGATTCGGATACGGCAGAAGCCAATAGAACAGCCACGGACGTCCCGTATGACTGAGCACCATCGTCAGTGCGCAGATCACAGCGAAGATCGTCATGGCCTCGGCTGAGCGGTTGATGGCCGTGCGCCACTTCTGACGGAACAGGAACAAGATGGCCGAGATCAGCGTACCGGCATGACCGATACCGATCCAGAACACGAAGTTGGTGATGTCCCATCCCCAACCGATCGGGTTGTTCAGACCCCACACGCCGATACCGGTCGTGATCGTGTAATACAACGCGAAGAGCCCCCAAGCGGCCATAGCTCCGGTAACGCTGAGCGTGGCGAGGTACTTCATCGTGATCTTCGATTCCACGATGCTGGCGATGCGTGCCGTGACGTCACGCATCGTTGGATTACCGAGGACGAGGTCTTCGCGCACCGGCTCTTCGCCGTGCGCCATGGCCTGCAATCTCTCTTGTTCCTGGACCACCGTCATGATTGGTTCCCGTCAGTGAATCGTTTTGTTAATCAAATGCAGATACGGAGTTACGCCCTGTCGTTGATGACCTTCGCAAGGTAGGTCACCGACGGACGCGTGTTGATCTCGGCAAGAACATGGAAGCTGCGCTCGCTCTTGCGTGCCACAGACACTCGGCTGGCAGCATCGTTGGCGTCACCAAAGATGATAGCGCCCGCCGGACATGCTTCCTGACATGCTGTGATGGCCTCTCCATCCTTGACGCGGGCGCGGCCCTCGTCACGGGCGTGCCACTTGGCTTCATGCAGGCGCTGCACGCAGAAGGTGCACTTTTCCATGATACCGCGCATGCGGCCGGACACTTCCGGGTTGAACACAAGGTCGAGCGGCTGACGCTCATCCTTGTAGTTGAGGAAGTTGAAGCGGCGCACCTTGTACGGACAGTTATTCAGGCAGTAACGCGTTCCGACACAGCGGTTGTAGGTCATCTCGTTGAGACCCTCCGGCGAGTGCGTCGTGGCCGCAACCGGACAGACATTTTCGCACGGAGCATTTTCGCAGTGCTGACACAGCATCGGCTCGATCACGGTCGACGATGGGTCCTGAAGCGAGCCGGAATAGTAGCGGTCCAGCCGGATCCAGTGCATTTCACGTCCAAGGAGCACCTGATCCTTGCCAACAACCGGAATGTTGTTCTCACTTTGACAGGCGATAACGCATGAGGAGCATCCAGTACAGGAGCTCATGTCAATAACCATGCCCCAGCGATGTCCCTTGTATTGGTATTCACCAACGATGGAAAGGGGCTTACCAGCCTCATCCTTGATGTAGTCCGGCTCAAGCGATGTTACCGAAGCAAGGTCACTGAGCTTCAGTGTCTGCGCAACGTTACGCTCGTTCTGCGTATCGCCCGGTGTTTCACTGAGCGTATGATGGTTCTGTGTTGTTGCAATTCGGTGACGTGCACCTGTGACCGACACGCTTTCAACGGCGTGATAGCCACACGTTCCGGCAACAAACGCATTCGCGCCAATGCCTGTGCCGATGGAGCCTCCAGCGGTGCGACCATATCCGAGTTGAGTTGCAATGGTATCGTCGGCCATGCCTGGTTGAACCAACACGGGAAGCTCAACGCTTCCCTCTTTCGTGGTGATCGCCACCACGTTCTCATTTGCTTTCGACAGAGCCTTAAGGTCTTCCGTGCTTGATGCAAGTCCAAGCTTGACGGCCATAGCAGGACTGATGAGCGCGACATTGTCCCAGGTAACCTTGGTCACCGGGTCCGGAAGCTCCTGAAGCCAAGCGTTGTTGGCCAGACGTCCGTCATACAGAGCGTTCGATGGCACCGTCAGCAAAACCGTTCCCGTAGTCACCGATGCCTTTGACAGACCCGAAATCGCACCAGCATTCATGGGCAGATCCGATGCTGTGCGTCCGGTACCGGCGACAACTCCGCTTTGGAGTGTATCAACCCAGCTCATCGCAGGATAGGCGGCCATCATAGCCCCCTTCACGTAGTCGGCATAGCTGGTAGTTGCACCAAGGAACGCCGCATTGACCTTCTTGCCGACGGTCATGAGCGTGTCCTGCAGCGATGGTATTCCGTCACACAGTGGCGCAATGACGGGCTGCTGAATACTTACGTACCCGTCCGGGCTTACAGCCGTGCCCCAGGACTCAAGCCAATGGGCGGCTGGAATCGAGGCATCCGAGATCTGCGAAGTTTCGTCATCATACAAGTTGATGGTGCCGCGGAAGGCAACCTTTTTCAGGATCGCATTCTTGAAAGCGCGCGATGCGGAGTACTCAGGGTTGACATCCAAGAATATGGCCGCATGGATAGCGCCCGCCTCCATCTGCGAGGTGATGTCGGCTATGGCAGCCCCCTTCTCGCCGGAGTTCGGCAGTGTGCGGGATGCATCGATGATCTTCCCGGCACCAACACTGCCCAGAGCGCTGTTGATAGCAATACCGAGGCCATGAGCATGGGCCGAAAGATGCGCTCCTACAAGTACGACACCCGTGCCTGCAGCGGCACTCTTGAGCCTCTTGGCTGCAGCACTCACAGCTGCATTTGATGACGTCGCGCCACCGACCACCGCAGCATGCAGGTCCTGCAGGAATCCTTCAATCTGTGAAGGGGCTGTCCGAACCCGCACATCGGCGTTCATGCCGGTGCTGGAGTACTGCGACTCGACAACCGTCAGATGCGACATCTCGGCGTTAGCCTTGGAGGGAGTGCGCTTACCGGCAAAACGAGTCGCGTTATACAGTGCCAGTGTGTCTGCTCCAAGGAAATCTGCGTCCACACTTACGATCACCGATGCCTGCGAAAGATCCGGAACGATCTGCGCGTCACGTCCGAATACAGCCTTGTTAGCAATCGCAGCACCATCATTGATGATCGCCGGAAGCGTCACAACGACAGCGTTCGGTACTGCTGCAACGAACTCATTCAGAAGCTGTGTGTAGGTTGGTGAGCAGTGCTCATCGACAAAAAGCGCGACCTTTTTTCCGGCGGTGATAGCCTCGTTGATGGCACCAGCCATCTTGGAAGCAGCTGCATCAAAGGACGTTTGCTGTCCGCCAACCTTTGGACGGCGGATGCGATCCGGATCATACAGCGAAAGCAGAGAGGCCTGCATTTCTGCGTTTGCCGCACCACGCGCAAGGCCTGGATGCGACGCATTGCCCGTAACCTTGATCGGACGTCCCTCACGTGTCTTTACGACCGCACCGTAGGCAACGTTGCGATGAGAATAGACCGACGCATAATAGATCGGCAATCCCGGAGTGGCATTCTGGAGCGACTTCACCGATGGGACCAGCTTTTGCTCAGGTCGACGACACGCAGCCGCTGTAAGCGCCATCGAGGCGGACACCAGAGCCATGAAGCTACGGCGGCTGACGCCGGAATCGGCAAGGGCCGATGTCGTTGTGCCGGGTGCAAACTCAGCTGTCTCACCACGACCTTCGGCGAGCTCGTCTATGCTCTTCCACATTGGATTGGTTGACGCATGGAGTGAACGGTCGGACATATGCAAACCTTGAAGGGATGTTTCAATCGTTGAGGATGAAGCTGTCGATCAATAATGACACGACGAGCAGTTCTCTGGGCCGACGCCGGCTACCTTGGGGTGAGGTATTCCAGCAACCTCTACAGGCGGCACCTGCACATCATATCCGCCATATTGTGGAATCGTTAGCGGCTTGAGAGAGGCCTTATCGGCAACCTGTGCCTTGATCGGCGTGAAGATGTACGTGCTGTCAAGCAGGTTCTTCATGTCATGCACCTTGCCAGTGAACACACCCGATATCGGACGCGCACCGACGATGTTCTTCTCTGGATTGCGGTGACAGTCGAGACACCAGCCCATGCTAAGGGGCTTGCTCTGTGAAACAACTCCCATCTCTTCGATAGGGCCGTGACACGATTTACAGTCGATCTGCGCACGGATATGACGGCTGTGATTAAAGTGCGCATAGTCCGGCACCTTGTGGATGCGCACCCACGAGATCGGATTACCCGTCTCGTAAGAGTCACGCACAAGCTGGAGCTTCGGAGACTCTGCCTTCACCGCCGTATGGCAGTTCATACAGGTCTGCGTCGTTGGCACCGGAGAGTGCGCGGACTTCTCTACGCCTGCGTGGCAGTACTGACAGTGTATCTGCAGCTGCCCGGCGTGAAGCTTGTGGGAGAATGGCACCGGCTGCTCGGGACGATAGCCAACATCGGCAAAATCGTTTCGAAACCCGAAGTAGCCCAGGAGGAAGAGAACACCGACGACGCCGCCTGCGACGGCGCCACCGACCTTGACCCCCATGTCAAACTTGCGTGAAAACATTCGCTTCCCTCAGCAGTAAATGTCGTGCAAATATACCGTTCCGCGTGAACCTATGTCGCATGATTGTCCACATGAATCACGCGACAGAATTTGGATGTTGTCGAAGTCGTCGTGCAATGACCACGATGCCAACGATCAAGATGGTTATCGGTACGCTGAGCATCACGATTACCGACAATGAATAGGCATCTCCTACCGAGGCATTGCTTCCGTGCTTGGTAAAGCTGTCCTTGCATGCAGGACAGGCCATTGCATCCGATACGGCCGCAAGAGCTACGAGCAGACCTATGACCATCTTGTTCATGACACCGGCCTAAACCACTGGTACAACATGAAGTAGACGATCACGCCTGTAACAGACACGTAGAGCCAGATGGGCAACGTGATTTTCGCAATGCGGCGATGCGTCTCAACAGACATGGCAAGCCCCCTGCGAATAGTGATGATCGCCAAGACCGGCACAGTAGCAGCAAGCGCAACATGCGTGATCAGAATCGTCAGATAAACAGCTCTCCACATCCCTTCGCCCGGAAAAACCGTGTTGTAGGATCCGGTAGTCGTGTAGAGATGCCACTTGTGCAGGAGGTAGCATCCGAGAAAGACAACGGAAACAACGAACGCGGTGATCATCACCATGCGATGCTGCTGCACACGGCGCTGACGGATGAGGCGATACCCTACAACGAGGAGCACGGTAGAGAGCGCGTTCAGCGTGGCATTGAGTGCCGGAAGCTGGTCGAGGTTCATGGAAGAGCCTTGAGAATGTTCCGAAGCTTCGCCACATCGGCAGGATCTGCACTGTCGTAATAGCCCCTGACCTGCATTGCAGTATCGATGAGTACAAACCGCGTTGAATGAAGGTCCGGTTCTGATGGAGAAACAAGACCAAGGTCATTGCTTGACACAGCGATCATCGAATCCAGGGGCATTGTGACAAAGGCCCATGTATTGCGCTCGGCACCATACTGGCGCGCGTACTCTCGCAGCACACTGGGCACGTCGTTCTCAGGATCGGAGGTCAACGAGACAAACGACACTTTCGAGGCAAACTCGCGATTGATGCCGGCAAGGACATTGTTTAACGCCGGACAGACCGTCTGGCATCTCGTGAAGAAGAATGATGCGATCCACGCACGCCCGCGCAGAGCCTCTGCGCGGAAGGCCGCACTGTCCTGGTCAACCCCGGAGAACGAAGAGACAGCCCGCAAAACCGGAAGCGTGTCCCAGGGAGTTTTTTCGCGCACTGCATCGTCCGCACTCGGCTGGCACGAAGCAAGCGCGATAAGCAATGACAGCAGCCCGGTGATAACTGACAGTCGCATGTCTATTGGCACAATCCCTTAGTGTCCTGCCTTGTGATCGCCCGGATACAGTTGCTGATGCACTGTGCGGGTAACGTGATCATTAGAGGGGGCAGCACCAAACTCAAGGTTCAAACCGAACGTCAGCACAAAGAACAGAAACACCGGCACGTACACGAAGAAGCGCAGGTACGGGTTGTCGAACTTCAGGTGCATGAAAATGTACATCACACAGATGACCTTGAAGACGGCAATGGCAAGACCAACCGTGATGTTGAGCACATATCCGTGGATGAACCCGACGTCCGGAAAGTGCACCAGCTTGGCGGCAGCTACCGTCAGCAGCGTCATGGCGCAAAGCGTGAAAAACACCTTCATGTAGGCAGGGATAACGTTACCGTGATCGTGACCCATTGTCGTGCTCCTGATTTCGGTCGTGAAATGTCGTGTGGATATTAGGGGAAGATGAGATACAAGGCTGGAAAGATGAAGATCCACATCAGATCGACAAAGTGCCAGTAAAGACCGAGCGTCTCAACCTTGACAGGGTGCGGATACCCATTCTTCGTAAATGACTTCATGAGCATAAAGACCATCGGGATCATCCCCGCGATCACGTGCAGAGCGTGGAAGCCGGTCATGATGAAGTAGAAGGAGTAGAACAGCGTGTGATTCTCCTGCCCAGGGAACAATCCGTCCTGCCACTTGGCCCCGTACTCGAAATACTTGACGATAAGGAAGCCAAAGGCACCAAGAATGGTAAGTCCCAAATAGGTCTGGAACATTCCATTGTTCTTGCGCTCGAGGTTGTAGATGGCCAACGCCATCGTCAACGAGCTACCGATCAGAATGAACGTGTTAAGAAGTGCCAGGGGCCAGCTCAAGTGATGGGAAGCATCAAAGAAGGCCTGGTAATTCGTGTTGCGAAGCACGATGAAGGTTCCGAAGAACCCCGTGAAGAACATGAGCTCCGAGGCAAGAAACGCCCACATGGCCAGCTTGCCATTGGCGATCTTGGTGACCGGCTCGTGATTGAGATTCAGTGCTGCAGACATGCTACCACCTGTTATGATTGATCATTGTTTGTCGAGAAACATCAGTACGACGATTCCCATCAGAACCGCGTACGAAGTGAGCAGAACCTTCCGCGCCGTTGCCGCGTCCGGGTTGCGGTAGAACAAAGCGCTCTGCACTGTCAGCCAGAGCCCTAGTGCGGACACTCCCACGAGATACACCGTGCCGGTGACGCCAATGACCGTCGGCAGAACCGCACAGACCAGAAGCAGGAAGCTGGTAAGCGTCATCTGCACGGCAAGTGTCTTGCCCGATTCATCTGAAATCGCGCGAAGAATCATACCACCATCACGGTAGTCCGCACGGTACATCCACGACAGCGCATAGAAATGTGGTAGCTGCCAGAAAAACAGAATGGCAAACAGAACCCACGCCATTGTGTCGGCAGAACCGGTAACCGCAGTCCAGCCGCCCATAAACGGCAGGGCTCCGGGGATCCCACCAACAATGACAGCCAGAGATGAACGGGTTTTCATCGGCGTGTAGACCATCACATAGCTGAGCCAGGTTGCAATGGCAAGCCAGAAGGTCAAGGCGTTCACCGTTAATAGCAGGGCAGCGCCACCGAGTGACAGAACGGCAGCAAAGATGGATGCGCTGCGCATGGAGATCGCCCCAGATGGGATGGGGCGCTTTGCCGTGCGCTTCATGCGCGCGTCAACATCGCGTTCGAGGATATGATTGACGACGCAGCTGCCACTGCTGATGAGCAGCGTGCCGAACATCGTAGCGGCCAGATGCGCAGCCTGTGTGGTTGAGAATAGAGACGTCGTGGACGGCAAGGCAAGATGATACCCCGCAAGGGTGGTCATCATCACCATCTTGCTGATTCCGGGCTTGGTAAGCTCGTAATACATCGATACGCGCGACGGCGCCTGCTCTGCCTCAGAGGCATTGATAGCCGCCTCGGTGTTCTGCGACGACATACTCATCGTCCCCCCTCGTGGACTAGCCCATGAGCTTGCTCAGGAACATCAAGGGTCAGGGGGCGCCCCTTCACACTCAGAAATGTGATGGCATTGGAAACGAGGATCACTACACCGACCATGACGTGCAACGTGGTGACGAGTTCGCCACGGGCGGTCCAGAGAATTCCGGCGCCAAGGGCGATCTGGACTCCGACAAGACACAGGGCAAGGAGTGACGAGCGACGTACGTCCGTCGATGCACCTTCAGAACGAAGCCTGATGAACTGCCACACGATGGCAAGAGCGACAACGTAGGCCAGCGAACGGTGCACCAGGTGAATCACAACCTGAGGATACTGCAGCAGATCAGCCGACGGAAAGAAACCAGCTTCGCTCCAATGAGGGAAACTGACGCTAACGCCCCACGAGTCGGTGTGGCGCGTAAGAGCTCCGAGCACAAACTGTACGAACGTCAGCGCCCACGTCGTGGCAACAAGCGATGCCGTGCCTGAGCTGACCGTTCCCTGAGAGCGTAGACGACGCCACGCAGCCGAAGACTGCAAGGTGATGGCGATAACGATCATCAGGAAAAGCTGCGCCAGCACGCCATGTGAGGTCGACGTCCAGTCGGGCAGATTCTGCCTCACTGTGTAGCCGCCAAATGACCCCTGAAGACACACCGCCGTGAATGCGGCCATGGCCAGCCACACAATGCGGTGCTGACCGGTAACACGGAGGGCCTTGATGACGAACGTGACCGTCAGAAGACCCAAACCGACCATGAATACTTCCATGAAATTCATCGGCATACTATTCACGCCCAGCACAGCAGAGGCGATAGTCAGGAAGACAACCGCGATCAAGCCCGCAATGGCCCGGTTCGGACGCTGTCCCGCCGGCGTTGACCGATAGGCCAGCACCAGAAGGAGGGTCGTGACCAGACCGACGACAGTTGCAAATAACCGATGTCCATGCTCCCAGAATCGATCCTTCGCCCACAACCACTCTGAGGGGGCATAGGTGACCATAGGAGCGAGGTTTGACGTAGGCCAATCGGGGAACGCCATGCCGCTGCGTGTGGTGTTGACGTGACCGCCCCAGACGATAAGTCCGAAGGTGAGCACACACAACACAAGGGCGACGCGATTGATCGCGCGGCTCGATCGGTCAGAAGCTGTTTCTTGCGGCGTCATGCTTTTGGTTGTCGCCTTGAGGTACCTTAATGACTGCCGAACGAACGTGAATCGTCTTCGACGGCAACAGTGTGGTGATGAACCGTTTTCGATGCACCAGGCTCCCATTGAGGCCAGTAGTCGCTCTTACGTCCTTCAACGCTGTATTCGTAAGGACCACGGTAGACCGTGATGTCACGATCGAAATTACCGTGTCCCGGGTGCTCAGGTGCTGCCCACTCAAGTGTGTTGGCACGCCATGGATTACGCGGAGCACGCTTACCTTTCTTGAGCGAATACAGAACATTGAAGACGAGGATCAACTGCGCAAATCCCAGCCCGATGGCACCGATCGTGATCACTTCATTGACGTCTGAGAGTCCCTTGAGGAAGTCATACACGTTCGGATCGTAGATACGGCGCATATGTCCGCCAAGACCAAGAACGTGCATCGGGAAGAACGTCACGTTGAACGTGATGAACGTCAGGACAAAGTGCAGGCGACCCCAGCGCTCATTGAGCATCTTGCCATACATCTTCGGATACCAATAGTAAATGCCGGCGAAGATCCCGAAGAGCGAACCACCGAAGAGCACATAGTGGATGTGTGCAACAATGAAGTACGTGTCGTGGATGTAGATGTCAACCGGCGCTGATGCCATGAAAACACCCGACAAACCACCAATGATGAACATCGACACAAATGCCAACGCATTAAGCATGGCCGTTGAGAACTTGATGTTCCCACGCCAGAGAGTCCCGAGCCAGTTGAAAACCTTGATCGACGAAGGAACGGCGATCACGATGGTCGAAAGCATGAAGGTCGTACCGAGCAACGGGTTCATGCCCGACTGGAACATGTGGTGACCCCATACGATAAAGCCAAGGAAGGCAATGCCAGCAATGGCGAATACCATGGCCTTGTACCCGTAGATCGGCTTGCGCGAGAAAGTGGCCATGACATCTGACACGATGCCCATCAACGGAAGAATCATGATGTACACGGCTGGGTGCGAATAGAACCAGAACACGTGCTGGAAGAGGATCGGTTGACCACCACCGAAATACTTGGAGCTCGTCACCAGATTATCAGGCAGGAAGAAGCTTGTATGCAGGAAGTTGTCCATGAACAACATGGCCAGACCCGCTGCGAGCACCGGCGTGCCGAGCGTCACAAGGATGGCCGTGATAAACAGAGCCCAAACGGTAAGAGGCATATCAAACAGCTTCATCCCCTTGGCTCGCTTGTTCAGCACCGTCGTGACGTAGTTGACCGCGCCCATGATCGAGGAGAAGCCCACCAGGAACACACTGATTAGCCAGAGCGTCTGGCCGCTGATCGTAAACTTCTCCAACCCGGTCATTGCCGAAAGGGGCGGGTATGACGTCCATCCGGCTGCCGCGTATCCTGTGTCGGTAAAAAAGCCGGCCAACATAATCAGACCAGCCGGTGGCACAAGCCAGAACGACCACATGTTCAGTCGCGGCAGGGCCATGTCATCTGTTCCGATCATGAGCGGAATACAGAAATTGCCAAACATGCCGGCTGCAAACGGGATGATCACGAAGAAGATCATGATCGAGCCGTGCATCGTAAGCAGCTGCGTATAGAATTCCGGAGTGATGATGCCACTGCCGGGCTCGGTCACCCACGTTGCCGGTAGGATAGACCCGATCACCGGAACAGGCTTGCCCGGATAGGCCAGCTGCCAGCGTATGAAGAGCGCGAACGCTCCGCCAATGAACAGGAAGAACAGTGACGAGAGCATGAACTGCTTCGCGATCACCTTATGATCGGTCGAGAACACATACTTGCGGTACCACGGAAGGTCGTGATGATGCTCGTGCGCATGCTCTTCATGGGCAACAGGTGTTGCCGTCTCAATCGTTGCGGTACTCATTGCTATAGGTCTCCTTGTTCGGGATTACTTGGTGAGTGAGGCCACCGTGGCCGTGTCGGCCGACGGTGCAACGGTTGGTTGAGGCGAGCGTGCAGCGATAGCCTCGGCGACTTTCTTATCGACCCATGCGTCGTATGATGACTTGCTGAGTACTTCGTACTCGGCTCGCATGGAATAATGACCACCTCCACAGAGTTCGGCACAGGCGAGTTCAAACTTGCCGGTCTTGAAGATGTTGTACCAGATGTTCATCCAGGTGCCGGGAACAACGTCCTGCTTCACGCGTGCATGAGGCAGGAAGAAGCTGTGCAGAACATCCTGCGACGAGCCATGCATCACCACGTTGGCATTGACAGGAACCTTGAATTGGTTCTCCGTCGTGAAGTCGTCCATGCTTCGTGGGTCAGTAGAATCGATACCAAACGGGTTCAATCCCGTGATGAGTTTCCGGCAGTTGTCACGGTCGGTGTAGGCATTACGACCGAACTCACCGTCTGCTCCGGGATAGAGAAACTGCCAGCCGAATGTCTTGCCCATGACCAGGACCTGTACATCAGCCTGCGGCAGACGGGACGAGTATTTGGTGCGCTCCCAGATGTCATCCGAGTACAGACCGATCCATGCAAACAGGATGGTCGGTAGCACAGTCCACGTCAGCTCGACGACGTTGTTTCCATGATAGTTGTATCCGCGGCGGTCATGGCGGTAGCGATACTTCACAAGGAAGTAGCCCAGGATCCCGAACGTCAGGAAAAAGATCCCGACGCTGATCCAGTAAATAATCGCAAACAGGCTGTCAAGCTCCCCGCCGAAGGTGGAGGTGTTCTCGGGGAACCATGGCAACATGTCGAAGTAGGACAGAATGCGATCCATGCGAATCAGACTCCGATGTAGTGGTGTTTCGTGAGTGAATGGTTACGGAAGCTCGGCTTCCGTGTATTGCACGGTGCGCGAGGCCGTTTCTTCGCGCACGGCCTTCACCTCGTCTGCAGTCACGGGGCCGGCAGCATTGCCAAATGCGCTGCGAACGTAGGTCAGCACATCAGCGATCTGTTGGTCATCTAATTGATCCTTCCAGGCAGCCATCTGCCCGTTGATCTGCACGCCGTTGCGCTCGATAGGGCCGCGCAGACCGTGCAGAACGATGGCAATCGGCTTGCGGGCATCGCCCTGGGCTAGCGCCGAACCCGCAAGCGCAGGTATGTTGTTGCCCGGTACGCCCTTGCCACTGCCCAGGTGACAGGCGGCGCAAATGCGGCCGTATACGGCCTTACCCGGACCTCCCGCATCACCGGCTGCTGCGGTCTCGGCGGCAGCCGCATTGGGGTCGACCCACACCGGGTCGTCTCCGTAAGAGGTAAATAGGCCGCGTACATTACAGCCCGACAGTACCGACATTATTGCAAGAGCAAGAACGCCGACACACAACCGCTTGGTTAAAAACTGCATCTTCACTGACCTCGGTTCATTGAATGCTTCGGTAGCAAAACGCGTCGAAATTACATTGGAAGCGCCACGTGGAAAAGCCCGGCGGTTCCTGTGCACTTCTTTTTTCACTCCCCTGCCCCCCAAACCTATCAGGGAACAGGTCGCTCAGACCCAGCAGATCCGTCATTCGGCGCCCTGGCGCAGAAACCACGCCACTGTACTGCTGATTCCGTTGTGCAGATCAATCTTCGGCTTCCAGCCCGTGCATGAGCTGAACAAATCGTGCGAGGCACGCGTGCGCGCCGGATCACCGGCTTTTGCCGGGCCATACTGCACTACACACTCGCGGCTCAGAGCATCGCGAAGAGCATGTACCACATCATTAACGCTCGCAGCACTGTTTCGGCAAATGTGGAATGTGCCCTGCACACGCTGCTCGAGCGCAACCAGATTTGCCGCGGCAACATCATCGACATGTATGTAGTCACGCTCCTGCGTCCCATCACCGTGGATGACCGCAGAAGCCCCCTTCATGAACTTTTCGAGAAAGATGGCAATCACACCGCTTTCGCCATGTGGATTCTGCCGCGGTCCGTATACGTTGGTGTATCGTAATGTGGTGACGCTCATTCCGTGGGTGATACGCTCATAATCGGCGTAAAGTTCCATGGCACGCTTCGAGACACCGTAAGGGGCTATGGGGCGAACAGGATGGGACTCTGTTGCCGGTATGTCGATAAACTCGCCCAGCACGGCAGTCGTAGATGCAAGAATGACATGGCCAACACCGGATGCGCGTGCGGCCTCCAGAAGACTCAACGATCCGAGGATGTTGATGGTAGCGTCATGCACGGGCTTGTCCACACTTACCCGGAGCTCCATATGCGCCGCGTGATGGTTGATCGCGTCAAACTGTTCCGCAGTGACAAATTGCTGGAAAGCAGCATCGTTGATCGACATCTGAACGAACCTGGCACCATCGGGAATGTTCTCGAGGAATCCCATGGACAGATCGTCGACGATAACCACATCATGCCCGGCGCGCAGATATGCCTCAGCCACATGCGACCCGATGAACCCGGCACCGCCCGTTACAAGAATCTTCACAGTGCCCTCTTGGCAATATCGGTGCGATGGTACTTCGAGTCGTAGGAGATCTTATCACATGCCGCATACGAGCGAGCAACAGCTTGCGCGAGTGTATCACCGAGCGCGGTCACCCCGAGAACGCGGCCACCGTTGGTCAGGAGCACATCGTCAACTGCACGTGTGCCGGCGTGATAGACAGTCACGTACGGATCCCCCTCGGCGGCTTCAATTCCTGATATGGGTAGCCCCTTTTCAAAGGCATCGGGATATCCCTTGGAGGCAAGCACCACGTTGCAGGCAAAACCCATATGCGTCGAGCGAATCACTGAGACATCCAGTGTTCCGCGTGCCGCCGATGCGAAGAGTGCCGCGACATCGGCATCGAGTACGCTCATGACAGCCTGCGTCTCGGGGTCGCCAAAGCGGACATTGAACTCCACGACGTTCACGTCTTCCCCATCGATCATAAGCCCGCAGAACAGACAACCCACAAAGGGCATCCCCTCAGCGGCCATTCCGTCGATAACTCTACGGATGACTTTCTCGCTGACCGTTTCCGTAATGGTGTGCGTTACGATCGGTGCCGGCGCATACGCACCCATCCCTCCGGTGTTCTTGCCTGTATCGCCATCGCCCGACCGTTTGTGATCCTGCGCCGGCGCAAGCACGACAAAATCGCGCCCGTCGCAAATGGCAAAAACGCTCGCTTCCTCACCCTTTAGAAAGCCCTCGATCACAACTCCGTCATCGCCGAAGACTCCCTTGTACATCATTTCCACAGCTTCAATAGCTTGATGTCGCTCGGTGGCCACAACCACGCCTTTGCCCGCGGCAAGACCGTCGTACTTGATCACTACCGGCAGATCGTGCATCTCTACAGCCGCACGCGCCTCGACATACTGTCCGGCATCAAACCGCTGGTACGGGGCTGTCGGCACATGGTGTCGACGCATAAAGTCCTTGGAAAAGCCCTTGGACGTTTCGAGCTGCGCGGCCGCCTTCGACGGCCCGAATACATCAATGTTCTCCGCACGCAGCGCATCGGCAAGACCCTCTGCAAGGGGCTGCTCGGGGCCGATCACGACCAGCGTGACATCATGCCGCATGCAGAACTTCTCAACCGCCACATGGTCGGAAGTGTTCAACGTCACGCATTCGGCCTCTCTGGCAATTCCGGGATTGCCCGGCGCAACCCAGAGCTTTTCGCACGACTCGGACGCTACCAGCGCCTTGGCCAATGCATGCTCACGTCCACCCGATCCGATTAGAAGTATTCTTTCCATAGATGGCGAAGATAGTTACGGAGTGACCAGTGACGAGTGACCAGTGACGAGTGACCAGTGACCAGTGACCAGTGACGAGTGACCAGTGACCAGTGACGAGTGACCAGTGACCAGTGACGAGTGACCAGTGACCAGTACCCAGTCCCCAGTCCCCAGTCCCCAGTCCCCAGTACCCAGTACCCAGTACCCAGTACCTATCTTCGCGCTCATGCTTATCCTCTGGGACATCGACGGAACGTTGCTACGCACAACGCACGGTGTTGGCCGTGAAATGTATATCCGGGCGTTTCGCTCGGTCCTTAAGGCCGACGTGACAGAGACGGTAGCGTCAATGTCATTTGCCGGACGTACAGATCGAAGCTTGGTGCATGAAATCGGCGAGGCTGTAGGGTTCTCGTCAGACGATGTCGAATCTGCGTGGCCACAGATCGAGCAGCATATGATTGATGCTGCGTTTGAACTGATTCGCCCTGATACAACGATAGCTCTCGAGGGGGCTCGTCAAACTCTGGAGATGCTATGTGAGCATGGCGTTGCGCATGCGCTGGTCACGGGTAATGTCGAAACCATTGGATATCACAAGCTTGCAATGGCCGGACTCGACGGGTTCTTTGCGCATGGGGCTTTCGGTGGACATCACGCCGACCGAAGACTTCTTCCACCGATCGCCATCGAGCGGTACAACACCTCACGCGGCACATCCTTCTCGACGGCCAGCGCCATCATTGTCGGTGATGCCATCGGTGATGTCGACTGTGCACGGGCGCATGACATCACGTCGCTTGCCGTGACCACCGGTGTGCAGTCGGCCGATGTGCTCCGGCAGGCCGGCGCTACACACGTCATCGACTCTCTGCACCCGCCGGACAGAACGACGAAACTGATTCGTACACTTCTTCGACGATGGATCGTTATGCCCGTCTCTCAGGAATTGCTCGATCATTATCACAACACGCGCTTCGAAGTCGAGGGACTCGAAACCATGCGCATCGGAAAGCCCCTTCCCGATTCCGTTATTGCCTGGGCAAAAAGTCAGGGGGCAAGCATGGTCGCCTTGCTTGGAGCAGAGAACCCGCAGTCGACGCTCACTACTGCTGAGGACAACGCCCGACGCCATGCCACGTTGATGGTCGAATGCTTAGAGCGCGGGCTTCCTTATCTGTCGGTCCTCGGGCTAACCAATGACTGGCGCGAGAATCATCTCCTGGTTGCCGGCCTCACCCGCGAGGAGGCCGAAGACTTCCGACGGCGCTATGATCAGACCACCGTGCTGCACGCAGCCATCGATGGTGCAGTTGAGCTCGTAGGTCTGTAGCCGCGGCGGCTAAGCGATCAGTTCCGATTGGATGCCTATAAGCAGATGCGGACCCGTGACGTGCATATGGCCAGTATGTCGATTGGACAAGCCCGTGGCGGGCTCTGCCAACGCTATCGGCACGAACTCGGCAGTCGGTCGTAAAGGGATGTACACATGCTCTCGCGAAAACGTGGGAGTATCAGAGGCCCTCTCATGCCTTGCCTATTCCACATAGTACAACCTCCGCTCGGATGTGCTTATCACCATCACCACACAGCCGGGGGGCAACGGCATACGATCGATCGAGTCGCAGTCCTGCGACGTGCACAGCACGCGACCACCGAGGTCGTACACCGTGGCAGCGTCGAGCGTTGAAACGTGGGCACGGAAGGCCTGGCGTGACATTGCCAGTGGCTCGCGCCGTGGCTGTAGCACTGGCGCTTGGCCGTCGACGCTGGTAACGCCATCAATGCGGTAGAGTCCGTCCTGGGCCGCCACAAGCAGGTCGTTGCCCGCAATGTGGATGTCGATGGCACGCATCGACGCAGGCACGCGATAGTCGAAGTCCCACGTGCGGCCACCATCGCTGCTTATCACTACCGATCCCGGCATAACGCCTAGCACGTAATCACCGCCAAGATCGATAACCTTGCCCGTACAGGGTACCCACTCGCCCGAGTAAAATAGCGGGGCCGACGACGTCCACGTCGCTCCCCCATCGGTCGAGCGGATGTAACGCATGTTCGTCAACTGTGGCGTCCGACGATCACCATCGGAAGAATCTTCGCGCATGGCTGCGGTCAAGGCCAGCAGCGTTCCGTCACTGAGGCGATGCATGGGATAGACGTAGCTGCCGCATTCTCCTGGCAGGGCTATGCTGCGCACCTCTTGGCTGCCATCCACCACGGCAAGGCCACCGTGGCGGTAGGGCTTCGGAACGAAGTCCGAGTCGCTACGCGTAGTACCGTAGAACGACAGCAGCAAGCGGCTGGCGCCGCCCAGCGGCGTAATCGACGAAGGATAACCCGGAAGTAAGCCCTTGGCTGTGCGCAGAGGGGCAAGTTCGTACCGCACGGTGTCTGCACCGGTGCGCACCCACAGGGCGTCGTGGTTGGCCACGCTCCACGTGCTAGGGTCGATGCGGGCGAAGGCCGTGGTGAAGCCGCGCCACACTGTGTCTTGCACATCGCCACGGCTCAGCAGGCGGCGTACCACGCTACCGCTGTGCGCTAATGTATCGGTGCCCCCTACCTGCCATGGCTGGGGGGTACGCACGCCATACCAGGGTAGGGTGGAGTTGGGATCATCGACAAACGTATTGATTTTTGTACGCTCATCGAACAACAGCCCAGGATATATGACGTATGTCGGTTCGGTGGGCTTGTCAAGCTCGCGACGCAGCACGCGGCCATAGTCATCCAACACCATCGGCAAACCTCGGTCATCCGTCCATGTGCAGAGCATGCGTTGCAGCTGCAGATTGCCTAGTGAGGCCAACAAGGCGCCCAATGCCAACGGATACGGATGCTTGGGCGACGATATCATGGAGTTGGAGTTGGCACGGCTTAACGAAACACCGTGCGCGCCAAACAGCGAAATCGCAAAGGGATGATAATCATGACGCAGGCGGCTGAAGTCAGAATGAAGAGACCATGTTGTCCATCGGGGATACTGCGCACGACTCGTAAAGGCCACACGTATCGAATCCACATCGTAGGAAAACACATATACCCACTCGCGTTCGGAGCGAACTTCGTCAACGCGTATAGGACACTGAAAAGTATGGTTTCCTGTGGGTGTTAGGATACACTGCCAGCCGGCAGAATCGGCATAGAACACACTATCGGCCCACATGTTGCTTACGATATGTGGCCGCAACGTGCGGTGCTTGCCGTTTACCAACAGCGTATCAATGCGTGTTAACGTCGTATCACCCAACAAGCCAACTGCAAGATTCCACTGCCGGCTATTTCGGGTGGGTCGAACAATCGTGTAGATCGTTAATGGAGCACTGCGCGATGACATGCGCGTGGTTGCATTACTGTTCTGTTTGAACGGTGTTATCAAAAGCCGTGGAGTCGAATCGTTTAACCAAACGTACTTTGTACGGTCTGTGAGCGACTCGAACGTCAAAGTACTGTCGCCGAGATCCAGTTCCGTATAGTACTGTAGGGCAACCGTACTAGGTACTGTCTCGAAGAACGATAAACCAAGATCTTGCGACAACCGGTGACCTGCTTCTCCCGGAAGTGGCGTAAAATTGTTCAAGAAACCAGCATCATGAGTAATCTCAGATGGGGTCTGTACGAAAACTGAACCACGAGGATCCACTCGTACACATAGACCGATTGGATCAGACCGCAGTCTGGCGACTACGCCCAATTCTGACGCGGCAGGAAAGAAATAGTCCATGCCCGATAGGCTGGGAGAAGTCTCCAACCATCTGGAAGTCAGGTCTTCTACATCAACGACGCAGAGACTGCGCTTCTGGATAAACATTACAATCGACTCTCCATCGCCAAGAGCTATGGGACCCTGTAAGGTCCCACCTTGTCCAAGCACTGTAGTTCTTGCCACCCTTACCAAAGTATCTGTGAACTGCGCCGCTACAGCCGATTCACCTGCCATCAACAATGTGACACATAACAACATCCGTTGGGTCAACTTGAAATTCATGCGGCAGTTCTTTAAATAACGCAAAGCACACTGCTCAAAGACATCAGGCGGCATGCCTCATTGAGCAACGATGCAAGCGATCTGAGAGTTTATAGTTGAACAAATAATTGTCTGCATCCAACAGAATACTGATGAATGCGGACATAGCTGTTATGGACAACATTGAATTGCGGGACAGCCCTCATTCTCTGTGCAGTTCTGACCGTTACAGTTAGGTCCGTCGCACCGAATCGATATTGTGTTAGCACAATTGCCACCAGCCCGTTGCCACTCAAACGCCCAAATACAATATTTACAGTCTTCACATGGTACAATGCAGCCATTTGCACGCATCGTACACTTTGGAACCTTGATTTCCCAGCAGTATCGCCAAACAGGCGGTCCTGGAACAACAAATCCAAACTCATTGGGCACATTACAGGCTGTTAAGCGGATATGACAGAGCAGATAGCCCATGATCTGCGCGTCGGTGTACCCGATGGGCTGCGCACCAACAAAGCAGATCCTCCTTAGTGTTGATTTTCGATCTTGAAGCAAAGTTGTGCTGCAGTCACCTAAGACCGGCGGACTATAGTTCACCTCACAAAAGTCCACATTCGCCGTATAGTTCGTCCCATCGATGCAGAACGTCACCGTTCGCGTTACATTCGCCTGACAGTTGCATGAGTCGTTCGCCAGAGCGGACGAAGGAGCCAGGCCCAAAAGGGCAACGGTTAGTATGGCAACCACCATGGCTGCCGAAGAGCGTAGAAGTATGCATCTGCGTATTGACATACCCGAGCACGGCACTGCGTGATCCATAATCGAACTCCCACATTTAATTTTAACGTTATGATGTTTCTGTCTTGAGTCAACACCGCCGTATGCCGCGGATCGGATGACGCCGACGTGAATATAGAAAAGAGACAGCAATCCTAGCCAAACGTTTCATTTGTGTCCACTTGTTGGGTAACGCCTGCGATTCTGCCGGAGAGGAGCTTCAACGGTAGTCCTCAACCCAGTGTGTCGACGTCCCCATCTGGCGACTTCTGCCACTCCCGCTGTCAACCAATGTGGGGGAAGATCACAGATTTCAGGTTTTAGGTTTCAGTCCGCACAATAATCTAACGGTGGGTTCGTGCCAACCACCTGACAGTCTTTCTCATCACGACGGTCTGAGGGACGCGGCCCTGTGAAGACCACCAACCGGTTTCGAGCCGGTGGTAATGCCGCGAACGATGAGGTACATATGGATATCAAAGAGTATCTGGAGCGCCAGTGCGCGCTCCACGGCATTCGTCGTGGAGATATCCCACGACTGCTCGGCTACACGAACAGGTCAAAAGCACTGCGACGGTTTGACCGATTCGTCGCATGGAACTGGTTTGACGAGTCCTTCGCCAAGCGCATCCGGACATGTCCGCAGCTTGCTGGTGATGACCTTGATCTGATCCGCGCTGAGCTGGCACAAAAGGAACGGGTAGACCGCAAAGAACAGGTTCGAGCAGAAACACTGCGCCGCCGTTACAACTTCGTGCCTCACATCTGGTTTGAGCACGAACGTGAACTTCCACGCCCGCTTTTCATCGTCGCCCAGCGCGGCGAAGAACCGTTTCGTCGCTTTGACCTACCGGAAGGATTCACCGAGGATCATCCGGCGGCATTGATCCTGTTCGAGATACCGACATTGCTCATGAAGATTTTGTCCGAGCAGCAGGACTGCATTCAGCTTCACGGTCCATTCGGCAAAGCCGTTTCAGCCATCTACCGCGATACGTATGACCACGGCTACGTCTTTGACCTGACAACACTGGAATGCATCGGAGAACGCCACGAAGCGCCTCGGGTCTTCATGCTCATACCCGCCCCGACACCAAGGAAACTCAAGACCATTTCCATGGCACAGGTCGTCCGCCGCGAACGAAGAGCACGCAGGAAGAGGACCTAGGTATCGGGTTTCAGGTTTCGGGTTGCAGGTTTTACCGCAGCGAAGCGTCCCACCGCGCCGAAGGCGCTGCTCTACGCGAAGCGTCCTCAGAACGGAACGTCGTCAGTACCGTCCATCGCGCCGGCCTCGGCTGGAGAGATCTGTGAATAGTCGGGTGCGGCCTGTGTGGAAGGACCGGCTGCTTCGATGCGCCATGCTTCGAGATTCGTGAAGTACAAGGTCTGACCTTCACGGTTCTGGTATGGACGACCGCGCAGGTTGAAGAGGACCTTCAACTGCTGACCAACTTTGTAGCTGTCGAGCAGCGCGCAGCGGTCCTGTGTGACCTGGAACTTGATATGCTGCGGATAGTTTCCATCGGCGATCTCGAGCACGAACTCGCGCTTTTTGAAGGTGTCCTTCACCTGCTGTGTCTCGGTGAGGTGATGCAGCGTGCCGACGGCTTCGTAGGAGTTTGACATGATTGCGTTCCTGTTAGAGGTTTGTGATCAGTGTTGGGAAATTCGAAAGTACAGAATCAAGCTGCGAGATATCTCGGCCCCCTGCCGTGGCCATGTGAGGTTTTCCACCTCCACCGCCGCCAAGTTGCTTTGCCGCCGCGCCAACGAGCTTACCCGCAGAGAGAGTCTTGGTTAGATCATCGGTCACAACGCACACCAGCTGCACTTTGTCATCAATGACCGAGGCCAGCAGGCCTACACCGGATGACTTCAGTGCCGAGCGCAGCTCGTCGCCCAAGGTCTTGAGCTGTTCAGCATCGGCTACATCAATCCGAGCCGTCGCAACGCGCACACCGTCGATGTTTACGGCAGCATCGACGATTGAGGGGATCAGCCCCTTGAGCTCGTCAGACTTGAGAGCCGTGAGTTCCTTTTCGAGTTGCTTGATGCGCTCAGCCTGACGAGCCATGTCATCACGCAGTCCGGTACGTTGCGCGTCGAGATCCTTCAGCCAGCTTGGAATGCTGCGGCCGGCAATGGCCTCGATTCGACGCACACCGCTGGCAACGCTCGACTCGCTGAGGATCTTGAACAGTCCGATCTCGCTGGAGTTGCGTACGTGCGTGCCACCGCAGAACTCCACGGAAAACTTTTCATCAATAAAGACCACCCTCACGCTGTCGCCGTACTTGTCTCCGAAGAACATTTTGACGTTCGGGACGGTGCGCGCCTTCTCGATCGACATCTCTTCGATGTGTACCGGAATGGCCTCGAAGATCTTCTCATTGACCATCTGCTCGATGGCCTCGATGTCTTCTTCCCGAACACGCTCGAAATGGGTGAAGTCGAAACGCAGCCGCTCGGGCTCGACCAGCGATCCCGACTGTTGAACGTGCGTTCCGAGGACACGACGCAGCGCCTCGTGCAGAATGTGCGTGACGGAGTGCTCACGCTCGATGTCGCGCCGGCGCGGCACGTCAAGACGCGCAAGAGCAACATCGCCAACGTTGGCGTCAACGTCCGCATCGCAGATGTGGACGATGGCATCGCCAATCTTGCGGACATCGTCGATGCGGTAGGTTGAGCCCCCTACTGTAAGCGTTCCGGTATCCGATACCTGGCCGCCCATCTCGACGTAAAATGGTGTTTCAGCTAGCACAATGGTATTCCTTGAAACATGGAGAATGTTGGATGCACTCTCTATGTGCGAATACCCGGTGAAACGTGACACGGCATCAATGGTTTCGGTGACGGCTTCCTGCGCATGAGACTTGCGGGCAGCGCGCGAGCGGACACGCTGCTCCTCGAGCAGACGGTCATATTCGGCAACATCTACCTGCAAGCCTCGCTCCCGAGCGATCAGCTGCGTCAGGTCGAGCGGAAAGCCAAACGTATCATAAAGCTCGAAGGCATCAGACCCTGACACAGTATCGCCCACCATCGAAAGCGTATCAAAGCGTTGCAGACCACGGTCAAGCGTGGCAAGGAACGACTCTTCCTCGGCACGCACAACACGCTCGATGAGGTCCCGACGCTCGACGATCTCCGGAAACACATCTCCCATGGTATCGCAGAGGATCGCGACATGCTTCCAAAGAACGGGCTCGGTTAGCCCAAGGTTTCGGGCGTAGCGTGCGGCCCGACGAAGGATGCGACGCAGCACATAGCCCCTTCCCTCATTACCTGGCATTGCTCCATCGGCTATGGCAAACGAAAGCGTTCGGATGTGATCAGCGATCACGCGCATAGCCACGCCGTCGGGGTGGTCCAGCTCCGGGCGATACTCCCGACCGCAGAGTGATTCGGTATAGCTCAGCAGGGGGCGAAACACATCGGTGTCGTAGTTGGAATTCTTCCCCTGCATGACGGCGCACAGGCGCTCAAAGCCCATGCCCGTGTCGACGTGTTTCGACGGAAGCTCTTCGAGCGAACCGTCGGCCTTGCGGTTGTACTGAATGAAGACGTTGTTCCAGATCTCGATCACCTCCGGTACGCCGGCGTTCACAAGCGGTCCGCCGCTCAGGTCAGGCGTCCGATCGAAGTGGATCTCCGTGCACGGACCACAGGGCCCCGTTTCGCCCATCTCCCAGAAGTTGTCCTTCTCGTCAAATCTGTGAATCTGCGTTTCCGGCAGATACTTCTTCCAGATCTCAAAGGATTCATCATCGGTGCGGTACACGGTCGCATGCAGTCGCTCAGGAGCAAGGCCGTATACCCCCGTCAGCAGCTCCCACGACCAAGCGATAGCTTCGCTTTTGAAGTAGTCCCCGAAGCTCCAGTTGCCCAGCATCTCGAAGAACGTATGATGGTAGGTGTCGTAGCCAACCTCTTCCAGATCGTTGTGCTTGCCGGAAACGCGGATACACTTCTGCGTGTCAGCCGCCCGGGTGTAGTCACGTTTGCCGGTGCCCAGAAACACATCCTTGAACTGGTTCATGCCGGCATTGGTGAAGAGCAGCGTCGGGTCGCCGTGCGGAACCACCGGCGCCGAAGGCACGATACGGTGTGAACGGTCGCGGAAAAAGTCGAGAAAGGTCTGCCGGATCTGTCGTGATGTCATGATGTAAGGGGGCTGTCGGTGAAAGTTTCCAGCGCAACCGCACTCGACACGGCTGTGCTCGATTACGCTCGCGAAGGCCGAAATTACGGCGAAATGTTGGGATGCCCGGGGCGGCAAGCAGGTGGATTCCCGCTTTCGCCGGAAAGAGGATCACGTACCCAGTACCCCGTACCCCGTACCCAGTACCCTCTTCGGCCTCCGCCCTTTAACTTCGCAGAATGTCCCCTCTACCCCCAGCCGCTTCGGCGTGTGTTGCGACGTTTTCCAAGCCGCCGAAGGGGGCGGCACACGCCCGTATTGTGGTTCATGCCGAACGTGACGCCCGTGGTTGGCAGGTACGTATTGTGCGGTTTACCGAGCGGCAGTCTTTTACCGACCCGGCCGGTGACGCTATTGAGTCCGTGGAATCTCTGATCGAACGCTTTCTCGACGACGGCTGGGGCCAGGTCCTGCTGCAGACCCCCGATGCAGACGTACACATCCTGCAGAAGTTCAAGCAAGGGGCCTGGAAGAGAACCATGCGGACGGGCAAACCCTCCCGAAGCGATTGGAGCAACATTACCCGTGACCGCGTGAAGCCTCGCGCACTTGATCCCATAACTGATGCTCAGCTTCTGCATGCGCTCGACATCTCGGACGCCGCCGGCACCATCCGCACGGGAATGTCAGACAAATACCGACAGATCTGCCACCTCATCGACATAGCACGAGCGTCCATCACCGGCAGTGAGGTGCGCATCCTGGATGCAGGCTGCGGCAAGGCCTACCTTTCGCTGGCTCTGAGTTACGTGCTGCAGCGTGACGGATGCACGGTGCATCTTCATGGTGTTGACGCAAATGAACATGTGATTGAACACTGCCGCCGAACGGCCAAGATCATCGGGCTGACGCATGCAAGCTTCGAGTGCGTAACCATCGCCGCATCACGTCCGCCCTGGACCGATGAGCATGCTTCTACAGACGTGCTCATTGCCCTTCATGCATGCGACACGGCCACCGATGAAGCCCTCGTGCTTGCACTGCGCCTGAAGGCTGCCACCATTCTGCTCGCCCCCTGCTGTCATCATTACGTGCAGACGCAGTTGCAACGCGAACGTGTTCCGGAGTGGGCCCGTCCCTTGCTCGATGACGGGATCACCCGTGAGCGGCTGGGTGATCTACTGACCGATACCATGCGACGCGATATTCTGCGCTCACAAGGCTACACTGCACATCTGGAAGAATTCGTCTCCTTCGAGCATACTCCGAAGAACATCCTCCTGAGGGCGGTGCGCTCTTCGATACCAGCCGATGACCGGCAGCGTATGGCCGGGGCCGTCGAGTCGATGCAGCATGCATGGGGCATTGTGACTCGATGCGCAGAACTCCTGAAACATGACGACGCTTGACCGGGTCAAACCCCGAAGCATTTACCTCTTTCCACCACCATCGACAGACCATGCGGAATCTTCTCATCGCTCTTTTTGTGATCGCCGGATCTGCCTGTAGCCTTGCGCAGGACCATTACCGTGTACATCTCGACCTTGCAGGCATCAAGAATGACCGACTGCGAGTGATCATCTTTCCCCCGAAGATCACTACCGACAGCGTCACGTGGGTCTTTGCAAACTCCGTGCCAGGCACCTACGAAGAACACTTCTGGCACCGCATGGTGTCGAACTTCCGTGCCTATGATGCCGGCTCCGTGCAATTGCCCGTCCATCGTTCGGCTGATTCAATGTTCGTTGTGAGCCGAGCGCAGGATCTGCGTTATGTGTCGTATGAGCTTGATGATTCGTTCGACGACACGACGGGACGCAATGCGGTGTTTGCACCTGCCGGTACAGCCTTCGAACAAGACAGCATCTTTGTTCTGAATCACGGCGGTATCGTGGCTTTCATCGACGGAATGCAGAAGCGTCAATTCAACGTCACCGTTCGACGTCCGCAACACCTGTTTGGAGGTTCATCGCTGCGCATCGAACGGCTCAATGACTCCGTTGACACGTATGCGGCACAAACGTTTGATGAGCTCGTCGATAGCCCAACGATCTTCTCACTACCCGACACGGCAACGTTCAGCGTTGCCGGCGTGGACGTGCTTGTGCAGTGTGCGCACTCCGGCGTCGACAACATTGCCAGAGTATATGCCGATGAACTTGCCAAGCATTGCGAGACCATTGCCAGGTTTCTACCGGCCATGCCCGTAAAGCGTTATGCGTTCCTGTTCTATCTCTGGCGCGGCGATCGGTCGAAGGTTGCCCGACCTTTTGAAATGGGTGCGCTGGAACACAATACGAGCTCCTTCTACTTCCTCGGTTTCCAGCGCAAGCCGATCGGATTGTCGGAGATCTCCATCCACGAGTTCCTGCATATTCTGGTCCCGCTGAACCTGCACAGCCATGAGATCCATGAGTTCAACTTCCGCCGTCCGGTGATGTCGCAGCACCTGTGGCTGTATGAAGGTACCACGGAGTATTTCGCTACACTGGCCCCTCTTCATGATAAGACGCTCAAGGAAGACCGTTTCCGTAGCGAGATGCAGAGTAAACTTCGCAGCAGTAAGCTCCCGGCAACGTTCTCGCTAACTGAATTTTCCCGCGATGTGCTCAGTGAAGCCAATCAGGAACTGTATTCGCAGATATACACCTACGGTGCCGTGAATGCCTTCTATCTTGATATTGTCATGCGATCTGCCTCAGGGGGCAAGCAGGGCCTGCTTGACGTTGTGCTGACGTTAATGAAAGAGTTTGGACCGAATCGCCCCTTTCATGATGATTCCCTTTTCGATCACATTGAGCGCGTGACGGGTCCAAAAGTTCGTGCCTATCTCGACACCTACGTCAAGGGGCGCAACCCGATTCCATCGGCCGACATTCTACCATTGATCGGCTGGAAGTACATCCCGGAGAAACGCTCCAAAACCCTCGGCTATGCGATCGACGCAGACTTCACGATGGTCGACGGCAAACCGGCAATGCGCCTTTCCCCGGAAGGTGAGATCAACCCGTTGAAGCTCCAGGATGGTGATCTTCTGGTATCCGTCAATGATGTTCCAATGGCAGAACTGTTTGAGTCAGCCGAAGGCCGTAGCGTGATGCGTAAAATGCGTTCACCGGCCGATGGTGATACACTCAGGCTGGTGGTGCGCCGAAACGGTGTCGACGTCGATCTCTCGGGTCAGGCAACGCAGGTCGATAAGATCGAACGACATTTCTTTGAGGTCGACCCCGCAGCAACACCAGAGCAGATCGCACTCCGCAACGCCGTGTTCTACGAGTAGACTGATGCCCAACCCGGAATCGATCACTCCCGAACGGCGGCAACGCATCGAGCACGTTCTTCACCATCGCCAGCCTACGCTAACGGTGGTGTTCGAGAACGTGCATGACCCGCATAACGTGAGCGCCGTTATTCGATCATGCGATGCTGTGGGCGTTGCAGAGGCTCATGGTATTTACTCGGGTCGGCAGGTTTTCCCAGAACTCGGTGAAAAATCCAGTGCCAGCGCCCGCAAATGGGTCGATGTACACCTGCACCAGAGCGTCGACGCGTGCTATGCAGCACTTCGAGCACGCGGCATGAAAATCTATACCACGCATATGTCCAGCGATGCCGTGTCACTGCACGAGTTGGATCTGAGTCAGCCTGTGGCGCTGGTGTTCGGCAATGAAAAAGAGGGCGTAACGGCCGAAGCACGGGAAAAAGCCGATGGTAATTTCCTCATCCCACAGGTCGGCATGATTCAGTCACTGAATATCTCAGTGGCCTGCGCGGTATCACTGTACGAGGCGTTCCGACAGCGTCAAGTTGCGGGTATGTACGACTCTGCACAACTCGGAAACTCCGAGCTGGAGGCAAAGATCAACGATTGGTGCTCGCGCTGAGACTCTCCCCCAGGGGGATCACTTATCAGCTTCGCCCATCACAGGGTCGATCGAACCAATAATGGCTACAACGTCAGAGACCATTGCCCCTTCGGCCATGTGCTTCAGGGCCTGAAGGTTTGAAGATGACGGCGAACGGATCTTCAGCTTCCATGGGTGGCCCGTGCCATCGCTTACAATGTAAAAGCCCAGCTCGCCCTTGGGCGACTCGATCACGGTGTAGGTGTCTCCCTTTGGAGGCATTGTACCAAAGTTGATGATCATGAAGTCGTTGATGAGCTCTTCCATCTTGGTGTAGATGTTGGCCTTGCGCGAGAGCACCGACTGTGGCTGCTCTTCATTAAGTACCGAAGAACGTGGCATCGCTTCAAGCTTATCGAGTACTTGGTGACAGATCTTCATCGACTCCCAAATCTCTGCATTACGGCACATATAGCGAGAGTAGCAGTCGCCGTCGTTGCGCGTGATCACATCGAACTCGACCTGATCATAGAACATATACGGCTGATCACGGCGAAGGTCACGAGCAACACCAGAGCCTCGCAGCGTCGGTCCGGTCAGTCCCAGGGCGATTGCCTTTTCAGCTGTAATGTGCCCGACGCCTGCCATACGGTCGACAAAAATGCGGTTACGATTCACCAGTCCTTCGACTTCTTTCATGCGCTCTGGTAGCTGATTCAGCCACAGACGCGTGTCGCGGAGTACATCGTCCGGGATATCATTGGCAACCCCGCCGATACGGGCAAAGCTTGTCGTGAAACGTGCTCCGCAGATGCGCTCGAAAAGGTCATACTGCTTCTCGCGCTCCGTAAACGTCCACAGGAACACCGTCATGGCACCAACGTCCATGGATGTTGCTCCCATAGCCAGCAGGTGCGACGAGATACGAGCCAGTTCACTCACCAGCATGCGGATCCAGACAGCGCGCTCAGGCACATGCACACCGGCGGCTTTCTCGATGGCCATGCAAATGCCAACATTGTTGGAAAGGGGCGAGAGGTAATCCAGCCGGTCCGTGTGCGGAATGAACTCGTGATAGGTGCAGTTCTCGGCCAGCTTTTCGAAACCGCGATGCAGGTATCCGAGCTCAGGCACACACTTGACGATCGTCTCGCCATCAAGCCGCAGAAGCACGCGCAACACACCATGCGTTGCCGGGTGCTGCGGACCCATGTTGAGAACCATGTCGTTCTCGAGTGGATCTTCGAACATGGCGACCGTGTCTTTGTCCTGCACTTCGCGGAGGATCTTGGCCTGACGCAGGGTCTCGACGCGTTCAATGGTAGCGGAGTTGGAGACGGGTATGGACATAGGTGTCGCGGCGTTGTTTGTGATCGACGTAGTTCGGCCGAAAATACGGAAGGTCAGCGGATGATGGACATGATCCAGTTCCGCAGAGCAGCATCAACGGCGGGAGTCGGCCAGTGCCCGCCATCAAATGGCAGGAACATCAGCGAAAACCCGGAAGTTTCAAGAGCCGATCGATATGCCGCCCCATACCTGGGTGGCACGACGGCATCGCTCTGGCCGTGAGCCAGGAAGACAGGCGGCCGCGCAACGCTCATCGCGTTGAAGCGCTGCAGCACATCATACTGAGGGTAGTTCGACGCACAGATCGTCGCCACACCTGCTAAAGGCCGTTGTGAGCGTACCATAAGCACGTGAGCAAAGTAGCCTCCTTGCGAAAAGCCCACCACTAGCGGCGGTCGCGCGGTGTCGACGCGTAGCTGCGCCATCGCATTGTCGATCACCATTGCATACCAGTCCGCCGTAAGGACAATAGACTCAGCCCGCACTGAGTCCGGTGCCCAGTTGGCATCGGCAACACCCGCATAGGCTCCGCGTCCGGATGTGACCGTTTCGGGGATCTTCGTGTAGGGGGCTTCAGGCGCAACCACGACCAGCGAGTCCAGTCCGAGGCCGCCAAACCAGTCCAACAACATCTGCGGATTATTGCCGTTTCCATGCAGCAGGACTACTAGACGGTATGATGCCGAAGAGGTCGCATAGGTTCTGGGCAGACGGACCTTGTAACGTCCAATGCGTCGCTGCTCGACAAAATGCCAAAGCCCAGACGTATCAAGCGGCGACGGCGCAGGCACCGGAGCCGCCGCGCTCCCGACACCGACGCTTCCGGCCGAAGATGCCCGCTTCTGCGCAGCGATGTCAAGCGGCGCTATGAGATACAGGCCACAAATCAAGAGTGCCGTCGAAAACGACACGAGCGGCCTTCGGCCGCTCGAATTCGTACGCATTGTGGGCGAAGTGGGACTTGAACCCACACGTTCTTGCGAACACGGGCTTCTGAGACCCGCCTGTCTGCCAATTTCAGCACTCGCCCAAGTGTGCGCGGAGAGGGAGGGATTCGAACCCTCGATAGGATTGCTCCTATAACGGTTTTCGAGACCGTCCGATTCAACCACTCTCGCACCTCTCCGTGTCATTGTGATTGACAAGGCCGCGAAGATAAGACCCAGTGACCAATTACGGAATTACGGAATTACGGAATTACGGAATTACGGAATTACGGAATGACGGAGGTTCGGAGTCGTGGGGTCGCGGCATGCGGCGACCCTACCGGTCACTCGTCTCGGCTCTGATATTCAGATACGACACATACCGCTCTTCGTCAACGAGGCCTTGTTCGACGGCGGCTTTGACGGCGCAACCGGGTTCGTGGGTGTGAGAACAGGAGCTGAATTTGCAGTTCTCGGCAAAGGGAGCGAACTCTTCGAAGTAAAATGGCAGCTCGTCGAGACCAAGCTCCCAGAGGGCGAACTCGCGGATGCCGGGTGTATCGATCACGGTGCCGCCGCTGCGCAACGGAATCACAATGGCGGCCGTGGTGGTGTGCCGACCCTTATCGTATTTCCGGGATATCTCGCCCACGGCCTGGGGGATATCACTGATGAGGTTAATGATCGATGACTTCCCCACGCCGGAGGGCCCGGCAAGGAGCGACACGTGCGCCTGCAGATGCTGTTCAAGTTCAGAGATGCCTTCTCCGGTAGTGGTGCTGGTGAACATCACCGGAATACCGAGCTCGTCGGAATAGACACGCAGATCATCGATAAAATCCGGCCTGTACTCGTCCGGGATCAGGTCGATCTTGTTCACCACGATCATCGGCGCCAGTTCACCTTTATCGGCCGCGATCAGATACCGGTCTATAAGACGCTTCTTGTAATCCGGCTGGGCGGCAGCCACCACGATGCAAAGCTGTTCGGCATTGGCCACCATTACCTGCTCACGCCTGCTGCGTCCGGCGGCTTTACGTGAGAGCACCGTCGTTCGTTCTTCGACCTTCACGATCGTTGCGGTCGACTCCTGGATATTGTCAGGAAGGATCCACACCGTATCGCCGACGGCCACAAGATTTGACGTGTGCGGCACGTCGACAACCCCCGACACGGCACAGTCCCAGATACCATCATGCGAGGCAACCATCCAGTGGGGTCCCAGCGGACGCATCACGGTGCCCTGCAGAGCCCCCTCAGGAACGTCTCCGAGCTTTACGCGGGTGCGAGTTCTATCCAGTAGCTTGGCCCTCTGCCGTGTCCGAGCACTATACCCGAGATCTTGATCATCGGGGTCGTTTGGACGTGCTGGATTGCCTTGGTTGCGTTTTGCCACTGGCTGCGGTGGTTCGTATCTTGGAGGAGTTTGATTTCAAATTAACAGGAACCAATTGAACTACCGGTGGATCACCCGGGAATGTACCGATGAACATGCCGTCCAGACGATAATCGCAACCCTCGATATCCCTCGCCCGATCGCCAAAGTGCTCGTAGGACGTGGGATAAAAACCGTTGAAGATGTTCAACGGTTCTTCGAACCATCGCTCGACCACCTCCATTCTCCATGGCTCATGGATGGTATGGAGGTTGCTGTTGACCGTATCCTGCGGGCCATTTCGGACCGCGAGATGATATGGATACACGGCGATTATGATGTTGACGGCACGTCAAGTACTGCCATGACGCTCCATTTCCTGCGCAGGATCGGAGCGACGGCAGACTATCACATTCCAAGTCGCCTGGATGAAGGCTTTGGTTTTACGCCACAGTCAGTAGACCGTGCTCACCGTGCCGGTGCGTCGGTGATCGTCACGGTCGACGTGGGCGTAACGGCCTCCAAAGCCGTCGATCACGCCCGCTCGCTGGGCATCGATGTGATCGTATGCGATCATCATCAGGCCGCCGAAGAGATCCCCTCGTGTCTGGCCCTGCTCAACCCACTCAAGCCCGGATGCCCGTATCCTTTCAAGGACCTAGCTGCATGCGGCGTGGCCTTCAAACTCCTTCAGGCTCTTAGTCAGCGTCAGGGCCACCCGGAACTGGCGTATGAATACCTCGATTTCGTGGCGATCGCCTCGGCTGCCGATATCGCCCCCTTACACGGCGAAAACCGGGTTCTGAGCCTGTTCGGTCTCGAACTGCTGAACTCGTACACCAGACCCGGCTTCAAGGGGCTGGTCGACTGCGCCAGCCTGCCACTGGGCGAACTGACGAATTCAAGCGTGATCTTTGGGATCGCTCCGCGGATCAATGCCGCCGGACGCCTCGGTGACCCCCGCCGCGCAGTCGAGATGATGATGCAGGACGATGAGCTGCGCGCCTTCCATATCGCCCAGGAACTTGAACGCGATAACCGGCAACGCCGCTCGATCGATGAACATACGTTCGAAGAAGCAGCCATCATGGCTCACGAACAACTCTCAAGCGGAAGCGGTAAGGCGTTGATTTTACACAATGAAGCGTGGCATGCTGGCGTCATCGGCATCGTTGCCTCCCGCCTGGTTGAGCGCTTCAATGTCCCGGCCATTATGCTCACGACAATCGACGGGATCGCCAAAGGTTCCGCACGCTCGGTTCGTCAGTTCGACATTCATGACGCGCTGAAACAATGCGAGGATCTGCTGATCGAGTTCGGTGGACATATCCATGCGGCCGGCCTCTCGCTCAAGGTCGAGAACATCCCCGAATTGCAGCGCCGACTCGACGAGATTGCCGGTGCGGCCCTTGCCACCATGGAAATGGAGCACGAAATTGTCATCGACACAGAGCTTCAGCTCACCGAACTATCGCCCTCATTTTTCAAGCACTTGGCAAAGTTCGCCCCGTACGGTCATCAAAACCCGCGCCCGATGTTCATGTCCGATAACGTGACCTCGGCAAACGGGGTTAAAGTCGTCGGCAATAACCACTTGAAGTTCCGTGCCATGCAGCGGCACTTCCAGCTCGACGCCATTGGATTCGGTCTGGGCGGCAAGATCAGCGACGTGTCCCACGGACGCTCCTTCGCCATGGTCTATACCCTCGAAGAGAACCTGTTCAACGGCGGCTCGTCGCCACAGATCCGGATCAAGGATATCCACCCACATCGCTGAGCCCCTTGGCGGAGTTCGCCGAACGAATATCGGATGACAACGCATCTGGACATTTCATCGGCCCGATTCGGGATTATTACCGATATCGACCAATCCGGCCAGGCAGTGGTGGAAACGGAAGACGATGGCTCGAGTGTGCATGTGCCCTTCACACTCGACAAGGGGCTCCTTGGCAACGTTGTCGAGGCCCGCACGCTGCTTATCGGACGCCGGGTGGCGGCACTGGAACAGCGTCTGCCACGTAGCCGTGAGCCCCTTCTCGTTCTCGAGCCCGAGATCACCATTGATGTGACCGACGCTTCGTCACTTCTGAGCGATTACGGCCTTCTCAGCGGCTCAATTGCCATAAAACGCCTCCGTCAGATCGGACCGCCGACACCGGCCATGCTCGCAGGGACGGTGGTCAATGGTGCGCTTGATGCTCTGGTGCGGCGTCCCGATCTTGGCGACGCCGAGGTGATCGCCGAGGCGATGCAGTCTCGTCCCCTGGCAATGGCAGCCCTGGCTCGGGATAGTCAGAGGTACAGTGAACTGCTTACCACCGTGCGGCACCTGTTATCCCCGCTTAGGCAAATGGTGCATGCTTGGAATGGTGCCGACGTGGTTCTGGAACCCTTCCTCATCTCGCCCGTGCTCGGCCTGCAGGGCCGGGCCGATATCGTGGTCCGACGCGACAAGGATCTGACCGTGATCGAGCTCAAGGTCGGACGTCCGCGGGCGCTGGACCGGCCCGACCATATCTCGCAGACGGCCAGCTACATGGCGCTGCTGGAGGCCACCCGTGACTCTCCGGGTGCGATCATGGGTCAGATGTGGTACATCACCGATCAGAAGAACCCGCTTCGCGACGTCGAGGACTTCGACAACCCGATGCGATCGATCCTCGATGCACGCAATGCCATTGTCCTGAATGATCTGCGGGTGCAGAGAGGCGACATGAAGATGCTGCGGATCGCTCAGCTAGGGCCGACGTACCACAAGGGTATATCGAGTTATGAACGCGACGAGTGGGAACGTCTCAGCAAGAGTCTTCAGAGTCTTGGTCTGACCGAGCGGTTCATGATCGCCGAATGGCTTCGCATGGCCGCCAATGAACAAGCCACAGCCCGACTGGGAGGGGGCTCTGGGCGCTGTGCGGCTGACCTTTGGCGGTTGTCGCCCGAAGAGCGTAAACTCTCCCCCACGGTGTTGACAGATCTGACGTTCGACCGCGAACGCTCGAACATGGAAACAATGCACCTGACGTTCGTGCGACGTCCGCAACCGCTTCCAACGGCTATCCGCGTCGGCGATGCCGTGGTGCTGCGGCGGTTGGGGATGGATAAGTATACAGGAGCATCAAAGACCGGACTCGAACTCTACAAAGGCTCCGTCAGATCGATCGATGTTGAGCACGTCACCATTTCACTTCGCAACAAATACGCCGATGTGTCCCGCCGCGATGACGGATGTTGGATGATCGAGCAGGACGTCACCGACACCGGAACGCGCGCCACGTCCACCTCGATCCGATCGCTGATCGATGCCAACCCTCAGCGCCGTAGCGTTCTTTTGGGGCTTTCCGCTCCGCAGCATGACGCGCCCTCGCCTTCACAAGCCCCCGGGCTGACCGACGTGCAGCGCGGCATTGTGGAACGCGCCGTTGCAGCCCGCGAGCTCTTCCTCATTCAGGGTCCACCGGGCTCCGGGAAGACCTCGGCCGTTCTGCGCGCGATCGTTCAGGAACTCCTGCGCCAGCCCCGACATCACATTCTCGTCGTGGCGTTCACCAATAGAGCAGCGAACGAAATCTGTGATGTGCTTGGAAAGCATGATGTAAGCTTTCTGCGTCAGGGCAGCCTCGAGGGTGCCACCGGTGCCGGATCAATACCACGGCTGGCCCGTGATCTTACGCCAGAGGATCTGGCCGACACTGTTTCTTCGACAAGGGTGATCGTAGCGACTGTCGCATCAATGCACTCGGCACCTGAGCTCTGGAGCCTGTCAGAGTTTAACACCGTGATCGTTGACGAGGCCTCGCAGATCATCGAACCACAACTGATCGGCCTTCTGGTGCGATGTGAGCGCACGATCATGATCGGCGACCATTGTCAGTTGCCGGCGGTGATCGCGCAGCCGGCGGAACTTCTCAAGGTCGAAACAAAGCACCTGGATGAGGCCTGCCTGACCAACCTCGGGATGTCGGGCTTCGAGCGACTGATCCGCTGCGCCAACCGGCGTGGCGATGTGGCCACCGTGGCCATGCTTACCCAGCAGGGACGCATGCACGAGGATGTCATGCGCTTTCCGTCGGAGGCGTTCTACGGCGGACGCCTGACGTGTCTGAAAGACTCACAGCGAAGCCGCACTCCCCTGCCCTGGGCTGACGTTGTCAGTCATCGCGCATGCATGATCGAGGTCGAGGCCCAGCAGCAACAGCTGGCCGAGGCCTATCTCCTGCGCGACCTGGCCAAGCGCATCGTGACCCAAGCCGTTGGGACCGCTCAGCCCCCTTCCATCGGCATTATCACGCCGTTTCGCGCGCAGAACACCACCGTCATGCAGCTGCTCGATGAGGAGCTGCCACCCGAGCTGCGGAGTTGCATAACGGTCGACACTGTAGAGCGCTTTCAAGGGAGCGAATGCGACGTCATTCTTTACGGCACCGCCGTTACCAATGAGCAGGAGTTCGATTCCATCCGCTCGGACGTGCAGATCGACGATGTGATGGTGGACCGCAAGCTCAACGTCGCTATCACGCGCGCCCGTGAGCAGTTCATCCTCGTGGGCAACCCCACCGTGCTTGCACTGTCACCGATCTACAAGCGCCTGATGGACTCAATACCTCACCGTCCGTACACATCGTAGTTTTGCCCCATGGCAGGACATAGTAAATGGGCCAACATCAAACGTCGCAAGGCGGTAGTTGACGCCAAGCGCGGCAAACTCTTCACGAAGGTCTCGAAGGAGATCATCGTTGCGGCCAAGCTGGGAGGGGGCGATCCCGATGGCAACGCCCGTCTGCGCATGGCCATCGAAAACGCTCGCTCTGTATCAATGCCGGTCGACACGATCAAGCGCGCCATTCTGCGTGGCACTGGTGAGCTCGAGGGAACCACCTACGAGGACGTTATCTACGAAGGTTATGGTCCGGGCGGTGTGGCCGTGATCGTTGTCTGCACGACCGACCACCGTAACCGCACCACACAGGAGCTGCGTGCATACTTCTCGAAGTACGGCGGCAACCTTGGCGAGACAAACTCCGTCAGCTGGAACTTCACGCGCAGAGGCGAGATCCGCATCGAGACCAACCGATCCGAGGATGACCTTCTGGTCGTGGCTCTTGAGGTTGGCGCCGAAGATGTCCTCATGATCGATGACGGGGCTCTGATCTTCTGCAGCATCGACACGTTGGGAACAGTTGGCAATGGACTTGCAATGTCAGACCTGAATGTACGCGAGCAGCGAATTGTTTTCGAGCCCGGCACAATGGTCACGGTCGATGATCCGGAACACGTCCGGCTCATGGAGAAATTTCTTGATGTCCTCGATGACTATGATGACGTGCAGAATGTCTTCCACAACGCCATCCTTCCCGACGAGGACTGACCCATGCGCGTGCTCGGCATTGATCCCGGTTCGGTGATCTGCGGCTACGGCGTCATCGACGTCGACGGCTCAAAGCTGACACTTGTCGAGTACGGCGTCATTGCCGTCAAACGCCGCACGTCGTCCTTCCCGGAGCGCCTCCGTGAGATCCACGAGCGTCTGAGCGCCGTGATCACGCGCACTTCGCCGGAGGTGTGCGCCATGGAGAAGGTCTTTCACGCCAAAAATGTGCTGACCATCGTGCAGCTGGCGCACGCCCGCGGGGTGGCCATGCTGGCCTGCGCGCAGGCCGGACATGATCCGATCGAGTACACTCCCATGCAGGTCAAGCGCAGCGTGACGGGTCGCGGTGCAGCCGGCAAGGAACAGGTCCAGCAGATGGTTCGCGCGATCCTCGAGATCGAGGAAACTCCGCAGTTCTTCGATGCAACCGATGCTCTTGCCGTGGCCATCTGTCATGCGGTAAACGGCAAGCCCCCTGCGCCGGCAAAACGCGGTGGCGCGACGTCTAAACGTCAGGCATGGGCAGAGTTTGTCAAGGCCAATCCGGCAAAGGTGCGGAAACCATAAGCGGTGGTATTTTTGCACCGCTTGTTTTTACCCGCACTTACCTACGGAACAGTCAATGGCCACGAAGATTGCCATAAATGGATTCGGACGCATCGGACGCTTGGTCTTCCGTGCACTTTTGCAACGTGGTGCCGACGTGGAGATCGTCGGGATCAATGACCTGACAGACGCCAAAACTCTTGCTCATCTTCTGAAGTACGACTCCGTGCATGGCCGCTTCGGTGGCACGGTAGTAGCAGAAGAAGCCGCCATCATCGTCAACGGCCATCGAATCGCGATCTCGGCAGAAAAGCAGATCGAGAATCTGCCATGGAGCGGCCTCGATGTTGTGATCGAATCAACGGGTAAGTACACGGCCAAGGCCGACCTTGAAAAGCATCTGCGTCATGCGCGCAAGGTGATCCTCACCGCACCGGCCAAGGACAAGCTCGATGGAACGATCGTCCTTGGTGTGAACGACCACGAATTGACGTCAGACATGCACGTGGTGTCCAATGCCTCATGCACAACGAATTGTCTTGCCCCGATGGTCAAGATCCTTCACGAGAACTTCGGCCTCGTCAACGGATTCATGACCACCGTGCATGCCTACACTAACGACCAGAACATTCTCGACCTGCCGCACAAGGACCTTCGTCGCGCGCGTGCCGCAGCACAGAACATCATCCCCACCACAACAGGCGCAGCAAAAGCAGTCAGCGAAGTCATGCCCGAAATGAAGGGGCGCCTGGATGGACTGGCATTCCGCGTGCCGACGCCAGACGGATCAGTAACGGACTTCACGGTGGTGCTCGAGAAGGCTGCTACCAGGGACGAGATCAACGCCGCATTCAAGGCTGCTGCTGAGGGTCCGATGAATGGGATCCTCGAGTATTGCACAGACCCGGTTGTATCAACAGACATCGTGGGCAACCCACACTCCTGCATCTTCGATGCCCTCAGCACCATGTCGATGGGCAACACTGTAAAGGTCGTTGGCTGGTACGATAATGAATGGGGCTATTCGAACCGTATTGCCGACCTGCTTTTGCGAGTTACGGCGTGATCCGCTCGATCACAGACGTCGAAGTTGCCGGCAAGCGCGTGCTTGTTCGGGTCGACTTTAACGTTCCACAGGATGAACATGGTGCGATCACGGATGACACGCGCATTGTTGAGTCGCTCCCGACGATCATGTCGATCGTCGACCGCGGGGGTGTAGCTATCCTGATGTCTCATTTGGGAAGACCCAAAGGCAAGCCCAATCCGAAGTACTCCCTGCGTCCGGTAGCCGAACATCTTTCGGCGCTGATGCGCGTTCGCGGCGTGGCGGTGAACTTTGCCGCAGAGTGCACCGGCCCTGTTGCCGAGTCAGCCGTTCAGCAAGCCCCTTTCGGCAGCATCGTGCTACTGGAGAACCTGCGTTTTCACGCCGAAGAAGAAGCCAACGACCCGGCATTCTGCGCAGCACTGGCAAAGCTTGGTGATGTGTACTGCAACGATGCCTTTGGCACCGCACACCGCGCCCATGCCAGCACGGCCGGCATCGCCTCGCATTTCGATGTGCGCTGCGCCGGAGTGTTGATCATGAAAGAGCTCCGGTATCTTGGTTCGGCCCTTGCCAATCCCAAGCGTCCGCTGGTTGCCATCATGGGCGGATCAAAGATCTCGGGCAAGATTGATGTGATCAATGCCCTGCTCTCGACGTGCGACACGATACTGATCGGCGGTGGTATGATGTTCACATTCCTCAAGGCTAAGGGGCTAGGAGTTGGCAGCTCCATTGTAGAGGAGGATAAGGTTGAACTGGCCGGCGAGCTCATGCGCCGCGCCGAAACTGCTGGTGTGCGCCTGTTGATCCCCATCGATACCGTGGTTGCCTCGGCGTTCGCCGATACGGCTAACAAGCAGACCGTCGCGGCAGATGCCATTCCCGACGGCATGATGGGTCTTGATATCGGACCACAGTCCGAGGCCGTTTTTTCGGATGTGATCCGCTCGGCCGGTACGGTTGTCTGGAACGGCCCGATGGGCGTGTTTGAGTTTACGAATTTTCAGTCGGGCACGCGTGCTATTGCCGATGCTCTGGCTGCTGCAACCTCGTCTGGCGCGGTTACGATCGTCGGTGGGGGTGATTCTGCAGCAGCGGTCACGCAATTCGGTCATGCGAAAAACGTCACCCACGTCTCAACCGGCGGCGGTGCCTCGCTCGAGTTTCTCGAGGGTAAGGCACTCCCCGGAGTCATTGCACTCGAGGCATAATCCATGTCGTCATTCTTTGGCCAGGGCCGCGGCCTGAGCGCCTTCCCGCCGGTGATCAAGTTCTTGCTGATCTCCAATGTCGCGGTCTTTTTGTTCCAGTCCCTGATGCTCTCCGGACTAACGCTCGACGGTGTCCCGATCGACAATGTCGTGACGCAGATGTTTGCGCTCTGGCCGGTGGAAAGTGGGATGTTCTTTCCCTGGCAGGTGCTGTCGTATCAGTTCATGCACGGTGGTCTGGGGCATCTGTTCTTCAACATGCTGGCCCTTTGGATGTTCGGCATGGAGCTTGAGCACCTGTGGGGCTCTCGTCGGTTTGCCGTCTACTACCTGCTCTGCGGAATCGCCGCGGCGGCAGTGCATTTGTCGGTTCATCCGCTGATCGACGGAAGCATGGTGCCAACGATCGGGGCATCTGGATCGATCATGGGAGTGCTCCTGGCCTTCGGGATGACGTATCCTGATCGGCCGATCATGATGTTTCCTCTCTTCTTCCCGATTCCGGCTCGCATCTTCGTGATGATCTATGCCGGATTCGACCTGCTGAACGGGCTGATGAATACCAGCGATGGGGTGGCCCACTTTGCCCACCTGGGGGGTGCGCTTGGAGGCTACCTGCTGATGAAGTTTGGTTCCGGCCTCATGCAGCGCGTCGACCCGGGGTCGGGTGGCCTGTACGCTTCGCGGCGTCCGGATGTCATTGACGTGGAGTATCGTGACATCCCAACACCCCCTTCATACACGTCCACTTTCCGTAGCCCCGAGCCCCCGACCGTGCATCAGATGCCTACGAGCAAGACCCCCACGCGATTTGTCGTTAATGGTGAGCCGGTCTCACAGGAGCAGATCGATGGCATCCTGGATAAGATCTCGGCCGGTGGGTATCACGGCCTGAGCGAGCGAGAGAAGAATATTCTGTTCGAAGTGAGCCGCCAGCTGTAATGTCCACACCGCAACCATCGGCCCCTTACTGTGATTCGCTCACCGAGTATCGCAGGCGCGAGACCATCACGGCACTGATCGGTGAGCTAACGATGGGCTCGTCAGCACCGATTCGTGTGCAGTCGATGACGACCACGAACACCATGGACACCGAAGGCACGATCGAGCAGTCGATCCGCATGATCGATGCCGGCTGCGAGCTTGTGCGCATCACAGCGCCCAGCATTCGTGAGGCCAAGAATCTCGAGCACATACGCACAGGTCTGAGGCAAAGGGGCTATACAACGCCTCTTGTAGCGGACATTCACTTCACGCCCAATGCAGCTGAGATCGCCGCGCGGATTGTCGAAAAGGTTCGGATCAATCCGGGCAATTACGTCGACAAAAAACAGTTCAACATCATCGAATACACCGATGCGCAGTATGCCGAAGAGCTTGAGCGTATTCGTGACAGGTTTGTGCCGCTGGTGAAGATCTGCAAGGAATATGGCACGGCCATGCGCATCGGCACGAATCATGGCTCTCTTTCAGACCGGATCATGAGTCGCTACGGCGACAGTCCGCACGGCATGGTCGAGTCAGCCCTTGAGTTTCTGCGTATTGCCGACGACGAGGGCTTCGACAACATCGTCCTGTCGATGAAGTCGAGCAATCCCATCGTGATGATCCATGCCTACCGACTGTTGGTTGCAACGCTCAACGAGCAGAACATGAAGCCGTATCCCCTTCACCTCGGCGTGACCGAGGCTGGCGATGGTGAGGACGGACGCATCAAGAGCGCTCTGGGCATCGGTACACTTCTGGCCGACGGTCTCGGTGATACAGTGCGTGTTTCGCTGACGGAAGAACCCGAAGCCGAAATTCCCGTGGCGCGCGCGCTCATCCGGAGATACGCCCAATGAGGTCACCCTACGTCTATCACCGACGTCAGACGCACGCCGTGGCCGTGGTGGGTCATGACAACGTGCCACGTGTGCTGGCAGATCTGCGTTCGGTGGCGATCGCTGGCATGGAAGACCTGGCACAGATCGGGCACGTGTATGACTCGATCACGGACAAATGGTCGACCTCCGACCAGGCCGCCGAATTCCTCTACATGGGGTCAGCCCCCTTGCCCTTTATGGCTCCGGCGGGCACGCGTCAGCTGCTTGATGTTTCGGCGTGGCTAGAGCACGATGATCATTTCTTCTGCGTACCGGTGTTTTCCATCAACGAGTTCCGCAGTATTCCGCAGAGGCACACCGTCATGAATGTGGTGCGCTGCGCTTCAGATGATCTTGCCACCGATGTCCTGCATGAACTGGCCGAGGATGCCAGCGTCGTGCTTATGATCGGAAGCGCCTCGGCTACATACTTTACTGACATGCGCCAATGCGCAGACCGTCTGATCGCTGCGCACGTGCACATGCCGGTGATACTTGAGTATCACAGCCACACGGATACCATCGACGACGCTGTACTGGATGCATCGACAGACGTCGGCGGGTTACTGGTGGAAGGCTTCGGTGACGCCGTCATGATAACGCTCTCGTCGGACAGGGGGCTTGATACTGCCACGTCCGTCAGAACTGCCTTCGGGATCCTGCAGGCTGCGCGCACGCGCATGACCAAGACCGAATACATCAGCTGCCCGTCATGCGGGCGCACGCTGTTTGACTTGCAGGAAACAACGGCCATGATCCGCTCCCACACTGACCACCTCAAGGGCGTCAAGATCGGCATCATGGGCTGCATCGTCAATGGTCCGGGCGAAATGGCCGACGCCGACTACGGCTACGTCGGCTCGGGTCCCGATCGTATCACACTCTACCGCGGACAGGAAATCGTGCAGCGCAATATCGCCTCAGCCGGCGCTGTGGAGGCCCTCATCGACATCATTCGAAATGATGGACGATGGGTGGAGAAGAGTTACTGAATTACGGAATTACTGAAGTACTGAAGTACTGAAGTACTGAAGTACTGAATTACGGGATTACTGAATTACGGAGTCATCCGTCATCCGTCTTCCGTCTTCCGTCATCCGTCATCCGTCATCTTACTCCGTGATCTTCATTTCGACGCGACGGTTCTGTTGCCGATCTTCATCGGTATTGCCACGGACCATCGGGCGACGCTTTCCAAAGCCTTTGGCGCTAAGGCGCGAGGCATCGATACCGGCGGAGATCACGTACGTGCGCACGGCATCGGCTCGGCGTTGTGACAGACCGTCGTTGTAGTCATCTGTACCTTGATCGTCGGTATGTCCTTCGAACTGCATGCGGACTGAACTGTTTTCTCTCAGCAGTGCCACCACACGTTCAAGTTCGGGCATCGACTCGGACTTGAGTTCAGATTTATCCGTGTCGAAGAAGACCAGAAGCTGGCCACCGCCACCGCGGATACGTGAAAGATCGATGTCCTTTTTGACCGTGCGTCCCTTGGCACCGGCTGGGACCTCGTAGCGTTCTGAATGGAACACGTGATCCTCTGAAATCGCGGTGATCGAATAGACACGGCCTGCCGTCAGCGTCACGTAATACGCACCCGTAGCGTCGTCACTACGAAGACTTGCAACGCGCTTCCCGGTCTTGAGATCCGTCACTGTGATCTCCGCACCCAGTGGGTCACGGGATGCTTCGTCGCGGACCACACCCTCGACCAAAGTCACGGCATCACCGGGGAACGGATTCGGTGTGACCGTGAAGTTGTCGTAGTCTCCGCTGGCAGTTGTGCGCGACATCATCGCACGATCTGAGTTTGGCAAAGCCGTGTAGAACAACTCATCTGCAGGCGAATTGATCGGCTCACGAAGGCGGCGCACGTTAGAGACCGAACCATTCTGTACGGTGGCAACGTAGATATCATACCCCCCTGCCCCGCCAGAGCGATCCGATGCAAAGTAGAGGGTTCGGCCATCCGGTGCAATCACCGGCGACATCTCTCCCGACGCTGTATTCAGTCCTGCAACTGGAGTCGCAATGCTCCACTCTCTACCATCCCACATGCTAGTGTAAATGTCGGTTGCACCCTGACCACCTGGACGATCAGACGCGAAGTAAAGAGTGCGTCCATCAGAACTCAGCGATGGTTGGGCATCGTAGTAGGACGAGTTTACCGCGGAACCGAGGGGAGCAATATCCCGCCACTTGCCACCACGTCGCTGAGCAATGTAAAGATCCGTGCGACCCGCCCCCTTTACATCATGATTGGTCGCCGAAAAGATCATCGACTGACCGTCGGGCGTCAGCGTGCCCACACCAGCATGCTCGGCGTCATTGACATCGCCATTCAATAGCTTTGATGACGACCACAGGCCATTGGACTGTTCCATCGACATCAGTCGCTGCCCCTTACCATCGCGGTCTGAGGAGTAGATGATCAGGCGACCATGATTCGTGATCGACGGTGCGAAATCATCGTAGCGTGTGTTATTCGGGATCGGCTCGATGGTCACTGTTTGAGCAAATGCACTCGTGAGACAAAACGTAAGTGCCATCGCCAGCAGTGAAACGCGGAGTTGAAAGTTTCTCATGATGTCACCTCACAAACGAAACCAAAGTGCAATCGAAGCCTGCAGACTGTTGAGCGATGCAGCGCGCGCTATGTAGTCACGAACGGGCGGATCGGTAAGCTCACGCGTGGAATCGACACCTGTTGACTCTTGGTCAAGTGCCGTAAACATCATCTGAAATCCCAACCGCGGAACCAATTCCAGTCCATCTCCGATCGCTATGCGGTAGCCGAGAGCTGCGTCGAGACCGATACGCATTGCCGGAATGTTCGGATCTTCACCCTCGGAGGTGCTCACCTTTGATTGATTCGGCTGACCGAAATTGAACGAACACTGATCGTCTGGGTCAATGGTCAGAGTTGTGGTCCCCTTGAGATTGCCGGTCGGCAGATGAATCGTCGGTCCGACCTGTGCGAACAGATGATCCATCAGATCAACGCGAACAACAGGCGTAAAGGTGAAGAACGTGATTGTTTGGGTGAAATCACCAGTCAACGTGGCGACTGTCACCTGGAGTGGGTTCCCATAGGCGTCATTGATGACGCAGTCCTGTAACAGCCCACTCTTAGAGCCAGAAACATTCTTTTGATCAGCAATCATTCTGAGTCCTACGGACACAGTTGGACTGATTTCCAGCTCTGCATAAACCCCGAACATCGGTGAAACGCCCATCCCGGAGCTAATCATGCTCAACGGTGACGTGGGCAAAATTCCCTCGATGGATTTACTGTAGAGGTTCACACCCAGACCGCCCTCAATACCTCCACGCAGTATGAGCCCCGGACCATCCGGGCTACGCTGAGGTACGACCTCGTTCGGCGCTGCCGACAACGGTGTGGAGCGGCCACGTCCGTATGGCCGAAGAACGTCTTCCTGACATATCGCGCCCGTGTGCAGCAGAACAAGAAAACAGCATCCTAGTGCAAAAGCACGCATAAGGCCCCCGCTTGATTGCGATTAGTGTATTGCAACATAATATTATGTACGACTAATGTCATAGGTGTTATTTACACATCACAGAGAGTTTTCAACAGTACATCAATACGTTTATCAGCTGCGCTGTGCTCCCAGAAAAAAAAACGTCGATCGCGATTGCTCACGACCGACGCTGATTGACTGGGTACTGGGGACTGGGGACTGGGGACTGGGGACTGGGTAATTCCGTAATCCCGTAATCCCGTAATTACTTCTTGCCCTTCTTCGTCGGAGCTGCCGTTTCTTCGACAGCAACCACCTTTGGAGCGTGGCAGGCGGCGACAAGGGTGCCTGGGCGCTCGAGGAACTCAACACCTGGAACGTTGAGGTCAGAGATGTGAATGTTCTGCCCCTTGCCCAGTTGAGAAACATCGACGTCAATGTGCGTTGGGATGTTTGCTGGGTCGACCTTGATCGACGTCTTGTGCAATGCGTGCTCGAGCGTGCCGCCTTCGCGCACTCCAATGGCAAGACCGGTGACGTGAACTGGAACCTTGACCACGATCGGCTCGCCTTCGCGCACACCGAGGAGGTCGAAGTGCAGGATTTTGTCCGAGATCGGGTCGAACGACACTTCCTTCAGGACGCTCAGGCGGTCCTGACCATTGATGCTAAGGCGCACAGCCTGTGCCTTTGATGTGTAAACCACTGGACGCAGAGCAAGCGTCGACACGGAAAAGTGTACGGCTTCCTCACCGTTGGTGTAAAACACGCCTGGCACGCGGTCGTTAGCGCGAAGTTTCTTGGCTTCTGCCGCACCTGGCGTGCGTGGCTCTGCTGGAAGTGTAACCTGACTCATGAGATGATCCTTCGGGTTGCGTTGCTGATCACGAGAAAAACCGATTAGCCCTGGTTCTTTTCGAACAGTGAGCTGATCGACTGATTGTCATGCGTACGGTTAATCGCCTCAGCGAAGAGCCCCGTAACGCTCAAAACTTCAATTTTTTTGTTGCTCTCACGAAGAGGAATGGTATCCGTCACGTAGAGCTTCGTCAATGCCTCACTGGCGCCGATCTTCTCGACAGCCGCACCGGAAAACACCGGGTGTGTTATGACACCGATGATCTGGTTGGCCCCCTGCTTCTTGAGGGCTTCGGCACACTGCACAAACGTGCTGCCTGTATCGATAAGGTCATCGACAATCACCACGTTCTTGCCCTGCACCTCGCCGATGATATTCATCACCTCGGCAACATTGTGCTTTGGTCGACGCTTGTCGACAACCACCAGATCGGCGTCACCAAGCATCTTGGCATAGGCTCGAGCCTGTTTCACACCACCGACGTCAGGCGCAGCTACCGCAACATTCGTAAGACCCAGTCCCTGAAGTGCCTTAACCGTGACGCTTGACGCGTATAGGTGATCCAGTGGGATGTCGAAAAACCCCTGAAGCTGAGGCGTGTGCAGGTCCATCGTGATGATCCGGTTAGCACCGGCCTGCACGAGCAGATTTGCTACGAGCTTGGCCGTGATCGCCACACGGGGCTGATCCTTCCGGTCCTGACGCGCATATCCAAAGTACGGGATCACTGCCGTGATGCGACGTGCCGAGGCACGCTTTGCCGCATCGATCAACATCAACAGCTCCATCAAATTGTCCGAGGGGGCAAACGTTGACTGGACGATGTAGAGGTCGACCCCGCGGACGTTCTCTTCATACTTGACCCAGATTTCACCGTCGCTGAAGTTGCGGATCGCAACTTGCGACAGCTCGCGATTCATTGCACGGGCAATCTTCAGAGCAAAGTCTGGATTGGATCTTCCGGCAACGATCTTAACGTCCGAGTTCACGCGATGAAGTTCCGACTAGTGATCGTGAGCTGGGGCGGCAGGATTCGAACCTACGCATGGCGGGACCAAAACCCGCTGCCTTACCGCTTGGCGACGCCCCAGTGTGTGATGTTTCTTCTCCCCCTCGTAGAGGAGGTGATCCGCACCACGACGGAATGGTCTTAACGAGTATCCTGAGCGACGAACGGCAGAAGCGCCAGATGACGTGCGTACTTGATCGCACGAGCCAGACGACGCTGCTGAAGAGCCGTAACACCCGTGATGCGACGTGGAAGGATCTTGCCCTGATCGTTGGTGAAACGACCCAGGAACTTCGGATCCAAGTAGTCGATCATGCGCGACTTCTTCAGCGGGTTTGTCCGCTTCTTCGGCTGGTTCCGCTTTTGGCGGAACGGCGAATTGATCGTATTCGGATTTGGTGATGATGGCATTGCCACGGTGATATCTCCTTGTTACTTGCTCTGACCCTTGGCGTCGCGCACGGCCTTCGTCTTTTCCATACGCTTCTTGAAGCGGTCAACACGGCCTGCCGTGTCAACCAGCATCTGGCGTCCGGTATAAAACGGATGCGACTTGGAGTCAATTTCCAATACCATGCGATCGCCCTTGAAGCACGAACGTGTCTTGAACGTCGAGCCGTCGGTCATCAGGATGTCGATGGTTTTGTATGCGGGGTGAATTCCCTTTTTCATTGCTTACCTCGAAAAATCGATCTTGTCGACCTGGCCAATGTCGTCAACCTTGACGAACCGTTCCATGTACTTGACCGTACCCTTGTCGGAACGGAAGGCCTTGATGACCTTGACGCTGATCTTGGTGTCGCCGGCCTTCTTTTTGCCCTTGTCACCGAATGTTTGCTGCTTTGCCATGACGTTCTTCTCCGCCGAGCGGAATGAATGTTCTGGTGAAAAATGAACGGCAAAGCTACGGAGACCGTGGATTCTGTGCAAGACCCCTTAGCATATCCACTTGCGTGATTCTGCGGTTGCTATTTTGCCGCCTATGACTGTGGAGAAATTTGGCGGTGCGGTGCTTCGCACACCCCGTGGCTTTGAGGCCATGACTTCGATCATCCGGGACCGCCAGTCGGATCCTTGCGTGGTGGTGGTCAGCGCCGTCGGGAACACCACACGCAGCCTTGCTGCGGCGGCGGCATGTTCACTGCGCGGCCAAGGGGGCGAGGCATCAACCCAGCTCGATTCTATCGCCACGGTGCACGCAGAACTTGCCGCAAACATAGGTGCCGACCCGATACGCCGCCGACGGCTGACGCATGCGCTGACAGAGATCCTCGACGTGGCGCGCCGTCTGTGCCGCAGCGTAGAGGTCACACGGCAGTGCTCGTCGCGGACGCTCGACAGGATCATGGCCACGGGCGAAGACCTTGCGCGAACGCTGGCCGCTGCGGCACTGCAAGAGGCCGGGATTGCGATCTCGGAGGTGGACGCGCGAACGCTGATCATGACCGATGAACAGTACGGGGCGGCTCGCCCCCTGACGGAACCAACGCGCCGTCGGGTGCGGCATCTGCTGGAAACGCAAGGCACCACATGGGTCACCCAGGGCTTTGTGGCCTCCACCGAGTCGGGTGAAACAACAACGATGGGACGCGAATCCTCGAACCTTTCGGCATCGCTGCTCGCATCGTGTCTCGACGCGAGCAGCATCACGATTTGGACCGATGTGGCGGGTGTGCAGACGGCCGACCCGATGATCTGCCCTTCGGGCTACACCGTGCGGCACCTGCAGTACGATCAGGCCCGCATCGCAGCTTCGTATGGACTGAAACTGATCTACCCGACGATGATCGATCCGGCCGAAACCTGTGGCATTCCCATACGGATCGCATCGGCGCTTGCGCCCGACGATAAAGGCACACTCATTGATGCCAAGACGGCCACAGCGCCGGTGATGATCGCCACGGTCGACAACGAAGAAATGACGTCCGTGACGGTGCTGTTCGTTACGCTCGAAGAATCGCTTCGGGCGATCATGCGCGTGCTTGAAAGTCTCGGCAGCTCCCATGCCGACGGGATCGACGTGACCACGAACATGCACGACCGGGCCGCAACGATCGTCGTACCGACCCCATTAGCCCCCTTCGTGGTGCGTGCGCTTCACTCAGAACTTTGCCAGGAATCAGCATGAAGATCGAACACGACAAGGTCCCGGTAACAGAGTTTACCCCGGGACAGCACTATACCGTTGCCATGAACGGCCGCCCCTTGTACATGGCCGAAGTCGTGAAGTTTCACGGGGGATGCTGGGCAACCGTGCGCGTCGAAGCAGCTCTGGACGAGCAGATGAAGCAGCACTATAAGCCCGGCACGACCTTCGACATCAAGGTCGCACAGTATGAGATCACCCCCGCCGAAGGGGGCCCGGCAGAGTCCTAGTTCCCGCCGGCAGTAGCATACTTGAGCAGCCGAGCCATCATCTCCCGCTCGAGGTTGCCATTGGAGGGCCAGAAATGCGTTGACTGCGTGATGAACTCCTCGTAGCCCGACATCTGAGCGCGCAGGATGATCTTCGTCTTGCCGTCTTCCACCTCCTTGATGTTGAAGGTATACTGCACGCGGCACGTGCTCCAGATGCCTCCGCGAATGCGTGGTATCTCTGAATACTTCTTGATATAGGCCTTCACAGAATCCGTGCCCTGCTGGAGCATGCAGTACTCAGACACCCATTTACCCTTCATCGGACCATCGTCATCGGTAGAGCCGGGCTCGGTGTATGCCTGAGGCTTGGGACATCCAACCTCCTCCATGCACTTTTTGATCGCGACCCAGACCTTGCCGATCGATGCCGACGTCAGCTCGGTAAGGATGATCGGCTCCGGCTCAGCTTCCTGAGCCATAACGGGAAGTGTTCCGCAAAGCAGTGCTGCGAGAACTAGGGCGAATGCGGCGCGCATGATGAACCTCGGTGGATTGGTCTGGTGGTATGACGATTCGACGGCAAAGTTCGGTTATGCCGCCGTTTTTCCCGAAAGCTGAACAGAAACAACCTTGGATACGGCAGGCTCTTCCATCGTCACGCCGTAAAGCGTATCGGCCGCCTCCATGGTCTTCTTATTGTGCGTGATCATCATAAACTGCGTGTTCTCGGAGAACTTCCTGATGATCTTCAGGTACCGGTCAATGTTCGCATCATCAAGAGGCGCATCGACCTCGTCGAGGATGCAGAAGGGGCTTGGTTTGACGAGATAGATGCCAAAAAGCAGCGCGATGGCTGTGAGCGTCTTCTCGCCCCCTGAGAGCATTTCAATGCTGTGAGGACGCTTGCCACGGGGCTTTGCAGTGATGTCGATGGTGCATTCAAGCGGATCGCCATCCTCGGACTCGATCATCTGCAGATCGGCCTCGTCGTCTTCACTGAAAAGCATCTTGAAGAGCATCGTGAAGTTCGACCGGATCTGCTCAAATGTCGCCGTGAACTTCTCGCGCGCCGTCTGATTGATCTCGGCGATCGTCTCATTCAGCGTACGCTCGCTGTTGGTAAGATCGGCAAGCTGCTGAATTAGAAACTGAAGACGCTCGTTCTCTCGATCGTGCTCCTCGAGAGCAAGGAAATTCACGTTCCCCATGGTGGTCAGACGTCGACGCAGTTCCTGGACATCGGCGCGGATCTCTTCGACGGACTGCTCGGTCTGAGGCGCTTCGGGATTATCCGGCACCTGCATGTCGAGCTCCTCGGTTGCACGGCGCACGTGTGACTCCATCCGCACGCTCACCTCATTGTGACGAACATCGGCATCATACTGCTCGGTGATGACCGACTCAAGCGTCTTGCGACACCTGCGCACGTCATCAGCCAGAGAAGCTGCCGTGGCAGCACTCTCACGCACACGCAAGTCGAGCGCTTCGCGCTGTGACTTTGCCTCTGTAAGCCGTGCCGAGGTGATCGCCGCCTGCTCGGTCTGCTGCTGATGTGCCTGCTGCAACTGCCCGCGCTGATTCTGAAGGTCCGTGCGCTCGTTGTCGCGCTGCTCGCGGCGCTGCTCAATGGTCATGCTCTGACTCGCAAGACGTCCCTCGTCTGAACGAAGCGTCTGCATCTCCCCCTGCAAGCGCACAAGGTGCAGTTCTACGTTCCGCAGCGATGCCACATGTTCGGTGTGCTCACGCTCACGGTCGCTCATGGCCGACGCTGCCGCATCAAGCTGAAGCTGGATGGCAGAAGCGTGTGTTTGTGCCTGCGTGACATTCAACTCGGCATCGGTCAGCTCTGCTGAGAGTCCATCAAGTTCAGACTGCATCGTCAGCAGATCCTGATGCAGAGCCCCCTGCTGAGCATGGACGTCTTCGATTCGTGAACGCATCGAGTCGATCCGCTGCTGGCGATCATTACGCATCAGGGCTACTTTGCGAACCTCGTCGCCAAGACGCCGCAGATCGATCGTAGCGAGCTCGTCCTTGACCTCGCGCAGTTGCATGTCGGTGGAATCGACTTCGCGTTCAAGTCCTTCAATGGACGTGCGAAGCTGATCGATCCGCTCACGACGTCCAACTCGCACACCTTCGGTGCGTGAGGCCGAACCGCCGCGCACGGCGCCACTGGCATGAACGATCTCACCGGCCAGGGTCACGGCGGCCTGCACGCCCGGACGCGTCACAGCGCTCCATGCGGCTTCGACGGATGAGACAACAAGCGTACCGCCAAGCACGCCACGCAGGGCGCTGCGCAACTGGTCATCGGCCTTAACGATCTCCGAGGCCCATCCGATTGCACCTTCGGCATCAACAGTGGAAGGGGGCTCGGCAACCGGTCTGATGGCATCGCGACACAGGAACGTGGCCTTGCCGACGTTGTTCTTTGACAGTGCGGAAATGGCCTGTTGCGCCTCTGCACGGCTGGCAACCACGAAGTAGCGTCCGGCTTCGCCAAGGGCCGCTTCGATGGCCACACGGTAGTCCGGATCGGTATTGATGATCTCTGCCAGCGTGAGTTTTTCTCCCGATGGCTGCCACTCGGGAGTGTTCATCAGGAACTTGCTGCTTTCGGTCGTATCGACCAGTCCGCTGAGAAACTCCAACGAAGCGCGGCTGTGCGCCAGCGCCGACCGGAGGTCCTCGGAATCTTTCTGGAGTGTCTCTCTGCGGGCCTGAAGCTCGATCTGCCGCTGTTCTGCCGTGTGGAGCCGCGACTCTGCCTCGGTCAGCTGCTGATCGATCTGTGGCAGGTCAGCCCCTTCCCTGGCAATCTGCTGTTCGACCTCGTTCAGGCGCTCGTGAGCCTGACGTTGGCGATGTTCAATATCCGTGCGACGCCGGTGAAGGGCCTCGATCTGGATCCGACAACGGTCCGCTACCGAAACCCGCTCGGTGAGTGTTGTGCGCGCTGCGGCGAGTTCATCACGTCGGGCGGCGACATCCTGACGTGCGCTCTCAAGCACGGCCAGAGCCTGACGCGTGAGGCTGCCCTGCGACTCGTGGGCCGCAGCCGTCTCGGTCATCTGTGCGTCGACGCTGATCATCCGCTCGCGCAGGTTTCCGAGTTCCTCACTCATCGTTGACTGCTGCGTCTGCGATTCATCCTGCTCGCGGTCGAGCCGCTCAAGCGCACGCTCGGTAGCATGGATGCGCTCGTGGAGCACGGAAATGGATTGCTGCACATCGGCAAGAGAGGCGCGGACGTCGTTCTCATGACCCAGTGCGGCGCGCAGATCGGTCTCCGTCTGCTGATGCTCTGCCTCTGCCGTCTGTGCACGAGCCTCCAGCGCGACAAGCTCTTCCTCGTATTGCTGCCGGCGCTGCCGAACATCAGCAACACGTGCCGACAGCTGCGTCAGAAGCAGATACTCCTCTGCGTACTCGAAAGCAAAAAGTATACGGTCGAGCTCCCGCAGCCGCGTCGAAAGCTCCTGATGCTGCTTGGCCTTTTCGGCCTGCCGGCCGAGGGAATTGACTGTCTTCTGGACCTCGCGAGCGATATCCTGCACACGAGCGATATCGCGCTGGGCGGCCTCCAGCTTGCGCTGTGCCTCACGCCGGCGTGCCTTGTACTTTGTCACACCAGCGGCCTCTTCAAAGAGGTGACGGCGCTCATCAGCCTTGTCGCTGAGAATGGTTTCGATCATCTTCAACTCAATGACCGAATACGCATCCGAGCCCATGCCCGTGTCCATGAACAGGTCCGTGATGTCGCGCAGCCGGCATTGCGTGCGATTCAGCAAGTACTGACTCTCGCCGTTGCGGAACAGTCGGCGTGTGATCACTACCTGAGAGTACTCCGTCGGCAGGATCTGCTTGTTGTTTTCAATTGTCAGGGACACCTCGGCCATGCCAAGGGGCTTACGGGTACGCGAACCGTTGAAGATCACCTGATCCATCGAGTCGGCACGAAGCATCGAGGTCTTCTGCTCGCCGAGAACCCAACGTATCGCGTCGACAACGTTGGTCTTGCCGCATCCGTTCGGACCGACAATGGCGGTTACACCATCGGTGAAATCCAGCTCGGTCTTCAGGCCAAAGCTCTTGAATCCCACCATATCAAGTTTTGAGAGGTACATGCTGCTCTAGGTCGGACAAATGAGGAGTGGCTGACGTCAGATCGGCCACAACCAGCAATTTGCGACGAGCCTACGTATCGGGTGGACCGGAATTATCCACATAGCCCCCTAACCTAGCGACATGGGGCGGGCAGTGAGTTAATCCTTCTTGCGGGCCACGTACAGCATCGGAAAGATAGCGGCCACGGTAGAATAGAGCGTGGATGCGACGCCGTATTGAGCAAAGAACATCAGAAACGACACCTGCATCGGACGCAGGAAGAAAAAGTTGTAGATCAGATTGTGCACGAATCCCGAAACGGCAACGATCATCATAAAACGAGCGCTCCCGATGGTCTCCTTGATAAAGCCCGGGCGATGAAAATATCCGGCGATGAAACCGGCCATGGTCTTTGCCAGCGCATTCGTTCCGATCACATCGGTCGAAACAAAGTCGAACAGCAGCCCGCAGAGAAAGCCGGCTATCATGCCCGTGAACTGCCCCTCAACGAGAGCGATCCATACCGTGAAGATCAGAAGCAGATCGGGTGTCACGGAGCTGACCTCGAGAAACCGCAGGAACACCACATGGATAACGCTCAGCATCATTGCGATAACGCCATAGCCGATGTACCTGATCACCGGATTGGTGACGTACTCGGATGAGCGCAGATCGAAATTCATTGCCATGATGTCACTCTTGGAGGGGGCTCGTTATGGCGCAGTTCTATTGGTTAGTCTCTCGTCGACTGCACGCTCAAGGACGGAACGTTCCTGGTCGACTTTGGCGTCGACCACGAAGACCTGCTCGAGCGTGGAGAAGTTCACCGCAGGTGCTACCACGATACGTCGAAACAGTGTATTGGGCTCATCGCTCGACTGGCGGACGGTACCGATGACAATATTCGCCGGATACCGAGGGCTGTAGTTCGACGTCAGTATGCGGTCTCCATCCTGAACATCGAGAGTACGCGGGACGTTCTTCAGCACAAGAGTGTTCTCCCCTTCCCACTGTAAGATGCCGTCGACCCGTGTTCGCTGCACCTTGGCGCTGACACGCGTATCACGGTTTATCAGCAGTTGAAGGATAGCGTAGTGCTCCGAGGCACCGATGACAATACCCACTAACCCGGCGTCGCTTATGACACTCATTCCCTCGCGGATACCGTCGGCCTGCCCCTTGTTGATCGTCGCATAGTTACGCTGTTGTGTCGTTGTCTTGCCGATCACATCAGCAGCGATCAGTCGATGATCCGTGAGCGCCGGCAGACGCAGCATCGAGCGCAACGTCGTGTTCTCGAGCGTTGCCTGACGTGAACGCGCTGCTTCAACGGCGAGCTGAAGGTTCAGCTCACGCAGAGCAGTATTCTCGGCCTTGAGTGCAACAGGGTTTGGGATCCATGCGAAGACTGATTGAATCCATCCGATAGAGCCGACGATCACCGCTCGGAAGCCTCCAAGTTTCGAAAGGTTCCCGATGCTCATCAGCGACAGGGACATCACCACAAGAGTGATAAGGGTGATGTAGTTCTTGAATCGGACAACGAATTCAATGAATCCGCGCATCAGTACCGTTTCGACTTAATGAGCACCGATGAGTAAGCATCAAGATCTTCGAGGACCTTCCCGGTACCACGAGCAACGGCCGTAAGCGGATCTTCGGCAATGTGCACAGGAAGTGATGTTTCGCGACGCAGGCGCTCATCAAGCCCCTTAAGCAGAGCTCCACCGCCGGTGAGTATGATCCCCCGGTCGTAGATATCTGCCGACAGCTCGGGCGGCGTCTTTTCGAGAAGCGTCAGCACGGCTTCAACCATCGTTGTGACGTTCTCATTGAGAGCCATGCGGATCTCTTCGCTGGAAATGATAATGCTCTTCGGTGTGCCCGTCACAAGATCACGGCCCTTGACCTCAATCTCGATCTCCTGCGGAAGTGCCCAGGCAGACCCGACATTGATCTTGATGATCTCCGCCGTTCGGTCACCAATGAGAATGTTGTGCTGTCTCTTAAACCAGTTTACAATCGAATTCGTTAACTCATCTCCTGCGATACGGATCGACTCGGCAACCACGATACCGGATAGCGCCATCACGGCGATCTCCGTCGTGCCTCCGCCGATATCCACGACCATATTACCCATCGGCTCATGCACGTCAATGCCGACCCCAATGGCCGCAGCCATAGGCTCGGCGATCAAATGCACTTGCTTTGCACCGGCATGCTCTGCCGAATCACGCACGGCACGCTTCTCCACCTCGGTGATACCGGACGGCACGCAGATGACCATGCGTCGCGCCTGTGACATCGTTGTGGAGGACTTCTGGATGAACGCGCGCAACATTCCTTCGGCGATCTCAAAGTCGGCGATTACGCCATCTTTCAGCGGACGAATTGTCTTGATATCACGATGCGTCTTGCCCACCATCTTTTCGGCCTCATGTCCGATAGCGATGATGTTCTTCGTTGTACGATCAAAGGCAACAATCGACGGCTCATTCAACACGATGCCTTTGCCCTTTTGCCAGATCAGGGTGTTGGCCGTGCCGAGATCAATACCGACGTCGTTGGAGAAAAACCGAAAGCGACTCATGGCGGCGAAGTTACGAACGGAAGCTATCCTTTTTTGTGCATCATTGCCGCCATGTCCCGAATTGATGACGTTCGTCAAACTCTCCGCCTGGCAGGCCCGATCGCGGCAAGTCAGGTCAGTGATATGCTCACCCTGACAGCCGATGCGATGATGGTTGGTGCCCTGGGGTCAGAGGCACTTGCCGCAGTGACTCTTGCCGGCTCGTCCACCACGCCAGTGATGCTCTTCGCCGTAGGCTTTACCGTGGCTATGTCCGCCCCGGCGGCTGCGGCATGGGAGCTGGGGAGACACGATCGGATCGCCGACGTATTTCGAACGGGGCGACGCATCTCGCTGTGGGTGACGCTAGCCCTGGTGGTGATCCTTCTGTCAGTCAGCCCCTTCCTTTACCTACTTGGCTCTCCAGACGGGGTCACGAATCTGGCTATCCCCTATCTGCGCTGGTATGTGGCGTCGTTCTTTTTCCGCATTTGGTTCGGCACCTATAAGCAGACCATCGAGGCAACGGGCAATACGCGGCTGCCGATGCTGATCGCACTTACGGCTAATCTATCGAACGTCCTCATGAACGCATTGCTCATTTACGGGTGGGCCGGACTGCCGGCTATGGGCGTCGAGGGGGCCGGGCTGGCCACCTTCCTTTCCCGTGTGCTCTCGGTTGCGCTTATCGCTCTGGTATGGCATCGTATGGATTCTCTTCGGTCGGTAAGGGGCGCACCCGTCGTAGCCGACCCGGAGGTTCGGCGTGGTCTGCTTTCCTCCGGCGCTTCCATAGGACTGCAGATCACGATCGAGGTTCTGGCCTTTGCCGGGGGCGCTATCATGATGGGATGGATCGGTACGACCGCTCTGGCTGCACATCAGGTGGCGATTAACCTTGCTTCGATAACCTTCATGGTGGCCCTGGCCATCGGTACGGCGGCGACGTACCGCATGGCGGCGGCACACGCTAGCGACGACCCAGCGCGTATGCGCATGGTTGGCACCACGGCGCTGGGGATCATCGTCGTATTTGAGCTGATAACAGCGACGCTTCTTGTTACGCTCCGCTCTGTCATGCCGACGTGGTACATCTCCGAACCGGCTGTCGTGGCCATGGCCTCTCAGCTGCTCATTCTCGCTGCTGCCTTCCAGCTCTTTGACGGAGTCCAGGCCGTAGGACTTGGCATCCTGCGTGGCCTCCATGACACGGTGCTTCCCACACGCATCGTCATGGTCTCCTACCTCGTTATCGCCCTGCCGGCAAGCTATCTACTGGGCTTCCATACTTCATTAGGGCCCACTGGTGTTTGGCTGGGATACGTGGCTGGTTTGATCTTCTCCAGTGCAGGTTTCGTTTATCGGTTCTTGACCATCACGCACAAGAAGTAGGTGCAAAGAAAAAGGGGCAAGCATTTCTGCTTGCCCCTTTTCGGTATCTGAATGTCAGAATCGGCTTAGCGCGTGAGGCTCAGCGAACGTGTAACCACACCTTCGGCGGTGGTGAAGTTCACCAGAACCACACCCGACCATGCCGAAGCATTGATACGCATTGACTGACCGTCAGCAACAACCGACGTCAGCGTGCGACCCTGAAGATCGTTGACCGTAACAACCGACTCAGGACGGACCGTTTCGACAACGATCATGCCGCTGTTGGCGTCGAACCAAGCAAGAGCTGTCTTGCCGATCTCGTCCTCAACGCTTACCGTGTTCGTGGCCGTGAGTTTGACCTTGTTGTCTGCACCATCGGTAGCGTCGGAAACGATCTCAATCGTGGCTTCGTAGTTACCAGGCTTGTCTGTCTTGAAGCAGACCTTCGTGAATGTGACGCTGCCACCAGCCGGAATCACCTCTGGAAGATCTGGCGTCGTCGGATTCGAAATCGTGAACTCCGGCGCACCTGAAATGCTGAACGCTGTAACCGTCATATCCACGTTACCAGAATTGGTCACAACGAGTCCTGGCTCAAGGCACTTATCGAACGTTGATCCGGCTTCCCAGTCGTTGGTTGCAATACGCGAAACTCCGCCCTTGCCCTTGATCGTCACCGTGACGTCGCCGCATGGTGTCTTAACCGTCAGAACGTCTTCTTCGCCGTTCTCCGAAGCAAGTGTCGGTGTGTACGTGAACGTGATCTTGTGCGTACCACCGTTTGCCGGCACATCATATGGTGTGCTGCCGCCGGCCGTTACCGACACGCGTGATCCGTTTTGAAGAGAGATCGTCTCAAGGATCATCGGTCCGTCGCCGTTGTTTGTCACGGTGACTTCACCGCTGGCTGTCTGACCGACCTTCACCGTTCCGAAGTCGAATGACGTGACGGAGATAGCAGGGGTGGCCGCAGCGATCTTGATCAGCTGACGTGTGACGTTGTTCTTCCAGTCCTGAACTTCAACAACGCACTCACCTGGCTTGGACTTGTCTGTGAGGCACACCTTGAACGTTGCGCTGGTCACAGGATTGTCCTGCGGGAATGCGGCAGGCGTCAGGTCAGAAAGCGACGTATTGACGGCACGTGGATCTGGCGCAAGACGGATGCGCTGCAGACCCGACTCCACCTGATCGCGCTCCTTCGGAGGTGTGCTTGGTGGGTCTGGGATGTTGCGCAGTTCCGTTGCCGTGAACTCACGGCAGCCGCATGGGAGTGCGGTAGCCGTCAAGACCGGTGCCAGCGTGTCGATTCCGGGCTTCGGCACCATCGCGCCGTCACCAGCCTGAGCGCCCACGACAAGAGCAGCAAATGCCGCAAGGAGGCAGAGTTTCTTCATGACCATTTCCCTGAATGAGTAAAGTTGTAGATCAGTGTCTGGGATGCGAAACAGGCTGCTCGAACGTGTGCAGACGGTTGTCGCGTTCACGATTATACGAACCCGTGATGATTGGACAAAACGTGTTTTATGCCCAGTTCATAATTTCTTTTCCCGTTCCTTTTCCCGCTTCGCCGTGCAATCGTCCCCCGAATCAGGACACCCCGATGGCTGAGTTTGTCCGATTCGGCGGCAAAAAGCCCCCTGTAGGCGCTCCGTTGGTATTTTTGCAAGATGACAATAGGCTCCGTGACCGTCGACAAAGGCGTCCTTCTTGCCCCGATGGAGGATGTCACAGATATGCCGTTTCGCCGCATCTGCAAGCGATACGGTGCAGATATCGTATACACGGAGTTCATTTCCAGCGATGGATTGGTTCGCGACGCCCGGCGCTCACTGGAAAAACTGCGTCTGGCCGAGGATGAGCGTCCGGTGGCCATCCAGATCTTCGGGGGTGATGAGGAGATCATGGTCGACGCGGCGCGGCGTGCTGCCGAGTCCGGTCCGGAGTTTGTGGACATCAACTTCGGCTGCTGGGTTAAGAACGTCGTGGTTCGCAATGCGGGCGCTGCCCTTTTGAAGGACCCGCAGCAGATGGAGCGCCTGACTCGGTCGATCGTTAATGCCGTGGACAAGCCCGTGACGGTAAAGACCCGACTTGGCTGGTCACGCGATAACATCGTCATTCTGGACGTGGCACGCCGCATTGAAGATGCCGGCGCGAAGGCCCTTACGGTGCATTGCCGAACGCGGGACATGGGGCACGACGGCGAGGCCGACTGGTCCTGGATTCCAAAGATCAAAGAAGTCGTGTCCTTCCCTGTCATCGTCAACGGCGATGTCAAAACTCCAGAAGATGTTAAGCGTGCCTTCGACGAGACCGGGGCTGATGCGGTGATGATCGGGCGCGCCGCAATCGGGCACCCTTTCATTTTCAAACACGCAAAGCAATTCATGGAAACCGGGGCATATACACCGGTTACCCCCCGCGAACGGATCGAAACCTGCCTCGAGCACCTGCGCCTGGATCTCGAGCACAAGCCCGAGCGGCGAGCCATTCACGAGTTCCGCAAGCACTACGGCGGATACCTCAAGGGGCTGCGCAACAATTCAGCGTGCCGGCAGGATGTCGTGCGTTCGGATGCCTACACCGAGATCGAGGAGCGGATGTTGCGCTTTGCTGACGAGCTGGAAACGCAGCTCGATCCGGTCGTCGAATGAGCTCTTCGGTTCGGTCGGACGTTCGCAATGCCCTGGCTCGGCATAACGTTCGCAACTGCCGTGTGCTGATCGCTGTGAGTGGCGGAGTCGACAGCATCACCCTTCTCGATGCCGCAGCTGCCTGTGCAGAGGATTTGGCACTCGATATTCACATCGCCCATGTCGACCATGGACTTCGAGACGACTCTATTGCCGACGCCGAGGCCGTGAAGGCCGAAGCAGCAATTCGGCACATTCCCTTCCACACCGGACGAGTGAATGTCCGGATGCGGGCCGAGAAGACCGGTTCGGGGATCGAAGCCGCAGCCCGCTGGCTTCGATATGAGTTTCTTACATCAACGGCCCAGGATATCGGCGCTTCCGTGGTCATGACCGGGCATACGGCCGACGATGCCGTCGAGACTATCCTCATGAGTATTGCTCGCGCCGGCAGCCTTCAAGCACTTTCCGGCATTCCCGCCGAGCGCATTTTGTCGGATTCGGTGCGTGTGGTTCGCCCCCTGCTGGAAACCCGAAGACAAGACGTGGTTGCCTACGCCCGCGAGCGTGGCCTCGTCTGGTCGGAGGATGTCTCCAACGCCGAATCGGTCTTTCTGCGCAACCGGGTCCGCCACGAGCTCCTGCCGGCACTGACGTCAGTTTTTGGACCCGGCATCGGGCGGAACATCCTTCGTCTGGGTGCTACAATGAAGGACCTTGCGCAGATCATCGAACCGCAGATCGACGCGACCGAGGTCCTGAGGCACACAAACGTTGGTGTTCAGATCGGACTGTCGAACCTCGTAGATCAGCCCCGTGTGGTGATCGACACGATCTTGCGCCGGGAACTTGGCATGAACACCGTCGACCGTGACCGTATCCATGACCTTACCGGGGCAGTAGTCGGATCGCGATCGACACTTTCAGGGGGCAGGCAGGCCCTTCGCGAGCGCGATCACGTCGCGATCATCACTATTAGTGATGATCAGCCCCTTGCCGAGGGGTTTGAGATCGATATCATCAATGGTGAAACGAGCTCTCCCTATCGGCTTTCTGAGGCTTGGCTTCATCTTCAGGTTGTGAATGCGCCGGTCGATACTCCTTTGGAACTGCCTCAGGGTGCTATAGCGATCGATTTCGATGCGATTTGTGGCAGACTCCATTGCCGGCCGTGGCAGAGTGGTGATCGTCTCCGCCCGCGCGGCATGCAGGGCTCCAAGCTTGTGAGCGATGTTCTTACCGATGCAAAGATTCCCCACGGCCGTCGCAGCCAGGTACACGTTCTTGCCGATGATGAAGGTATTTTGTGGATCTGTGGCCTGCGTCAGGCTGACCGGGCGGTGGCCGGCAACGGCACCATTCACGCCTTACTTTGTTGGGTCAGCAACGATGCCACACGATAACAAAGACCCTTTACACCTTCCTACCCCCGATCTCATGTCTGCAGAAGCATCCCGATTGCTGGTCAACGACAGAGTATTCCGCCCGTTCATCAATGCGTCAGAAATCTCCGAAATGGTCGGCGAGATTGCAGCAAAGATCAATGCGGATTTCGCGGCCGACGAGATAACTGCCCTCGTGATCCTCAAGGGCTCGGTGATCTTTGCTGCTGATCTTGTGCGCCGGCTGCACATGCCAGTGCGCATGGAGTTCACGCGTGCCTCCAGCTATGGTACGTCGATGACATCCTCCGGCAGCATCATGCTAGAGGGTCTCTTTACGGATGTGGTCGACCGGAACGTGCTCATAATTGAGGACATCGTCGACTCGGGCACGACCATCACAGAGTTGAGAAAGCATCTTAGCGCGCTGCAGCCGCGCAGTCTGACCGTTGCGGCCCTGCTCAGCAAGCCGGCCATGCATCAGGAGCCGGTGGCAATAGATTATCTTGGAAGAGCCATTGGGCCGGAGTTTGTGGTCGGTTATGGTCTGGACTACGCCGAGTATGGACGACATCTCGACGGAATCTGGGTTTTGGACGAACAACCTTCGGCATGAAAACGTCATTGTACACGTCATTGCGCCCATGAACGGAAACACCCCTCGCCAGCAGCGTCCGCAACGCGATCCGGACGATAACAACGACATGACCATTTCGCGCGTCCTGCGCAACGTTCTGGTCTGGATCGGCATCCTCGTCTCGCTCGTCATGGTGGGCATTCTCATGCAGAAGGGTGAGCGTACCGTGCAGCCCCTTACCTACAGCGAGTACAAGAAGTACGTCTCCATGGGATACGTTGCACGCGCTACGGTTGTCAAGACCCAGCTGAACGATTATGAGTTCCGTGGTGAGTTGAATCACCGCATCTCGGTCGATCGTGGGCATCTACCGAGTGGCAAGCTTTCGCTTGACTCGGGCGATGTTTTTCAGACCAAGCTTGGCGTGATCGACTCGGCAACGGAGGAGTTCTGGGCCAGCCATGGAATCTCCTGGAAGTACGAAGATGGTGACGCCCCGTGGTGGATGTCCCTTGTGCAATTCCTTCCATGGGTTCTGCTTTTTGTGGCCTTCCTGTTCATTACCCGCCGCATGCAGGGTGGAGGCGTAGGAGGAGGTAAGAACATCTTCTCTTTCGGGCGGAGCCGCGCACGGATGCTTACAGACGGACAGCTTCAGGTGACCTTTACCGATGTTGCCGGCGCCGACGAGGCCAAGGAAGAGCTGAAGGAAATCGTTGAGTTTCTGCGTGATCCGAGTCGCTTTACGCGTCTTGGCGGTAAGATCCCGCGCGGTGTGCTGCTTCTGGGTCCTCCGGGAACGGGCAAAACGCTTCTTGCGCGCGCCGTGGCCGGAGAAGCTGGCGTACCGTTCTTTACGATCTCAGGTGCAGACTTCGTTGAAATGTTCGTTGGTGTTGGAGCCAGCCGCGTGCGCGACCTGTTCGAGCAGGCGAAGAAGCAAGCCCCCTGCATCGTCTTCATTGATGAGATCGATGCCGTCGGACGTCATCGCGGCGCCGGGCTGGGTGGCGGACACGACGAGCGCGAGCAGACATTGAACCAGCTGCTTGTGGAGATGGATGGCTTTGAGCAGAATTCGGGTATCATCATTGTGGCGGCGACAAACCGTCCGGACGTGCTTGATCCGGCTCTTCTGCGTCCGGGACGCTTTGACCGTCAGGTGGTTGTGGACCGACCCGACGTTCACGGACGCGAGGGTATTCTCAAGGTGCACACGCGCCGCGTTCCGATGTCTAAAGACGTCAATCTGGAGATCATCGCCCGCGGCACACCCGGGATGAGCGGTGCCGACCTTGCTAACCTTGTCAACGAGGCAGCCCTTCTGGCTGCGCGACGCAACAGTACGGAAGTAACGATGTACGACTTCGAGAGCGCCAAGGACAAGGTCCTTATGGGCGTTGAGCGCAAGTCCATGGTCATGAGCGATCGCGAGAAAGAGACCACTGCATATCACGAGATCGGCCACGCCCTTGCCGGCAAGCTGCTGCCTCACGGCGACCAGGTGCACAAGGTCACGATCATTCCTCGGGGTCGCGCCCTCGGTGTTACCTCGTACCTTCCAAGCGAAGAGATGCACACCATGAGCCGGGATCAGCTCAAGACTCGTCTTGTAACCCTCCTGGCAGGTCGTGCGGCCGAGCGCGTGGTGTTCGACCAGCTCAACACAGGCGCGTCCAACGACCTTGAGCGTGCCACGGCGATCGCCAAGAAGATGGTGTGCGAATTCGGCATGAGCGACGTCATTGGACCGGTACGCTATGCCAGCCATCAGGACGAGGTCTTCCTTGGTCGGGAGATCTCACAGCCGCGTGATCACTCCGAAGAAACCGCTCGTACGATCGATGGCGAGGTCCGTCGCATCATCATCGATGCCGAAACGGCTGCCGAGCAGTTGATGCGCGACAACCTCGAGCTCCTGCATCGCTGCTCGAAGTCCCTTATTGAGCGCGAGACGCTCGACGCAGAGGAACTCGACATGCTTATCAAGGGTGAGCCCCTTCGCCCCATCATCAAGGATGTGGAAGCCTTCCGAGAGCGGATCAAAGCCGCTGCACCGGAGCAGCCCAAGCCCGACCTCGATGATGCGCCCAGCGACGGTCTGGCACTGAGTCCATCCTAGGGAACCGCCTGGCCAAGCGGCCGGTCAGTCAATCCCGACTCAAAACTTCAGGCGCATCATAATGCGCTCGGGGATGAGGCGCACAACAGCCATAACGAAGCGCCAGTACCATGGCGTGTAGAGCAGCCACCAGCCGCGGTCAATGGCTTTTACAATGTCACGGGCAACTGTATCAGCAGTGGCGATCAAGGGTTGCGGACGTCCGGCCAGCATTGGCGTGTCTACAGGTCCCGGCCTGATATCGAGAACATTGATGCCAAGGGGCTTATAGCGTCCGCGCATCCCGGCCAGGAAGTGCGAGACGGCAGCTTTGGAAGCTCCATAGGTGTAGAGTGAGCGCCGTCCCCGCCCTCCGGCAACGGACGTGATCACCGCGATCGTTCCCGTCCCCTGCGATTCCATTGCAAGGCCAAAGCGCTGCGCAAGCGACAGGACGCTCGTGGCATTGACCTCGAACAGACGCAGCATCTCTTCAACATCGTGATCGATCTCCTGCTGATTGCGCAGCACGCCATGCGCGATGAGCACAACATCGATGCTGCCGCACGTGCCCTTGGCCGCGCGGACGATCTCATCATGTCGCACACTGTCCTGCACATCAGCCAACATCGTTTCAACGCGTGACGCACCTCGGGCCAGAAGGTCTGAAGCAGTGGTGCTAAGTGCCTCGGCATTGCGGGCAACCAGAAACAGCGTTGCACCGCGTGAGGCATATGCGCGCGCTACGGGTTGAGCGATGCCGGACGTTGCACCGATGACGACCACGGACAGTGACTTCATGAGATTGCTTTCGTTGAGGATGTAACACGGCGCCAAAACGAGCTGGACATTGCAGGATCGATGCTGGCCTCGAATCTATCGATCACATCGGCGTACATCGCCCGGAACATCGCAGCCGGTACACGGGCGTCCTTGGCAGGATACACCCGACCACCAACACCGTGCACAATACGGTCGCATTGGTCGAGTGCATCGAACATTCTCCGCCCCGTGATCGGCATGTCCAGCGTAAGGGTAAGCCCCGGACGAGGGAATGACATGATCCCCGGTGAGGTGAGCGTACCGAACTTTTTCAGAACGGCAAGAAACGACGAGATTCCTCCGCCCTGCATGGTCGAAAGGATCCGCCGCATGGTGTCTTCTCCCCCTTCCGACGGAACGACGCACTGGTATTGCATCATACCGCGTTGACCGTAGAGCAGGTTCCAGCGCTCAACACCGTCGAGCGGGTAGAAGAATGTCTCGAGATCCATGTTCGTTCTCGACATCCGAGATAGCTGACGATTGTACCATACGGCATTGAACGCCTTGATGGTCAGGGGGCTGAGAAGCCACGACGGTCCCTGCACGGGCACGCGCAGCAGCGGCCCCTTCCAGGGTCCGCTGAGCGTTCCATCCACCTGCTCATGAAAACGGCCACGCAGCACCAGCCCCCTACCGAGTGATGCTCCTCGCTGCATCACGTCGATCCAGCTTACGGTATAGTCCCATTCGTCGTCTGACTCGTCTGTCAGACGGATAAGCTCACCGAGCGAGCGAGCCTTGAGGCTTTCCTGTTCGATCTGGCGCGAGGCGATCGGGATGAGGGCGATCTCGACCCATGTGATCACACCGGTCAGCCCCATTCCGCCGATCGTTGCCTGAAAGAGCTCCTGGTTCTCGGTCAGCGAACAACGATGCTCATGGCCGTCGCTACGCCTGAGCCCAAGCGACCGTACATGACGTCCGAACGTACCAACGCGGTGATGATTCTTTCCGTGAATGTCGTTGGCGACCGCTCCGCCGAGCGTGACAAACTTCGTGCCGGGAGTAACGGCAACGAACCATCCGTGCGGAACAACAATGCGCAGCAGATCAGCGATCGATAGTCCAGACTCGGCGCGAAGTACGCCGGTCTGCCGGTCAAACGAAAGGATACGATCGCATCGATGCATGCGGAGCACCGTTCCACCATCATTCAGACACACGTCGCCGTAGGAACGGCCAAGACCGTAGGCGATCACGGATTGATAGCGTGACAGGTCTACATCATGCGCCCACGCCGCGTCGACGATGCGTGCGGCATGCGACTGCGGATAACGTCCCCACGATGTCGGTGATTGCTCCATCGGTGTGCGTCCTTAATCCTACGTAGCGGCGATGGCCACTGCCGCGATGGCTACACCAACAGCCCATGAATGCTTATCCCTCGCAGCGAACACGATCGGATCGTCATGCATTCCGCCGCGGTGAGCTGTGAGCCACAGGTGACTTACCCAATAGACCAGACACGGGGCGATGAGCCACATACGCGTCGGATGCCGATAGAGCGTCTGCACTTGGGGTCCGTTCACATACAGCGTAAAGACCAGCACGGCCACAAAGCCCAGCGCTGTTCCTGCCATGAGAACAAATTCCGCATCTCCTACGTGGTAGCCCCTTCCCGAGACGTGCGTGCCCTCACGCTCGATCGTATCGCGCAGCTCGGCATAGCGCTTCAGGAAGGCCAGACTCATGAACAGAAAGAGAGAAAATCCTAGCAGCCATGGTGAGACCTCTACACCCGCTGCCGCACCACCGGCGGCAACTCGCAGGGCATAAAGTCCGGCAAGGGCAATGACATCTACCAGTGCGATACGCTTGAGCACAAATGAATATGCCGTTGTAGCGATGGCGTAGGTTACCAGCCAGAGCGTGAAAGAGTTGGGCATGACAGCTATGCATATCGCGGTGGCGGCCGTCACGCACACGGCAACCACTGTCCAAGCCAGCGGCAGAGAGACTGCGCCACTGGCAAGCGGACGAAACCGCTTGCGAGGATGGGCACGATCATGCTCGAGATCCGAGATGTCGTTGACGATGTAAACGCTCGAGGCAACGAGACTGAAGGCCAGCATGCCCCATAGACATGCGACCAGTGCATCGATGTCACCGGTCCGATGAGCCAGGGCAAGTGGCACGATGAGCAGCAGGTTCTTCACCCACTGATACACGCGCATCTGCCGCAGGAGATTGATGAGCATCGAAGATGGTTCAGCCATGGACTGCAAAATAGAGATCAATCTCGGCTTCGAAGATTCCGTCGCGGGCGTCTATCTCATCCAGGCAGCCCCGGTCTTCATCCGAAAGCGTACCTGTTACGGCGAGATGCTCGAAGATGTCGCAGCAGCGTTTGGCATCCTCTACATGATTATGAAATCGCATCTCGGCGTAATCGCGTGCCGAAAACGTCGAGATCAGAAACTGCCAGTCCGATGCCTGCGCTAGAAGAAGTTCGCGCATCATGGTGCGGGCAACCCGACGCATTTCGCTGCTCCATCGCTCTTGGGGATGCTTTTCCATGAGACTTCGGACCTGGAACTCGAGCTGATACTCCTTCTGCCAGGTCCATTGCGTGTCGTCATTCATCCATACCGAATGATCTCCGTCACGTCCCCACGACGATTCCGGCAGCGCCACCAGGCAATCAGGATGTACGGCCTCATGGCAGTCGCCGAGCGTTAACGTTGCGGTGTGAGGCGAGGCATGAATCGTGCGGAGGACTTCTTCGAAGAAGACCGGACCTTCAAACCACCAGTGACCAAAGAGCTCGGTATCGAACGGTAGCGTTAGCACAGCCGGGGTCGGGTTGCTGTGACGACGTTGCTGAATCGTGTCGATGATCATGGCGGCATAGTGCCGACCATGTTCGCGGGCGCGCTTGATAGCCCACTCCGGCACATACGGCTGCTTATAGGCCATATCGGCCTTGTTGTCAGTGACGCGCCAGTATCGTAAGGCTGAGTTCGAGAACTTTTTATGGAAGTCCAGGTAATCGGCATCGCCCGGATATCCCGTCGATCCGCTCCAAACCTGCAGCGCGGTCTGCGTATGTCGCGTAAAGACCGAGACGGAGGCATCGGACGTAGTCGACCCGACACGGAACACGTCCATCGCGGATCGTTCATCGAGACGCTGACGGATGTTTCCGTAGGTATGCTCGTAATGTGTCCGCTGACCATGTTGATCGACGAATCCCAGCGGACGCGCCGAGCGCAACGCCGCCTCATCGGTGACGAAATATGATAGCCCGTTTCGCTGCAGGATGCTCTCGACCGATTCACGGTCCCGTGGCTTCGAATACGCATACACCGGCAAAAAGGTCCGCCACGGATACCCCGGACGATAGGCACATTCGGGCAGCCAGATTCCACGTGGACGACGTCCGAAGTGACGCTCGTGGGCGTGAAGAGCGATCTCGACCTGACGCTGCAGACTCTCGTCCTCGGCCAGCAGGGGCATGTATCCATGCGTTGCTCCGCACGTCATGATCTCGATCGCACCCTCATTCTGCAGACGACGGAACTGTCCGATGATGTCCGAACGATAGCTTACGGAAAACAACTCGGCGGCATCCGCGTACCACTGCTCCCAATACGAGGTCATCTCAATGAGGTGCGCTTCAGCCCCCTGACTCTCCATGATGCTGCGATCGGCAGCAGCCAGCTCAGCGTGTTCACGGCAGTAGCGAATGAACAGTTCCGGAAAGTCCCGATGTGCCAGCTGCTCGCACAGGATCGGAGAAATGTCAAACGTCAACCCCGGACGTATTCCGTCCGCTATGAGACGGTCACACATTCCGATCAGCGGCAGGTAACACTCTGCCGTGGCCTCACACAGCCAGTCGCTGCCATGTGGCCAGGCCCCGTGATGAAGCACGTACGGCAGATGCGTATGCAGAACGAAGCAGGTCATGGGCGGGATTGCGGCGAAGTTACCTCTGCGGAAAACGACAAACGCCACGGCATCGTGTACCGTGGCGCTCGTGGTAACGTGGGCGAGTGACGGGGCTTGAACCCGCGACAACCAGAGTCACAATCTGGGGCTCTACCAACTGAGCTACACCCGCCGTGAACTGCAAATATACGAAGACAGAGTGAGTGGGGCTTGCTGAGGACGTTGATGTCGTATATTGCATACGTCGCGCACCGCCATAGTGGCCATGAAGCCACGCGTTCCCAGCCGGAAGCGCCACGTTCTCGCTCTCCTCCCTACCGCAGTTTTTCTGCATGCCGCACCGAAACGCGTCCGGCACGCAACGCACAAGCACACTCAACGCTTTTTTCCGCTTTTGTACAGTACAGTATGTCCGACGAGACACCAGAGCGCGCACCCAAAACAACGCGTGCACGCAAGGCAACAAAGGTTGCCAAACCAGAACAAGAATCATCAGTGACGCCTGCGGAATCCCCTTCCGCAACGAAGGCACCCGCGCGGAAGCGCACAAGGGCCGTAGCCGCCGAGGCGCCTCCGGTGGAGGCAGCACCGGCGCCGCGCGCAGAAACGCGTCCAGCGCCACGCCGTGACGAATCCCGCGCAGAAGTACCTGACGAGCGACGCTCTGAACCACGTGAAGACAGGCGCGATGAGCGCTCGCAAGAGCGTCGCGAGGAACGTCGCGAGGAACGTCGCGAGGAGCGTCCGCAAGACCGACGTGATGAACGTCGTGATGAGCGTCCGCACGAACGAAGAGACTTCCGCCGCGATGATCGCTCTCAGGAGCGCCGTGATGATCGCCCGCAGGAGCGCCGTGATGATCGCCGTGATGATCGCCCTCAGGAGCGCCGTGATGATCGCCCTCAGGAGCGCCGTGATGTGCGGCAGCCGCAGGATCGTGAACCGCGAGATTTCCGCGGCGGCGACCGTTTTGATCGTGGCGGACGTAACCGTCGACGCGGTCGTGGACGTGACCGCCGTGAGAACTTCCGTGACCGCGCCTTCGAGGCGGAGATCGAACGCGAGGAACGCGAGCTAATGTTGGCCGGTCCGGTGATCGACCTCAACGAACTGAAGTTGAAGAAGATCGCTGAACTCGTTGAACTTGCGCAGTCGCTCGACATCGAGGACTTCGCCGACCTCAAGAAGCAGGATCTGATCAATCGCATCGTGGAGGCAGAGAACGCCCGTCAGATGCGGGATTATCAGCGTGAAGGTGTAAGTCTCACGACAGGTGTGGTCGAGCTCCTGCCGGACGGGTATGGGTTCCTTCGCTCGGCCGACTTCAACTACCTACCCTCGCCTGATGATGTCTATATCGCCCCTTCGCAGGTCAAGCGATATGGTCTTCGCACCGGCGATACTGTCAAGTGCTACATCCGTGCACCACGCCAGGGTGAGCGCTTCTTTGCGATGATCAAGGTTGATTCGATCAACTACATTCCGTTTGTCGAGAACAAGCCACGTCCGCTCTTCGAGAATCTGACGCCGTATTATCCGAAGGAGCGTCTGCGACTGGAGACAATGCAACAGGAGTTCTCAACACGTATTATCGACCTGATCTCCCCCATTGGCAAGGGACAGCGGGGTCTGATCGTGTCGCCTCCAAAGGCCGGCAAGACGATCCTCCTGCAGAAGCTTGCTAATGCGATCTCTCGCAATCACCCTGAAGTGAAGCTGATCGTTCTTCTGATCGATGAGCGCCCGGAAGAGGTCACCGACATGATCCGCTCGGTGAATGCCGAAGTGATCGCTTCAACCTTCGACGAGCCGGCAGACCGTCACGTTGCCGTCAGCGAAATGGTGATCGAGAAGGCAAAGCGCCTTGTTGAGGCCAAGCAGGATGTGGTGATTCTTCTCGACTCGATCACGCGCCTGGCGCGCGCTCACAACACGGTCGTTCCTCAGTCAGGCAAGCTTCTCTCCGGCGGCGTTGATGCCAATGCCATGCAGCGTCCCAAGCGCTTCTTCGGTGCAGCCCGTAAGATTGAAGAAGGGGGCTCGCTGACGATCATCGCCACAGCGCTGGTTGAGACCAGCTCTCGGATGGATGAGGTGATCTTCGAGGAGTTCAAGGGTACCGGCAACATGGAGCTTGTGCTTGAGCGCAAGATCGCCGAGCGCCGCATTTTCCCTGCAATCGACGTCAACCGCTCCGGAACACGTCGTGAGGAACTCCTTCTCGAGCCGGACGTCCTTGCGAAGATCTGGGTACTGCGCAAAGTACTCGGAGACGATCCACCGATCGAGGCAATGGAAACAATGCTTGAACGCATGCGTGCAACACGGTCAAACGAAGAGTTCATCAAGACCCTGAATTCCTGATCGACGCGCGATGAACGAGCAGGCCCTCAACCAGCGCGCCATGAATCTGTCTCTGGCTACGGGCGTGCTCATGCTCGTTGCCAAGTGGATCGCGTACGTGCTAACGGGGTCTTCCGTGATCTTCTCGGACGCCGCCGAAAGCGTGGTCCATATCGTGGCCGTGTGGTTCGCATGGTATGCGCTGCGCGTGGGCGCTAAGCCCCCTGACGAGGAGCATCCGTACGGACACGACAAGGTCAGCTTCCTATCGGCCGGCGTTGAGGGTGGGCTGATCTGTATCGCCGCCATTGTGATCATCATAAGCGCTGCACAGAAGCTGATCGTTGGCGTTGAGCTTCAGAAGCTTGATATCGGCATGTCGATCACCGCAGGCGCGGCGGCTATCAACCTTGCGCTCGGTCTCTTCCTGATCTCCACTGGAAAAAAGAACAAATCGCTGGTTGTCGAGGCGAACGGACGGCATGTCATGACCGACGTCTGGACCAGCGCCGGAGCTGTGGCCGGGCTATTCATCGCCCAGATGACCGGCATGCTCTGGCTCGATCCGGTGATCGCCCTCGTCTTTGGTGCGAACATCATTCGCGAGGGCGGTAAGCTTGTGTCTATCTCCGTCAGAGGACTTATGGACAGCACCGACCCAGAGCTCCTGCAACGCGTACAGCTTGTTCTGACGGATTTCTGCGTCGACCACGACTGCAGCTACCATCGCCTGCGCCTTCGCTCGTCAGGCAACGTCGTCCACGTCGACTATCACCTCATCCTCCCCGACGATATGACCATGCATGACGCCCATGCTCTGGCAACATCATGCGAGGAACTCATCCGCGTTGCTATCGATCACAACACCGAGGTGTTCACCCACCTCGAAAGTGTGAGCCAGCCGGATGGACACGTTTGAAGAGAATTACGGGATTACGGAATTACGGAATTACGGAATTACGGAATTACGGAATTACGGAAGTACGGAATTACCAACGTCACTTGTCACTTGTCACTTGTCACTCGTCACTCGTCACTCGTCACTTGTCACTTGTCACTCCATATTTCTCCGCCAAGATCCGCAGATGATGCTGTGTGTGACCGGCAATGATCCACATGAGAGAACGCACCGTGACAGGGTTGTTGTTTGCGACACCCGAAAGCAGTTGCTCGACGCTTGACAGGCTGTCATAAAGCAAGATTGTGCCGAGGCGCACGGCAACGAATTCATCGAGAATATGAGCAATCGGTCGCTGATCGAATGAGGCGTTGGCCACGTAGGCATTTTCATCAAAGCCCGGAAGCGCTTGCGTCTCTCCGCGGGCAATACACATAGCCCTGTAGGCAAAGACTCGTTCACAGTCGATGAGGTGACCTAACACCTGCTTTACGCTCCACTTACCTTCTGCATACCGGAAGAGTGCGTCCTCGTCTGTCATCGTGGACATGAGGCGTGTGAAGTACTCCACCTGATCTGTAAACACAGGCCTGACATCGTCATCACCAACAGATTCGATGTAGCGATGATAGTAAGCCGGGTATTCGCTGACGTGTGGTTTCATGATCCAATCTAGCGTTCGTCCTCCAAATCCGTAGCTTCGATAATGATTGACTTCACCCCAAACCAGCGCGCGGAAATGATCGAGCACGTCCGGGCGTATTGCAGTAACGAGCTCTCGATCGAGCTCGGACGGTTTGACGCAGAGTTCCTCGTTGACTTCTTTACGCGAGAGATCGCCCCTTACTATTACAACCAGGGCTTGCTTGATGCGCAGGCGGCCCTTCTCAAGCGCATGGATGACGTGAAGGAAGCGATAATGTCATTGGAGAAACCGACACCATGAAACACCTTGTCCTTGCAGCACTGATTCTCTCAGCTCTCTGCGTTTGGCCTGCTCACGCGGAGGTGTGGCGCGTCGGACCGACGCAGCAGTACAAAGTTCCCAGTGCTGTTGCGAGCTTGGTCAAAGACGGTGATGAGGTCTGGATCGACCCTGCGGAGTATGTTGGCGATGTGGCCATCTGGCGCGCCAACAATCTCAAGCTCTACCGAACGCCAACGGCACAGGACGGATCGTTTGCTGTTCTTCGTGCTGATGGCAAGGCTGCCGAAGCAAAAGCTATCTGGGTGATCAAGGGTAATGACTGCGTTGTGGCCGGCATTGACTTTCGCGAGTGTGCCGTGCCGGACCGCAACGGGGCCGGCATCCGTGTAGAGGGCACGAACATCACCGTCACGCGATGCGCCTTCCGTCAGAACCAGGATGGCATTCTCGCCGGTAACAATCTCAACAGCACGATCATCGTTGAATACTCCGAGTTCGACCGAAGCGGTGCCGGTGATGGGTTGTCGCATGCGATCTACATTAACCACGTCAAGGCTTTCATCTTTCGGTTCAATTACTCGCACGGTACACTTGTCGGACATGAGTGCAAATCACGAGCCCACTTCAACTACATCGCCTACAACCGGCTCAGCAACGAGAACGGTACTGGATCGCGAAACCTTGACCTTCCAAACGGTGGCACTAGCGTGGTGATCGGGAATGTCTTTCATAAGGGGGCGAATGCAGAGAACGGGAATGTGATCGGTTATGGGCTCGAGGGCATGAGCGACACCGTCGATAACTCTCTTTATATCTCGCACAACACCGTTGTTTCCGATCGCGGGCTGGCCACCTTCTTGCGTATCGATCCCAAGACCAAGCTTCTGAAGGCGGTGAACAACATCCTCGCCGGTAGGTTGGAGTTTGTCATTGGCACTGCGGCTGCTGCCGACACGCTGAACAACCTTCGTTTCACGAATGCAACACAGGCCGGATTTGTGAATCCAGTAGTTTACGACTACTCACTTCTGGAAAGCAGCCCCGCCCGCAATAAGGCCGTTGATCCCGGTGTAGCTACGTCTACCGTGCCGAACTATCTCGAATTGCCGCTTAGCCCCGTTCTTGAATACGTTCACCCATGTCAGGATCGCATCCGTCTGGGTCAAGCCGACATGGGGGCGTATGAATTCCAGAAACTAACCGGCGTCGACGAGAAGTCTTCATCGTTATCGCTACAGGTTCTGCCCAACCCGGCCTCCGAGACCCTCATCATTCTTCGAAACGGTCAGCGCTACGTTGGCGAGACACGGTTCGTATCTCTTTCTGGAGAAACCATGCTTATCGCACCGGGTCCAACCGTCAACATCACGTCCCTACCGTCCGGCATGTACCGTATGATAGTTGGGGATCAATCAGCAGCGCTCATGGTATTGCGGTAGAAGGCTAGACGGTCAGCAGATCTATCGGCACTACATGAACTCCGTCACTCCTCGTAAACGCATATCCACCGCCAGTTATGATGATCAACGCCTTGGGTTGACCACTTTTCCTCGTATCGATTTTTTCTGAGAAGCGTAAGAGACTCATAGCCGCTGCATCGAGATTTCGTTGACCAAGTTTTATCTCGATAGCTATCCACGCAGCATCATCGCCTTCGATGATCACGTCGACTTCAAGACCACTATTGTCTCGATAGTAAGACATCTTAGCTCCGCATGCTTCGGCGTATACCAGAAGATCACGTACGACGAGATTTTCAAAGACCTGCCCAACATACTCCAGGTCATTACTCATGCGAGCTGCCGACAATCGCAATGTGGCTGGTCCGATGGATGGATCCACGAAATAGAACTTTGGTGTCGTCCGCAATTCCGTAGAGCTTCGCAGGTGTGGCTTCCAAGCCGGGAGTTCTTCAAGTATGAATACCCGACGGAGTGCTTCGAGATATCCGGTTACAGTTTCGTGAGCCAACGCACCTTCTGGTCCGGCTGCGTTTTGGACAATTGTGCTGATACGAAGTGCTGATCCGATGTTTCGTGCCAACGACATCATTACTCGCAATATCTTTTCCGGATCGCGCCGTTTCGTGGTAACACCTATACGTGCGACATCGATACGCGTGATCTCTTCCACATACGATCGAACCCATCGCTCGGCTCCCGAGTCACGCCCTTGGACTGCTGGCCATCCGCCCGACGTCATGCGACTCAGAAGCGTAGTAAGGTCTAACGTTGAGACGCCCTGTATACGAGCAATTCCCTGTAGGAGTTCATGCAGATGAATGGGCGTTGCAGTTGGGTGCGACTCACTCGTTGAAAACGGACGCATCCGTAAACGACTGAATCTTCCGGCACCTGAATGACGCATTGCGTCATCTTCGGGAATGGCCGATCCTGTCAGAATGAACTGCCCCGGTGCTGCCCGCCGATCAACCTCGTGCCGAACAAGATTCCACAATGCCGGAAGCATCTGCCACTCATCCAGCAATCGCGGGGCGGCACCGGCAAGTAGGAGTTCGGGGTTATCGGCCAACATCGGCTGCGCTGATAGCTCAATATCCACTCTCGCAACACTCTTCGCATGATGCGAACCAGTCATTGTTTTACCGGTTGCACGTGCCCCTTCAAGCACTACTGCACCCATGTATTGCAGTCGGTCAATAAGAAGATGATCAACGAGTCGTTTTTTGTATTCTTTCATCAAAGCAATATATGCTTTTCAATCAACGACTTACAAGTCTATACCCTTAACTTTCTCGCCTTTATACCCTCATATTTCTCGGTTCTATACCCTCAAGTTTCTCGGCCCGATACCCTCAGTTTTCTCGACTGTGCAGTCGGAACCGTTAAGCATCATTCTAGGCCTCTCGGTCAAGCCACTGCTGTTTCGATAGTGACCAGGTCTCTGCCTCTGTGTAGGCCGGGTCTACGAATGATGCCGGACGCAAGCCAACGAATGTGGCACCGGTCTTTTCTTTTACGCGCCGAGAGCGCTCATTACCGCGGGCGTTTGAGAAGACCAGCGTTTCAAAACCCAACGGGCCAAATGCATAGTCCAGGATCGGGATGACGGCCTCAGTCATATAGCCCTTACCCCAGAACTTCCTACCAAGCCAGAAGCCACGGTGCTCCGGACAGCCCTCCCGCCAGAGATCGATGCATCCAATGATGACGTCCGGCTCGGATTTCCTTCGAATCGCCCATGTCCAACGGCTGAGGCCCTGCACCGGCATGATCACATCACGTAGAAACTCCTCGACGCCCGTCGGTGGGTATGGCCACGGCACTTTGGACGAGAGATGTCGGATGACTTCGTAGTCAACGAAATGCACAGCATATGCTGCTGCATCCTCAATTCGCACTGGGGTCAGCAGCAATCTGTCAGTCGTAAACCGAGGAATGGCAGGCATGAGATACCTTAGTCGTTGTTTGCCGAGAGCTTTGCGTCGACCGACCACGCACCGGCACCCAGGAGAGTGATGGCAAGAAAGCCAATGAAGTACATCAAGGCCGCTTCACGGTCGCCGAGTGGGTCGCCCAAATGGACGTAGAAAGCAGCCACACCCATCGTGAATGCTGAGACAAGTGCAGCCCAGCGCGTCCTGTATCCGAAGATGATCAGCAAGGGGGCGAAGAATTCGCCCACAACGGCCAGGAACAGAGAGACCGTGGGGCCCATCCACATGAAGTCGAAGAACTCAATCTCGCCCCCTGCCATAAGCTTCTGCAGTTTCGGCCAGCCGTGCGTCATCATAAGTGCTGAAATACCGACGCGGAGAATGAGCTGTCCGGCATCGTGAAATCTATTCGTAGTGTTCATTCATATCTCCCGAGAAAGAGAGTGTGCTTTCGCAATTGCTTTCTTACGATACGTTCTTCAGTGCTTCACGGATAGTGAGACCAGATAGTATTTGCCGGTGATCAGCAACAAACGTGCGAACGCGATCGGGCTTCACGTACGCATACGAACGCAGCGCCCATCCTGCGGCCTTGCGCACGAAGAACTCATCACTCGATGCACGCAGCAGAATACACTCTGCCAGCAGATCAAAGTCGGTTGCGTCACGGTACTTGAGTTGAAGCAAAATCGCCGAGCGTTGTAGCCAGATATTCTCCGAGGCGATCATCCGCTGAGCGTGCCACTGAACGAGCTCCGGAAAGGGGCGGAGCAGTCCGCCGATGATCGTTGGTGCCAGGACGTCCACAGTATCCCACCAGCTTTTCTGGAGCACCAAACGCTCGAGCCGAGGAACATCGTCAGGCGTCAGAGTGCGAAGGACCTTCGACTGGGACAGCACGTCACAGGCGGCGTATTGCATTTCGCGCTCGCGGTCAGCCCAGCAAAGATCAGCGAGTTCCAGAACGGACAACGGGAGACCCAGCTTTTGCTGGACCTCCCGGATGAGTCTTCGTCGTGTAGGCGCATCGATCCCAAAAAACGGGAACTGGTTCCGCATGTACGCGGTAGCGCCGAGCGCTCGTTCAGTGTCGGCATGCCGCGAAAAGGTCAGACGCAGTGCCGAGTGAAAGTCACGTGCCGAACAGCTCACAGCCCCATCTTGCGGCGGATAGCTGCATCGATACGGCGAAGTGCCTCTTCGATGTTCTCGATGCTGTTGGCGTATGAGAAACGAATGAACCCCTCACCGAATGCGCCAAATGCTGTGCCCGACAGACATGCTACGCCCCCTTCATACAGAAGGTAGTCGGCACATTCCTGCGACGTCATTCCAGTGCCTTCGATGTTCGGGAACACGTAGAAAGCGCCATGGGGCTTATGACAACGGAAGCCTGGGATCTTGTTCAGACCTTCAACGATCACGTCGCGACGGTGTTCGAACTCCTTGAGGAATTCGGCTACATATGGAAGTGTGCGGTCATCAAGTGCTTCCACACCGGCCATCTGCGTGAACGAACTCGTACATGACGTTACGTTCGTCTGAAGCTTGGCAACAACCTTGGCGATATCCTTCGGGAAGAGGCCGTAGCCCAGACGCCAGCCGGTCATGGCAAACGTCTTCGAGAATCCGTCGAGGATGATCGTGCGGTCTTCCATGCCATCGAACTCGGTGATGGACGTATGCTTGAAATCGCCGTAGGTGACCTGTGAATAGATCTCATCGCTAAGCACGATCAGATCGTGCTTGATGGCCAGGTCGGCGATCGCGCGCAGATCTTCGCGGGTAAGGATGCCCCCTGTCGGATTCTGCGGCGTGTTGATGATGACCATGCGAGTCTTTGGCGTGATCAGCGCGGCCAGGTCATCAACATCAAACCGGAACTCCTTGTCCTCGCGCAGCTGCAGCGGCACTGGTGTTGCCTGGAGGAAGTTGATCACCGACTCATAGATCGGAAAGCCCGGATTCGGATAGATCACCTCATCGCCCTCGTCGATGCAGGCCATCATGCCGAAGAACATGATCGGCTTAGCGCCCGGAGTGATCACCACGTGATCAGCGTCGTACTTGGCATAGCCACGCGTCTTGTTGACGTAATCGGCCACGGCCTTGCGAGCATCCGGCAGACCGGCTGCAGGACCGTAATGCGTAAAGCCGTTATCGAGCGCATCCTTCGCGGCCTGGATCACGTTTGGCGGTGTATCGAAGTCCGGCTCACCGATCTCAAGGTGAACGATGTTCTTGCCCTGGGCCTCAAGAGCGCGTGCCTTTACGAGAACTTCAAAAGCTGTTTCGGTGCCGAGTCGGGAGATGCGTTGGGCGATGTGCATGGCAGGGTTGAGGTGTGAGGTGTGGGGTGTGAGGTGTGGGGTGTGAGGCAGAGTGTAGGGGCGAGACTGCGTCTCGCCCGATACGTTCATCAATTCAACGTTAAGTCAATTGTTCAACGGCAAGGGGCGAGTTGATGTGGATCAGGCGAGCATCTTCATCCGACTGGTCGGTTTCGATCGTCACTGTCCAGCGGCGCTCGGGTAGACCCGGGCCGGCCTTTTCGGGCCACTCGATGAACTTGACGGCATCTGGGGCGTTGACCATTTCTTCGAAGCCAACCGAGCGCAGTTCGGCAGGGGTGTCGATCCGATACAGGTCGACATGATAGATCTTTACCGCAGAGCCCCCTGACGTCGTGCCATCGTACTGATTGATGATGGCGAAGGTGGGGCTGGTGATGATATCCTCGACGTTGTAGAAGCGGCAGACGCCGCGTACAAACTCCGTCTTGCCTGCGCCGAGATCGCCCTCGAGCGCAACAACGTCACCGACGCTGAGCATTGCGGCAAAGTCCTCTCCGAGTTCCTGCGTCTGGCGCTGACTACGAGAGTGGTATGTTTTTTGGTCCATGAATTCACGGCCCGTGTGGAACAAGTTCACCGGGGCCGGAGAGAGCCGACCCTAGCGGGGCTCCAAAATTACGACGGGAAGGACCATCTCTTCGAGAGAAATTCCCCCGTGCTGGAATGAGTCCTTGTACTTCGCAAGGTAGCGGTTATAGTCCGTGGGGTAGACGAAGTAATGATCTTCCTTGGCGATCACCACCGAGGTCGACGAACCGGGTCCGGCCGGTATGCGCATTGCTTGTGGATCACGCACGATCATCGCATCGCGCGGCTCAGCCTGCACGTTGCGGCCGATCTTGTATCGAAGGTTCGTTGTTGTTTCGCGGTCACCAATGACCTTTGAGCCACGCAGGCAGCGAACCGATCCATGATCTGTTGTGATCACGATCTGGATATCCTTGACCGTTGAGAGCGCGCGCAGGATTCCATAGAACGACGAGTGCAGGAACCACGAGCGCGTCAGAGAGCGATATGCAGACTCATCGGGCGCTATCTCTTTCAGGATCGGATAGTCTGAACGCGAGTGCGCGATCATGTCGACAGCGTTGATGACGATCGCTGTGAGATGATTCTTCGCATGACGCATGATGTCGGCCTCTATGCGCTTACCGAAGTCCGTGTCAATGATCTTGATGTATTGAAGATCACTCTTCAGATTCACGCGACGTCGCTGCAGCAGCAGCTGCAGAAGTTCCTTTTCATGACGGTTCAGCGTGTGCTCATCCGTAGCGCGCTCATCGATGGCAAACTGCGGATAGTGTCTGTTGATCTCTGTCGGATAGAGCCCTGCAAAAATCGAATTCCGTGCATACGGTGTGGCGGTTGGCAGGATGGAGCAGTAGTAATCGCGCTGTACCGAGAACAGGGGGCGAACGAATTCCTCCATCATCAGCCACTGGTCAAGTCGCATACAGTCAACGACGATGAAGAATGTCGGACGTCCGTTTGCCAGCCGTGGGATCAGATACTGGTCTGCGACATGGGGCGACATCAGGGGGCCCCCTTCCGAGCGCTTATCGGTCAGCCATGACGGATACTCATTCTCTACGAACTTTGAGAACTCGGCATTGCACTCCTTCCACTGTCCGCGCAGTGACTGCTCCAGCCCCACATCCGGATGACTGTCGAGCTCGATTGAGCGCTCAACGAGTTTCACATACACATCCAGCCAGTCGCTCCACTCCATGTGGTCCATCAGCTTACGCGTTAGCGACGAGTATTCCTGATGAAAGTCCTGCGTGATCTTTCGCTCGGTGATCTTCTGCGACTCAAGAAACTTCTTGCAGGCGGCCAGGATCTGCGTCGGATTCACGGGCTTGGTCAGGTAGTCATCGATCTTCCGACCGATGGCCTCTTCCATGAGCGACTCCTGCTCATTCTTGGTCACCATCACCACCGGTGTAGAGCGGTCAATGTCCTTGAGCACGGCCAGCGTGTCAAGCCCCGACATCCCAACCATCGATTCATCGAGAAACACCAGGTCGTAGCGTTTTGTCGATGCCATCTCCACGGCATCCTCCCCATTCGTCGCCGTGTCAACGCTGTACCCCCTCTGCTGAAGCAGAATGATATGGGGCTTTAGAATGTCAATTTCGTCGTCAACCCAGAGGATGGTGTTCATGCAGGTTTGAGGTTTCAGGTTTGAGGTTTCAGGTTTCGGGTTTCAGGTTTCAGGGTTGAGGGTTGAGCACAAACTCGACCGCTTTGTTGACGCCAAAGTTCCAAACTTATTGACGGTAGTGGGTTTAGCACTTCGGCTTCCCTCGCGCGAAGCGCACTTCCCTACGCTTCGGCTTCCCTCGCGCGTAGCGCGCTTCCCTCCGTTTCGGCTTCCCTCGCGCGTAGCGCGCTTCCCTACGGCGCAGCCGGCGCAATAACCGCCATCGTCGTCGTGGCCCGTGCGATGAGCACTTCGGTGCCATCGTCCTGGATGCAGAAGACGTCGGCTTCGCAGAAGTGCATGTTCGTACCGGGTTTTACGACACGTCCAACCGCGCGGAGCCGCTTGCCCCTTCCCTTGCGGAAGTAGGAGCACTTGAACTCGGCCGTGACGGTGTGCTCGTGTGGCGCAACAAGGGTGAACCCCGCAAAGCCGGCGGCTACGTCGGCAATGGTTGCCGTAACGCCGCCATGAACCAGCCCGAGCTGCTGCTGATGCTCGGTGCGGAGCTCGATCTCGGCCTCCACATGTCCTGGCTCGATGAGCGTGAGCACGCAGCCGATGTGTTTCATGAACTCCTGCCGCTCAAGGTGGCCCAGGATGGTCTCACGGAAATGCGGGTTTTTGGTGGTGAATTCCATGCGGCAAAAATAGTGTGCTGGGTACTGGGTACTGGGTACTGGGTACTGGGTACTGGGTACTGCCAACATGTTTTGGTCGAATTCGTCTTGACGGTCGAACTTGACACGGAAATCACCCATGAACATCAACAAGCTCACCATTAAAGCTCAGGAGGCCCTGCAAAAGGCGCAGGAAATCGCTTCCGAGCATACGAATCAGGCGCTCGAGCCGGTGCATATGCTGGCGGCGCTTCTTGACGACGCCGAGGGAATTGTCGCACCGATCCTGACCAAGATCGGCGTGCGCCCTGAACTGCTGCGCGACAAGGTCCAATCGGCAATCGCTAAACTGCCCAAAGTGCAAGGGGCTGGCGGTTCCCACATCTCTAGCGACCTGCAGACGGTCATGCAGGATGCTTTCTCTGAGGCATCAAAGCTATCCGACGAGTATGTATCGACGGAGCACCTACTTCTGGGTCTTGTGCCATCGAAGACATCGGCCGGACAGTACCTGCGTGACCAGGGTGTCACCCGTGACGTGGTGCTGAAGGTCCTGAAGGAGATCCGCGGTAACAGGCGAGTAACCGGACAGAATGCGGAAGAGACCTACCAGTCGCTTGAGAAGTATGCGCGAAACCTCAATGAAGAGGCCCGCAAGGGCAAGATCGATCCGGTGATCGGACGCGAAGACGAGATCCGTCGAGTGCTTCAGGTTCTCTCGCGTCGAACCAAGAACAACCCAGTCCTTATCGGCGAACCGGGGGTCGGCAAAACAGCCATCGTCGAGGGTATTGCCCAGCGCATCATCTCGCAGGACGTACCCGAAACCCTGCAGACCAAGACCGTCTACTCGCTCGATATGGGTGCGCTGATCGCGGGCACACAGTATCGTGGACAGTTCGAAGAGCGACTCAAAGCCGTTATCAAAGAGGTTGCCGATTCCGATGGTGAGTTTATCCTGTTCATCGACGAGCTCCATACACTGGTAGGTGCCGGTGCAACGGGCGGTGCCATGGATGCGGCCAACATTCTCAAGCCCGCGCTGGCACGCGGTGATCTGCGTGCCATCGGTGCCACAACGCTGGACGAATACCGCAAGTACATTGAGAAGGACTCCGCCCTTGAGCGCCGGTTCCAGAAGGTGTATGTCAGCGAACCCACAGTCGACGATACGATCAGCATCCTACGTGGTCTTAAAGAACGCTACGAAGTCCACCACGGCGTACGAATAACCGATGGGGCCATCGTTGCCGCCGCTCAGCTCTCCAATCGCTACATCACCGACCGTTTTCTACCCGACAAGGCTATCGACCTGGTCGACGAGGCCGCTTCGAAACTCCGCATCGAGATCGACTCCATGCCCGAAGAACTCGACACGCTCGAACGCCGCATCCGTCAGCTCGAGATCGAACGTCAGGCGCTGCTGAGAGAAACAAGCTAACCCGCAACAACATCCTTCGGCACGGCCTCGTGGGCAAACACGCTCTGCATGGCCGGAGAGAGCAGCGCACGACGTGCTGCAAGCCAACGGTGCAGATTCGGTCCATACGCCTTCAGGATCTCGTCGCCCTTGGGATAGATCTGTCCCCAGTGCGCCGTGACCGGGATATCAGAGGCGAACAGAGCGGCGTAGGCCGCATCATAGAACTTCTGTGTGTTCGCGTTCTTGACTCCGGGCAGCTCAATCGTGCAGGTGATCGGGAATTGCGTGAACGCCAGCGATGCGGTCGAGGCCTTGACAAAGCGGCAGGCGATAATGCCGGCGTAGTGGCCGATTTCTTTGCATGACGTCAGGATCTCCACAGCGTCCACACTGCGGTCGTGCGGCACGCCGATCTCCACGCTCAGTGCTGCACCACGCACGCTTGCGGCAGTGAACGTGCCATACGGTGTGGCAACCACAGGCCCCCTGCTTCCGAAGGTTGCCGACAGAAGTGCGCTTGTGGCCGGACCCGCTGTTGCCGGCAAAGTTGAGGTAAGACCACCGATGAGACTCAAGAGATCATCGCCTGGCGTCGAAAGCGCCGTCGGCTCCGACGCTGAGAGCTGTCGGTTCGTATCCCAGCGCTCCATCACGGTCAGGTACGCATTGGCTGGATCATGGGGATTGAGCACAACCTCAACGTGCCAGATCTTGTCGGCGTGGACCGGTATCTGGGGCACGATCATCTGCACAAGATCAACGTCGAGCGTGGTCATGAGCGCCTTCACCAGCCCGTCGTAGGGCACCACGCGACGCCACGACTCGAGATGATAAAGGGGCTCAGCGTTGATGATATATCCCATTACGAAGCCCATCGACCCAAACGACACCAGCGCGGCGTTGAATTGATCATCGTTTCGAATCAGCCTGGCGCCGAGACGCCGAGCCAGTCCTGTTGATGAAACAGGATCGCTGGCCCTCTCAAGAAGTACGCTATCCGCGGACGGGTCGGGCCCAACAACCAGGTGTATCGCAACCACGCATTCCTGGATAGCCCCATACGTAAATGCTGAACCATGCGTGCCCGTACACACTGCGCCGGCGATCGTCTGTCCATTACTTGCACCACTCGTCGGGAGCGTATGACCGCGACGTTCGAGGCGAGAGTACACCTCCCCCACCGAGCTGCCGCACTGCATGTAATACAGACGATTAGCATCATGACGGGTGTTCTTTGCCAGAGACGTCGCAGCGATTGGGAACCACAGGTTGAGATTCCTCGTGCCGAGCATCACATCGCGACTTGTTGCAACGTCGCTCAGGGACCATGCGCCCCCTACCGAGCGCACCGTCTTACCCGCGGCCGCGGCTGCAGAAAGGATCGCGCACACATGGGCGGTAGTGGCCTTTATGTCAGCAAGCACTCTGTCATTACGGGGTGGCAGCGGATTGTACAGCTCATGATACGTATCCACCGTCAGCAGCACGTTTTCGTGCAGGTTCTTCCACGCACGCTGCCGCGTCGTGTGTGATGATGGCTGGCGACTCATTGCGCCTCCGGGTCGACCTCGCACGGCTTGGCGCAGGTATACTCAACCGTAAGGGGGCAGACAAACCCCAGCGTTGCCACCGTGATCAGTGCATATCCAAAGTTGGTAGAAGTCCGCACATCCTGCAGCGCCCCCGACTTGCACTCCGGCGCAACCACCCGTGGCTGCACCAGGCCCCATGCGTACACCCACACCGTTGTGCTTTGCGCATTGGCATCCCGCTGCGCCTCTACATTCGCAACCGTCCGCACATTATAGCAGGAGGTCAGCAGGCAGCAGAATAGGAGGAGCGTTGCCAGGCATTTCATGTGCGAGTCCTGAAGGTGGAATGGGAAAGTAACAATGTTTTCTTTCGCGGACACATTGTGAAGGGGCTCCATGTGCACCGTGAGCATTCCACACCGCAATGACGAACTCACTTCCGGGACGCGCCCGGCAGACCTACAGCCGATAGCTCATCTCAAGAGTTGCTACGAAGGCGCGGGTAAGTCCATCTGCGCGGACTTTACGAACCACAAGTGGCGAGGCAAGATCGAGTCGAAGGGTGAAGCGATCGGAGATGGGAGTCATTGCCGCGAAGGCCACATTGAGAGTAAGGCCTCTGGATCCCTCAACGTTGACGTTCATGACACGGTCGCCCTGGACGCGGTAGATGGCCAGCACTGAAGGTGCGAGATCGACACCGCCGACCTCAAAACGGCGGCTTACCCGCAGCATTGCGTCGTCGCCGCGCCTAAGCTGGTGAGACGTGAAATATCCAAGGTCCTCATCGTGGTAGGTGTTGCTGTTGCGATCGACAACAACCCGCTGGTATCCGGCTGCGAGCGTCCATTGATCGATGAACGCCGACAACCCCACGACGAGGTCCGTAGTCCCAAGTCCGGTCTGATATGGCATGGGCAATGCCTTTCCGGCCGACCGTTCGGCATTGGTCGTACCAGTAGCAACACGCACCCCAGCCGTCAGCCCCATCTCCATAGCATCATCCCGATACAGACTATGCGCGTAGTTGATGCTCGCATCGCCAATGCCCTCATTCGTGCCAAGCGAACCACTGGCACGCACAAGTGGGATCGATGCTCTCAATATGCCATCAGCAAACAGCGGCAGAGTTACCTCGGGCACAACATGCAGGATCGTTACGCCCTGCTCTCCAATGCCGAAGCTGCTGGAAAGCGACGTATAGATTGACCGCTGCTGCGCTGCCGTGGTTGCCCCGGCACGCATACTCCCCATCGTGCAAATGCCCGCATCACTGCAGCCCTGAGCCAGTGCCGAAGCACCGCTGACGAGATACCACATGGCAATGAGAGCCAACCCTCGTATCGACCACATTTGCATCTCTTTCACTCCTCACTATCAACGGTATGGTGCACTTCATTCATAACCTTAAAATACCTCCCTACCACGTCTTTCCACAATAGCCCACGGCTGAAGCCGTGGGCTATTGTGCGTTTCATTCGTGATGCCGCGTCGCCCATTGCGTGCCCACGTTTTCCCACGGCTGAAGCCGTGGGCTATTGTGCGTTTCATTCGTGATGCCGCGTCGCCCATTGCGTGCCCACGTTTCCCCACGGCTGATGCCGTGGGCTATTGTGCGTTTCATTCGTGATGCCGCATCGCCCATTGCGTGCCCACGTTTTCCCACGGCTGAAGCCGTGGGCTATTGTGCGTTTCATTCGTGATGCCGCGTCGCCCATTGCGTGCCCACGTTTTCCCACGGCTGAAGCCGTGGGCTATTGTGCG